>Ga0302324_100002930_pt1 | contig 38671 bp, 34 predicted proteins | sample Palsa_T0_1_FD_201949 | JGI IMG/M metagenome (GOLD analysis project Ga0302324, IMG submission 201949) | Peat permafrost microbial communities from Stordalen Mire near Abisko, Sweden - Palsa_T0_1 | ecosystem: Environmental > Terrestrial > Soil > Palsa > Peat permafrost | place: Sweden: Abisko... | reverse complement strand
GTACTCATGCACCGAACGCCTCCCACAATTCGGCCAGATCCACCGTCACGTTGGGGAGAAGGAGTGGAGTCACCCGGCCAGTTTCCATTGTCAGCCAATGCTTTAGCGCACCGGATTCGTAGCGATATGAGGTGAACTGAGGCGCCTTGGGATCGAGGAGCCAGACTTCCGGCACACCAATTTGCGCGTAGTCGGCCAACAGTTCCTGAATCGAGCCTTTGCGATTGGACGGCGAAAGGCATTCGACGAGCAATTCGGGGACGGTCCAGACATAAGGGTCGTTTCGGGCTCCGCGTGCGCGGGCTTGCCGTAGGGTCTCCGTTTGAAAAACCAGCAGATCGGGGACGCGGCACGTCAGCGGCGATCGCGCAACCCCCAGACCTACGTCGCCGCCAAAAAGGGAATACCGGTCCGCATTCAGTTGTGCCCCCAGGGTCTTGGACAGCTTCCGGATTAGACAGGCGTGGAAAAACGTTACGGGCGGCATCACTCTACTCTCACCATGTACGATTTCCTCGAACCTATTCTCAGGCATCGTTAGTGAATCTACGTAGGTGATCGATTTGGTTGCTGTAATCATGCTCCGAACGCCTCCCACAATTCGGCCAGATCCACCGTCACGTTGGGGAGAAGCAGTGGAGTCACCCGGCCAGTTTCCAATGTCAGCCGATGCTTTAGCGTACCGGATTCGTAGCGATAGGAGGTGAATTGAGGCAATTTGGGGTCGAGAAGCCAGACTTCCGGCGCAGCGATGCTCGCGTAGTCAGCCAAAAGCTCTTGAGTGGAGCCTTTGCGATTGGATGGCGAAAGGCATTCGACGAGCAACTCGGGGACGGCCCAGATGTAGGGGTCGTTCCCTGGCTTTTGCGACCGATCCCGGCGGCGCGCTTCGGCCCGAAACACCATTAGGTCCGGAATGCGATAGGTCAACGGAACTCGCTCAATACCCAGCCCAGCGCCCGCGGAAGAAACACGGTGTACGCGCCGGTCAAGTTGGGTTCTCAATATATCCGACAACTCGTCGATCAAGTCTGCATGCTTCGGGTTGGGCGGCGGCATAATCCTACTCTCACCATGTACGATTTCCTCGAATCTATTCTCAGGCATCGTCAGGGAATCTTCGTAGTTGATCAGCCTTATCGTCGTGCCCATACCGTCCTCACGCGCGGGCCGCGTCCACCTTCTCCGGATTCACTCCCAATTCGGCGAACGCCGCGGTGGCGCGCTCCATCGGAAACTGGCCATCCCGCGCCAGCCGCGACAACGCCGCGGCGGCGATGGATTCCGCGTTAATCTCGAAATGCCGCCGCAGATGCTCGCGATTGTCGCTGCGGCCGAAACCGTCGGTGCCCAGCGTTTCCATGCGGCCCGGCAGCCACGGCGCGATCTGGTCCGCCACCACTTTCATGTAGTCCGTCGCGGCCACGATCGGGCCAACGGCGCCCGCCAACGCCAGCCGGATGTAGGGCTGCCGCGCAGGCTCGCCAGGATGCAGACGGTTCCAGCGCTCGACTCGCAGCGCGTCGCGCCGCAACTCGTTGTAACTTGTCACGCTCCAAACATCGGCCGGCACGCCGTATTTCTCAGCCAGAATATTCTGCGCGCGCAATGCTTCGTTTAGTATCGGACCGCTGCCGAAGAGTTGTACCTTCGCTCTATCTTCCGCCGCGGCTCTGAACCGATAGATGCCTTTCAGAATGCCATCCGCGACGCCCTCGGGCATGGGCGGCATAGGATAGTTCTCGTTATACAGCGTCAAGTAATAGAACAGATCTTCCTGCTCTTGATACATGCGGCGAATGCCATCCTGCACGATCACCGCGATCTCATAGGCATAAGCCGGATCGTAAGCGGCGCAGGTGGGCACGGTGCTGGCCAGCACGATGCTGTGGCCATCTTGGTGCTGCAAGCCTTCGCCGGAGAGCGTGGTGCGTCCGGCGGTGCCGCCCATCAGAAAGCCCTTGCCGCGCGCGTCGGCAAACGCCCAGATCAGATCGCCCACGCGCTGGAAGCCGAACATGGAGTAATACACGAAGAACGGAATCATCTCCGTGCGATAGTTCGTATAAGCCGCGCCGGCCGCCGTGAACGACGCCATGGAGCCGGCTTCGGTGATGCCCTCTTCCAGGATTTGGCCGTCTTTGGATTCCTTGTAATACAGGAACATCTCCGCGTCGTGCGGCTTGTAGAGTTGCCCCTTACTGGCATAGATGCCGAACTGCCGGAACAGCGACTCCATGCCGAACGTGCGCGCTTCATCCGGAATAATGGGGACCACGCGCTTGCCGATCGCCTGGTCTTTCAGCAGCAGCGTCAGCACGCGGACGAAGGCCATGGTGGTGGATACTTCGCGCCCTTGCGAACCGGCCAGCGACTCGGCCAGATATTCCAGCGGCGGCGCCGTCACCTTGCTGGCAGGCGTGCTGCGTGCGGGCATGTAGCCGCCCATCACGCGGCGGCGTTCGTGCAGGTAGGCCATCTCGGGACTATCGTCCGGCGGACGGTAAAACGCCGCGTTGCGCGCGGCCTCATCCGGAATGGGGATCTCAAAGCGCGAACGGAAATGCGCGATCTCGGCTTCGTTCAATTTCTTCTGCTGGTGCGTGATGTTGCGGCCCTCACCCGCTTCGCCCAACCCGTAGCCCTTGATGGTATGCGCGAGAATCAGCGTGGGCGAGCCGACATTTTCGACAGCCGCTTTGTATGCGTTGTAGACCTTCTTGGGATCGTGCCCGCCGCGCTTCAACCGCATCAGTTGCTCGTCGCTGAGGTGCGCCACCAGATCCAGCAGTTCCGGATACCTGCCGAAGAAATTCTTGCGGAAGTACGCGCCATCCTTGGTGACATAGGTCTGCCACTCGCCATCCACCACTTCGGCCATGCGCTTTTGCAAAAGGCCGTTGGTGTCGCGCGCCAGCAGCGGATCCCAATCCTCGCCCCACAGCACTTTGATCACGTACCAGCCGGCGCCGCGGAAGGCGGCTTCCAGTTCCTGGATGACCTTGCCGTTGCCGCGCACCGGACCGTCCAGCCGCTGCAGATTGCAGTTGATGACGAAGATCAGGTTGTCGAGTCTTTCACGGGAACCCAGCGTGAGCGAACCCATGGACTCGGGCTCGTCCATTTCGCCGTCGCCCAAAAACGCCCAGATCTTGCGTGGCGTAACCGGGATCATGCCGCGGTTTTCCATGTACCGCATGAAGCGCGCCTGGTAAATCGAATTGATAGGACCCAAACCCATGGAGACAGTGGGGAACTGCCACAAATCGGGCATCAGCCAGGGGTGCGGATAGGATGACAGTCCCGGCGTGTCGCGCAACTCATGCCGGAAGTTGCGCAGGTGCTCTTCGGTGAGGCGGCCTTCCAGGAACGCGCGCGCGTAGATGCCGGGCGAAGCATGGCCCTGGAAGTAGATCAGGTCGCCGGGTTGGTCGCCATAGCTGGCGTGGAAGAAATGATGGAAACCCACTTCGAGCAGCGTGGCCAGCGACGCATAAGTGGAGATGTGGCCGCCGATGCCGGCATCGTATTTGTTCTGGCGCACCACCATGGCCATGGCGTTCCAGCGGGTGAGGCTCTTGATGCGGCGCTCCATGGCGCGGTCGCCGGGATACGGAACTTCCTCCTCGGTCCGGATGGTGTTCACGTATGGCGTATTCAGCTCGATGGGCAGATCGGCGCCCGCGCCGCGCGCCTGTTCGGTGAGGCGCGATAGCAGAAAGGCCGCGCGATCCGGTCCCTCCTCGTCCAATACCTGTTCTAGCGCCTGCACCCATTCGTCGGTTTCGCGCGGGTTCAGGTCGACAACACGTTCGGTGAGTTTCTGGTGCATGGATGTCTTTATTATAGTGAACGTGGACGGGCGCCGGGATCGGCCTTAGATGTGGTGAATCCTCTCCAGGCCGGGCCAGCGATCGAAATCGGCATCGAAGCTTAGAATCGATCGGATGGCGTGGCGCTCCATGACGGCGATGTGGACGGCATCGCGGGCCGACACCAACTCAGGATTCTGCACGATCTCCCCGGCGCGCAAGACCTCCGCCCTTTCGATGGGGATCACCTCGTCGACGATGTCCAAGGTTGCCTGGAGCGCGGGCCCGATGGCTTCCCGGCGGTTGATGGCAGTGTACCGATGGAGGATCTCCTGCAGGACTTCGACGTCGGTGACCAGACGCTGCCCGGATGCGATCAAGCGCTCAAGAATGACCTGCGCCTCGGTTTTGCGGGGATGCGCGGCCCCGATCAAGTACATGGGAATATTCGAATCGACGAAGATCAATCGCGATAACCTCGCTCAATTTCGCTCAGCATCTGGTCGATGTCCGCGGTGGGGAAGGCGTAATTCGCGGCTTGGCGAACGGCCTTCAGTTTGGTTTCGGGCTCGATCACGGGGCGGCTGGCGCGGGCTTCCTGAAGCACCCGACGGACCCATTCGCCCACTGTCAGGCGCTCCCGTTTGGCCAAATGCTGGATGGCCGACATTTCGTCATCGGGAAGCAGTACTTGAAGGCGCTTGCTCATAGGGTGAGTATAGCATATTCATTGGCTGAGCACCACGTGGATGAAGGGTCGAATAGTTTGCGCGAAATTTTTCGACCGGACGAATCCAATGATGTTAACTAATTTACTTTCATCGGTTTCCATGGACTTCACACGTCCTCCCGCGAAAAGTTGCCCCACATCTCTCGCCGCGCTTCGGAGATTTCTTCGTCGGTAATGGAGATGCCCAGATCCCTCCAGAGGCCCCGAAGCGGACTGTGCGGTTCGCTCGCCGGCGTGCGGGCTTGCAGGGACTCAGTAAATTCCAGCACCTCATGCTGCTGTTCCGGCTGCAGCATGCGAACCTGCTCAAGGATCGCCTCTTCGATCGTCATACCGGCGTCCCCTCCATTATGACTCAAACCTGTCTGCGCGGATCTGACGGCGATGCCCTACCACGATTGCATGTGATCATTCGACTTCCCTTCCGTGAGCAGCCGTGCGGGGTTCCAGGAATGTTTTCGGCAGATCGCCCTCGCCTGCGAGAGTGAATCGGCTGACGCGCTTGAACCATTTCCCGGGTGGTACATCCGGATCCGACGCCAGCCAATCGTGCAATTCGTCGAAATCGGCGACCGAAATCCGAAAAACAGAGCGTCGGCTGAGCAATAATCCAACAATGTGCCCTCGATCCCGGGAGCCAGGGCCCCGGCAAAACGTTATCCTCAAAGAGTCGAACCAGAGCGGCCTGCCAGCGGGTATGCACCCCACTGGGGCGAAACTTCCCAGATGTCAAGGCGACTGGCGAATTTGTGTGCAATCTGGCGACCCGTGCGCTGGTGGAGAAAATGGACCTGACCTCCGCCCCGCTGCCGCACGGAGTCAGCGCTGGACACAACTCCCAGCCGAATGGCAAAAGCGCTGCACTCGACCAGTACTGACGATCCGAAGAAGCCGTTGGCGTACACATCCAGCGCGCTTATCTCAAAGAAGGACTCTTCAAACTGCCGGCAACCCATCCCGTTCAACGAGCCGGTTGAACCGCGGATTACACCGAAGCGACGACTGCCTTCACGATGAAGCGTCCGGACGGCGGCCCGTTGCGATCGAAACTTCCCGGTACCGAGGCGCCAGATTGCCTACACAATCGCGGGCTTAGGCAGAGCGTACCGTTTACTGGCCCTGCCCCGATCCAGGACTCACTTGGAGGCGATGTAATCGATCAGGCTGTCCATGTCGCGGTCGGTCAGCCAGCCGCGAAATGCGGGCATCAGGGCGCCGCCGAATTTAACCCGCAGCTTGATATATTCGCGGTTGGGTTTGACTTGGGCAATCGGCATTTGGGTGCGTCGGAAGAGTTGATAGAAGCTCGGGCCGAACTTCTTCGACTGCGGCCGGTCGATGTCGTGGCAAACTGCGCAGTTTTCGCGGTACAACGCCTGGCCGATCCGCAGGCGGTTTCTCTCCCAGGGGATCGGCCGACGGCCGTCGCCCGCCAGCGCGGCGGCGAATGCCAGAGCAAGTGCACCTTTCCGGATCACGCTTCCCATCCCTGAACCTCGACGGCGCCGGCGCTACGCATGGCTTCGGCGGCCTGGGCCACTTCATGGCCGCGGCAGCGGACCCTCAGGCACACCGCGCCGGGGTCTATATCCGGCACTGGCGCTCTTAGCTTGGGCCGGCGGACGAGGCCACTTTCCCAGAGGAACCAGCCGAACGTTGACACGATTGCGCCCAACATCGTCATTTCGAACGTGATCACACCTGTCGCCCAGAACGAAAAGATCGGCATGCCGCCAGTGACCAGGCGGTAGTTGTGTTGCGTCCAGCGGATGAAAGCGGTCGCGAGTGTGCCGAACAGGATCGCGCCCAAAACCGACGCCCCAGACATGCGGCTGGGCCGGTCCAGCACGCCTCGGGGAAACTCCACCGGTTCCTCGGAGAAGACGTCCAGATCGGCGGGGGCGATGCCGCTCGCGCGCAGCGACCGGATGGCTGCGGCAGCTCCATCCTTCTCGCGGAATTCGGCAACCAGATAGGTAGTCAGGTATCCTCCTGCGGATGTGGTTTAAACTCCCATACGGCGATAATCGGGAACAGCTTCGCGAAGATCATGTACAGCATTGCCATGGCCGCAAAGGTGGCGGCGGTGATCGCGGCTTCGACCCACGTGGGCGTGTAGAAACCGGACGCGGAGGGCAGCCGCGGGTTCGCGAGCGTGGGAACGACGATTACGAACCGCTCGATCCACATGCCGATCAGCACCGCAACGGATGCCACGGTGGCGCCGGCGATGGTGCGCAGGCGGCGGATCCCGAGCAGCACGAACGGGACCGCGAAGTTCAGGAACATCATCGTCCAGAAGTAAGGCGCGTAATGCCCGCGTGTCCGGGCGCCGAAAACTGCCATTTCCTTGGGATCATTGCCGTACCAGACGGTCAGGTTTTCGGCGAGCGTGAAGTAGCACCACAGCAGGCTCATGAGAAGCAACAGCTTGGCCAGACGGTCGAAGTGGTGCTTGGTGAGATAGACCTCGAGATGGAGCAACTTGCGGATCATAGCCATGACCAGGATCAGGGCCGCGATCCCGCTGAAGATGGCGCCGGTGACAAAATACGGCCCGAAGATGGTGCTGTGCCACATTGGCGCAATCGCCATCGCGAAATCCCAGGCCACCACGGTGTGGACCGAAACCGCCACTGCCAGGATGATGCAGGCCATCAGCTTCATGGCGCGCTCCAGGGCGTGCCACTCGCGGTCGCTGCCGGTCCAGCCGAGGGACAGCGCACGGTAAAGTCGTTGCCGCCACGGCGTATTGTGCTCGGCAAGTTGCGCCAGATCGGGGACCAGCGGCAGGTACAGATAGATGACGCTGCCGGTGACGTAGGTGACGATGGCAGTGAGATCCCAAAGTAGCGGAGAGCGGAAGTTGGGCCAAAGCATCCGCGAGTTGGGATAGGGCAGCAGCCAGTAAAACAGCCAGGCGCGGCCTAAATGGATGATGGGGAACATGCCGCCGATCATTAGCGCGAAGACCGTGATGGCCTCGGCCGCGCGCGTGACGGGTTTGCGCCAGGCCGCGCCGGTGAGGCGCAGAATCGCGGAGATGAGCGTGCCGGCGTGCGAGATGCCGATCCAGAAAACGAAATCGACGATGTAGATTCCCCAGAACACCGGCCTCTGCAGGCCTGTGACGCCCATTCCCGTGTGAAGCTGAAGACCCCACGCGGCGAGGCCGGCGGCGCCTACCAGGAAGGCGATTACAGTCGCGAACAGGTACCGGCTGCTGACGCGCGAGAGCGGCCGGAACAGATCTTCTCGAATTTGACGATAGGGGAGAAGCTCGGGCGCGGGTGACATACGGGCTTAACCTTTTTGTAGATAAAACACCTTAGGCTTAGTCCCCAATTCCTCAAGCAGTCGGCTGCTTCGGCCGTCCCCGGCGAGCCGCGAGACTTTGCTGCCGGGGTCATTGAGGTCGCCGAATACCATCGCCTCGGCAGGACACGACTGCACGCACGCCGGCTGCACATCGCCATCTGCGAGCGGACACCCATCCCCAGCCGCGTCCTGTTTGGCCCGCTTGATCCGCTGAATACAGAACGTGCATTTCTCCATCACGCCAGCCGGGCGCACGGCGACATCCGGGTTATGCTGCAAGGCGAGCGGCTCTGGCCAATCCGGGGCGAACCAGTTGAAGTACCGCACCGTATAAGGGCAGTTGTTGGCGCAGTAGAAGGTGCCGACACAGCGGTTGTAGACCTGAACGTTGAGCCCCTCCGGATTATGATAGGTCGCGTAAGTGGGACACACGGGCTCGCAGGGCGCGTTGTCGCAGTGCTGGCACAGCACCGGCATGTACCGGACCTTGATGTCCGGGAACTCGCCCTCAAAGTAGCGGTCGATCCGGATCCAGTGAGCGGTGCGTCCGCGAGCGGCCTGCTCGGGAGTCGAGACCGGCAGGTTATTTTCGGCGTGGCATGCCACGACACAAGCTTCGCAACCCGTGCAACGGTCCAAATCGATGGCCATTCCCCAACGGCGTTCCATACTTGCCTCCTGTTTACCTTCTTTACCTGTTTCTTTACCTGCCAGCGAACCCTCTTTCCTGCCGGTCCGCGGTCGAGAACTGGGTCCAGCCGCGCCTGCCGCAGGTGCGCGCCAGGCGAACCCGAGTGGCGCCTAAGACGAGGGCGCCGGTCGAAGTGTCCCAAACCGGCGCCAGGATCGAAAGCGGGTTGGCGCCACGACCGGAAGCGTAGCGTGTAAAGTGCGCATGCCCATCGCCTATCGCCATGCTGACAACTCCCGGGATGGCACCGGGGTGGACATACGCCGGCGCTTCGAGCGACCCGTACGGAGACTCCACTCGCACCATGTCGCCGTTTGCAACCCGTAACTTCCCCGCAGTCCCGGGATCGATCTCAATCGGTAAGCCCCAGATGGAGCTCGAGGTCGGGTCGGGCAGTTCTTGGAGCCACGGGAGGTGCGCGCCGCTGCCATCGTGAAATTGCAGCGACAGGTAGGGCTGGAAATGGTATGGATATTGGGCGGGATCACCTTCGAAGCGGGCCTGCGCGAAGTCCAGGGTAACCGCATTGGGCCGTGGGGGCGTGGGCGGCGGCGGGTCGAGCCAGATGCCGCCTTCGCGCGCTACGTCGTCATAGGTTATGCTGCCTGCGAGCAAGGGCTGGACGATATCCTTGGGCGTCACGGGCGGGCACTCGGCGCCGATTCTAGTGGCCAGTTCGGCCAGCGTCGTTTCCACGGCGTGCGTGTTGTACAGTGGCTCGACGAATGGCGTGGATACTGCGACCGCCTGTTGCGTGGAGACCGCCGGCAACAGCGCCATCGCGGATTCAAGTTCATGGTGGTCCGGCATTACGATGTCGGCCCAGGCCGAGGAGTCGTCCGGGAAGGTCCCGAAGGAGACTACTAACTCGGCGCGGGCAAGTGCGTCCGCCACGCCGACGGAGCGCGGCATCGCGTAGACCGGGTTCGCGCCATCGATGAACACAATCCGCGCCTGCGAGAGTGCCTGCACGATCGCTCGATTCTCGGGGGACTGCGCAGTACCCGCGGGAGCGAGCACGCCGCCAGATTTGCCTGCGTTGTCCAACAACAGGTTGAGATAGTGAGAAGCCACGATCGCGTCTACGGAATTCGTTTGAGGGATGGATGCGCCAGCGAGCACCAGCGGGGCTTCCGATTCGCCGAGTTCCTGGACGATCTGACGCACACGCTTCTCGTCGAGCCCACAAGCAGCCAGCAGACCGGCCGGGTCGGCTTCCTGAAAGACCCGGACCACCGGCTTCGGAAGCGCTTCGGCATTCCGCGCCAGCCGGCCATCCAGCAGCAGACGCCCGACGGCGGCCAGAAACTGCGGCTCCGTGCCGGGGCGGAGGGGCAGCCACTGATCGGCGGCCGCGGCCGTGACGGAGAGGCGCGACTCTGCCTGGACGAGCCGGCCGCGGATCTGCCGTCGGCCTTGGCGAAATTCGCCGAACTGCCGCGCATAGTATACCGGCGAGGCCCAGCCGCCCAGGAAGTCGGCGCCTACGCCCAGCGTGTAATAAGCGCGAGAGAGATCGTAGACCGGCAAGCCCTTCCAGCCGAAGACAATCCCGGCGGCTTTGCGCTCGGCCTGGTGATCGGCGATAGAGCAAACTACTGGGGCGGGGGCACCCAGCGCCTGGGTGAATCGCGTGATGGCAAGAGATCGTGTGCCGGGTTGCCCCCCCGCGAGGAAAACGATTCCGGCGGGATCGGCAGATCGCACTTGTGCGAGCTTTTCGGCAACCTGAACGACGGCATCGTTCCAGGAGACCGCCGCAAACTGTGCCTGGCCGCGCGGGCCGGTGCGTTTCATGGGGCCGCGCAGGCGATCGGGGTGGTACAGCGATTGTACCGATGCCTGACCGCGCGCGCAGAGGTGACCGCCGGAGATCGGATCGAGAGGATTACCCTCAATCTTCTTGATCGCGGCGATGCGCTCGCGAAACTCTTCGCCGTTGCGCTTGACTGTTCGAATGCCCTCCATGATGCGCACCACGGTGGCGCACCCCGCACCGCACCCGGCACAAACCGCGGGATGCCACTGCTCCTCGCCGGGTACGATTTCATGCTCGGGGACCAGGAGGGGAATGGCCTTGTCGGCCTTACCGCCGCAGGCGCCCAATGCGGCTGATGAGGCCGAGAGAATTTTGAAGAAGTTCCGGCGATCCATGGGTTCAACGTTCCTTGCAGGGCCGTGGCTGTATGCGTCTCAGTAATGGCACGCGGCGCAGTCCTCCGTGGCCTTATATTGCCTGTGGCAGTTCAGGCAAGTGCCCATATTGTGTTTGACCAAAAGCTCGGCGGTGGAGGCCTGGGTCATGTCACCGTGGCACGTGGTACAGGAAATGCCGGCGCGGGCATGCGGAGCGTGTTGGAACATCACCAGCGATTCCGGCGGAAAGTCGTACACGCGCCGCCAGGGGACTTCACGCTTACTTTCAGCAAAGCCAGCCAGCTTCTTGATCTCGGGCTTAGCGGCCGCCACCTTGGCGTGGCAGAGCATGCATTTGTGAATCGAAGGAAGCGTCGCCGCCGCGCTCGTGTCGGCGGAGCTGTGGCAATCGAGGCACTGCAACCCAAGCGCGATATGCCGCTTGTGCGAATACGCAATCGGTTGCGCCGGCTGTGCGGCGACTGCCTTCGCGATCAAGAGCCAAGAAATCCAAGCCACGCCCCGCAAGAGTTCCCCCACCAGCCAGAATCCCGCCGGCGCAGCCTGGCACCGGCCACAGTTACACGTGTGACGTCGACGGGAAATCAGTCTAACACAGGCGCGGGGAACCGCGACAGGGCGCACGATGCCGTCAGCACCGAACGATACATTCGAACCGGTCAGCCCCGCAGGCATTTTCTCTCGAGGTCTCAACCCTGTGATCGCGCTCCGATACGCCATTCGGCGCGTGTGGGTTTCCACGGCTGTTTTTCACCAGGAAGCGGCGCGGTCCTTACGCGAATTGAAAATGGCGATCGGCAATCCGGAACTGGTCCAATCTCGACAGTTGTCGCCAGCCCGCCGATGCCGCGGGTCTCGAACTTCCAAGGTACGGCGTTCTAGAGAGGAGGCTAGGACGAGTATTCCGCCAGATCGCCGACTCAGGGGGGCTCAAGCCCCCTGGGTCTACTGCACTGCCTTCGTCACCGCGCTTGTCGCCCGGTTCTGTTGCTGATACTGCTCCCACTTGCGCACCGCCTCTTCGTCCTGGCCGTGGATCATGTGCCCGTAGATGTCGAGCGTGGTGCGGATGCTACTGTGCCCCAGCCGGGCGGACACGGCTGGCACCGGCACGCCCGACGCTAGGAGGTGGGAGACGTGGGTGTGGCGCAGGAGGTGGAGCGAACTGCCTTTCGGCTTCGGGATGCCGAGGCGCGCGAGAGGTCTCGGATGGTACCCGACAATGAATCCGGTTTGAGCGGATTCCCGTCCGGCTGGCAGAAGATCAGATCGAGATCGCTTCTGTAGGCGGGTCCGAACTGGCGCCGTAACTGATTCTGCCGTTTCCGGTGGGCCTCCAGGGCTTCCAGTGCCTCTCCTGGTACGACGAGCGTTCGAGGTTCATCCGTCTTCGTCCCTTTGAATTGCAAGCCGGCCTTGGTCTGAATGAGCGAGCGTTCGATGGTGACGCAGCTATTCTCGATATCTGACCAGCGCAATGCGAGCACTTCGCCACGGCGGGTGCCAAGCGCCGCACTGACCTTAAGCAGCGTCCGGATGCACCACGGACCAGTTGCCGATTCGCTTAACAGATCTTGCTGCGCTACGGTCAGCGCCGCCGCTTTGTGTTTCTTCGGCCTCGGCGGTTCGCTCGGCCGGACCGGATTGATGGTCGCGATTTGCCAGATTATGCCGCGATTAAACGCGGCGGACACCATTCCGGCAAACTCCCGAACCGTTTTGCGGCCGAGCGGGCGCGGTTCCTTGGTTCGCCGATCACGGCCGCCGGATTTCAGCAATCGGGTCCATTCGCGGCTCAGGTGCAATGGCGTGATCTCGGGCAGTGGCATCGCGAGCAGTTGTGGATCGAGCAATGCCAGCTTATTTCGGTAACCTTGGACGGTTGTCGGCGACAGTTTCTCCTCGGCATGCTGGCGCAGGAATTCTTGCAGATCCGCACACTCTGACCCGCTTTTTTGGAAAACGCGTTTCGCCGCCCGCGCTGCGCCAGGCGGTTCAATCGCGTATCAGCGCACTCCGAGGCCCTTGCGCTCGCGATGGCCGCGTCGAGCGGCGGGACGGCCGGCGGGGCGAGCGTCATGCGCGGCAACGGGATGCACGCCTCCCAGCGCTAGGCCCTCGGGCGCGGGCATCGCGTGGCGCGGCGCCTGAGCAGGCCCTACCTCTGTCAGCATCGCGTCGCCCATCCGCGCCCTGGCGGTCGCGGCGAGCGACAACGGGCGGCTGGCGCGGAATCGCCGGGCATGGCTGCCCATTGGAGCCGCTCGCCAACCTCAATTGCCCCGGTCTAACTTTTCGCCAGCGATTACCAGAGGCGCGCTAAGCTAGAAGCAGGAGTACGGTATTGAAATTCGGCGATAGCAAGAACCCGAGAAGGCAATTTCCGGCGGGCCGGAGCCCAACCGTGGCTCCTCAGAAAGACTACCTACCAGTCCGCAGCGGACGAAAGCCCCCCTTTCACGCGGAAATTGAGGCCGCCAGCAATTTTCCGGACATTTCTCCAGAATTCCGCACTTTTGTCATGGAAGTGGTGGGCATGCCCGAGCACATGGCTTCCAGCGACGCCGCCGCCATCCGGCAGCAGAAATGGAAAATTTCGCCGAACCCGCTGGCTTCGATTAGGACCGCCGCACACCAGGAAGCCAGAAGGAACCTACTCGCCAGATGACCAAAAAACCATACAGCGAGATGAGCGCGGCTGAGAGGCTCGCAGACCGTATCGCAAAGAACCGTGAAATCGACCGGCGCGCAAAAGAAAATCAGAGTGTAGCGGGTACGCCAGCGGAGGTAGGCGGCAGGCGGAAAGCCGTGGGAAACGTTCTTGAGGAGTTCCAACGCATAAAGAAGGAACGCGGTATCGATGCTGCGTCTGATTTCGTGCGCGGAAGGAGTAAGTAGGTTTTGGTCGAGATGTCCTCCCTAGCCTTAACGAAACTTGGAACCGGTAAACGCGCACGTCCAGCGCCAGGTGCTCGGGCGTGGTTCAACGCGGCAACCGGCGGCCACCCTCGCGGCGGATGAAGACCCCGGCCTTGCATGCGTCTCCTCGCCAATCGCGTCGCCCATCCGCACGCTGGCGGTCGCGGCGGGGGGCGACGGGCGGCTGGCACCGGGCCTGCCGCCGACATCGGGCAGTGCGAAGCGCCAGCGCCTGGTCGCGTGCCCCGCCGGCCCGTGGCCGCGGTGCTCGCGCGATGGCCGCATCGAGTGGCGGGACGCCGGTCTGGAACGTAGACTGTCGTGGCTGACGGTGAGCAACTAGACGGCGCTCTCGTGCCTGTGCCGGTCGGCAGACTCCTGGCAGCGGATACAACGCGACGCCCACGGCACGGCAGCGAGGCGTTTCGGACTGATCGGCGATTTGCAGTCGATGCAGGTCCCAAAGGTGCCGTCCTGAGCGCGGAGCAAGGCGGCTTGAACCTCGCGCAGCAGGCGGAATCCCGGTCCACGTTAGAATGGCAAGATCTCGTTCGGACGCGTACTGAATTTCGTCCATTTGGTCCGCGTGCCTCTCGATGACGATGTCGTCCGATTGCGCAATGGGTGACCCAGTTCAACTCCTTTGCGTTCGAAGATCGCTTGGAACCCGCCCACCTGTGTAGCCATCGTCTGCATTGACGCCTTCTTTCCCTCACCGGATCGGCCACTCACGTTCCGGTGCATCCTACCCTACTGGAGGTATCGGACACTCACCTGGTACGGTAGGGATTTCTCTTAGTACCAAGCATAGAAAGCAAAGATTAGCTCCGGAAGTAGTTTTTCGTCTGGTCAAATAATGCTCAATTCGGCAAATTAACTCTGGAATGCGCCACCGCGATTGTACTGTTAAATACGAAAAATGCAGTCCACATGCTAAACGCTCTTGTGCCAGCCCCTCGGGCGTGGTCATCGCGTCCAGCGGCGTGCTGCCTCCGCGCCGGACGAAGGCGCTGGCCTCCTCCCGCGTCCCCTCGCCCATGGCGTCTCCCATCCGCCCCTGGCGGTCGGCGACGGACTACGGGCGGCTGGCGCCGGAACCGGCCGCATCGCACCGCGCGAAGCGCTAGTCCATGCTCCTGAACTGCGCCGGTCCGCCGCGTCGCTCACGATGGGCCGCCTCGAATGACGGACGGGGGCGCCTCGCGGATGGGGCATGGCCGCCGGCGCGGGCGTATCGCGCGCGGCCACAGCCCGCATGCCTCCAGCGCCAGATGCGCGGGGACATCGCGTCGAGTGGCGCGCGCCCTCGCAACGGATGAAGCCCATGTCCTTGTACAGCATCTCGTGGCTCATCGCGCGCCCATCCGCACGCTGGCGTCGTGGCGAGGGACAACGCAGTGGCTTGGACTGGTGCAACGCGCTGCCCCGAGGCATGGCTGTTATTCCCGCAGCATGGTGCCACCCGTCAAGTTTCCGGCGCCAGCAGCGGCGGTCACGATGGGCCACATCCCCTATGCTCAATTTGAGCCCTGCCGCGGCCAGTTTGATTTGGGCAAGAATGTGAATGTGCAGCTAGAGCATAAGTACGCAAGGATCGAACGCGAACGCCGGTTTCTTCTGGACCACTTTCCAAGCAACGCAAATGTGGTACGAGTCCATCGCATCGTGGACCGCTACATCGACGGCACTGCTCTGCGCCTCCGCAAACAGAGTGAAGACAGAGGCCCGATCATATTCAAGCTCACCCAGAAGATTCCAACGCGGTCCAGCGGAGCGCAGCAGGGCTTCATCACAACCATGTACCTTACCGAAGATGAGTATTGCGTCCTCGCGCAACTCTCGGCGAAGACGCTCAGCAAAACTCGCCACAGCGTGTCGCCTTTCGGAATTGATGTCTTCGAAGGCACTCTGAAGGGTCTAATCCTTGCCGAAGCAGAGTTCGATTCCGCGGCGACGGCTGACGCCCTTACGATCCCGTGTTTCATTTCCCAGGAAGTTTCCGATGACGACCGCTTCACCGGAGGCCAACTCGCCCGTACGTCACGACAAGATATCCGAACCTGGCTGTTCGAATATGGCATCGGACTCGCATAGGCCTGCGGCGTTCGTCTCGCTGCTCGCCAAGCATGAATCACGATTTCCGCCCTTCACCGCACGCTGCCCATCCGCCCCGCCCGCGGTCGGCGGCGGGCAACGGGCGCGGGCGCCGGAACTGGCCGGCGGCGTCAAGATGCGCAAAGCGCCAGCTATGCTCCGGGGCCTGCGCTGGTCCGACGCCCTGCGCTCACGATGGGCCGCGTCGAGCGGCGTGATGGCCGGGGGTGCATCGCGGAAGGGGCACGGTCGACGTAGGACTTTGGCCGGCGAGGACACATCTAATTCCGGCGTCAGCCCATCCGCCGCAGTAACCACTACGAGAGTGTAGATGGTTCGCCGATCCCGAACTCCTGGCTACGGCCTGATATTCGTCAAAACTGCAACATCGTTCGAACCGGCGTTGGCAACTGCCAGGTCGGGCTTGCCATCCCCGTTGAAGTCCGCCACCGTCAGGAAAGTGGGCGCGGAAAGGAAGTTCGTGTTAGCGGTAAGGAAGCTCATCGGCACGGCGAATGTGCCCTTGCCATTGCCCAAGAAGATTGAAACGCCCTCGCCCCCGGCTAGCGCCACGTCCTGATTTCCGTCGCCATCGAAGTCGCCGATCGCCGACACTCGCCCGCTACTGAGATAACTTCCCTGGATGAAGGTGCCATCGCCTTGGCCCAAGTAAATACTGGTGCCCGCGGCCAGATCCGGCACGCCATCCCCATTGAAATCCGTCACACCGATGAAAAATGCGCCGTCGGGATTCACAGGAGAAAGTATCGGCGCTCCGAAGGTGCCATCGCCATGGCCTGGCAGGACGGAAAAATAAGGATTCGAAAGCGTGGAGTTATATACCACCAGATCCGATTTTCCGTCCCCGTTGACGTCCGCCACCGCCAGGCTACCGGGATACTCTCCGGCGGTGTATTGCGACTGCGGCTGGAAAGTGCCATCGCCGTTCCCCAGCAGGATGGAAATCGAGCCGCCCCAGTTGACCACCGCCAGGTCGAGCTTGCCATCCCCATTGAAGTCACTCACAGCGACGGTCTGACCTCCACCTCCGCCTCCTGGACCGCCTCCCACGGTATAGTTCACCATAGGTCGGAAGGTCCCGTTGCCGTTGCCTAGCAGAATAGAGACCGCGTTGGATTCATTATTGTAGACCACCGCCAAATCCGGTCGTCCATCTCCGTTGAAATCTCCCACGGCCGCAGCGACGGGGTGCACGAGCACGGGGTAGTTCACCCTGGGCTGGAAGGCACCATTGCCCTTGTTCAGCAGGATGGAAACATCGTTCGAAAAATAGTTAGGTATGGCCAGGTCCGGTTTTCCATCTCCATCGAAGTCTCCAGCGGCCACGGAGTTCGGAAAGGATGAGACAGAGTAGCTCACGGGCCGCTCGAAGATGCCATTGCCGCGACCGAGCAGAATCGTCATGGCAAAAGCGGCCACCGCCAGGTCCGGCTTTCCGTCTCCGTTGAAATCGGCAATGGCCACAGCAAAACCACCGGGCGCGTAGTTCACACTCGGCTGAAATGTCCCGTCGCCTTTTCCCAGTAGAATCGTTACTACGCTCGAACCGCTGCTTAGTTGTGTCGGCGCGGAGGTCACAGCCAGGTCCAGCTTTCCATCGCCGTTCAAGTCCGCGACCGCCACGGCATTGGGAGCGCGCCCCGCGCCAAAGGCGGTTTGCGGCCGGAAGGAGCCATCGCCATTGCCTAACAGGATCGACACAGTGTTGGAACCCCAGTTGACTACGGCAAGATCGGCCTTTCCATCCCCATTGAAGTCCCCCACCGATACCGCCGCGGGCCCCACTTCAGTGGCATAGCTCTTCGCCTGCCGGAAGGTTCCGTCGCCATTGCCTTGCAGGATCGAAACGCTATTGGAGCCGCCGTTCGACACCGCCAGGTCCGCCTTGCCATCTCCGTTGAAGTCGCCCACGGCTACGAATACAGGTTCCATCTGTGAGGCATAGAAGGCCTGAGGCCTAAAAGTCCCATCGCCGTTGCCCAGCAGAATGGAGACGCTATTGGAAGTCTTGTTAGTCACCGCTAGGTCCAGCTTCCCATCTCCGTTGAAGTCACCCACGGCCACGAAAGAAGGATCCTCGCCGGCCCGATAATCCTGTGGCGGCTGAAATGTGCCGTCGCCGTTTCCTAACATGATTGAGACGGTACGCCCACTGGGGCCTTGCTGCGGGCCGCCCAGGAGCACCGCCAAGTCCGCCTTTCCGTCTCCATTGAAATCTCCCACCGCGAAGCAATTCACGTAACGTCCAAAGTAGACGGAAGGCAGGGTCTGAAAGCTCCCATCGCCATTGCTTAGCAAAACGGTGACGTACTCTTCTACCGTCCTCCAGATCAGATCCGGCTTTCCATCGCCATTGAAATCCGCCACCGACATGCATAACTCAGGGTTCCCGTAATTGGGATTGCCGCCCCGCGAAAATGTTCTCGGAGCGTTGAAGTTCACCGTCTGCGCCAGCCCGGGCGCTGCCAGGAAAATCAATGTTGTGTACCAACTGAAACGTACAAAGCGCATATTCCGACCTCCTGACTTTGGAATCGCGAAATTTGAAATGCCGTCTCCGCATTGAGTGCTCCCTGAAGCACCATGATCTTTTCGCCGGGGCGTGCACCATCGAGAATGTGCAGCCTCAGTTTGTCGTCGGCCGTTACAGCGTGGAGGGTATCACGATGCGCGGGGGATCCGCCAACCCGTGCCGTGCGGGCCCTTCCACGATTCGCTTCGTGCCGCGGCCGGCTCCTGTGTACGATTGGCCACGTCGAGCGGCGGGACGACCGACGGCGCATCGTGGAAGGGGCACGGCCGCCGGCGCGGGCGGCGTACCGCGCACGGCCTATTGCTTGCGCACCTCCAGCGGGCGCCCTCGCCGCGCGGGTGAAGACCCCCGGCCTCGGACATCCCTCCTCGCCCATCGCGTCGCCCATCCGCCCGCTGGCGGTCGCGGCGACGGACGACGGGCGGGGGCATCACGCCGGGCGAAGCGTCAATGCACCTAGGCTGCGGACGGCGCCGATCCGCGGCAGACTGTCTCTGCGGACGGGCAGACCGAGGCCTACTCGCTGAAATGAGCCCAACGAGGGCTAGATGGGGATTCCGGCGAAGCTGGCGACACACGAGATCGCACGCTCGCGAAAGCGAAATAGAGGCCGATATCACGTCACATCAGGGCGGCTGAGCTTCGCTCAGATGCCAGGAATCGCGACCATCGCCACATCGCGGGCGCGGTAAGATGATTTCTCATGCAGGCCGACCAGTGGCCGGTGCTCGCGATAGTGGGCGCCGGCGCCGTGGGATGGGAGGGATGCTGGCGCGTTCGGGTGTCCGCGTAACATTGATCGGCCGGGCACGGAACATGGAATCGATTCGCCCTCCTGGTCATCGCTTCCGGCCTTGCATCGCAATCGTCTGTACGCACCGGCCAACCGAACGGTGGTTCGAACCAGCCGGATAGAGGCCCGGTCAGCCATGTTATTCAATACGAGGAGCGGATGGTTCCTTTGTCTTTCGCGACAGGCAGAAGCGTCGGATAGAACTGCACAAATGTAGTGTCGACCGCACCATGCTCAAGGTGGCAGGAGTAGCAGTCACGGGCCACGGGAATCATTTTGGCGGTGGTGCCGTCGCCGAAAGCAAAGAACGCCCATCCGCCGGGAAAGCGCGTGTCTTTCACGTGGACCTCGATCCCCATGGTGTTGCCTGCCTGATAGTTCCCGCGCTTATTAATGGAGCCTTTGTCCGCGGCGCGGCGGCCTTCGAGGACCAGCATGGTATTCTCCGGCCATTTCCCCGTTTCCTGGAAGGCGCGATACGCCTCGGGGTTGACGAAAACGTTGTCGAACATGCGATGGTCCATCTGCATGGCGGCTTCGGAGTAGCTCATGTCGAAACCGGTGGTAAGGTAAATCCACTCGCGGTAGTGCGAGGGCAGCTTCATCTGGCCATCGCTGGTGTACTCCGGAACGGCGCGCGGTGGATTCTGTTGCGTGACGCCGGCCACAGACAGCAGCAGGAGCGCGGCGAGCATATAGAAGGCTTTCAGGTTACGCATGTTGGTAGTATGGGGCCAAAAGCGTCGCCTGTCCAGGCCGCCGGCTGCATGGTTGCGGCGCTTCGCTGCATTTCGCCATCAGCGGCCAGCCGGCTGGAGTATCATCCTCCATATGGGTATGACTATCGTCTCGCAGCGGCAGACATGGTGGTGGACGGCGGCGTTGTGGTCGTGCGCGGCGCTCTTCTACGCCACTGAGACGGTTTTCGGTATGCGCGCCGAAGGCATGCGGCACGCGTGGTCGCTTTTATTCCTTACCGATTTTCTGCACTGGCTGCCATGGGCGTTGGCGACGCCGATCGTGCTGCAGTTGGGGCGCCGCCCGCCGCCCGGTACGAAAACGCGGTGGACCGTCTGGCTGATGCATGCGGCGGTGGTGACGGTGATCCAGGCTATTTCGTCGGCGTGGCGAGCTGGCATGCTGGTGCTGTTGAACCCATATGCCAACCCGGGCCGACCCGGCCAATTCCAAACGCTTTGGTTCAGCTCGTTTTATAGCGGGCTGTTTGGGGCTATGTTGTTGTACGCCATGATCGTGGCGGCGGGCCACATCCTGGAAGACCGCCAGCGCCTGGCGCGCCAGGAGATGGAGGCCGCGCGGCTGAACGAGCAGCTTTCGCAGGCGCACTACGAGGCACTGCGCCGGCAAATTGAGCCGCACTTTTTGTTCAATAGCCTGAATTCCATAGCGGGGCTGGTCCGGGAGAATCGCAACGACGCGGCCGTCACCATGATCGCGCGGCTGAGCGATTTTCTGCGACGCGTGATCGATGGCCCGAACCGACAGATGGCGCCTCTGGGCGAGGAGATGGCGTTCCTGGAACAGTACCTGGAGATCCAGAAAGTACGGTTCGCCGAGCGTCTGCAATTGAGGGTGGATATTCCGAACGAGATGCTCAGTGATCTGGTGCCGACATTGATGCTGCAGCCGATGGTGGAGAACGCCATCAAGCACGGGATCGGCAAGCGGGCGCAGGCCGGCGCCATCCGGATCTCGGCCAGCCGCGACCATGGAATGCTCACTATCGGGGTGGAGAATGACGGTCCCCGCCTGCCCGATGATTGGGATAGCGGACGATCCGGGGTGGGCTTGGCCATTGTGCGCGCGCGGCTGCGGAGCTTGTATGGCAGCGACTCCGGATTGAGCGTGAGGAATCGCGAGCCGAGTGGCGTAGAGGTTTCGATTTCGGTTCCGGTGCACCAGAGCTGAGCAATGGGACCGGAGAACCGACGTTTGATCCGCACCCTGGTGGTGGACGATGAGCCGCTGGCGCGCAGCAACCTAACGGTCCTGCTGCGGCGCGATGGGGACATTCAAATCGTGGGCGAGTGCGGCTCGGCCGCGGAAGCGGCAGTGCAGATCCGCGAGAAGCAGCCTGAGTTAGTCTTCCTGGACGTGCGAATGCCGGAGGGTGACGGATTCGACGTTCTCGATTTGCTGGGCTGCGAACTACCGCCGGCCATCGTGTTTGTCACGGCCTACGATCAGTACGCGCTGAAGGCATTCGAAGCCGGCGCGCTCGACTACTTGCTCAAACCGTTTGACGACCGGCGGTTTGAAAAGGCGCTGGCACGCGCCAAGGAGAAGATCGCGCAGGGCCGGACGGGGCCGCGAAGGCGGGAGTGGATGGCTGTGCGGAGCGCCGGGCAGGTGGCCTTTGTGAAGCACGCCGAGATCGATTGGGTCGAGGCGGCGGATTACTATGCCTGCCTGCATACCGGCACGAAGACTCACCTGCTGCGGCGCACTTTGACGGAACTCGATCAGGAGCTCGATCCGCGGTTGTTCTGCCGGATTCATCGATCTGCGATCGTCAACCTGGAGCGCGTGCGCGCGTTGGAGTTAAATGACGAGAGCGATTATCGCGTAGTGCTGGAGAACGGCACGAAGCTCCGGTTAAGCCGGCGATACCGCAAGGAGCTGCAGTCACGCCTGGGCGCGCGCGTGGGCGGAACGCGGCTGGCGGATTGAATGCTCGGTTCCAGCGGAACAGCAGCTTCGCAGTCTCGCGCGAGGCAGAGCCTGTGCTCTTAACTCAGGCAACCGCATTGGCGCGAGGGGGGCCATCGGAAACCTTCCGCGCCATGCTGCAGCCCACTGGCCGCGGCCTAGATTTGGAGAACTCCACGTGCCAACGGACCCTCTGCGCCGACGGCAGTGTCTCCGAGAGCGTCATGCTTGCCACGGGCAACGATGGCCGCGAAGCAACCGATGAGGATCTGGACCAGTGGATCGCCACCTTCCCCATCGAGCCATTTTCAACTAAGCTTTGCATCGTCCCTTTGCCTAGCGACATGCACGCGCCAGCGGAGACGGCCCCGCGGTCGCTCTTAGTTTCTCGGAAAAAAGGCGGTCTTGGTCAGCGAGCTTTGGCGCGCAATGCGACAAGCATCGACGCGTCGGCGCGTACCTGCGCGGATTCCAGCCATTGCGTTTCAACCTTCGCCCCCGCAGAAACGAGGAGGTCTACGACCTCGCACTGTCTGCCAAGGTTCCCGGCAGAAGGGTCGTAACAACGATGGATCGCCCATCCCAAGGGAGGCGAGTCATTTTTGGTCCCGTAGATTCAAATCCGACCTTCGATTAGCCTGGCCGCCAGTCGATCCCCGCTAAGAAGCGCCGCCCAATGGAGCGCGGTCTCCCCAAAGAGTCCCCGTAGTTCAGGCCTTGCTCCGGCGTCCAGCAGCCAGAGGCCTACATCTTCCGCTGCGAGGCTCGCGGCGCCGATTAGCGGGGTATCGCCGTTCTTGCCATTCTCACGGTGCCTCCGAAAATCCAAATCCGCCCCTGCCTGGATGAACGCTTCGATGCGTGGCAACTCCTTACCTTTTCGCAGAATGCCCTCGAACAGCAACGCGCCGGGTCAAGGCCGTTCCGAACTCCAGCATGGCCTGGCCCCACCGAGCGAGCCGCCGGGCATCACACCAACGCAAACAGCCGCCACGCCCCAGCGCTGCGGGCCGCGCCGGTCCGCGGCGGCAGCCCGCGATTCAGTTTGAAGAGCCGTAGCCCGACTGCGCTGCCCTGAGGAGAAGGCTCCTGGTGCCCAAGTAGGCCAGGTGGGCGTCATTCTCGACCACCCCCTGAGACAACAGCGTGAAGCGCTCTCTAAAGGTCAGTGGTTCCGCAGTGCATTCCGCCAACATCGTGGATGTCTTCTCAACCTCGACGAAGTAGGTTCGCATAGCAGTGACGCAGTTTGCGTGCATCTCCAAGAATTCCCCCCGATTCATCCAACGCCGCCTTTCCTTTGACATAAAGTCGCTTGCACGAGACGCACCAACGCCGGTCTTTGTTGAGCCGATTCACTCGCCGACGAATTGCGGTTACGGTTTGGAAGAAGCGAGGCGTTCTGATGGTAACGAAATGCGGTCAAGCGATCGTGGGCGGTCAACGCGAAGCGCCAGCCCTGATCCGGGGATGCGGGCTCCGCCCGCCCGAGGCCGCGGCGCGCGATGAACCGCGTTGAGCGTCGTAGAAGCGGAACGGGCGGCGTCTCGTGCGCGGCCTACGCGCGCACGCCTCCACGCCGCTCGCTCGGGCGTGGTCATCGCGTCGAGCGGCGTTCGCCGGAACCGGCCTGCATGGTCTGAAATGTTGACCCAGGCCAATCGTCTAAAACTTGGAAACTAAGAATAGCCCTGCCAATAGCAGTACGCATCCGATCATACGCCAGAGATTGATACGATGCACCTCGAATCCGACCCAACCCAGATGATCGAGCAATACGGCGCAGACCAGGGAACAGGTCACCGTTGTGGCGGTAAAATACGTTGACCCCATCTTCCTCGCAAGCATCAGGCCTGCCATTGTGGACATGATACTCAGTAGCCCTCCTAGCCAGGCCCACCAAGGGACCTGTAGCGCTTTGCTCGGGGCAAATCCGGTCGCGCCCGTGAGCGGACTGCGATGAGGAGCGCTACAAGAGCAGTTCCATAGATGCACAGTGCAGCCATTAGAGGGTGATCGAGTGACTCCCGCAGTTCTGCGTTTGCGCCAGCCTGGACGGCGCTAAATGAGCCAGCGGCCACGACGAACAAATAAGAGAGCCAAGTCATTCTCTAATCTTAACCGAGTATCCTGCACACTTCCCAATGCTGAATGGCATTCGTTTGTCCGGCATGCCCGGATTTTGAAGAGCACGTTGTCGGACATAGAGCGCTGGCAGTTGACAACGCTGGTGGCGCACACAGATAAGCTTTCTCCAGACTGTGCAGGCGGAATTCAGCCATTGAGCCGCAGGAAGCGCAACCTTTTTGCGGGGCTCCCGACCTCGCCTGCTCACCTGGAGCCCCACATCCCCAGTTGGGAAGCAGGAGAAACCGTAGCCGGGGATCACTTTTTGATCGGGTCGCCCAAATCATTCCTGCCAGCCCGAGCTCCGGTGACCTCTGCCAGGGCGGCGTATATGTTGTTGCTTCGTGCAGAACTATTGCTAGTGCATGCGTGGCACCATCTGTTGCGCTGGGACAAACAAAGGACCGCCACCGGGCTGGTGCGGAAGGCTTTCACCAAAAGTGCAGGATCTGCTTTGGAGCATGCAGGAATAAATGACGTTGGCTCGGCCTGCGGGCCCCCCCTGCGATTAGCCTGGGCCCAAATACGGACGGCGGCTACAGTCTCATCATCCAGATGCATCCGGTGGGTTTGGGATTGTGCCGAGAGCGTAGTGATGGGAACGAGCCGCGACGGGCGCGAACCAACCAGGGAAGAACTGGACCGCTGGGCCGCCAGCTTCCCTATCGAGCCATTTTCAAAGGGTTGGTCTTGCGGCTAACGGCACAAGCGTAAGCCTCGTTTTGGTACGCGGCGTCATCCGAGGCAGCATCGTAACATTCGAGGCTCGGGCGCCGGGACAACAGCGGCAGGCGTCTACCAACAGCCGCACTCGCCGCGATTCGCTAACCTATTGTGGCCGCAGCGGTTGCCTCAGAAGCGGCTGCGACGACTTGACGTTGGACTATTACCGCCGCCGGAGACTGTAGAGTCGCAACGCCTCAACGAGATCGTTCTGGACATTCGCCGTCGCCGTGCGGCGCGGCTGGGCTTACCCGAACCGGAAGACGTCCCAGCACCGGCGTTCCGGCCCGGCATGTCGCTGGCCGAATGGGTAATCGCCGCGCGCGTGCGCAGGCCCTTGAAAAGGTCATCGTTCCCCACATTCAAGGCGTGACACCGGACCGCCAGATTGTGAGCGGCTTCGACCTGAAAGTTCACATACCGCAGCAACCGCCGAAGAAGAGGTGGCGGTGAAGGCCATCGCCAGACGCGGCCTTGAGAGGGATCTTCAGGGGATCAGCTCGAAGGCCTTTCCATCCAGGTTGAATGTTGCCGTGCCGTAGAGAACTCCGTCGGCGTCGAGAACCAAGCCGCCATTACCTTCCCCATTCAAGGCCAGTGCGAAGAACTCGGTCCATTGTTCGCCTGGGCTTGCCGGCGGCTGCAGATCGAACGCCGTGCCGCCGATGGTAGTGCCGTAGAGGACGCCACCGGTTCCCACCACCAAGCTCGAACAGGGTCCCGCGTCGCCGTCTACGCCGGTGAAGCTGTAGACTACGCTTTCCCTCCAGGAGGCTCCCGGACTAGCGGGAGGCGTTAATTGATAAACGGCGCCGTAGTCCGAGGACCCGCCATCTTGGGTCGGTCCGTAGATTACGCCGTCGGCGCCTAGGGTCACACCAGCGGTGGGCGCGAATCCATCGCCGCCGTAGGGTACGAAGCTGTATAACACGGTCTCGGTCCATGGGCTGCCTGGACTGGGTGGCGGTGTTAGCTGGAAGACAGCTCCGTTATTCAAAGATCCGCCGATTAGGGTCGTCCCAAACAAGGTTCCGCTGGGACCGATCACCAGCGTCGAATAAGGGCCGTCACCATCGCCGGGTGCGCCTGCGAAGCTGTGGAGAACACGCCCGTCCCAAGGGTCGCTGGGAGCGGCGGGCGGTTTCAACGAAAAGACGGTCCCGAGGCTTGACGTTCCGCCCCTCGTGGTAGCGCCGTAGAGGACGCCATCGCGATCGAGGGCTAAGCCTGCCGCCGGATATCTGCCATCATTCGCGCCGTTGAAGCTGTGGATCGCGGTTCCCTTCCAGGAATCGCCGGGAGAAGCTGGAGGCGTTAATTGGAAGACCGTTCCAACGCTACCGGCGACGCCGCCATAAGCGGTAGTGCCGTAGAGGACGCCGTTGGGTCCCATGGTCAAAGTACCGGAAGGGTAGTAGCCATCGTCCTGCTTGCTTCCGAACCGGTGCAAGACGGTTTCGGTCCAATGGCCACCTGGGGACGATGGCGGAGTCAGTTGGAAAGCGAGACCACAACCATCGGTAGCAACCGGGCAGGGAGACGTCGATAAGCCGCCCTGCTCGGCGGTTCCGTAGAGGACACCGCCCGGACCGATGGTTAAGCCGTTGTAAATGTTCGCGCCCTTCTGGAGGGTATTGAAGTTGAAGATCGTGGCGACGCTGGGGTGGGCGCTTTGGGCGTTTGCAAACCGGGTAAGCGCGAAGCCCAGGATGAGAAGCGAAGTCCGATAATCCACGGCTGTTTATCCTCGTTGCTAAGGCTATCAGGTCCGGCAACTCTGTGCGCGCGTCCCGGTACTAGTACAGGCGCATGGCGGCTGCGGCGGACAACTCGGGCTCAAACTGGAACGCTGGGCGTGTCGGTCGCCAGTTCCCCGAATCGACCCCTATGTAAGCCCCGCGGCTCAACGATGCAGAATCGCTCCAGTCAAAGGATAGTGTCCGATATTGGCGGACAACGTGCCGTTGGGCCACATGCCGAACTGGAACGGCCTGGCGCTGCCGCGCGTTCGGACTACTTCCGGATGTGCCGTGATCCAGGAGCAATCGCCCCGCGAACGCCCCAGATCCGCTGAAAGACTACAATAGAGCGAATATGGACGGCGGCGAACTGGGACATTTCTCCCTGCTGGAAAAGATCGGCGAGGGCGGCATGGGCCGGGTCTACAAGGCCCGGGACAAGCGCCTGGATCGTTTCGTCGCCATCAAACTGCTGCCCGAATCGCGCAACACCGATCCCGACCGCCGCGCCCGCTTCGTCCAGGAGGCCAAAGCCGCTTCGGCGCTGAACCATCCCAACATCATCACCATCCACGAGATCGGCGAGCAGGACGGCCAGACCTATATCGTCATGGAGTTGGTGGATGGTAAGGCGCTGAACGAGCTGATCCCGCGCAAAGGCATGCGGCTCACCGAAGCGCTGCGCATCGCCGCGCAGGTGGCCGACGCGCTCACCGCCGCGCATGCCGCCGGCATCGTGCACCGGGACCTGAAGCCCGCCAACATCATGGTAGATGCGCATGGCCGCGCGAAGGTGCTGGATTTCGGCTTGGCGAAGCTTGCCGCGCCCGCCGCCGCATCCGGGGCGGACGAAGCGACCCATACACTCGCCATGGACCGGCCGGTTAGCGAAGAAGGGGTGATCGTCGGCAGCGTCCCCTACATGTCGCCGGAGCAGGCCGAAGGCAAGCCGGTGGATGCGCGCAGCGACATCTTCTCTTTCGGCGCGGTGCTTTACGAGATGGTCACCGGGCAGCGCGCGTTTCGGGGCGAATCGAAGATTTCCACGCTGGCCGCCATTGTGGAGAAGGACCCGCCGCCGGCCAGCGAAATCTCTTCCAGCACGCCGCCGGAGCTGGAGCGGGTGATCGCGCGGTGCCTGCGCAAGGACGTGAATCGGCGTAGCCAGAACATGGCGGATGTGAAGCTGGCGCTGGAGGAACTGTGGGATGAATCGGAATCGGGGAAGCTGGCGCGGCCAGCCGCTATCGCTGACGCAAGAACGCGCCGCTGGCTGTGGCCGTCAGTGGCGATGGCTTGCGCGCTGATCGCGGCGGGCGCTTTCGTCTGGGTTTATTTCAATTTCCGCGGAAGTCAATCGAAAGGTCCGGATCTAGTTCGTTTGTCGCCAGAGGACGGACACTCCTACAACGAGCCGACCATTTCGCCCGATGGCGGATTCGTCGCCTATGTGTCGGACCGCTCCGGCAAGGACGAGTTGTGGCTGCAACAGGTGGGCAGCGGCGATCCGATTCAGTTGACGCATGCCAACGAGAGCGTAGAGGATCCGGCGTTCTTCCCGGACGGCAAACGCATCCTTTACGCCAGGATCCCGGCGGACCAGACGAAAAGCACCATCGAAACGATCTCCACGCTGGGCGGAGAGCCAAAGGTGCTGATCCAAGGCAAGAACTCGAGGCCGAAGCTTTCGCCGGACGGGCGCCAGATCGCTTACTTCGACAACAACCAAGGCTCCGGCCGGCTGATGGCGATCTCCTCCGACGGCGGCCGGCCGCGGGAGTTGCCGGCCTGGGCGCGCATGCCAGACGCGCTTGGGGTTGCCGCATGGACACCGGACAGCCGCTACCTCCTGAGCATGGCGCGAAAGTCCGGGGCCACAGGCGGCGAAGGATTTGAGTGGTTTGCGCTTCCAGTGGATGGAGGCAACCCGGTGCCCACGGGAGCAGGCGCCGTGCTGCGCGCGGCGGGATTGGCGATGGGCATTCCGATATTGATGACAGGCGACCGCGTTTTGTTTCTTGGTGCAACACCCGGGCGTAAGAACGTCTGGGAAATCCGCCTGTCGCCGGGCTCATGGCGGGTGCAGGGCGTTGCGCGCCAGCTCACGTTTGGAACGCTGAGCGAATCCCCCGGCAGCGTCAGCGGCACGGGCACCGCGGCGCTCTCAGTCGGAAGCTATCTCGAGGACTTCTATCTGATTCCTCTCTCGGCCGCCACCGGTCAACCCACGGGCGTCTCCCGGCGGCTTACCCAGGATGGGCGCTCGAAAAATTTGCGGTGGTATACCGGGGGAGACCCCGGAAGCGCTTACTTTGGAGTATTTACAGGTACGGCTCAAAGTATCTACGCCGTGGATCTGGAAACCTGGAAGCAGACATTTGTGGGCGCGGGGCTGCATTTGTCGGAAATCTCGCCTGACGGCCGGCAAGTTGCGTATTCCGTCCCCGAGGGCGATTCGTACACAATCCGTGTGGGCGACGCTGGCGCCGGTCTGGCTGAGTCGCGGGTCCTGTGCAAGGCTTGTGGCTTGGTGAACACGTTTTCCCCCGACGGGCGATTCATCTTCCATGACGGGGGCGCCAAGGTCAAGGCCGACCCCAAGAGAAAGTTAACCGCTCGTCTTCTGGAGGTGGCCTCCGGCAAAGACAGACTCTGGCTGGAACACCCGACTGATTCTGTTTTCGTAGCTAAGACATTTGGCCGGGATTCCGGATGGCTCTGGATAGTGTTATCTCCGCCGGGATCGCCATGGTCCAGAAGGAGGTATTTGGTTCCCTGGAGGGAAGAAGCGGCGCCGCAGCCGGAGTGGATAAGAATCCCGCTGCCCGACGGAACCGGGTGGTTCCCGCCTTGGCGCATTTCCACCACGGGGAACATCTTTTGCCTTTTCGAGGGATCGAAACTCATGGCGGTCCGCTTCGATCCGAAGACGGGCGGCTTCAGCGAGCATTACGAAGTCAAGTTCGTGCCGGGCTCCGCGGTGACGCTTAAGCCCGACGACGATTGGACGGTGCGCGGTCCGGGGCTGGTTTTTTCGCGCTGGGAGGGCGGTTCCTCGGTGTGGCTGATGAAGTTGCCCCATTGAGCCGGGGAGATGCCATCGTTCTGGGCCGATAACGGCTTTTGGGAAGCGTCGGATTAGAGTTCCGGGGCGGATCGTCGGGCGTGTAAGTTGGCCTTCAAACGAGGCTATGGAAGGGTCGGTCTTTTGGGTCCGGACGTATCGTCGGCTACTCGGAAGTTAATTAACGCCCGGCGCAAGCTGCGCGACGGTGAATTGGGCCGCCTGGGGCGCAATTGGGACAGTTTGTCTGGTCGATAATGGTTCATGTCAGGGCGGCTGAAACCCTATAGAGAGTCCACGGGCGGGGGACGTGCTTTACGGCAGCACCCGGAAGGGCACGTTGCTCGTAAGCGTGGCGCTCGGCGTCACCACCTGGACCGGGCCGGTGGTCGCGCCGGTCGGCACGGTAACCGTGAGGACGGTTTTCGAAAACACTTCGATCACGGCCGGTGTGCCGTTGAAGGTGACGCTGGTGGCGTCGGCCAGATTGTTCCCCAGGATCTTGACCACCGTTCCCACTTTGCCGGAGGTAGGATCTATCTCTACGAACCCGCCCAAACTGAGCGACAGGCTGAAGACCGAACCGCAGCCATAATCGGCACCATCGGTTATGCAAGAGTTCGCACCGCCGTTGGCCGTTGTCCCATAGAAGTCCCCATTCGTGGCCTGCACCAACCCGGCGTGAGGGCTCGCGCCGTCAGTACACCCGCTCAACGCGCAGAAGTTGTACAGCGTCGTCAGAGTGCCCCCCAGCGTGATTTTGAAAACCGTTCCGTTGCCGTATGCCCCGCCGACCGACGTGGTTCCGTACAAATTCCCGTCGGTAGCCTGCGCGAGCCCCGCATAGGGTACTGCGCCGTCCGTACAACCGCTTTGGGCGCAGAAGGCGTATAGGGTCGTCAGCGTACCGTTCAGAGTGATTTTGAAAATCGCTCCATCGTCGTTGACCCCGCCAAAAGACGTTGTCCCGTAGAGGTCCCCATCGCTGCCCTGAAGTAGCGGCGCTATGGGATTGTAGCCGGCTGTACACTTGCCCTGGGCGCAGAAGCTATGAATCGTCGTCAGTGCGCCATTGGGGGTGACTTTGAAGACCGCTCCACCGTCGTGGGCCCCTCCGGCTGATGTTGTTCCGTAGAGGTCCCCATTGGTGGCCTGGACCAGCCCCGCCCAGGGGTTCCAGCCGTCCGCGCCATTGAAACTGTGCAGCGTCGTCAGCCTACCGCTCGGGGCGATCTTAAAGACCGTCCCATAGCCATCCTCGGAGATGCCGTTGGCCCCGCCTTCCAAAGTCGTCCCGTAGAAGTCCCCATCGGCGCCCTGGACCAGCGTTCCATAAGGCATCGATCCGTCCATGCACCCGCTTTCAGCGCAGAAGCTGTACAGCGTCGTCAGCGTGCCGCTCGGGGTGATTTTAAAGACCGTCCCAACGCCGTTGGCCCCGCCATAAACGGTCGTCCCGTATAGATTCCCATTGGTGGCCTGGACCAGCCCTGCAACGGGCAATTCGCCGTCCGTACACCCGCTTCGGGAGCAGAAACTGTATAGCGTCGTCAATGCGCCGCTCGGCGTAATCTTGAAGATCGTGCCACCAGCGCCGTTGGCCCCGCCAATATTCGTTGTCCCGTATAGGTTCCCGTCGGTACCCTGAACCACGCCCGCATAGGCCCCACCCCCGTCCGTGCCATCGAAGCTGTGCAACGTGGTGAAAGTTTGCGCAGGCAGAGCAATCGCTGTTGCGACCAACGGCACAAGAACGGCGCTCAGCGCGGCAGCGATTCGCTTCATAGGTGTGTTTCTGATTTTGTACTGCAATCCTCGCTTTTCTCGCCCACAGCCGCAGATTGTAGCACTACCGAGGAATCCCCGCTGGGCAAGAAGCGTTTGCCCTTCGTCGGGCCGGTATAAAGGTTCTTGTCAGGGCGGTTGAGCCCCTACAGGGAATCCACCGGCGAGGGACGCGCTTTTACGGCAGCCGTGATCGCCTTGGGGGGCGTATTCTGTTCGTAGGAGACTGCACATGGGAGCGGCTGTAGCCATTTTCCTTGCGTTATTTGTAACCATGTTTCGCCGCGTCCCCGCAGTGGGCGTTTTCGGCGTGGTGCGCGTCCACGGGCAAGGTGGCCATACTGGTCGCGATGGGTGCCACCGGCGCAACGTGGGCGAACGTCGCGCGACACAGGGCGCACTGTGCGCGAACAGCACCAAAACCGCGCGGCGTTCGTGAGGGAGTATTTTTTTGAATTCTTCTGCTGGACCGTAGCGCGTGGTGGACGGTGGTGGACCGGTGCCCGTAACTCTATGAAACGTGGCGTCCCCAGGGGGATTCGAACCCCCGTTACCGCCGTGAAAGGGCGATGTCCTAGGCCGGGCTAGACGATGGGGACTTGCTGGCCAAAAAGGAAGGACATCCCCACTTTAGCACGCCCGGCCATCCCGCCGAAATGTGGTACGTTCGCCACCATGAAACTCCGCCTGCTGCTCGCCCCCTCCGCCGCGCTGGCCTTGTGCGCCGCCGGATGGCTCGCCGCCCAACCCGCCGCCGATCCGCTGGTCGAAGGCCTGCGCCTGGTCGAAGTCGCCTCGGTGGCCGACGCCGCCGAACAGCTCTACGGACAGCGCATCTACATGTCGCACGACATGCGCCCCATCTTCACCGCCAAGTTCGCCGGTCCCGCCGTCACCGTGCTGCTGAAGAAGGAGGAACACCGCGAAGGCGCCGCCGCCGCCCAGGGCATGCTCGACGCCATCGACGCCGCGCCGCCAGGATCGGTCTACGTCATCGTGCTCGAAGACGGCCTGGATATCGCCGGCATCGGCGGCCTGATGTCCACGGCTATGAAATACCGCGGCTTGGCCGGCGCGGTGGTGGACGCCTCAGTGCGCGACCTGCCGCAGATCAAGCGGCTGCAGTTTCCGGTGTTTAGCCGCGGCATCGTGCCGTCCACATCCATCAACCATTACCGCTTCGGGGGCGCCAACATCCCGGTCACCTGCGCCGGCGCGCGCGTGAATCCGAACGATATCGTGGTGGCCGACGAGGACGGCGTTGCCGTGGTGCCGCGCGCGCACGCCGCCGAAATCCTGAAGAAGGCGCAGGAACTGGATAATACGGAGCACAGCATGGTCCCGTTTATCGAAAAGTTCCGGTCGATTCGGGAGGCGGTGGCCAAATTCGGCCGCATCTAAACGCTGCCGATTCGTGCCCAAAAGGGAATTGCATTTAAACGTACTCAAAAATATTGACAAAGCCAAATTTGCTGGCCTATACTAGCCAAGTCAACCGCTTATTCATGCAGGGACCTTTATGAACCTGAAGATAGTGACGTTGATGAGATCGCCCAAGCGCGATCTGTGCTGGTTGCAGGACGCGCTCCAATCCGCAATTGAGCTGGAGTTGGCCACGCTGCCGCCATATTTGTGCGGTTACTGGGCACTGCAGGACCCCGATTCGTATCCGGCGACGCAGATCCACAGCATCGTGATGCAGGAGATGTTGCATTTCGGGCTGGCCTGCAATATGTTGACGGCCACCGGCAAGCAGCCCGAGGTGCTAAAAGGGTACGCCAGCATCGAATACCCGGGGCCGCTGCCGGGCGGAGTTGTGCCGCAGTGCGTGCGGGACCTGGTCCCGTGCGATCCGCACTTCGAAGTCGTCCTGGGATTTCCAAACTTCAAGGCCTTCGCGCTGATGTGCTGCCAGATCGAGTACCCCGAGGATCCGGTGCCCGAAGCCCTGCGCCTGGCCGCCGAAACCTTTACATCCATCGGGAAGTTTTATGACGCGATTCTGGATGCTTTTCGCACCAATGACGCGCATATCCCGTATCAGCTTGCCAACCAGCAGCAGCGATCGCTTGGCATGTTTACGATCGGCAACCTTGCCGACGCCACGAAGGCCATCCAACTGATTCAGCAGCAGGGCGAGGGCGGTAGCCGGTACCCCTACTGGAGCACTGGGCAGCTTTCCCATTTCTACGCTTTTGGCGAGCTCTATTACTTGCGGAAGTACGAGTTCGATCCCGGCACGCAGAAGGGCGGCTGGACCGGCGGCCAGATCTCGATCCCCGAGGTTTACGACATGACCCCGGTTCCCTTGCATGGGTATCCCTCGCCGCCCCCTGAAGTGACCGAATGCGATCGGCTCTTTACCGCGGTGCTGACGCACCTCGAAGCGGCCTGGTCCGGCGGAGGCGCGGCCGAATTGTCGGCGGCGATCGCGTCGATGGTCGCATTGGGAGGGCAGGCAACCGCGTTATTGGCAAAGAAGATTAACCGCACCGGTGCGCCGGGCATCTACGGGCCGCAGTTTAAGATCGCAGCGGCGGCCGGAGGGACCGGCGGCAGTGGAGTTTCAACTGGAGGAGGATCAACTACGATGGCTGTCTCATTCGCAAAGGATATTCTGCCCTTGTTCAGGGCGATTGATGTGGACCACATGAAGCCGATGGGCGTCGTGCTGGACGACTACGCATATATGTCGGACGCAACCGGCGATCATGCAAACGCTAAAGCAGTACTGGATGAGCTGAAAAAGCACCGCATGCCTCCGGGCGGACCGTTCTGGACGCAGGCCCAACTCGACCTGTTCTCCAAATGGATGTCGGACGGCTATAAGGAGTGAAGATATGGCACTACCGTCGCAATATCACTGGCATCGCACCAACGCTCCGGTGGCCAGCTCTCGCACCGACGACGTTTTCTTCATCGACCCGAACGTGGGCTGGGCCGTCAACAGCAATGGACAGGTGTTGAAAACAACCGACGGCGGCGGCCATTGGGACCAACAACTGCGGCTTCCGAACGCGTATCTGCGCTGCATCGGGTTTGCAAATGCCCAAACAGGTTGGTTCGGTACGCTCACGGCCAATCAACTCTTGTGGTCTACCAAAGACGGGGGCGCGGCCTGGAAACAGGTCACGAACATTCCCGCCGTTCCCAACGCAATCTGCGGATTGTCGGTAGTGAGCGAATCCATCATTTACGCCTCCGGCACCAACTACCCTAACCGGCCGGCTGGCGTTATCAAGACCGTCGACGGCGGACAGAGCTGGACGCCGATCGACATGCGCAACTATGCAAACCTGCTGGTGGACATCTTCTTCAAAGACGCTCTTCACGGCTGGGTGGTGGGCGGCAAGGCCGATGTGCCGAACCCTTCGCGCGACGACGTCCATGCGGTGGTGTTGTACACCGCGGACGGCGGAAAGAGCTGGATCGACACCATCGCGAACCTCACGCCGACGCTGCCGAAGGGCGAGTGGGGGTGGAAGATATTCTTCGTCAACGATTCCATCGGCTACGTTTCGCTGGAGAATTTTTCGGCGGGAGCGATTCTGAAGACCACCGATGGCGGCCAGTCGTGGACTCGCCACGTCGTAAACGATCCGCAGCACAACGCCAACCTGGAGGGCGTCGGGTTCGTGGATGAGGATCACGGCTGGGTCGGGGGATGGGGCACGCCCGATTTCAGCGGGGGCTATAGCAGCGAAACACGCGATGGCGGCGACGACTGGACCGACGCCAACAACATCGGCCGTTTCCTGAACCGGTTCCGATTCTTCCACCAGCCGAAACTGGTCGGCTATGCATCCGGCGATACGGTCTACAAATACGACGACACCGCGCCTGGAGCTCTCTTCGCCGCCGCGGCCGCAACAAAAGCGGTACCGGCGATTACGCGTCCCGTCAAGATCCCATACTCCATCGCCGCCGGCGGCCGCAACCTGCGCATCGACGTTTGGGACCGGTTTGGAGAGCATGTCGCGCACGTGCTGGAAGAGGCGAATCCGTCGGCGGGAGCGGGGACCGCGAGTTGGGATGGCAAGACCGATGCGGGCACGGAGGCGCCGGCGGGATTCTACATTTACCGCGTGAGCACCGCACAGGGGGCGGAGAGCCGGATTATCAGGATACTGTGAGCGCCGCTTTCCTCAATCGGCAGCCTCAGGGAGACGAGCACATCACGGATCGGCTAAAATCGGGCTGCGCCAGTACACATTTTCGCATCGAAACGTGCCATGCTGGTTAAGTGCGAAAGCGGTCGAATAAGAAGCGGCGCCAGCCGTTCGAGAAAACTGCGCAAGCCCCCAGCGAATCCGCGGGGCAGCAATTCTCGTTAGAGGAACAGGAAAAGGCCAGCCTGGGCCGGATCATGTCGGAGATGGGCTTCAGGGGTGGGAGCAAGCGCGGCAGGCAGTCGCCGCGGCATCGGCCCTGAGCGCCAGAAACGCCTCACTCCCGGGCGAGTTCACCACCATAGGAAGTCCGCCAGTCTGCGCCGCAAGCCGCCACCGTCATAGCCCAACAGCGCGGCCGTCGTGAGCTTGCGCTTGCACGCCTCTTCCAGCCAGTGGTCTGGCGCGGCCGGCGCTCCCGCCTAAGATCGCTGCGTGGGCGAAGGATACGGAGAAGGTGGAAGTCGCCAGGGATACAACCATCGCGTTCCTCGGCGGCATCAAGCCGCCGGACTACGTGTTTTAATATCCAAGTAGATGGCGAATCAAGGAGCGGACCGTCGCGCCGTATTGGAGATGCTTGCGAAAGCCGCGGCGGCCAGCCAGTTTCCAGGCTTCGCTCGCTGGGCGTTTGGCCAACAACCGGGCGCGCGCGCGGCCACTTATAAGCCCGCGTATTTCTCCGCGCCCGAATACCACACTATCGACATTCTGACCGGGCTGATCATTCCTAAAGACGATAGCCCCGGCGCGCAAGACGCAGGCGTCGCTGAATTCATCGATTTCCTGGCGGCCCATGGCGAAGAGGAAATTCAACAGCCGATGCGCAACGGACTCAAGTCGCTGGATGCGACTGCCAACAAGGGTTACGGGGTAAGCTTTGCCCGTCTCTCGCAAGAGCAACAGACCGAAGTTCTGAAGCGGCTGGCATCCGACAGTTTTTTCCGCCTGATCCGGCGATACACCGTGATGGGCTACTATACGAGCCGCATCGGGCTCGCCGAACTGGATTATCCGGGGCTGCGGTTCTATACCGAATCGCCCGCGTGTCCGCACACCGGCGATCCGGAACATCGTCACCTCCCGCCGCCGAAGGTTTAAGCATGCCAAATCAAATTTACGACGTGATTGTGATCGGCACGGGCGCGGGCGGTGGAATGGCCATCCACACCCTATGCCAGGCCGGCGCGAAGGTTTGCGCGCTCAACGCCAGCCGCCGCCTGAACCCCAGCAAGGACTTCCGCAACCATCGAAAACCCTACGACATGCCGTTCCGCGGATTCGGCGAGCCGGCCAAACGCAAAAAGTGGATCGGCTACATGGATAACGAATACACAGAGGGCATCTGGGAGCATGAAATCGTATTCACTAAAGCTCCCGGCACCGAGTGGACCTGGCGGCGCTGCTTCGCGGTGGGCGGCAAAACCAACTTTTGGGGGCGCTCGTCGGCTCGTTTCGGCGATATCGATTTCCGCGCCGCCAGCCGCGACGGGTATGACGTCGATTGGCCCATTACCTACGCCGAGATCGCGCCATACTACAGCCGCGTGGAGCGCATGATCGGCGTCGCGAGCACTGTGCAAAACCGCCCGAGCAACCCGGACGGCGAGTATCTGCCGCCCATGAACTTCCGCTGTATGGATCGAATTCTGGAGAGCGGCGCGCGCAAGATCGGCATTCCGTATCTGCCCGACCGTATCGCGCAACTCACCGTGCCGCACGCCGGGCATCCCGCGTGCCACTACTGCGCGAATTGCACGGAAGGCTGCGATGTGGGCGCGTTTTTTTCCACGCCGTGGTTCTTCCTGCCCGCCGCCGAAAAAAGCGGCAACCTGGATCTGCGTACCAATGCTCTCTGCAAGAATATCCTGGTGGATGAGAACGGCCGCGCGAAGGGCGCCGCCTACATCGACCGGAACACCAAACAGGAAGTGGAGGTGTACGGCAAGGCGGTGGTGTTGGCGGCATCCTGCGTGGAATCCGCCCGCATTGTCTTGAATTCGAAGTCGCGCCGTTGGCCGGATGGCATCGCCAATTCCAGCGGCCAAGCCGGCCGCAATCTCTGCGACCATCTCTACGGCACTACGGCGCGGGGCTACTTTCCGCAACTGCTCGGGCAGCCGAGTTTTCCCGATAACGTCTCTTCGAGCACCGTGGCGTGGATGCCGCGTTGGCAGAACCTCGAAAACCCGCGCCAGGAGCGGTTCATTCGCGGCTACTCGGTTTACCCGGACGGGGGCTGCGGCGAGTTTCCCTGGTACTTCGATGAGATAGAAGGCTTCGGCGGCGACTACAAGCGGCAGATCAAGCGCCGCTATCCGACTCCGGTCAGTTTTTATATCCAAGCTCCCACCCAGCGCAGCGATACGAATTATGTGGACATCGATCCGGCCGTCAAAGACGCTTACGGCATCCCCGCCGCGCGGCTGCACTTCGCATGGGACAGGAACTCTTTGCTCATGTGGGAGCACGGCAAGCGGTCCTGCGAGCAACTGCTGCGCGCCAGCGGCGCGGAATACCTGGGATCCGGACCGGAACCCGACATGCCGGGAACCAGCTTGCATGAAACCGGAACGCTGCGCATGGGGAACGATCCGCGGCGGTTTGTGACGAATCGCTTCGGACAGGCGCACGACGTTCCCAATTTATACGTCTGCGATGCCAGCGTCTTCCCGAACTGCACGGACAAGACCACCACGATTTCGATTCTGGCGTTCACGCTGCGTACGGCGGAATATCTGCTGCAGAATCTAAAGAAAGGCTAAACGTAGTATACTGCCTCTTCGCAAAGGAGGGGCCATGCTGCCCGACTACATTTCCAAAGCCGTTCCGAACCCCGCGGCGAACCGCGGTCCGTGGTATGCCAACACCGCGCCCAGCTACGCCGGCATTTTCCTCTGGATCGCCTTCTACCTCACGATCGCCAAAGACACTATCCCACACGCCGGTCTGGGCCTGTGCATAGCCGCCATCGTGGTCGCCGGGCTGCTCAGCTATGCGCTTTACTATTATGCGCCGGCCATGCTGGGCATGAAAACGGGCTACCCGCTATACGTGGTCGGCAGTTCCACTTTCGGCACGGCGGGCGGCTACGTGATGCCCGGCCTGCTGATGGGATTGCTGCAGGTGGGATGGTTCGCCGTGAACACGGCTATTTCGACGCAGTTCATCTTGAACACGGTGGGCTCGAAAGCCGGGCCCGGCAGCCTGCCATTTATCGCCATCGGTATCCTGTGGGGATACGGGATGGCCTACATAGGCGTGATGGGAATTCAATACGTCGCCAAGCTTTCGCGTTACTTGATCGTGATTCCCGCCGCCATGGT
>Ga0302324_100002928_pt1 | contig 38693 bp, 30 predicted proteins | sample Palsa_T0_1_FD_201949 | JGI IMG/M metagenome (GOLD analysis project Ga0302324, IMG submission 201949) | Peat permafrost microbial communities from Stordalen Mire near Abisko, Sweden - Palsa_T0_1 | ecosystem: Environmental > Terrestrial > Soil > Palsa > Peat permafrost | place: Sweden: Abisko... | reverse complement strand
CTGCTCGGAGGCTTCGCCGGCACCGGCGCCACGCTGGCCGCACCGGTCGGCTTGCTCGCGCTCTTCCTGTCCTTCTTGAAAATCGGTGCGGTCGTCTTCGGCAGCCTTGCTCATTGCCGGAGCGGCCGTGGTCGGCGCAGTCACCCACGGCCTTCGATGAGGTGGCTCGGCTCGCTTGGACTGGTCGTTCTCGCTGTCTCCTCGAAGGCGTCGGCGGGACCGCCGTACGTGACGGACGACCCTGAGCCCGTCGAGTATCGCCATTGGGAGATGTACCTCGCCTCGCAATCGTTTCACGACAAGGACGGCTGGACGGGGACAGCTCCGCACTTCGAGGTGAACTACGGCATCGTCCCCGACGTGCAGCTCCACGTGATTGCCCCGCTTGCCTACTCGATTCCAGACGCCGGGCCGCGCGCGTACGGTTACGGCGACACCGAGCTGGGGGTGAAGTTCCGGTTCGTCCAGGAGCGCACCTGGGTTCCGATGATTGGAACATTTCCGTTTCTCGAAGTGCCGAGTGGCTCGCGAAGTGAAGGGCTCGGAAACGGGACCGCTCAGGTCTTCGTGCCGGTTTGGCTGCAAAAAACCGTAGGGCCGTGGCAGACCTACGGCGGTGCGGGGGTCTGGATCGACACCGGCCAGCGCGACCGCCACTGGTGGTACTTCGGTTGGCAGGCTCAGCGCCAAGTCTTCCAGTGGCTCGCCATCGGCGCGGAGGTCTTCTATCAAACCCCGCAAGTGCCCGGAGGCGAGGGCGACCCGCGGTTCAACGTCGGCGCGGTCTGCGATCTTTCGGACAACCATCACATCTTGGTCTCCGCCGGGCGTGGGTTCGCAGGCCCGAATCTCTTTCAAGGCTACATTGCGTACCAATTGACCTTCGGGCCAAGGAGTAGGCCGCAGCGCTCGCCGATCCCAGAGAATGCCCGTTGATGCGGGTTTCGGGCCGCACGGCCGGCACCTCACGGCTATTGCGTGGGTGCTCCCGCTTCGATCCAATCGTGAAACAACTGCGCCAACGCGGGCTCCGGCGAGTCGAGCGGCATGCAGGCGCCTTCGGGGATGCCCCCATCGCATGACAGCTTCACATAGACGTAACTTTGGGCGGGGTCTCCCGGTAGAACGCGAAGCATCGGCGGATTCTCCGTCGATACCACGTTGATCATCGTGTCGAACTCGTGGCCCGATGAAAGCCCCAAGCCGCCGGCGCCGCTCCCGTGGCAACCCTCATTCGAGCAAATTTGGTCGATCTTACTCTTGACCTGGACCGAAAGTGGCGCGTCGTCGATTTCGCTCGCATCGAAGCAAAAAAGACAGGGCGTCCCCGTCTCGCCGCCGTCGGTTTCCCCGTGGCCGGCCTGAGCGGGCGAACACGCGAGAAAGCCAAACGCGAGGAGTACCGAGATAAAGCGCACGCAGTCAGCATAACCCGTCTCAAGGCTGCCCGACTCGCAGCTCGCGTGCGATCTTCTCGAGCGCTACACCATCGACGATCGCGAGCACGACCGGACGGCGCCTCGGGCGTCTGAGGTGCTCGGCCGACGTGGGATCCCAAGACGACGCTGGTGGCGGTGCGACTGGACCTGCGCCGCACACGTCAGATGGCGCGCGTCCTGGGGTCCGCTGCCCGCGAAAACCGCCGTGGCGCGCCTCGCGCGTCAGGACGGGCTTCAATCCGCAAGCGAGATGACCTCGGACGCGAACGGCTTGCAAGATACGGCTGCCGTCCACCCGCTATGGCTCGAACGGTTGCGCCGGCTGCCCGGCTACGCCGGTGGTTCGAATGGGTACTCCACGAGGAAACCCGGCGACGGCTGTCGGGCGGAACACCTCCGCCTGGGGTTGCGTTCCTCGAGAAAGTAAACAGCTTCATCCGTGGACTCACTGACAATACGGCCAACGCAATAGTCACGCCGAAAGTTCACATAGCGCCCGATCGTGTCGCTTTGCCACACCGCGCTGACGACGTCCTGGGGGCTGGCGAACGCGAGGCGACCACGCACAATAGGGACGTTCACATGAAAAAACTGTGGGTGGAGCATTGGGTAACACGAAGGGCATGTGCGGCCGTAGAGAGGGTTAATGCCGACCGCGGTGCCCTCCAGAGCAATGCTCGGTGTCGTGAGTCCAAACATGTCGATGATGTATGCATCCGTGTAGTAAGCCATCGTTCCTGGATAGTCGGTGACCAGGCGCGCCCCTGAAGGCACCGCCATGGCGAGCAGACGCGCCCCCCTCCGATAGCCACGGTCGTCGTCGATCTGCTTCTGCGCACGCTCTACCTTCGACACCTCTTCCTGTGAGTTGAGAAACCGGTGGTCGAGCGCCGCGCCGAGCCCCCCAATCGCGCAGACGGTCGCAGCGACGATCGCCCAGCGCACCGCGAAGCCCTTCAGTTTGGCGTATTGAAGGAAGAGCCGACCCCCGATCACCTGAAAGCATATCAACAGCGGCAACACTGGAATGACAAATCTTCCGAATGGCATCCAGTCGCCACCGACACGAGCCACGTAAGCCAAATACAGTGACACGAAGGCGACGGCCGGAAGCAGGGAGCGGTTGCGGGTCCACAAGAGCGCCGCAATCGCGGGCGCAACTAGGTAAAGCCGAGACGTTAGAACTTCAGTCCACACGTAGTCGATGCCGCGATTGGGAAGTACTACCGAAATGAGCGATTTCGCGTAATACGTGCACGGTAACGGCATCCTGTAGTACCACCACCGCCACGAGAACCATGCCAGATAAGCTACCACGCCCGGAAATGACGAGCGGAGCCAGGCGCGCCAGCGTGTCGGGACCGAGCTGAAAGCTTCTGCGCCGGTCCACGTCAAGATAAATGCGAGCGATACGAACCCGTCGATGCGCATGAGCGCGACAATGACGAAAGCCGGAATGACGAGCGGAGCATACGCGGGCTCGTCCCGCGCCATTGTGTTCAACGCAAAGCCAGCAGTCAGCACGGCCGTGTAAGCAAATGATTCCAGCCCCGAGAGCGTCCCAAAAGCCAGATCGGAGGCGGTAGCCAGGAGGCAAAGTGCAAGCGCGCCGGCCAAAGACGAACCCGTGGCGCTGCGGACCATGCGAAATGTGGACCACGCAAGAAGGACGACGAACGGTACATTGAGAGCGCGGGCGACGTCGAGTGGTGGCAGCCGTGGGGCCAATGAGAACAGGGGTGTGAGCAGAGCAACCCATAGAAAGTTGGAGTAGCCCTCCACGCGCCCACCATGGGCAAAGGTCGGCCCGTGGCCCGTTGCAAGGTTCTTGGCGTAAGAGAAACTAATCCAAGCGTCGTCGACCTCGTACGAAGGTAGAAAAATGAATTGCGTCGCGAAGGTCACGAAGGCAACGGCTACGAGTGCCCATACAAGTCCTTGTGAGTGCCAAATCCGAACGGAACAAGCGGCCCAGTCAAGGTTCAGAACACGACGTTTCGGCTGAGCGCGCATGGGCAGCGACCGTAGCATCCTTCGGCCTACTGCAGTGTAGTGGGCCACGAGAGCCATCTGGCCTGCGATCTGCGGTCGGCGTCTTGCGGGCACCTTTTCCTTGAACTGCCATTTCCTACGAGGGCGGCGTCGAGGCCGCAAGAGCGAGACTGGCGCAGGTATGTCGCGGGCGTCGACTGGCCTCACGGCCTGGGACGCAGTCCGTCGAAGATGACCTGGAGGAGCCGCTTCCGCTCGGCGGGGCCCGCGCCGTGCCTGTCCGCGGCTCCCACTGTGCCCATCACGAGGGTGAGGACGTCGCCGGCGCCCACGTCGGTCCGGACGGCCCCGGCGCGCTGGGCCCGCCCGACCAGGACGGCCACCGCCCGCTTCATCCGGTGCTTGGCCGCCGCTATCCGCGCGAGGTCGACCCCCGTACTGGCGAGGGCCGCGAGGAAGTCCTTCTTCGCCGTCCCCTCCTCGACCATCCGAGAGAGGAAACCGAAGAACGCGGCGCCGGGGTCGGCGGCCTTCGCGCCGGCGCGTGCCTGCGCCACCAGATTCTCCGTGCGGCCGATGACGATGGCCTCGAAGAGAGCCTCTTTCGTGGGGAAGTGCCGGTACAGCGTGCCGACGCCCAGGCCCGCGCGGCGCGCGATCTCGTCGATGGGGACCGCGAGGCCTTCGCTGGCGAAGACCTGCTGTGCGACCTCGAGCACGCGCAGCCGGTTGCGCTCGGCATCCGCCCGTAGCGGGCGTGGCCCGGTCACGAGCGGGGCCCGAGCCGGCGTCCGTTGACAAACGGAGTGCCGGTTCCGTATACAAGATGAAACGGAGTCACCGTTCCGATTGTAGACCAGGAGCTCTCCGGAGAGGAGCCCGATGACACCATCCACGAACTCACCCGCTCAACCTGCCCCCGCCCCCGCCCCAGCCGGTCCCGCGACCGCCACGATCGAGGCCGGCAAGGCCCTCGTCCTTCGCTACTTCGAGATGTGGAACACCGGCCTCGGCGCCGTGGCCGACGAGCTGCTGGGTCCCACCTACGTCGAGCACGGCCACCCCGACTTCGTCGGCCCAGCCGCCTCGCGGTCGCTGGTGCCGCGCGTCCACCGGCTCTACCCCGGCATCGTCGTGTCGGCGGAGATCGTCGTGGCCAACGGCGAGTTCGTCGTCGTCCGCACGACGCTGCACCCGGGGGACGTCGACGGCCATCCCGACGGGCCGCGACGGGGAATGGCCATGTTTCGCATCGCCGACGGGAAGCTGGCGGAGCAGTGGAGCTGGTGTGCCCCGGTGAGGGGACAGGCGCGGGCCCCGGACCGTTCGGAGGCCGGCGCCGTACGCCGATGAGGCCCGGATCGAGTCCTTGCCGGAAGCTGCGTTCCTGCGACGATGCGCACGCGCGATGCCGAGAACCCGTTCTCTTTCTCTTCTTGGCCCCCAGCTGCCGCGAGCCCAAACCCGCGTTTTCCCCCGGGAGAGCGCCGTGACCGTCGGGAAGACCGCCCCGGCCTCGAACGCGAGAGCGCTCGGCGCGGCCAAGAGTGAGGACGGCTCCGGCTGCGGGATGTTGGGGCTAACCAAGGGCTAGCCAGTGGCGTCGCGCGAGCTCGGGCGTGGCGATGACTCGCCGGACCGGAAGCCCCGCCCGGCAATGCACGGTCGTCGTCGCGTCGAGGCAGGCGCGCCGTCCCCGTCATGCTCACCGGCAGTCTCGCGACCAGGGACTCCGGTCCCGACCAGGCAGACGCCGGGTCCTGACCAGGCAGCCCCGTGGTCCCCACCAGGCACCCCCGGAGTCACGACCCGGCAGGCCCTTGGTTCTGACAGGACAGGCGCGTGGTTCTCGCCAGCCAGCCCCGGAGTCCCGACCAGTCAGGCGCGAGACCCCGGCCGAGCAGACCCGTGGTCCTGACCGAGCAGGCCCGTGTTCCCAACCAGGCAGGCGCCTGGTCCTGACCGAGCAGCCCCGAGGTACCGACCGGGCAGGCTCGTGGTCCTGACCGAGCAGGCCCGAGGTACCGACCGAGCAGCCCCGAGGTACCGACCGAGCAGGCCCGAGGTACCGACCGAGCAGGCCCGAGGCACCGACCGAGCAGGCCCGAGGCACCGACCGGGCAGGCTCGTGGTCCCGGCCCGGAGGGTCGCCCAGTTCCTGCGTCTCCGGTGGGTCGATTTATCCCACCATTTCGGTGGGTGTCGCGTATCACTGGCTCCTCGATCTCGCGGCGACGACGTTGACCGCCTACCGACCGGAGTCGGGACGCTGGGTCGAGCTCGGCGTATTCGGCGACGAGCGCGACGCGCGGATCGATCCGTTCGAAGCCGTCCCGCTCGACGCCGCGGGCTTCTGGCCCTGAGCTTCAGCGCCGCGGGCGGTCCACCGTGAGCTCGGCTTCCGGCGCGCGGTCGATGGCGGGCGGCGCCGGCGCGGGGCGATCCCGCTGAAGGCCGCCGCTGCGAACGAACGTGAGGACGCAATCGAGCTCGCCGTGGTCGAGCCAGGTGCCGTGCTCGCGGCAAACGTCCACCACGATGCCCGAGCGCCGGCCGAAGACCGTGCGCGTCATGACCTGGCCGCAGTGGGGACACCAGCCGTATCGCACGTCGCCCGGACGGCGCGAAACGCTGGAAGGACGAACGACGGGACCGGACGCGGCGAAAGGACGTTCCGCGTCGACCCAGGCAGCCAGGATGGCATGGTCGACGAAGAGGCCGTGGCCGGCGTCGCAGCCCAGCGCGGCGCGTTCCGGGTCGTCGCGCAGGAGGCGCGTGCACCGGGGGCACAGCGGCCCGATCTCGTGCGAGCGGGCCACAGGAGGAGGTGCTGGTGGCGGCTCGGGACCAGGCGGCGCGAGATCGCGGTAGGGGGCGTGCGTCGCCGGCGGGGCCCGCGGATGGGGCGTCTCGTTATCGGCGCCGCACGCGCAGCGCACCGTCCCGCCGGGAAACGCGTGCGGCTCGAGGAGACCCTGGCACGCTCGGCAGCGCATGGGCGGGAGACTACCCCCGCCCGCTGCGTCGGCGATACCAGCGCCGGTCACGAGGGAAGGCGCTGAGGCTGGCCCCGCGTCGTAACGGCTGGCTGGTGACCGGCACGGTGAGCCCTCGGAGATGGTCAAGCCGCCAGGGAGAAGGCGAGTCGTCGGTTGTCGGGCGGAAGCGAGCGTGGTAGTTCCGCGCGCGCTACCCGGGATTGCAGGAACGCATCGTGGGCCGCACGAAGCTATCCAACGTCGAACTCGACGATACCGTCAAGCCGACGTCGGCCCACAACGCGCTGACCCCGATTGTCGAGGGCGGCAAGGAGATCAAGATCCTGCGTGACAACATGCCCTTCGGTCGACCTGGGCACGGTGAGTTCGGCACGTATTTCATCGGCTACAGCCGCTCGCCCCGCACCATCGAGCAGATGCTGGAGAACATGTTCGTCGGCCGGCCGCCGGGCAACTACGATCGGCTCCTCGACTTCAGCCGCGCGGTCACAGGAAACCTGTTCTTCGTGCCGTCCGCGACGTTTCTGGATTCCGTGGCCCAGGACGCGGCCATGCCCGCCCAGCCCCCAGCGCCGGCAGTGAACGAACCGTCGCCGTCCGTCCCGTCGGGGCGCCAGGGCACGCTCGGCATCGGCTCGCTCAAGCGGGACGTCCGCGGGGACTGACGACGGCCTTCATAGCGGACGCGAAACACGCGCGTACCGCTACACTGCAGCGAGATGGCGGCGCCCAGGAAGCAAGTACGCGGCGACGAGCTGGTCGCCAAGGTGTTCCGGGCGGCCCTCGCCGAGGTGGGGCGTGTCGGCATCGAGAGCCTGTCCATCGAGGAGGTTGCCCAGCGCGCCTGCGTCAACAAGACGACGATCTATCGCCGCTGGCCGACCCCCGAGCGCCTCGCGCACGCGGCCCTGGCGTGCGCGGCAGAGACCCGCTCCAGCCCTCCGGATACCGGCAGCCTTCGCGGCGACCTTCGCGCCTTTGCGCGTGAGTTCCGGCGCATCGCCGCGTTGCCGGACATGAAGACGGTCATGCGTCTGCGCTGGAGCGGGACGTCCACCGGGCCACTGGCCAAGCTGCTTCGCGGAATCCAGAAGAAGAAGCACGCGCAGTGGATGCAGATGCTCCAGCGGGCCGTCGCGCGCGGCGAGCTTCCTCGGACCTCGGATGTTCGCCTCGTCTACGACGTGGTGGTGGGGACGCTCATCTACCTGGAGGTTCTCAGTCCCTCGCGCAACGACGTGGAGCGGCTGGACCGTGCCATCGACACCATCCTGGACGGTGCTTTAGGTGCCTCCACCCCGCGTTAGATAGGCGCATCCGGAAACAAAGCCACTTTTTCGTTGCGATGTGACGCGCGCGGCGACACCCGGCGACGACCGCACGCATCGAAGAAAGCGAGACCGACGGGCCTCCGGCGACCGACCGGAGGGTGAGCGCGCTCCGGCGCGTCCACGGGGGCGAGGTGTGTCCCGCCGGCCCCGGAAGCGAGCAAGTCGCCATGAACCATGTGATTCCTCACGCGACCGTCGCAGGAGGCTCGGCGAGTCCCGACGCCCGACGTCCCGAGCGTCGGCCCCGCCTGGTGGAATGGATGTTCCCCCCCTCGGCGTTCCCCTCGACGTGGGCGGGGCGGACCGCCCTGCTGGTCGCCGCAATGACCCTGCTGCACGGGATCGTCGCCGCCACGACCGGCCTTTCCGACACCGAGGCGTACTACGCGCAATGGGCGCGGGTCCCGGCGCTCAGCTACTACGATCATCCGCCGCTCATCGCCTGGACGACCTGGCTGACCACCCGGGCCTCGCGCGCTCCCTGGGCGGTCCGCCTCGGTCCGGTACTCTATGCCGCGGCGCTGGACGCACTCGTCTACCGACTGGCGGCGCGCCTGTTCTCGCGCCGTGCCGCCTTCCTCTCCGTCGCCGTCCTGTCGGCGATCCCGGTCTTCTTCTTCACCGGGTTCCTTCTCAACCCAGAGGCGCTCCTGACGCCCCTGTGGGCCCTCTATCTGCTTCTCCTGCTCGAGCTGCGCGACCACGACGCGAGCTGGAGGATGATCGCCGTCGGAGCGGTGGTGGGGGTCGCCTTCCTGGCCAAGTACACCGCCGTCCTCGCGGTCCCGGTCACGCTGATCCATCTCGCAGGATCCGCACCCACGCGGCGCTGGCTGCGGCGACCCTCGCTGCTCCTGGCCGGCGTCGTGGCGCTCGCCATGGCCAGCCCGGTCATCGCCTGGAACGCGAGTCACGGCTGGCCGTCGTGGCAGCTTCACCTGTCGGAGCGGATGACGCGTCCACAGGGTGAGAGCCTCGGCGGCGCACTCGTCCGAGTCGCTCGCGGACAGATGCTACTCTTCAGCCCACTGTTCCAGCCGGCGCTGGTCGGTGTGCTGGGCGTGGCCGTGGTGCGGTCCTGGCGGGACGAACGCTACCGGCTGGTCGCCGTCGCCAGCTTGCCGGTGCTGGTCTTCCTGCTCACCATGATGGTGCGGGCAGGGGACTCCGAGCCGCACTGGACGATGGTGGGCTACCTCCCCCTCGTCGTCGCGTCCGGAGCGATCCTCGACGGGAGCGCGGGCCCGGTCCGTCGTGTCGCCGGTGTGGCGTTCGGTGCGGCGTTCCTCCTCAGCGCGGCCGCCGCCGTGCTTTACGCCGTTCACGTGGGCACACCCGCGCTCGCGGAGCGCCTGCCGTTCTACGACCCTCGGGCGGATCCGCTGGCCGAGACCCTGGGCTGGGACCGCGTGCGCGCCGTCGTCAGGGCCCACGCCGCGGAGCTGGGGCCCGGCGCCGTGGTCGTGGGGGCGCACAACGTCCTCTGCGGTCATGTCGAGGCCGCACTCGACGACAGGCCCGCGGTTTACTGCGCGAGCCCTCGGCGCACGGAGTTCGACTTCACGGGGCGACGAACACCGCCCGGCGGAGCCCCCGTCGTCTTCGTGGATAGCGAGCGGTACCCGGCCGATCGTCCGCTCGCGCTTCCCGACCGGGTATGTCGCCCGCCCGAGGAGATCGCGATCGAACGGTCCGGGCTGCACCAGGCCCTGTTCCACGTCCGCGACTGCCTGCCCGTCGCGGCGAGCTCGCCGTGACCCTCCGCACTCTCGTCGAGCGTCTGGTGGACTGGCAACTGCGCCGTCCCCTGCAGGCGCTTGCGCTGGTGGCCGTGGTGACGGGCGTCTTCGGCGTCATGGCGTCGGGGCTCACGCTGCGCACGCGCTACGACGCGCTCTTGCCCGACGATTCGCCGAGCGTCCAGGAGCTGCGCCGTCTGGAGCGCCGCGCCGCCGCGTCCCAGACCATCCTGGCCGTTCTCGAAGGCCCCGATCGCTCCGCGCTTCGGCGGATGGGCGACGCGGTGGTGTCCGCGCTGATCGCCCTCGGTCCCTCCGAGGTTTCGAGCGCCGAGGACGGTCCACACGACGTCAAGGCCTTCCTGGGGCCGCGCCTCGGCCTCTTCCTCGATCGGGCGGAGCTCGAGCGCCTCGATGGCGACGTCCAGGCGCGCTGGGATTTTGCGGTCATGCATGCGAGCGGGTTTGCGCTCGACGACGACGAGCCGCCACCCCCGCTCGACTGGGGTGGGATCGAGGCACGCCTTCGTGACGGCTCGCGCGGCGCCTCCGGAAGCGAGGGCATCGACCGCTTTCGCGATGGCTACTACGAGCGCGCCGACGGTCACGCCCTGGTGGTCATCGCCCGATCTCCCATCCCGGGGGGTGACCTGCAGAGAGCAGGTGCCGTGCTCGCGCGCGTCCGGGCAGCCGTGGACGGCGTCAAGGCGGGTGCGCCCGCGTACCGTGCCATCGCCGTGTCGTACGCCGGCGACATGCAGGCCGGTTTCCGCGAGTACAGCGTCATCTCGCACGATCTGCTGAGCGTCGGCGCGACCGGCGTTGCTCTCATCCTGGCGGCGGTCGTCCTCTACTTCCTCCGCTTGCGAGCGCTCATCGTCATGGCGGTCACCATCGCCGTCGGTCTGACCTGGACCTTCGGAGTCACGCGGCTGGCCATCGGCCATCTGAACATCGCGACGGCGTTTCTCGTGAGCATCGTCGCCGGCAACGGGATCAACGTCGGCATCCTCTACCAGGCGCGCTACTTCGAGGAACGCCGTCGCGGACTCGAAGCCGCGGCAGCGATCCGGACGGCCGTCCACACCACCTGGAAGCCGACGGCCATCGCGGCCCTCTCCTCGGCCGCCGCCTATGGCTCACTCCTGGTCACCGACTTTCGCGCCTTCCGCGACTTCGGCTTCATCGCCGCATCCGGGATGATCCTCTGCTGGATGGTCAAGACGCTGATGGTGGCGCCACTGCTGATCCTGCTGGATCGGGCGGCACCGACGTCCCCTGCCTCGCGCTGGGCGCGCTACGAAATGTCCTACGGACGCGCGTTCGCGTGGCTGGTCCCCAGGGCACCGGCGGCCTTCGTCATGGTGGGGGCGTTGGTCGCGATCCTGGGCGTCGTATCGGCCGTCCGCTTCGTGCAGCGCGATCCGATGGAGTACGACCTGCGCAAGACGGAGACCGACCGTTCGCAGACGTCCGACCTGCATCACGCCTGGGACGTCGCCCGGGAAGTCCTCGGGTCGAGCCAGGGGGCCGTGGTCATCGCCGCCGACTCTCCCGCGGAGGCGATCGCCCTGGAGGACGCGCTGCGCGAGCGCTGGCGGGCAGCCGCGATCGGCGACAAGCCGTTCGTGGCGGTCCACGGCCTGAGGGACCTGGTCGCTCCGGACCAGGAGGCGAAGCTGCCGACCCTCACCGCCATCGCCGACCGCATCGAGCGGGCTCGCGCGCGCGGCTTCGTCTCCAGCGACGACTGGGCACGGATCCGCGAGTTTCTACCGCCGCGAGGCCTGAGCACCTACGCCGCGGCGGACGTTCCCGACTCCGTCGCCGATCGCTTCACGGACGCGAACGGCGTGCGCGGAGCGCTGGTGACCATCGAATCCGATCCGAGTACGGCCGACGACATGCGCAGCCTGGTGCGCTTCGCGGATGCGTTCCGCGAGACGCGCCTGCCCGGCGGTCACGTGGTCCATGGGTCGGGCAGCGCGGTGATCCTGGCCGACATGCTGCGGGCGGTGGTGCGAGACGTCCCGCGAGCGATCCTCGTCTCGCTCGGGCTGACGCTGGCCATGCTCCTGGCAGCGTTCCGCAGGGGACCCTATCTGGCCGGCGTCGTCTTCGCGCTGGCCGTCGGCTGCGGCGGCGTCGCGTGCTTTCTCAACTTCGCGGACATCAAGCTCAACTTCCTCAATTTCTCGGCGCTCCCCATCACCTTCGGCATCGGCGTCGACTACGCCGTCAACGTGGCGCAGCGCTACGAGGCCGACGGCGACACGAGCATCCTCCGCGTCCTGCGCACCAGCGGTGGGGCAGTCGTACTGTGCAGCCTCACCACCATGCTGGGCTACCTCGCGCTCCTGGGGTCCCACAACGCCGCGATCCGTGGCCTCGGCGCCATCGCCGCCGTCGGCGAGCTGAGTTGCCTGCTCGCCGCGGTACTGGTCATGCCGGCGCTCTGGCAGCTCGCCGAGCGGAGCCGTTGGCGAGGCGGCCTCTCATGGGCGCTCCAGCCCTTCCGCCCACGCCACCTTCCCAGGCCGTGAGCTCACACCCGTTGATCTTCGCGCCCGCGCGGCGCTCCTCGATCGCCACGGGGCGACCGAGCCCGACGCCGCTCGCCTTCGGGTCAAGCGCTCATTGGAGCGGGGCATTCGAGGCGCGCTCGTTCGCGCGGGCGATGCGGCTGCGATAAGGCTCGTCGGTGAGCGTCTGCAAGAAAGCTACAATGGCATCGATGTCGGCATCGTCCATGGCCGGCGGATCGCCCTCGCGCCGGTTGTAGGGGAACGAAAGGGTGTTGACGTTGCTCCGATATCGATCGGGCGTGTCATCGAACTTTGCGCCGTGCGGGTACCAGCGATCGGGGGTCGTCGACCGCGTGGCATAGAAGGCGACGACGTCGCGAAGCTTCGAGAACATGCCGTTGTGCATGAACCGCTGGCGAACCGCCACGTTGCGAAGCGACGGGATTCGAAAAGAGCCGCACCATTTCGCGTCCGACGAGGGCACCTTTTTTTGCGTCCGCTCGCACAGGCCGAGGTCGTAGTACTTGGGGTCGGCGTTGGCGGTGATGGCGCGGTTCCGGGGCACGCCGACGGCGTCATAGGCGTAGGTCGTGAAGAGCGACGACTCGGGGCGATTCGAGTGCTCGTACATCAGGTGGCAGTGGTTGCATGCGCCCTTTGCCCTGCTCTCGAAGGCCGTTACCCCTTTCATCTCGAGCGGCGAGAGCTGGGCCTTGCCGCGCAAGAAGTCGTCGAACTTCGAGGTGAACGGAGACATCGTCTCGCTGGTCAGAAAAGCCTGCAGCGCCTCGCCGAGGGCCTTCGTGGCGGACGCCGTAGTTTCGAGCGCGCCGGGGAATTCTCGAGCGAGGTCGGCGGCGTAGGGCGCTGCGCGCAGCTTGCGCGCGATCTCCGCCTCGCTGGCGTTGTTCATCTCGTCGGCGTCGAACAGCGGCAGGCGCGCGAACTCGGCGACCGTGTCGGCGCGCCCGCTCCACGTCAACCCGCCGAAGGGCGACTCCGCGACGTCATCGTCGTCCTCCAGCGCGAAATGGAACGGCGAGACGTATTTCATGTAGAGGACGGACGGGGCATTTCGGCGCGCGAAGTGTCCCGGGCGGGAGCCCCGCGGGACACCGCTGTCCGACCCGTTGCTGCCGGAAAACGCCCTGTCCGGATCGTGGCAGCTTGCGCAACTCGTGCCCGGAGGATTGGAAAGAGTGGTGTCGAGAAAAATCGACCGACCTACCTTCTCTCGCGCCCTGAGCGGGGGCACCGTGTGCGGGGGAATCGGGTCGACGATGGGCGCTCCCTCCGCCGGCCGGAACGCAAGCGGCGCCGGGGCTCCCGGGCTCGCCGGCGTCGACGTGGAGTCGGACCCGGTAGCAGGCGCGAGCTCGCGCGCGTGCTTGCGGCAAGCCCCGACCATCAGGGACACGACCAGACAGGCGGAGACAGTCCCATGGGACCACCACCGCCTGCTCGGCGCCCGCGAGGGCGTCTGGGTCTCCGAGGCTGGGCCTCGACTCATACGCCGATCAGTACACGCCTGCGTCGTCGGGCTGGACGACGCCCCAAGACGAACAGGAGATCTGCCCGCTCGTCTGAATGGTGCAAACGTCACGCACGGTGTTGTCCGTCCGGTATTCGGTCGACGTCCACGTCGCGGGCGGGCCGGCATTGAACTGCAGGACCATGTAGCCGAAACCGTTGTCCGTGCTGCTGTTGGGATTCTGGAAGGGCGCGCCATTGTCCGACGTGGCGAACTCTTGCACACCGCCGACGGTGGCGACACTGACCGCCGCAGGGTTCCCGACGGACGACACTGCCGAGCCGGTCAGCGGGTAGGGCAACGCGGTGTCCAGGATGTCGCCCGCGTTGCCGCTCACGAGCGTCGCGGCCGGCTGGAACGTTCCGCCGCCGGGTAGATCTCCGGTGGCGAAATTGAGCGCCTGGTAGTCGTGCGTGTGACCGTGCAGCGCCAGGTTGATCGGGGGCGGGAAGTAGGTGCCCGGGAAGACCGAGTTCATGACCGGGGGGAACGCGGGGATAGGGATCGCCGGGGGGTTTCCCGTCGCGTACCCGAAGATGGGGTGATGGTTCGACCAGAGGTTGAAGGGCAGCGGCGAAGCGCCGACCAGACTGCCGGCCGTCGTCAGCTCGCTCGCGTACGTGGTGAAAAACACGGACCCCGGACCGGTCGGCAGCGACGGTGACTGCGACTGCGGCTTGGCATTCGCGGTATCGAAGACGATGATCTGCGTGCTCGAGTTGATGTTGACCAAGAACGGGTTGTTCCAGTTGCCGCCCGTCGGGATGGCGTCATCCGCCGGGTTGTCACAGGTGTGAACGCCGGTGGTGTCGTACGGACTCGTGTCGAGGAAGCGGTACCAGCCTTGGCCGGCGCGGTTGCATTGCTCGTGGTTGCCGCGGGTCATGATCCATGGAGCCGCGGCGAGCAGCGGAGCGCCGGGCGCAAACAGGTCGGCTTGCCAGGTGTCCCAGCCGAAGCCCCACGGGCTCCCGCCGCAGTTGTACCCCTGCCCTGCCGGACACGGGTTGTCGCGGTAGGCGTAGTCGCCGACGTGAAGCACCAGGTCCGGATTCTGCGCCGCGGCGAGAGCCGCGACGGCCGCGAACGGATACGGCGTGTCGGTGCCGTTCGGGTCGGGGTCGTTGCAGCTCTGGGTGCCGTTGCCAGTCTGCAGGCGGCAGCCGGTGTCGCCGATGACGACGATGGTGGTTGGATTCGCTTTGGGCAGCGGCAGCGGCTGGCCGGCAACCATTGCGCTGGTCGCGCCCGAGGGAAGCGGATATTCGCACGAGCTGACCGGGAACAGCGCCGGTTTGGCAGGGGGTGTGTTCACCGAGCGCAGGGCGAGGCTCGTCGTTGCGGCGGCGCGCAGGTTCATCTGCACCGCTGCACCGCCGTTGATCGTGATGGTCGGACAAGGGTTTGCTCCACCATCGGCGGCCGTGGCCTCGGTGACGGCGCGCGCGATGGCGACGTTGCCGGTGAGACCGTTGGACCCGTTGGGCCCGGTGAGCTCGACCCAGGCCGCCGCAACCTGAGTGCCGGGGGCGGCATCGCATTTCACGGTGGTCGTCGCCGTGCTGAGGTTCGTCGGGCACGTCCCCGCGTCCTGGGGGCCGTCGTCGACCACCACGGTGATGGTCGTCGTTCCCGGCGCGGTGCACATGAACTGCATCGGATCGGACGGGCCAACGCCCTCGTCCTGCCCCGGCGCGCCCACGCCGCCTGCCGTAGCGCCAAACGCGCCGATGGGGCTGCTCATCGCCCAGGTGTAACCGAGCGCGCTGGGGTTCAGGCCTGTCGCCGTGGCGGTCAGAACGAGCGACTCGCCGACGAACACCTCGCTGCTGGTGGTCGACAGCGATGTCCACGTGCCGCAGTTGCTCGTGGAAGCGCTGACAAAGAGGTTCCCGGCGTCCGCACCGGGCAGCGAGCAGAGCATCTGCACGGTCACGTTCGTCGTATGGCCCGCAGTCACGTTGATTCCGGACGCAGTGCCCTGACACGTACCCCCACCCCCGACCGACGCCGTCAAAGAGATGGAGTCTCCGGTCGCGGCGGGCACACCACCGAGCTGGAACGCGATGGCCGAGCTGTTGCTCACGTTCACCGTGCCGGGGTTGGGCTCGTTCGGCAGCACGGCCGGCGTACCGGAGCTGGTAAGGAGGTCGTACGTTACGCTCGAGAGAACGGCGCCTCCGGGCAACGTCAGGGCGAAGCCCAGCGAGCCGGTCGCCGACGAAATGGGCTTCTGCTCGCCGCCGCCGTTCTCCGGCGGTGACCCGGAGCACGCGAGGGGCATGGCCCCGGCTCCGAAAGTCGCCGCTCCGGCGACAAGCACGGCCAGCTTCCAGTTCCGCTGCATGATCCTCTTGCCTGACATCGGAGCGCCTCCAGGGACGGGCAGTCTCACGGCGGACACGCCGTATCCGGGCCCTTGCAGCGCCAGAGCAACCTACGGACCAGTCGGCTCGCATCGAAGTCGTTGCGAAATCATCGCAAAATCGGGGTGCCGAACCGCACAGCGTTCCGCCGACCCTACGGAATTCGAATGCCGCCGTCCGAAAATCGTTGAGCGGCCCCAACTGAACAGGAGGCGGTCCAGCGCCTGTTCGACCAGCCGTCGTCAGGGCCGGCAACGTAGCCGTCGAGAGACTTCGACATCTCGATAGACACCTTGTTCATGGCTGGCTCCCTCGCCCCGCTGCGTCTGGGAAGGCGATGGGCCGTTCGGACTCACGGTTGACGTGCGGCTCGTAGACGGCGTGCACCACCCCGGTCCCGAGGACGCGCGACTCACGGACTCTGAGACTCAGGTCACAGATGGTCCCGTCGAACAGGCGTCCGCCCGCTCCGACGACGATAGGACAGATGCTGACCGCCAGCTCGTCGAGAAGCCCTTCGCAGTTCTGCGTCGAGGTACCGCGAGCGCCGTCGTCGGAAGTCCTTGAAATGACGGGCGCGCCCGGCAGGAGTCGAACCTGCGACCTACGGCTCCGGAGGCCGTCGCTCTATCCAGCTGAGCTACGGGCGCGTATGCGTTTTTCTGCGGTCAATTCTCTGATTTCGCTGGCGCAGCCGTGGCCAGGCCCACGGTTTGGAGCGTCGTGCCCCGCGTTGACGGCGTTTCTCGCACGCGCCAGGGGATCCGGCAAGAGCCTCGCAAGATGCTTGGCCAGCCCGGGCGGCGATCGCGCATGCGGACGGAAATGTGGGAGAGGGCGCGGCCCCGCGCTTGGACTTCCACAGTCGCGGCAGCTACATCCGCATCGATTGATGGCTCGGTTCGCGCGATTCGCCTGGGCCCTTCTCGGGGTCGACGTAGCTGTCGTGGCCTGGGGCGCCTACGTGCGCGCCACGGGATCCGGCGCCGGGTGCGGCGCGCACTGGCCGTTCTGCAACGGGGCAGTGATCCCCCGAGCGCCGCGCATCGAGACGCTGATCGAGCTGTCGCATCGTCTGTCCAGCGGTCTTGCGCTGGCGCTCACGGTGGCGCTGCTGGTCTGGGCGTTTCGCGCCTATCCGCGCGGCCACGTCGTGCGCGCCGGCGCCGCCATCACGACGGGACTCATGCTGGGTGAGGCGCTCATCGGCGCCGGACTGGTGCTCTTCCAGCTGGTCGCGCACGACGAATCGATGAAGCGCGCCATGAGCGTCAGCTTGCACATGTGCAACACCTTCCTGCTCCTGGGGGCCACCGCGCTGACGGCGTGGTGGGCGTCGGGAGGTCCGCGCCTGCGCCTCCGCGGACAGGGGGCGGTGGCCTGGACCCTGGGGGTGCCGCTTGCGGCGATGTTCTTCGTCGGCGTCAGCGGCACCGTGAACGCCCTCGGCGACACGCTCTTCCCTCCGGCGTCGCTCGCGGCCGGGCTGGCGCAGGACTTCGCGCCGGGCGGTCACCTCTTCGTGCGGCTGCGCACGATTCATCCCTTCCTTGCGCTGTCGACCGCGGCGGCCATCGTCGTCGCAGGCGGCCTGGTGCGCGCGCTCCGTCCTTCGCGCGCAGTGCGGCTCTTCTCCCGCGCTGCGGCCGCTCTGGTGGTCGTGCAGGTGGCGGCGGGCCTCCTCGACGTGGCGCTGCTCGCGCCGATATGGCTTCAGCTGCTGCACCTCGTCCTCGCGGACAGTGTGTGGATCCTGCTCGTGCTCACGACGGCATCGGCGCTCGGCGTCTCCGTCGAGAAATCGGGCGAAGCGGGTCAGGGCGAGGACACCGCGGGGCAAGGCGCGCTCGAGACGTCCTCCGGCGGCGCGCCGCCGAAGAGTCGCACCCCCGTCGCGTGGTAGACGACGACGTCCACGAAGAGGACCCACATCGTGACACCCACGGCGGCGGCCCACCAGGCGGCCCGGCGTCGCGCGCTCTCCGGCCCGCCGTGCCGCGTGCCCGCGAAGAAGGCCCACAGGCCGGCGGCGAAGTGAAAGCAGACGCACCCGCTCCCGACGAGGTATGCGACCCCCCGCCACGGGATGCCGTAGTGCAAGGACGAGAGATCCGCGCTCAGCACGGAGAGGAGCATCGCGCCGCCGGGCCGCGCGCCGGGGCTGCGCAGACGCAGCTCGGGCAAGTGCATGGCCAGGAAGGCGACGGCCAGCACTCCGGTCACGCGCACCGCGCCCCGGACCATCGGCGGATAGGGGCTCGGGACAGTCAAGGGGCGGCGCGCGACGATCAGCCAGAACCCGAAGCTCGCGTGAAAGAGCAGCGGCGCGAAGACGAACAGCGCCTCGAAGAGCGCCAGCCCCGGGACGCGCGAATACCCGCTCACCGCGCGATTGAAGGCCCCCTCGCCGGCCAGCGCCCGCGCGTTGGTGGCGAGGTGCACGACCAGGAAGGCCCCGAGCGGGAGCACCCCCGACACCGTGAAGGCGCGGCGCAAGAGGACCGCGCGGCTCGGCGCCAGGTTCGTGATCGAGAAGAGCGCCGGCTCGTGTGCAGATTGCACAGGAGCGGGGCCGGTGGGTCGTCCTCCGGGGTCGGGCACGCGCGTGCTAGGGATCTTAGCGCATGCGGCTCCGTGATCGGTCGGGTCGAGCGCTCCTCGTGGCGATCGCGGCCGGAACGCTGCTGACCATCGGGGCGTGCGCCGGCGGCTCGTCCGCCTCGAGGCCGGTGGCGACGCTCGCCTCGACGCCCGCAGCGGCGGTCGCTTTCGACGGAATCCGCGATGCGTTTCGCGATCCCGAGCACGTGAAGCCGGGGACGGTGCGAGCGGAGATCGAGCAGTTCCTGGTGCAACACCCCCGCGATGGTCTGGTGCCGCTGGCGCGGGTCATGCTGGCGCTGGTGGCGCTGCGTGAGGGGGATCTCGCCGCGGCGGATGGCGAGCTCGCGGCGGAGCGCTCACTTCCTCCCGGGTCGACGCGCGACCTGTGGACCGTCGCGCTCGCCCGTCGCACGCGCATGGGCGGCAACGCCGAGGCCGCGCTCGCGCTTCTCCGCCCGCTGGTGGGCAAGAACGTGGACCCGGTGACGCGAGCCGAGTTCGAGGACGAGCTGACGCGAACCGCCCTGGCCACCCACCGTGACTACGAGGCCATCTCGTACATGGACGCCTGGCTGCGGGCGAGCCCCGAGGAGGAGAGGACGCAGACCGCGGCCGAGGTGACGGCCATCGTCGCGCAGCTCCCCAAGGAGGTCCTGGTCGGCGCGCTGGAGGCCATGCGCACGCAACGCGCGAGCTTCGGCTACGGCGTGGACATCGAGCGCATCCTGGCAGAACGGCTGGTGGACATCGCGACCACCAGCGGCGACGCGACGCTGGCGCGCATCCTGCTCGATCCGGACGCCGGCGCGCTGGTGGTGGCCGGCGAAGCGGGGGTCGAGCTGGGTGAGCTGGCGACCAGCCGACGCGGGCTCAACGTGGTCGAGGGGCGCACCGTCGGGCTACTCCTGCCCACCGAGTCGCCGGGGCTGCGCGACGAATCGGCCGACGTCGTGCGCGGCGTCATGTGGGCCGTCGGGCTGCCGCGCGGCGTGCGCACGCTGGACGGTGCGCGTCCGCCGACGCCTGAAGGCCTTGCCGCACCGCACGGGCCTCCCTGCGCTCCCCTCGAGGTTGCGCCCGCGCCCGACGAGCCGAGCCCCGCGGAGCAAGTGCGCCTGGTGACGCGCGACGACGCCGGCAGCGCGGATCGCACCGAGGCATCGCTCGACGAGCTGGCCGGGGAGGGAGCCAGCGTCATCGTGGCGGGGCTGGACACGCAGACCGCGACGCGCGCGCTGAGCTGGAGCGATCGCCACGGTGTAGTGGTGGTGACCCTCGTAGCGCCCGCGGACGCCGGCGTGACGCACCGGTTCGGCTTCGTGCTGGGAGAGCCGCGCACGGAAGTGATCGAGGCCCTCGCTCGCGCCGCGCCGGCGCTGGGAACGGAGTCCGTCGTGCCCGTGGTCGACAGCAGCGAGGTCGCGTCCTTCCCCGCCGAGGGCGGCCGCGTGAGCGGGTGGACGCTGCTTGCTCCGGTGTCTTGCGATCTCCCGGCGATCCGCGCGGGCGATCCGCGCTTCCCCCTGTCGAGCTGGGGGCGGAGCAAGACGCGCGCGTGGCTGGTCAGCGGATCGTCGCCCTGCGCAGTCGACCTGGTAGGCGAACTGTCGGCGGTGCACGCCGAGGGGCTGGTGGCGCTGACGCTCGAAGCGGCGGCGCTGCCCACGCACGCGACCGGGCTGCGTGTGGTGAGCGCTTCGGCGGGTGTCGTGCCCTCGAGCACGCCGGGAGATCCACGCGAGGACGAGCTGCGACGCTTCGCCGTCACCCTGGGCGCCGTAAGCTGGTGGACGGCGCTGGGCCGCGACGCCGCCACGCTGGCGCGCCTCGCCGTGCGCCAGCTCCCCACCGGCACCGCGAGCGAGCCGCACGAAGTCGCGGAGCGCCGCGACCGCGCCCGTACGCTGTTCGGCGAATCGCGCGCGCGATTGTGGACGAGCGAGTCGACCTCGTGGCGGGAAGGTCACACCATGCAGCGCACCGTCTGCGCGGTCGACGTTCCCGCCCGGTGAGCCTCGGCAGGGCCTCCCGAAGGTCGGCCGTGCCGGCGACGCAGCGAAGCATGCCGCCCCGCGTCGAAGACCCCCGTCGTCGCGCCCCGCTTGCCGAGTTGCCCCGAGCCGATCCAAAGTGCCGTGCGAATGGCGCGCCTCGGCCTGACCCTGCGAGCTCTCCTCGCCTCCAGCCTCGCGCTGGCGCTGTGGACGCTCGCCCGCCCGGCCCTGGCCGCGTCGGCACCCTTCTGCGACGACCGCGCCGCGTCGGCCAGCGCGCCGCCTCCCGCCCTCGAGGCACCGGACGTCGGCATCCAGCGCGCCAAGGTCGAGGCTGCCTGCGCTGGCGAGGACAGGCCTCTGGGGACGACGGTCCGGCACGGTCGTTCCCGATCCGCCTCCCCGGCGGTGGCGCACGAGGCGGCGCTTTCGACTCGCGACACCCCGCTCGTCGGGCCCCCGGAAACGACGTTCGACCCGCCGCAGATCGCGGAGTCCGCGCGGCAAGGGGTTCGTCCACGCATCGAGCGGCCACCGCGCGACTGAAGCGCCCGCGCGTCAATCAAGCCCCACACCGGACGCGCGAGTGCGTGTGTCCCGCACGGTTTCGACGTCCGTGCGGGCATGCGGGTGGGCACCGGTTGGTTTTGGCCGTGACGGCGAGCCTCGAGCACGCGGCTTTCGCACGGCCCGGCATTGTCTTCGAACACTTCAAAGGTGAGCTCAAATGGCCAAGGACATGAGGAATACGCCGTTGCCGATGGATTCGGGCAGCGGCGGAGTCAATACGGGAGTCGCCGTCATCGGCTTCTTGCTGTGCTTCTTCGCGGGCGTCGCGGTGATGTGGGGTTATGACCAGCACCGCCTGCACAAGGGCGAGATCACCGCGGACAACGCGGATGGCACCGGCTCGCCGGGGGCGTGGGACGACAGCGATTCGCCCGTCCCCATCTCCAGCAAGGACCCCATGTGGGGGAAGCGCGACGCGCCCGTCACCATCGTGCAGTACTCGGACTTTCAGTGCCCGTATTGCTCGCGCGTCGAGCCCACGATGGACCAGGTGAAGCAGACCTACGGGCCCGACAAGGTCCGCATCGTGTGGAAGAACAACCCGCTGCCGTTCCACCAGAACGCCAAGCCCGCCGCCGAGGCAGCGCAAGGCGTCTTCGCCCTCGGTGGCAACGACGCATTCTGGAAGTGGCACGACACGGCGTTCAAGAACCAGGGCGCGCTCGGCCCCGACAGCTATTCGAAGTGGGCGCAGGAGGCGGGGGTCAAGGACCTGGCCGCCTACAAGGCGGGTCTCGACAGCCACAAGTGGGCGGACAAGGTCGAGGCCGACCTCAACGCCGGCAAGGCTGCGGGAGTGCAGGGGACGCCTGCGTTCTTCATCAACGGCGTCTTCATCAACGGCGCGCAGCCGTTCGACAACTTCAAGAAGACCATCGACCAGGAGCTCCCCAAGGCCCAGGCCAAGATCGCCTCCGGGACGGCGAAGTCGCGCGTCTACGTCGAGATGTCCAAGGAGAACAAGAAGAACGCGCCGGCCGCCAAGGACGACGACGAGGGCAAGGACAAGGAGGACACCACGACGGTGTTCAAGGTCGCGGTGGGCGGCGATCCCCAGCTCGGCAGCTCGAACGCGCTGGTCACCATCGTCGAGTTCTCCGACTTCCAGTGCCCCTTCTGCAGCCGCGTCGAGCCGACGCTCAAGGCCGTGCGCGAGAAGTACGGCGACAAGGTCCGCCTGATCTGGAAAAACGAGCCGCTGCCCTTCCACCCGGCCGCAGAGCCCGCCGCCGAGGCGGCCCTCGAGGTGCGCGCCGAGAAGGGCGACAAGGGCTTCTGGGACGTGCACGACCGCTTCTTCGGCGACCAGAAGGACCTGATGAACGGCAAGGACCCGAACCTCGACGCCATCGTCAAGATCGCGACCGAGGCCGGTGCGAGCGGCGACAAGGTGAAGGCGGCCATCGCCGGCCACACCCACAAGAAGGACATCGACGCCGACAAGGAGCAGTCGGAGGATTTCCAGGCGAACGGCACGCCGCACTTCTTCATCAACGGCCGGCGCCTGGTCGGGGCCCAGCCGGAGGAGAAGTTCGACAAGATCATCGACGAGGAGATCAAGAAGGCGCAGGACCTCATCTCCAAGGGCACCAGGCCGAGCGACGTCTACGAAGCCCTCATCAAGGACGGCAAGGGCGCTCCTCCGCCGGAGATGAAGGACGTCCCTTCGTCGCTCCCGGCGAACGACCCGGCGCGCGGCAACATGAACGCCAAGGTCACCATCCACGAATGGAGCGACTTCCAGTGCCCGTTCTGCGGGCGCGTCGAGCCGGCGGTCCAGCAGGTGATGAAGGACTACGGCGAAAAGATCAAGTTCGTGTGGCACGACCTCCCGCTGCCGATGCATCCCGACGCGCCGCTCGCCGCCCAGGCGGGGCGCGAAGCATTCAAGCAGAAGGGGCCGAGCGCGTTCTGGGCCATCCACGACAAGATGTTCAGCAACCAGCAGCACATCAAGCGCGACGATCTCGACGGGTACGCCAAGGACCTGAACCTCGACATGGACAAATGGAAGGCGGCGCTCGACGGCAGCACGCATACCGCCGAGATCGAGGCGGACAAGACCGCCGCCAGCTCGGACAGCATCAGCGGCACGCCGGCGTTCCTCGTCACGCCCAACGGCGCGAAGCAGGGATACTTCATCAGCGGCGCGCAGGACTACACGAAGTTCCGCAAGCTCATCGAGCGAGCGCTCGCCGAAGCGAAGTGACGCGGTAAAAACGCACGATATAGCCGGAGCCCTTCCTCTTCGCTCTCTCGAAGGGGCGGGGCGTTTCCGGCTCGCCGTTCGTCACGAGGCGGCCCGCCCACCCCGTGTCAGAGTGTGCTGGAGCCTCGCCATGAACGTTCGCTCGGTCCTCGTCCTCGTCCCGCTGGTTCTGGCGACTCTCGCCTGCGGCGCCACCGTCGCACCGCCCGCGCCTCCTCGAACCGTGGCGCTGCCGGTGAGCTCCGCCGTCGTCGCGCTCGATCCCGGTCCGGTCTCGAGCGAGGGCGACGCGGCGGTCCCCATCTTCGCGCGAAACCCGTCGTGGGGGAGCCGCACGGCGCTGGTGACCGTGGTCGAGTTCTCCGACTTGCAGTGCCCCTTCTGCGCGAGGGTCGTCCCCACTCTATCCGCGCTCCGCGACGCCTATGGCCCGGAGACGCTGCGCATCGTCTGGAAAAATAACCCGCTCGAGTTCCATCCCAACGCCCGGCCCGCGGCCGAGGCGGCCATGGGCGTGTTCGAGCTCGCGGGGGCGCGCGCTTTCTGGAAGTTCCACGACGCCGCCTTCGCGGACCAGGCATCGCTGAACGACGGCAGCTACCAGCGATGGGCGAGCGAGGCGGGGGTGAGCGACGCCGCCGCCTTCCGCGCCGGCTTGTCGTCCCACCGCTGGGCCGATGGGGTCGACGCCGATCTGAGCGACGGCAAGGTCCTGGGGGTAGACGGCACGCCGATGTTCTTCATCAACGGGGTCGAGGTCACCGGGGCGCAGCCGCTCGATGTTTTCAAGAAGACCATCGACGAAGAGCTGGCCAAGGCGCGAACGAAGGTCGAGTCGGGCACGGCGCGCGATCGCGTGTACGCGGAGATGGCGCGTGACAACCGCGCCCACGCGCCGAAGCCCCGCGAGGACGAAGACGATGGCGACGACACGCGGACGGTATTCAAGATTCCCCTCGGGACCAGCCCGATGCGCGGGAGCCCGACGGCGCTCGTGACCATCGTCGAGTTCTCGGACTTCCAGTGCCCCTTCTGCAACCGCGTAGAGGCCACGCTGGAGGCCGTGCGCCAGAAGTACGGCGACCAGGTGCGCATCGTCTGGAAGAACGAGCCACTGCCCTTTCATGCCAACGCCGAGCCGGCCGCGCAAGCCGCCCTCGAGGTGCGGGCCGAGCGCGGTGACGCCGCCTTCTGGTCGATGCACGACAAGCTCTTCGCGGCGCAGAAGGACCTGTCGCCGGCGGTGCTGGCCGAGCTGGCCGGGGAGGTGGGCGCCAGCCCCGAGCGGGTGCGCCACGCCGTGAGCACGCACGCGCGCGCCAAGGAGATCGCTGCGGACGAGGACCTGGCGGAGGACTTCGAGGCCAACGGGACTCCGCATTTCTTCATCGACGGGCGGCGGCTAGTGGGCGCGCAGCCCGAGGGGAAGTTCGACTCCATCATCGACGAGGAGATCGCCAGGGCCCGCCTGCTGCTGGCCAAGGGGACGGCGCCCGCGGGACTCTACGACGAGCTGCTGCGCAACGGGAAGGCGCCGCCCGAGCCGGAGCGCAAGGTCCTCGCCACGTTGCCAACCGCCGCCCCTGCGCGCGGCAACCTCGCGGCGACGGTGACGGTGCACGAGTGGGCGGACTTCCAGTGCCCCTTCTGCGCTCGCGCCGAGCCGACCCTCGCCCAGGTGATGAAGGATTACGGCACGCGCATCAAGCTCGTGTGGCACGACCTCCCGCTGGCCATGCACCCGGACGCGTCCCTGGCGGCTCAGGCCGCGCGCGAGGCCTTCCGGCAGAAGGGGTCCGCCGGCTTCTGGGCGCTCCACGATCGGATGTTCACCGACCCGCAGCGCCTGAAGCGGGACGACCTCGATCTCTACGCCCGGTCGCTCCGCTTCGACATGCGCCAGTGGGGTGCGTCGCTGGACAATGGCCTCCACCAGCGCGAACTCGACGCGGAGAAGAAGGCTGCCGACGACATGGACATCAGCGGGACGCCGGCCTTCGTGGTGGTCCCCGGAAATGGGGCGAGCGGGTACTTCATCAGCGGCGCCCAGCCCTACGCGAAGTTTCACAAGATCATCGAGCGCGCCCTGGTCGAAGCCAAATGAGGCGCGGGGTCGCGACGGCAGTATTGCCCGCGCTCCTCGCCGTCGCCGCGTCCGCGGGCGCCGTCGAGCGCGAGAACGCCGTGGGCGCCGACGCCGGCGGGGCGATGCTGGTCGTCGCCAACAAGAGCGCGCCCGACCTGGGGGCGAGCATCGGCTTCCACTACACCTACGGCCTGAGCGACGCCTTCAACCTGGTGGCCGACGCGGGCTGGTCGCTGGTGGCGCTGAACGAGGGTCTGACCGATCCGACCACGCCGCACACTCGGCCGACCAACGTGACCAACGCCGATGTCGGCCTCGCCTACGTGTTCGACGTCCTTCGCTGGGTGCCCTGGGGGGCGCTGGAGATCGGCGGCTATGCGCTCGACGGCGGCACGCTCGATCGGGTCAAGGGGGAGATCGGCGCGGCCCTCGCCGTCGGCCTGGACTACCGCCTGAACCGGAGCTGGTCGCTGGGTGCCTCGGGTCGCGAGCACCTGCTCTTCACCGACATGTCGACCTACCCGAGCTTCATGCAGCTCGTGGCGCGGGTGGAGTACGTCTGGGGCTGGTAGGCGGCGCGTCACGCATCGACTTCACGCATCGGCCCAGCCCGCGACTCACTTCGGCGCGTCGCCCAGGCCGAAGCCATCGTGCAGGGCGCGCACGGCGAGCTCGGTGTATCTCGCCGCCACGAGACACGACACCTTGATCTCGCTGGTGGCGATGGCCTGGATGTTGATGCGCTCGTCGGCGAGGATGCGAAACATCTTGGCGGCGATGCCCGCGTGCGAGCGCATCCCGAATCCCACGATGGACACCTTGACCACGTCTTCGTCGTAGCGGACCTCGCGCGCGCCGAGGCTCTTGGCCACCTCTTCGATCCAGGGCTTGGCCCTCGACAGATCGGTCTTGGCCAGCGTGAAGGTGATGCTCGCGTGGGGGTCGCTGGCGGTGGTGACGTTCTGCACGATCATGTCCACCGAGATGTTCTTCTCGGCGATACGCTCGAAGAGCTCGGCCGCGACCCCCGGCTTGTCGTGGACGCCCACGACGTGGACGCGGGCCTCCCCCTTGTCGTAAGCCACGCCGCTCACCACGACGCCTTCCAGCGCTGCATCTTCTTTGGTCACGATGGTCCCCGCGCTCTCGTTGAACGAGTTGCGAACGTGCACGCGCACGCCGTACTTCATGGCGATTTCCACGCTGCGGATCTGCAAGACCTTGGCGCCCAGCGAGGCGAGCTCCAGCATCTCTTCGTAGGAGATGCGGTCGATCTTCCGGGCGGAGGGGCACACGTTGGGGTCGGTGGTGTAGACGCCGTCGACGTCGGTGTAGATCTCGCATTCGTCGGCGCCGATGGCCGCGGCCACGGCGACCGCGCTGGTGTCCGACCCGCCGCGCCCGAGGGTGGTGATGTTCCCGGCGCCATCGGTCCCCTGAAAGCCGGCCACGACGGCGATCTCGCCGCGGTCCAGCGTCTCGAAGAGCGTCGAGCGATCGATGGTCTTGATGCGCGCCTTGGTGAAGGCGTCGTCGGTCAGGATCTTCACCTGATGGCCGAGCAGCGAGCGCGCCCGTCCTCCTTCGGCCTGAATGGCCATGGCCGTCAGCGCGGCGGCGACCTGTTCGCCGGTCGAGGCGATGGCGTCCATCTCGCGCGCGTCGGGGACCGGCAAGACCTGATGAGCCAGCGCGAGCAGGCGGTTGGTCTCGCCGCTCATCGCGCTCACCACCACGACCACACGGTTCCCTGCGCGTTGCGTGGCGAGGGCGCGGCGCGCGACATTGCGAATGCGCTCGACCGAGCCGACCGATGTACCGCCGAATTTCTGGACGACCAGGGCCACGTGTTCACCCGCGGGGGAGGCTCTTAGACGCCACTTGGCGGCACGTCAATCTGCGATAGAGTCGCGCACGCCTCCCTCCCGTCCCAGGCCCCGCCCGTGTCGTCCTACGCCGCCTATCTCGTCGAGACCTTCGTCACCCTGGCGTGTGTGTGTGGCCTGGCCTTCGTGGTCCTGTGGGGAGCGCGCCGCCTGGGCGTCGGGCGCCCGAGTGGGCCGATCGAGCTGCGCGGCCACCTCCCGCTCGACGCCCGGCGATCCATTTACCTGGTGAAGGTCGGAGCGCAAGTCTTCGTGGTGGGGGTGGGAGAAGGGGGCTTCACCAAGCTCGGCGAGGTCCCGGCGGACGAGTTGCCCGCCGTGGTCGCCGCGCCCGGGAGTCCCTTCGCCGACATCCTCACGCGCGCGGTGGGCCGGGCGAGCAAGAAGGAGCCCCCCTGATGCACGCCAGGGCCGACGACCTTCTCTCCCGACCGATCGTCCTGGTCGTCGCGCTGGCGATCGTCTCGCTTCTGCCCTTCGCCTTCATGACCGTGACGGCGTTCGTGAAGATCGCCACCGTCCTTCAGATCGTGCGCAGCGCCATCGGGGCGCAGAGCGTCCCCTCGAGCAGCGTCATCATGGCCCTCGCCGCGGCACTCACGCTCATCGCCATGGCCCCCGTCAGCGACCGCATCCTCGCGCGGGCGGCGCCGCTCTTCGCCGGCAAGGAGACGGCCGACACCGTGGTCCTGGTGGAGAAGGGCATCGAGGCCATCCGCGAGCCCATGCGCGACTTTCTGAAGAACAACGCCAGCGAGACGGAGCGCGCGCGATTCCTCGACGTCGCGCAGAGCGCGCGGGCGCCCGAGGAGCGCGCCAGCGTCGGCGCGGAGGACCTGACGGTGCTCATCCCGGCCTTCGTGGTGACGGAGCTCACGGAGGCCTTCGCCGTCGGCTTCCTGGTGTTCCTGCCGTTCCTGGTCATCGACCTGGTGGTCTCCAACGTGCTCCTGGCGCTGGGCATGCAGATGATGAGCCCCACGCAGGTGAGCCTGCCGTTCAAGCTGCTGCTCTTCGTGGCCATCGACGGCTGGGGGCTGCTCGCGCGGTCGCTGGTGAGCGGGTACCATTGAGCGGGCGAGACGCGGGGGAAGACGCGGGTCGGGAAGGACGCGAGGAAAGCGTGGCTCGCGTGCAAGGTGAAGGCGCCTTGACTTCGGGGGCCCTCCAAGTATGTTCCGCGGCCCGTCGCCTGGGGCAATAGCTCAGCTGGGAGAGCGCTGCGTTCGCAATGCAGAGGTCCGGGGTTCGATCCCCCGTTGCTCCACCCCGATTTCATCGAGAAAACTAGGGCCTTTGCTGGCGTCGGGTCAAGGCGTCCCACGATCCTTGCCACGAGCTTCGTCGAAAAGGCGAACCGCGGCGGCCTGAGCCCCGGCGGCGAGTGCATGTAGATGGCGGTCGTCTGAGGCGACCCATGGCCCGCCAGGGACCCGATCGCGATCATAGGCGCACCGAGGGCCGCCAGCGCCGAGCAGGCCGAGTGGCGCATGACGTGGAGCTTCGTGCCCTTCTTCGTTCGAGGACGGGGAGCCCCGCGTGTTCTCCCTGGCCGGCGAGCGACGGCCCGAGCGTGACGAGCCGCTGGCGCACGTCAGCTACTACGAGGCCGACGCGATCGCGCGCTTCCTCGGGGCACGCCTTCCGACCGAGGGCGAGTGGGAGGTGGCCGCCGTGCACGCGGACGTTGCCGGCAACTTCATCGATGACGACATCTTGCATCCGCTGCCCGCTCCCGCCGCCCTCGGGGGCCCGCTCATTGGCCAGCTCTTCGGCGACGTGTGGGAGTGGACGCGCTCGAGCTACGAGCCGTACCCGGGCTACCGTACCGCGGCCGGGGCCCTGGGTGAGTACAACGGCAAGTTCATGGTGAGCCAGCGGGTGCTGCGCGGGGGCTCGTGCCTGACTCCCCGGCGCCATGCCCGTGCGACGTATCGCAACTTCTGGCCCCCGGCCACGCGGTTCCAGATGGCTGGCCTTCGCCTCGCGCGCGACAGGCAGCCATGAGCGCGGGGGGGGCTGCCCCTTGTCCCATCGGGCAGAAATCCTTCCCGCGCGTGATCGTGCCGCCGCACCACTACTCGGGCCCCAGGGTTCGTCGGCGTCGGCGGCTTCATCCAAGCTCGTACGCGAGTCACGCAGAGCGCAGCGCGAGTCATGCTGGAGGTTCACGTGAGTCGCGCGAAGGGCAGAGCGAATGCTGCAGGACGGTCGCGTGAGTCGGGCTCACCCGAACAGCCATCACGCTCACCCGTGCGGCCATCACGCTCACCCGTGCGGCCGTCTGCCTCGTGGGCGCGGCCATCACGCTCACCGGGGCGGCCATCACGCTCATCCGTGCGGCCATCAGCCCTCACGGTAGCGGCCGTCAGGCTCACCGGCGTGGCCATAAGGCTCACCGGCGCATCCTTGAGCCTCGAGGACGCAGGGACGAGGGTGATGGTCGGGGGAGTCACGTGGAGGATCGCAGGAGTCACCGAGGATCCCCCTACGAGCAAGACGGATCGCTGGGGCCATTGCCCATGATGGATGAGGCCATCATCGATGATGGGTGCTCGGTCGAGCGTGAAGGCCACGCGAGTCAGCTTGGATGGATGCAGCCTTTGTCGATGATGCACCCGCGATGAGGCGTCATGGCCCGGACCATCCACCAGGAAGGTCCGGCGACTCAGCGTGACACACGCACGAATCAGTACTCATGGGAGGGCGAGTCAGGCGGATGGCAGGGGGGAAGGTCCATGAGGGTCAGGCGCGTCAGGCTGACTCACGCGGGTCTCTACGTGGACCTTGCGGGGATCGACATGGAGCGCGAGCCCATCAGCCATGACGGAGGGGTGGCTGATGATGGCACGGCAGGGGATGGGCGATGACGGTGCCCTGGCTGAAGGAGACTCGCGCACGGCTCTGCGCGACTCCGGGTGGGGACATCGATGATGGATCGGGGCATCCAGGATGACTGGTGTCCCCTTCCACGCTGCCCGCGCACCCATCCTGGACAAAGGGTGTACCCGGCTCGGCACTCTGATCGGCAAGGGACGCTCGCGACCTTCCACGAGCTACGGGGAGGCAGGCCCTACGTGCATGTGGCCCGTGGGAATGACGTTCGAAACGCTCAGGCCGACGAAGGTCGCGCTTTCGGTGCCCAGGAGCTTCGCCAACGGCGTGCCGGGAACGACCTCGATGGTCACGCCGGTGCTCTCGGCCCCGAAGAGAATGTTGGGAAAGTCGCTGGCCATGACCGCCGTCACGCCAGCGTTGGTCTGCCACCAGTTGGCGGTGAAGTCGATGGCCTGGGTGGCGGAGGTGGGAATCAGGGCCACGCTGTCGATGACAAAGGGCGGCGCCGGTTCGACGTTCGCGATGATGATGCGTGCCGTCGCGCCGCCGGGGTTCGGCAGGCGATCGTAAAAGAGCGTCCCATCGAGCGCTGCGGCGATGCCGGCCTGACGCAACCCCGCGGCGAGCTCCACCCCGTCGGTGTCGTACCAGACGGTGTAGTTGTTGATATCCCCCGTGCCGTCCGGCGGGACGATGTTCACGCCGAGCTGCGCCACCGTTCCGGGGCCCGTCGCCTTTCCTTCGACAATGACCGATGCGCAGTGCGCCACGCGGACGATGGCGTTCGCCTCCCCCGGAGCGCCAAGGGCGAGGGCAAACCCCGCGGGCAGGAAGGGAGCGGCGTTGGCGATCGGAACGGGGACGAATCCCGCGTACTCGGTGCAATTCTCGAAGTCGACGTCCAGCGTCCCGTGCCCGACGCTGGCGACGAGCGCGCTCTGACCGGTGGCGGTGACCTCGGAATCGGTGCCGGGCTGAGGCGCCGAGCACCCGAAGAGCGCAGACATCGCGCCGAAGGTACCGAGGAAGAAAAAAGACGAAACGGGTCCGCGTTGCATTTGAAGTTTCCTCCAGGTGGGCGCTTGCCCCGGGCGCCAGAACACCACGATACGCAACGCCGCGTCGGAAGGGAACCGCCCGCGCGTCACTTCCCGTCGGGCCGCCTTCAGCGGTTCACGAACGGCATGTTCCACTCGGGGTACCGCGTCCCCGACGCCATGCCCCTCGGCACGGCGCCGGAAAGGCGCTCGAGGTCCTCCGGGGCGAGCTTCACTTCGGCCGCCGCGCAGTTCTCTTCGAGGTACGTGCGCCGCTTGGTCCCCGGAATGGGCACGATGAACTCCCTCTGCGCCAGCACCCAGGCCAGCGCGAGCTGCGACGGCGTGACGCCGAGCTCCTTCGCGATCCTCTCGACCTGCGCGACGATCGCCAGGTTCTTGTCGAAGTTGTCCCCCTGGAAGCGCGGCGATCCGTGGCGGAAGTCGCCCGGGCCGAGGTCTTCGACGCGCTTGATCGTCCCGGTGAGGAAGCCGCGCCCCAGCGGGCTGTAGGCGAGAAAACCGATCCCCAGCTCTTCGCAGGTCGCGAGCACGTCGTCCTCCGGGTCGCGAGTCCAGAGCGAGTATTCGGTCTGAACCGACGCGAGAGGGTGCACGGCGTGCGCGCGCCGCAGCGTGGCGGAGCTGGCCTCCGACAGGCCGATGGCGCGCACCTTGCCGGCCTTCACGAGGTCTCCCAGCGCCGCGGCGCTCTCCTCGATGGGCGTCGCCGGGTCGACGCGATGCAGCTGGTAGAGATCGATGACGTCGACGCCGAGACGCCGGAGGCTCGCCTCGCACGATTCGCGGATGTAGCGCGCCGTGCCGTTGATTCCGCGCTTGGTGGGGTCCGACGGGTCACGGACGATGCCGCACTTCGTGGCCAGGACCACGCGTTCGCGCTTGCCCACGATGGCGCGGCCGACGAGCTCCTCGTTGATGAACGGGCCGTACATGTCGGCGGTGTCGAGCAGCGTCACGCCGAGCTCGAGCGCGCGGTGGAGGGTGGCGATCGATTCCGTGTCGTCTCGCTGGCCGTAGAACTCGCTCATCCCCATGCAGCCGAGGCCGAGCGCGCTGACCGTCAGGGGTCCGAGCTTTCGAGTCTTCATCACGTCGCCCCCTTGGATGTGAAGGGAGCGTAAGCCGTTGCACCTCGAGGCGTGCGGGCGATCCGTGGGGCGGAGTTGCGCCGCCCTCCACCATCCCCGCGGCCCCTTGTCGCTCCGCCTTGGAACGTGCGAAAAGAGGGTTCATGAGTGCGATCGAGATCAAGACCCACGACGGCGTGTGCCCGGGCTACGTCTATCGTCCGACCGGCGGTGGGCCCTGGCCCGCCGTCCTCGTCTTCATGGACGGCCTGGGCATCCGCCCCGCGATGCTGGAGGTCGGCGAGCGGCTGGCCACCTACGGGTACTTCGTTCTGTTGCCGGATCTGTTCTATCGCTCCGGGCGGTACGAGCCCATGGATCCGCACACGGTGTTCGCCGAGCCCGAAAAGCGCAAGATCCTCATGGACAAGTACTTCGCGCTCGCGACGCAGGCCAGCATCATGTCCGACACCCGCGCGTTCCTCGATTATCTGGCGGCGCAGCCCGACGTGAAGCCGGGGCGCATCGGCACCACCGGGTACTGCATGGGAGGCTTGATGTCGCTGACCGCGGCGGGAACGTATCCGGATGGTATCGCCGCCACGGCCTCCTATCACGGTGGCCGGCTCGCGACCGACGCGCCGGAGAGCCCGCACCTGCTCGCGCCGAAGATCAAGTCGCGCGTCTACATCGCGGGCGCCATCGAGGACGCCTCGTTCACCGACGCCATGAAAGCGCGCCTGGAGGACGCGCTGACCAAGGCGGGCGTGGACCACACCGTCGAGACCTATCCTGCCAAGCACGGCTGGGTGCTTCGCGACATGCCCGCCTACGACGCCTCCGCCGCCGAACGCCACTGGCAGACCCTGGTCGCGCTGCTCGGCTCCACGCTGAAGGCCTGAAGATCGAGGTCGTCAGTCGATCGCCCAGTCGGAGAGCAGCTCCTCCATCCGCACGAAGACGCGCGCCAGCGTCTCCTCGTCGGGGAGGAAGGTGGCACGAAAGTGCGTCCCGTAGTCCACGTTGAACGACGAGCCCGGGACGACCAGGACGTGGTGCCGCTCCAGCAGCGCCATGGCGAACTCCTGATCGTCGAAGGACGAAAACCGCTCCGCGCGCACCCGCACGAATCCGTAGAGCGCCCCCATGGGTTTCACCAGGGTCAGATACTTCGAGCGCGCGACGGCGCTCACCAGCGCCTGGCGCTGCCGTCCCAGGCGCCCCGCCGGCGCGGTCAGGTCGTAGATGCTCTGGACGCCGCCCAGCGCGGTCTGCACTGCCCACTGTCCGGGGACGTTGGAACAAAGCCGCAGCGAAGCCAGAAGGTCGAGGCAGCCCAGGTAGTCGGCGGCGTGATCTTTCTTGCCGCTGAAGAAGACCCAGCCGGTGCGAAAGCCGCATGCCCGGTAGGCCTTGGACAGGCCGGAGAACGTCCCGCACAGCGTATCCTTGCAGAGCGTGGCCACCGGAACGTGCTCGGCGCCATCGTAAAGGATTCGATTGTAGATCTCGTCGGAGAAGAGGACGATCTTCTTTTCCTCGGCCACCCGCACCAGCCCCGCGACGACCTCGCGCGGGTAGACGGCCCCGGTCGGATTGTTCGGATTGATGATCACCAGCGCTCTACACCGCGGCGTGATGAGGCGCGCCACTTCGTCCGGGTCGGGGACGAAGCCGGCCTCCGGCCGGCACGGGTAGTACACGGGGCGGCCGCCGGTGATGACCACGGCCGCCGTCCATAGCGGGTAGTCGGGGGCGGGCAAGAGCACCTCGTCGCCGGGCTCGAGGAGCGCCTCCATGGTCATGAGAATGAGCTCCGAGACCCCGTTGCCCATGAACACGTCTTCCGCCGTCACTCCCGAGATCCGCTGCGTCTGGGTGTCCATGACCACCGCCTCGCGCGCCGGGAAGATGCCCTTCTGATGGCAATAGCCTTCGGCCTGGGAGAGGTTCTCGATGGTCGCGACGCGCATCGTCTCCGGCATGCGAAAGCCGAACTGCGCGGGGTTTCCGATGTTCAGCTTGATGATCTCGTAGCCGTCGCGCTCGAGCTCCTGCGCGCGACGCGCCAGGGGGCCGCGGATCTCGTAGCGGACCTGGCCGAGGTGGCGCGCCGTGCGCACGTTCGGCGCATGGTCAGGGGCGGGCGGCATGAGGGCGGAGAGTTATGCGTGGGAATGCCTCCCTCCGCAAGAACGAGGGAAAAGCCGAGCACGCGCTCAGTGGCGCTGCGCGGCGCGCTCGATCATGGCCACGAGATCCGGCTCCGAGAAGCCCACCATCACCTCTCCGTCTACGTCGAAGGTGGGGATGGAGCCCCTCGGGTTGAGGCTGCGGTTCTTGTCCGCGTTGGTGGTGGACGACTCGATGTTCCGCTCCTCGTAGGGTACGCCGCTCGCCGCCATCCAGGCCTTGGCGCGCTTGCAATGCGGGCACCACCCCGTCGTGTAGACGACGACGTGCACCCGCTGGCGCGCCTCCTGCCACGAGAGCGGCGACCCCGCAGGCGCTGATGGCTCGGTGTCCAGCGGCGCGGTGTCCGGCGTGGCCGTGCTCAACGGGTCGGCCGGCGCGCCTCGGGCCACGGCCTGCAACCAGGCCAGGCTGGGATCGTCCTTGGGCACAGCGGGAGGCGCTCTCGGGGCGATGGGCTCGGGCATCGCGGTCAGCGGAGAAAGGCCGCCGCTCACGACGCCCAGCTGGATCGCGGGCAGAGAGGGCGCCGCTCGCCCGGGGCCGGTCACGATCAGGGCCGCGGCGCCGCCCGCGACGAGCAGCAGGCCGCCCAGGACCAGCGCACCCAGACGACGCGCGGGGGCAGGGGGCGCGGACGGAGGGCCCGAGAGCTTCTGCTTGCGACATAGGACGCAGCGCCCGTCAGGACCACACGCCAGATCGTGATGGGTACAGCGTACGGGGGTGGATCGTACCCTGGGCAAAGGCGGTCGGGGTGAGAGGGAGTGCACGGCGTTCTTCCACTATGGACGACGAGACGGCCGATGGCGACGGGGACGTCGTGGAAGATGCTCGGGGCGCGGCTCCCGAGGGGGCTCTCTTCAGGGCGCAGGCATTCGCTCGGAGATGGCCTCATCGCCGCGCGAGCGCTGAATCGCCACCCAGATCGCGAAGCCGAGGACGGGCACCGCGGTCGCGAGGGCGAACGCGGCGCCGTAAGCGTGGCGGTCGAACAGGCGTCCGAAGAGAGGCATGAGCACGGCGACGACGAGAGACCAGGAGCCCGCGCCGGTCCCGGCGATGAGCCCGACGTCGCGCCGGGAGAAGAAGCGCGAGGCGTAGGTGAGGCCGACGATGACGAAGCCGGCGGCGGCGAAGGTCGCCAGGAAGAAAGCGGCGAGGACCAGCGCCAGCGCCCCCAGCTCGCGCGTGACGGCCAGCGGAAGGCTCAGCAGCGTGAGGCACGCAAAGAGCGCAGTGTAGGCCCCCACCGGGGTCTTCGCTCCGCCGCGCCGCGAGACGCGGTCCATGACCCAGCCCCAGAAGAAATAGCCGACCTCCCATCCCAGAGGAGGAACCCACAAGAGATGCCCGAGTGCGCGCTGCGACTGTCCGAACGCCCCGTGCAGGTAGAGGGGTGCCCCGTACAGCACGAACCCGAGAGGCAGCGCGCCCAGCGCGTACGCCGCGATGAAGGCCCACAGGCGCGGCTCGGCGACGCGCACCCGGGACGGGTCCCCCGACTCGCCGCTCGCCGGCGGCGGCACGGCACGACTCACCGGAAGCCACAGCGCGAGCCACGCGGCGCCCGCCACGCCGGTGCATAGAAAGGCGGCGCGCCAGCCGTAGAGGACGGCCACCGGCGTGACGACGAGCGGCGTCAGGATGGCCCCCAGGGATCCGCCGCTGTACGCGACGGCCATGCCGCGCGAACGTTGCGCCGTGGGAAGGGACTGGATGGCGCGCAGGCCACCGGGAAAGGTCGCCCCTTCGCCGAAGCCGAGGAGGGCACGCGCCAGCGCGAAGCCGGCAAAGCTGGAGGCGAGAGCATGCGACGCCGAGGCCACGGTCCACAGCGCCACCGCCAGGAACATCCCACGCCGCAACCCGATGCGATCGAGCGCGGCGCCCCACACCGGATTGCCCAGGGTGTAGGCCACCGAGAAGGACGAGATCATCCAGCCGTATTGCTCGGCGGACAGGTGAAGCTCGGCGAGAATGGTCGGCGCGAGGAGCGCCAGCGTGTTTCTGTCCAGGTAGCTGATGAGCGACACCAGCATCATCGAAGCGGTAGGGCCCCATAGACGGAGGGATCGCATGGGCGGTCCGACAGAACGGCGAGCTACGGCAGAACGAGCTTTCGCCCCGGCACGGCGCTGGTCACCAGCACCGCGGTGCTGGGGTGCGTCCCGGAGGCCTGAAGACCCGCCGTCGCCAGGTCGAAGACCAGCCCCCAGGGCATCACGTCGTCCGAGCCGATCACCAGCTCCGCGGCCCCGCAGCGGGTCCATTGCCTGCGCATCGCCTCGGTGCCGAGCGTCATGTCCGGGCCGGCCAGTCCCTTGATGATGCGCCGGGCGGTCCCGCCGCCGGCGGGCCAGACGTCGATGGCGCCGTCCCTGGCGATCCACGCCACGGTGACGCAATCGGAAAGGCTCCCGGGGAAGGTCAGGGGCACCCTCTGCGTCGTGCCGTCGCGCGCCTCCGTCCCCACGATGGCGCTCGCCGCCTGGGCTTTGCGGAGCGCGGTGACGAGGGCGGCGACCTGGGAGGGACGCGCGTTGCGCATGGCCACGAAGCTGACGGCGTTGCCGGCGATCATGGGACGCCCGGTCAAGAAGACGGCCAGCTTGTCGGCCAGACCCAGCTCTCCCGTCGCCAGGCGGTCGCTCCCCACCGAGACGTTCGACCCGTCGATGACGATGTCCGGCGCGCGCGGTGGCTCGCGAGGGGCGGGCGAAGGCGGCATGGCCGTGATCGGTGGCTCCGCCGCCGCCTCGGCTGTGTCCCGCGGCTGCGTCCCGTCGCACGCGCCAAGGAGGGAGAGGGCCAGGAGGAGGCCCGGGACGAGCTGGCAGGCGACCGGCGCAGGGGCCCAGGCCATGGTCCGCTCCGGCATCGAGCCGCATGCTAGTGCCTTTGTCGGCGGCGGGTTGGCGCAATCGGCTCACGATCCGGTACGCTTGGGGGGCGCGTCTCTCCATGCTCGATGCCGCTTCCAAGTCCGACGCTCCCGACCTCGAAGGCCGCATCATCGAGGACAAGTACCGCGTGCAGCGCCTCATCGGGACGGGCGGCATGGGCACGGTCTGGGAAGGCGTGCACACCACCCTCGGGACACGCGTCGCCATCAAGTTCATCCGGCCGCAGTTCGCCAGCCAGGCCGAGGCGCGCGCGCGCTTCGAGATCGAGGCCCGCGCCGCCGCGAAGCTGAAGACCAAGCACGCCTGCCTGGTCTACGACTACGGCGTCAGCCTCGACGGGCTGCCCTACATCGTCATGGAGTACCTGGAGGGCGAGTCCCTCTCGGACGCCATCATCGACCGCGGCCCGCTGCCTGCGCAGGAGGTGGGGCAAATCATCGCGCAGGCGGCGCGCGCGCTCACCAAGGCGCACACCGCGGGCATCGTTCACCGCGACCTCAAGCCCGACAACATCTTTCTCGCGCGCAGCGACGAGCCGGTCGAGGGGCTCCCCTACGTCGTCAAGCTGGTCGATTTCGGCATCGCCAAGATCATGGAGGAGCCGGCCAAGCCCGGGGAGCTGGGACGCCCCATGGGCGGCCCGACGCGCGAGGGGACGGTCATTGGAACGCCGAATTTCATGGCTCCCGAGCAGCTGGCGATGGGCGGCGCGCCGGGACCGCTGACCGATCTGTGGTCGCTCGGGGCATGCACCTTCGCGGCCATGACCGGGCGCCTGCCTTTCGAGGGGGACGTGCTGGGCGATATCGTGCTGAAGGTGTGCGCGTCACCCATTCCCGCGCCGTCGAAGGTGAACCCGGGCGCTCCGCCGGGATTCGACGCGTGGTTCGCGCGTGCCTGTTCGCGCGATCCCGGCAAGCGCTTCCAGACCGCGGACGAGCTGGCGCAGGCGCTGGCGGGGGTCTGCGGCATCGGGCGGATCCGCATGGCGACGCTCGACGAGGACCAGGTCCAATACGTGCTCCGCCCCGTCGCGGGGGCGGAGACCTCGGATCTGCCCTCGCCCAACGCCATGTCCCCGCGGACAGCGCTCCTGGCGGGGCTGGTGCTGGGAATCGCCATGATGGTGGGTCTCCTCGGCTTTCTCGCCTGGCGCGAGCACGACATGCCCACCGGCGAGCAGGTCTCGCCGTCGCCCCCGCTCTCGGACAGGCCGCCGTCGGTGTCCCCCCTCCCGTCGCGCTAGGAGCCCGTCGGGCAAAAGCCCAACGGACTCCGTCGTGACGATCCAGGACGCGGACGGCATTCGCCGCCGCTAGGAGCCTGTCGGTCAAAGCCCCGACAGACTCCGTCGTGA
>Ga0302324_100002927_pt1 | contig 38699 bp, 31 predicted proteins | sample Palsa_T0_1_FD_201949 | JGI IMG/M metagenome (GOLD analysis project Ga0302324, IMG submission 201949) | Peat permafrost microbial communities from Stordalen Mire near Abisko, Sweden - Palsa_T0_1 | ecosystem: Environmental > Terrestrial > Soil > Palsa > Peat permafrost | place: Sweden: Abisko... | reverse complement strand
CACTCGCTTTCGCCGGCTCGCCAAGGACTACGAAAGGCTGCCCTCCACGCTCGCAGGACTTCACTGGCTGGCTTTTCTCACCCTAATGCTCAACTCTATCTTCAATCAAAGTGCATGACACGCTCTAGCGGGGTGCCCTTAAGCGCGATTTGCAGCCGGTCGTGGATTTGTGGGCGGAGTTGTGAGGCTCACGGCTCACAGGATCGTGGAACAGGGTTTCGTTGCCGAATGTTATTTGAAAATGCTTCGCGCTTTGCAAGGATGTCTCCGCGCTGCCGTTTGCAGCACAACCAAAGACAATCCTATGGCCACAGTATTCATCCGACATCGAATCAAGAACTACGCGAAATGGAAAAAGGTATTCGACGAGTTCGCGCCCACCCGCCGAGCCGGGGGTGAAACCTCCTACCTCGTTGGGCATGTCCCGGGGAAGCCGAACAACCTCTGCATGGTCTTCCAATGGGACACCGCCGCCAATGCGGCCAAATTCCTGAAATCCAAGGAACTCAAGGCCGCCATGAAAGACGCCGGCATCATCGAAAAGCCGGACATTTTCATCATGGAAGAAAAGGAAAAAGGGAAGACCTGACCTAGGCGTGACGCCAAACACACACGCTTGAAGCTTTGAGCAAAATAGCTCGGGTCTGGCTAGAGGCGGCACTCGGATAGCTTCATCAGAAAGGATTATCAGCAGTGAAGGGAAATTCGACGGTCGTCACGGCGCCGACATCGTCGCAGATCTCAACCATCGCCCCGTTCACCCGGCTCCACCACCGGGCGTAGCTCACGGCGTGCTCGATCGAGAGATACCAGAGCGGGAAGGCCAAGACATCGCTGGCGAGAGTCCAGCCGGTATTCCTCGGGGCGGGGAGATATTCGGAAGCGATCCATTCCCGATGATGCCCACGGACGTGTTCAGGCATCAACCTGGTGTAAAATTTTCCACGAGGTGAAGGATGTCGGCTTTGGACTCTCGCAATGCTTGAACCAAAAAGGGCGGCGCCTGCCTGCCTCGAATCGGAAGAGGGCTGTATTGCATCCTGAGCCTGAGGACTCGCCCTCGGCGTCGAGTATGGGATAGATTCCTCCCAGCCATGTCCCTTGATCCCGAAGAAAAGCGTCATCTGGAAGCCGCCCAGGGGTTCGCCGACCTTGGCATGTTCCTAGAGGCTGACGGCGAGTTGGATAAGGTCCGATCCCCATGGTCGGCATCTGTCGGAGGTCCTCAGGCTGAGGTTGGAGATCTACCTGAAGCTGGAGCGATGGGAGTTGATGCAGGCCGTTGCCCGGAAGCTGGTGGAGACTGAGCCCGAGGAAGCCGCGGTGTGGGTCGCCTGGGCTGATGCCACGCGCCGGGCGCAGTCGATGATCCACGCGAAGCCGATCCTTGTTGAAGCTCTGTCGCGGCATCCGAGAGATCCGGCGGTCCTATATAGTCTGGCCTGTTTGGAGTCTCTTCTCGGTCAATTGGAGGCCGCCAAAGGGCATCTGACGACATGCTTCGGAATCGACGACAGCTGGAGACTCAGGGCTCTGAAGGATCGAGACTTGGAGGCCCTGTGGAAGTCGCTCCGATCACCATGACAGCACGAGTAGCTCTGTTGAGTAGGCGCCGACGCTTCGTCGCACCCAGGGAGGGCTTGAGGCGTAAAGAGGAGGCGGTATGCTTCCCTGAAGCGCATTCGCCGGCAGTCCAAACGGCCTGCATTTTGTGCATAAGGAGTCCATATAACCGCCTTTTTACCCACTTTTACTCTGGTAGGGAGAGAGGTTCAACTCCCCTCGCCTCCAAATGTCTTGATTATCAGCTACTTACAGCGTAGACAGGCTGACTTTACGACGCCATTTACAACACATTTTCTGCGGCTACCCATATCTGTTCTTGTCGTGGATGTTTTTTGGACGGCACATGGGTCGGGTCGGCTCCAAGCGCGTGGCGAGCCTCAGCCACCTTCGGTTCGAGGCCGGATCAGACCCGAAAACGGCCAAACTCTCTTGGGGGGTGCCGACGACGCACCCGCCGAAGAGGCTTGATACGGCGTCTTTGGGAGGTCGGTATTTTTTTCAAGTCGCGGAAATCCGCAGGCGCCGATATACCTCAAAATCCAAGCTCCAAAGGCGGCGTCCACGGCTCGCAGCATCGTGAGGAATCCGCAACGCCAGCTTCGCCCGCGAAAAACTGGATGCCGGAGCGTCTCTGCTGCAAATTTACACGGGCTTCATCTATAGAGGACCGGGGTTGATAGGTGAAATCCGCGAAACCGGGGCTAGCTGGGCGCCAGTCTCCGATGATCTTGACGCCTGTACGCATTCATCATTTAGCGTCAATGTTTGATGACTTTGGAATCGGCGGCAGATCCGATTCTTCGCGTGCCAGCAAAATCTGATCGAACGCCACGGGGCCACCGGAACAACCGAGCGTAATCCCCGTCAGGGTCGGCGTTTGGGCAGACGTTCGCCGGCGGAGATCGAGCGAATTCCACAGGTCAATGGTCGCGGTTTGCCATTGCCGCGCGGGGTGATCGATCCGGAACGGTTTGGCCATGCCGTCAAAGTTCAGCCATAAGCTTGCCGTGTTTGGCGAAGCGGCCCTATATGCAAAGCGAAGGTAGCGATATTGCCCGGGAGCGGGATGCTCGGCGATTTCGAAAAGCCAACCGGCCGGTATCGAGTTCTGCCGCAAGTCCGCGGTCCCCATTAAGGCCTTGTTTCTTTCACCGTCGAAGATGAAGTAGCTGGACCCGGAAAAGGCATCGGGCGCCTGTACCGGTTTGTAACCCGGGTTGGAGGCGCCTTGATAAACCCGGTTCATTTCAGTCAGGTTCTCGTCAAATAGCACGGCGATCGGTTTTTTGGCGCGAACGTCGGGATTGGACGTGCCGAGGTCCTCGCCATGGAGGACAATCTGGGCCAGGCGAAGGTTCCCCACGCATCCCCACGGGAGCAGAATGCGAAAACGCGTGGCTTCGACCGGTTTCGCAAATCGATGGGTATGAATCGGCTGATCGGAAAGCAGCCTTTGCGCGCCGACCCACTGATTGGACGGTTCGTCCCAGTATTCAAAGGAAGCGGTTCGCAGCCACGATTCGGGATGCGCCGGATCCTCCACCAGCGTGATCGCGCTGACGCGAAGCAGTTTGTTATGCGCATCCAGCTCGATCCAATTCTCCGGAGACATTTCGGCGAAGCGTTCGATGCTGCGCCACGAAATCCACGGTTGGGCTGGGGGCAGGGCCTTGCCATCGAACAGGCTTTCCGCCCGTCCCTGCCAAGTCGGGTTCGCTCGCGTTACCAGCGCAGGCACAATCTTGTCCGCCGCCAGCAGGTTGGGCGACAAAGGCCATGCCTGGGTTTCGGCGTTGGTCCAATCCGTCATGCGGCTCGTCGGAACTTCCGGCGACGCCGCAACCAGCGGAGATGCATCTTCTGCCTGGGGAGAAAGCCTGGTCTGCCAGCGCACGGCGAAATCTCCGTCGATTCGCCGCACGGCGCCGTTCCAGTCGCCCGCCAGCAAATCACCATTCGAAAGATAGGCCAATGCCGCGACCGAACCCAAATCCTCCTGATGGAGCAAATGCCCGTCGGACGACAAGATGTACAACTCTCCCAGGTCGCTGCTGACCGCCACGCGGGAACCATCTGGCGAGAAACGGGGGCACATCAGCCGGCCGCGTCCGGAAAACGTCCACGATTCGCCGCCACCCACGTGGTGCAGCGAGAGCACGTTGTCCTGGGCGACCGCGGCCTGCGATCCATCCGCGGACAGGGCGCATTCCAATGCCTCGGGCGCGAGGATCGTATCAACGACCTTGCCGTCGCGAATGATAAACAGGACGCCATTGCGATAGCTGCTGAACGCGCCGATGGTCTTGCCGTCGGCGCTGGAAACGAAAGCCCGCACCTCTTCGCTGGTGGCCAGATCCAGTTGCCATCGCACCTTGCCGGTCGCGGCGACGCACGCGCTCAAGTGCATTCCGTCGGCCAGCAGCAGCGTCCCATCGTCCAGCGCCAGCACACGCGCCGCGCGTACGACCGAATGGCGCCCCGCCCTGGGAGCGTCAATCTTGCTGTCCGGCGCAAACAAGTGATTCGGATCGTCACCACTGATTCGTGATTGCGACCAGAGAAGTTGACCCTTGTCCGACCAGACGGCCACACCCAGGTCGCCCGAACTTGCCACCCATGAGCCATCACCGGCCAGCGCAAAGTTGTTGACTCGATCCATAATCAGATGGGGAACAAAACGAAACTCAAGCCGGCCCGGCACACCATCCAGGGCAAATCGTTTTTGCACCGTCCCGCCGTTATCGGTCAGGTAAAGGTGATATCCCTCGGCCGAATCGAAATCGAAGCCCTGCACGGCAAACCCGTGGGCGATCTCCTTCGGGGCGAAAGCAAAATACTGGCCGATGCGCCGGGACCAAACCTGATGTCCGGTTTTCAGGTCGATACCATAAAAGTTATCCCCCCAGTTCATCGCGTTGAAGACGGCCGTCTGGCCGTCGGTGGACACCGCGACATCGCGCAAGTGCAGGCCAAACGACGCGTCGCTGGGCGGAAGCTTCGGATCGGCATCGCCGGCGGTAATCCGTCCCGTGGCGGCCGGCGACGTTCCGGGCGTCCATGCCATTTCCAACGGCAATGCCGCGGCAGCCACAGTGATCGGGAAACGCACCGTGATGCCGCTGAAGAGCTCAACTGCTTCGAGAGTCAACTTGCCCGCGCCATTCACCGGCACGGGAAATTCGCCTTTGGCGCCGTCCGAATCAGCGGCATCGAATCGTTCTTCCACCACCTTGCCGTCGGATCCAACCAGCCTCAACCTTACGGGAATTAGGGCGTCGATCGCGTGTCCGTCCGAATCCAACACCCGTGCCTGCCACTGAATCGCGCCGCCCGCGCCAACGGTCTTCGGCGCCGAGAGCGACAGGCTTGCGATCTTTCCGGGCAGAATCGCAAACAGACGCCCCGGCATCGTTCGCAGGTCGGCGCGAATAACGCCGTCGCGCGGTTCCACTTGCTTCAGCGCGAAAACGTCGTAGACGGCGCCGGAAGCGTCCGCGAGCTTCATATCCGCCATGACGGGAAGCCTGCAGGAAGAGAAAAGGCCAACCCGCCAAAGTTTTCCATAGTCCAGGGGGATGCTGGTATTGTTGACGGCGAACACATACCGGCCCCGCCCGGCGAGACGCTCGCTGAAATAGACTTCCGGATTATCGCAACTCGCAAAAGCGGGTGCGGCGATCGACAGGGTTTGACGAAGCGCAGGCAGGTCCGCCGCCAGCCGTTCCGGCATCAATTTGTACGCCATGTCGGCGGAATTGGCGCCGATGGAATCATCGAAATGGTTGAACGCAATCCCCACCGGCTCGCCGCCAGGCACAAATGCGGCCCGCGATAGCCCGTCGTAGAACACCCGCACGCCCGCCGCCGTCGCGTCGCGGAGCGCGGCCGCCAGCTTCGGCTCCGGCTCGCAGCGCTGATCGACCACCAGCACGGCCTTGAATCCTTTGAAACCCTCCGCCGCAAGATCGTCGCTCCATATAATTGTCGCCGGAGTATGGTTTTCCAGGCAAGCCATGTAGGCCTCGACGAGACGCAGGAAATGTCTTCCGGCGAAGTCCGGCCCGTAAGAGCCCGGCGTGCAATCAAGCTGGAACATGCGTGAACTGGCGGCGATCGCCACCTGGTCCGCGCGAGCGGTCCGCGTCAGCCATGGCCCGTAGCGCTGCAGGACGCCGTTGAGCGAACGCACCAAACTGAGGCCACCACGGCTGGAGACGCGCGAATCCGCCATATCGGACGGTGCGTTGAACATCGTCGGCAGACCGCTCTGCACGCCGGTTCCCGACGGCCCGCGCATCAGCATCATGAAATTCGCCGGCCAGACCTGGTCCCCCGTGCCCGATTCGTTGTAAATCTCGGCATGACCCCAAGCTCTCTTTCCGGGACGGCTGTAGAGGTCCACCTCGTGCGCCATATAAAACGGCGCGGGGATTTGCTCGCATTGGTAGTGCAAATCCGTCTCATCAACCTGGGCGAAATCCCGTGCCGGATCGAAATCCAGGCGACGGTAGGGCGCGGCAACCGCCACCAACCGGTTCGAGTCCACCTCGCGCAGCGCCTTGTTCAGGAACTCAATCGCCTGATTGTTCAAACCCGATCGATGATCCGCCACCTGATCCAGCACCGGGTCCCAGACCCCGGTTTCCTCGGCGCGTTTCGCGGCTTGCTGGTAAGCTGACTTCATGGCCTCCGGCGGATCGAGGTTATAATTCCACCAGGTAACCGCCCAGTCCCAACCCGGAAACGCGGGATAGGGTTGCATGGTCTTGGTTTGCAGCCGCACTTGCTCCGCCATTTGCTCCGGCGGGCGACTATCAAGAGGAGACCCCAGCGGGATGCCGGCATCATTGCCCAGGAAGATGGGCGTGTCCTCGATCCCCCTGGCGCCGTATAAGGCCAGGGCCTGCAACAGCAACCCGGGTTCCTCAACTCTTTCCGGTGCGGTGGCCAGCGGATCCGCAGCCAGCCGCTTCCGCAGATCTTCCAGGCCGTCCGGCAATCTCGGCGGGCGCAAATCAATCCGCTCGGCAATAAAGTTGATGCCCAATTGATCGATCGAATCCGCGAACGCCGAAAGACGGTCAGCCGCCTCCATGGCGTCCAATTCCCGGGGTGTCAGGTTCCCCATGTCGCCGTGGAAAATCCTGCTAAAGGGGACCGGTGTCAGGCCCGGCCCAATTTCCAGGGTCTGCGAAACGCAGGTAAGATGAGGGGCCGCCACCTCCACACGGTAAGTTCCCGGCTGGAGGCGGCTGGTCAGTTGCGTGGGGAATGTCACGGCTGCCCTCTTGTCCTGAACATCCACCGTTTGACGCACCACGACGCGATCCGCGTCACTCAGTCGCATCTCGACCTGCCGCGGCACGTCCGCATCGGCCGCGCGAATCAGCACCGCAACGGGTATCGCCTCACCGCGACCGTAGGCGAGGCGATTATTCTCCGATAAGACGGTGGCGGAGCCCTTTGCCTGGGGAGATCGAATTTCAACGACCATCTGCACGGAATAGGTTGCGGCGCGGCCGCTTTGCATCGGATCGAGCTCGTCGGAAACCTTCACTTGGTAAAGTCCCGCCAGGTCGGCCGGAATCTGCACGAAGCCATGGGACCACGCCAGATTCACCCATGCGGACGTGCCCCACGGTTTGGCCCAAACGTGCAGCACAGGCGCGGGATGTCTGGATTCGAAGTTGACTTCAAACCGCGCCGCCTCGCCGCCCGTCCAGGTGTCGCTGTCGCAGCGAACGCTGAGGCGTTCATGGTCGATCGACACGACGCCCAGCAGCGCGCCGGTTTTGAGGTCGTAGCGCTGAAACAACTCGGCCGCATCACGGCGCTTGAGCAGCACTTCCGACGTTCCCAGCAATCGCAGGCTCGCCCAACCCTGTCTATCCCCCTTGGGGAGGCAATCCCTGGGAATCTGGAGTTTGATCTGACCGGGGTTTTCCCCGTCGAGGGAAACTTCCCGTATCACGCCATCGTCTCGATCCGGAATCGAATAGACAATGCCTTGTTCGTCAACGTCAAAATGTTCGCCGGCGAGTCGAAGCGTACCTTTCTGCTGGCCATCGAATCCGTACACCACGGCGTCTTTATTCTGCGTGAGAACGATGAATTCGCTTTTGGCCTCGCAAACGCGGAAGGCCCAGGTATCACCGCGCCAGCCGGTGGGAATCGGATAGACCTTGAGGACACGTCCACGCTCATCCAGGCGGATGATGCGATTGGCATAATGATCGGCGGCATAAAAATCACCGCTGGCGCCGACTTCGATGGCCTGCGGCGCATTGAAATTTCGGTTATCGAAATCCTTGAATTCCCCGAGTTCGGTTCCCGCGCGATCGAAGATCTTCACGGTGTGGGTAAAATGACCGCAACGCACCGCATACGCTCCGTCTGCGCGGACCGCAGCCAACATCTGGGCGTGGCCAAAGGGCAGGCCATGCTTGTCCGAGCCATCAGGCTGGATGGAAAGGCATAAGCCGGCATTCGCTTCCAGGGTCAAGTAGACCCGCCCGTCGTGCCCGGCGACCAGCCAGGCCGTTTCCGCCACGAATCGAGGGTCTTCAAGCGAAATGATCCGCTGGGTGAGGATCTCGGCGCCGGTCTGTCCTGCCAATCCAGCAGTCCCCAGGAGTAGCAAGAGGTAAAGCAATCCGGCACGTTTTGAGCGCGTTGGATTTGCCATGGATCCGCCTATTCGTAATAACCTTCGATTCCTTCGATTTTCATCAGGTTACGGGTGATGGGGAAGGATGCCGTTGACCGCCAGATCCTGGAGGCGATCCGGAGTTTTGTTGCCCTCATCACTCGCTCGGCGGGTTGACCTCCCGCACCAGCGCGCCATCTGTTTCGCTCATGATGAGTATTGCGAGCCTTTCGACCTGGTTGAGTTCCTCCGGCTTGAGCATCTTATAGTTCATGTTCTCTCCGGCGGCGGAATCGTCGCGTTCCTGCTCCAACGGCGCGGGGGATTCGCTGCTGTTGAGGCTCGCGTAGTCGAATTTCCCGCGCAGGTCGGTGTAGCCGTCTTTAAAGAAGCGGATCGTGCCATTTCCCAAGCGCGCATAAACCTTGACGTAAGCCTTGCCCACCGGTTTGCCGGAGCCCATTTCCCGCACTTCCAGGCGGCCATAATTTTCGCTGAGAGCGAGCTTGAGCGTGTTCGCGTGATACGCCTGCGCCTTGCGCTGGCCGGCGCCCAGGATTTCGACGAGCACGTCGGCTTTCGCGAACTCCTGGGGGAGTGGGAGATCGAGCGCATCCTTGCCTTCGGGCAATGTCTCGATAGCCGTCCTGGTTGGCTTGATGATCGAGAACCGGCCGGGATCCTGCGTCACGAACGGGCTGGAGCTGAACAGGAATTCGGGATCGGTGAGATAGTAGTTGATGGTCACCTGCCGCAGGTTTTTCCAAGTCAGCGCAATCTGGAGATTTTCGACTTTGAAGTCGAAGGACGGTTCGGTCGCGGCGAGTTCACCCTGTTGCGCTTCGCGATCCGGTTTGCCACCCGGTTTGGCGGGCGGTGCTGCCTTCCCCTCCAACTCGTCGAGTTGCGAGGAAACATCGGCGAACAACTGGCGCCAGCGATCCACCGGATAGTCTGCGTATTGCCGGGCAACGTTGCGCGCTTCGTCGAGTTGCTCCTCATAAAACGCCGCGTAGCAGCGAAAATAGTCGTATTGAACGCGGGTGGGCAATGACTCGGGCTTGATCGCATGAAACCGCGCGAGCGCTTCCTCGACGCGGTCCTGGAGGAAGAGGTAATAGACGACGCTCATCTGGTCCATCGCGTCGAGCGAGGGCTTGTAGGACAGGATGCCAAGGAGCGATTGATATTGGGCGCGGAAGACCGGGTTCGCGATGCGGTTCCCGGCGCCGAGGCGATGGGCGCGCTGGTTGACGAGCGGCGAATATTCGAGGTGCTGGTACGCGCGGCGTTCGATCGGGTCGATGCGGATAAGCGTGGAATCCAGCCACGGGCCGCACTGCGAAAGGAAGTCGTCGCGATGCCGCAGCCACTCGCCCAAGGCAGGCGTGTCATTGTGGACTACCGCGTAAGAATAGAGAACGTCATTATAGACGTGCCGCTTCGCCAGCAGCGCGATGATCCTGCGGAAAAAATCCACGCTCTTTCGCGCGCGCCATGCCACGCGCTCGAGGTTCAGCCGCTCGATGTTGTTCTGGTCCAGGAACGAGAAAACGTCTTCGTCACTGCCGTATTGCGAGACGTAATCCCACGACGCTTTGTCGATCCGGGAGAGCTGCCTGACAACATTGAACAGGAATGGTTTCGCCGCGCCCGCGCTCCGCTCGTCGCGCGCCACGTTCACCGGGTAGTGCGGGAAAGGCTGCGCGCCGGGCATCGGGAAATAGAAAAAATATTCGAATGTTTGTGTCGTGTACGGCTCGATCCGGACTGCTTTGCTGTCGGTCGCCTTGCTGCCGTGCACGGGCAGCGCGCCTTGGGGAATCTGCAACAATACTTCAAGTTTTTGCGGCGAGGAGGAGGGGTTGGTCACCACGATGTTCGCGCCATAGACGACGCCCGCGAGAAACTCGCCGGTCACGTAGTTGTCGAACTTCTCGTTGCCTTCCTCGCGGTAACGATCTCCCTGCCGGTAGAAGTTCTGGCTCACGAGCAGTTCGCTGTTCTCCTTTGCCGGCGCGGCCGGTTTGATCTCTTTGTGAAACGCAATGAGCGGGCCGCCGGCCGTGATCGTGAACTGCCCGTTCCCGCTCTTCGTGACGTGCTTGGGCGGCTCGAACGGCAGGTCCAGCACCGCCAGCGCGAGCATCATCTCGGAGAAATTGCGGCTTGCCTCGGCGATGTGCGGCGAGACGAACGGACTCTTCCCATCCCACGCCGCGTAATCGCGCCAGAAGGCATTGATCGGGATCAGATCGGCGTTCTGCTCCGCGAGCGGAAGCTGGTAGTAATTATTCTCCGCCCATTCCTTCGTCGGCCCGAGCGCGCGAAAAAATGGGCGGGTAATCTCGCGCAGACGGTTTGCATCATTCAACCCAAGCTCCGCCCGCTTCTTAGCAAAATCCTTTAGGGATGCGGCGTGCAACTGCCTCTCGACAAAATTTCTAACAACAGCGCCGCTATAGGTATTGGCCTGCGCCAAACTTGGGGAACTGGGAGGTGATGGCGCGATTTTAGTTTCCGCCGTCAGCATATCCAAGGCTTCAGCCTTTTTCGCGTTGAATTCACCCGCTTCGCCTGCCTGCAACGCGCGGCCCCGGAGCGCGGTTTCAAAAAGAAAGCTCTGGCGCTCTGGATCGGGAGGGAGCAATTCCCACAGTTCGCGCAGATGCCGCGCTGTCGCCGCCGCTTCGTTTGGCAGCCGTTGCGCGAGCAGGCACCGTTCCGCCATGTTCAGCCTCGAAAAGGCCCACGGTTCGGCGTAACTGCCAAGCGCGTTGCCCAACAGGTAATCGTCCATGAACGTCCTGTCCTTCTTATTGCCGAGATACGGCTTTACAATCTTTTCAAAAAACGCCGGGTCCTTTCGCGCGAGGAAGAAGTTCAGTTCGTGGCAGGCGAACTCGGAGTATTTTGCCTGCTTTTCCTCGTCCTTCAGCTTCGGCCATTGCAGGATCCACGCGAATTTCGCGAGCCGCGCATCGCCGCTCAACGTGGTGAAGAGGACATGCACCGAAGCGAGGGAATCGTAAGTCTCGATCTCGCTCGTCAGTATATTGTCGAGCGTAAGCGACTCTCCGGCGCGAAGCACGGTCGTCTCGCTTTTTTCGGTGAACGCTTTTTGCGGATCGAGACTCCGCGCGAGCCGCAAGTCCCGGAACTTCGTGGGTTTCTCGGGCAGCGCGAGAGTACGCCAGACGGCATCTTTCAAGTTTTCGGCATAGACCTGAATCTGCTGGCGGTCTCCCAGCGCCTTGCGGTCAATGCGCACGACGCCGTTTTCATCCGGCGCGAGATTGTAAAGGACGGGCGCCGCATCGGCGAGGAAATCGAGGTTCGTGCCTTCCAGTATTTGAGCCTCTTGCTCCTGGGCCGGCGGTTGCTCCGCCGGAGAGGGCGCGCCGTTCGTGCCGAAGCGTGCGCCGCCAGTCGCTCCCGCCGATTCTCCCGCGGCCATTTCCTGGGCTTGCAAATCCGTCGAGCGGACTTCCCAAGGATCGAGCAGCAGGCCGGGCCGCGCGAGCATGTTGCCGGGAAATATCTTCGAATAGCGGCGCTCGAGGATGTAGCGGTACTCGTCTCCGATTTCGCGCCCGGCGGCGAAGAGGTCCGGCAGTTTGTCCGGAGTGCTCCAGCCTGGATCGAATCGCTCGAAACCGGCCAGCGCGGACAATCCCTCGCCGGGCAGAAACCGCGTTGCCGCGACGTGGACGCGCGTGAACTTGTCCGCATTCGCGAGGTGAACCACCACGTTGTCATTTTCGACTTGCGCATCCTCGATTTGCAGAGGCGCCGGATCGCTGGCTTCAAGCGAGCGGTTGGGCGACTCGATCCAATCCTGCACGGGCTTTCCCGCGGTCACCCGGATGGTTATCTCGTGCGTCTCCCCGCCGCGCAGCAGGAGCGAATAATCGCCGGGCGCGAGGTTTTTAAGATCCAGAAAGGAAGCTTTTTGCCCGGGCCCGCCCTCGGGTGCGACGTTGGCGGAGCGGTCGCTGACGAACGTGCCGCCGCGCACTTCCAGAAGCGAGTAACTGCCTGGCGCGGTCTCTCCACCCCACGGTACGTGGATTTCCTCGCCTGCTTCCGCATGGATGACATTGGCCCAGGTGCGTCCGGAATCGGCGAGCGGCCATCCGGCGGCGCGCCCGTTTGGAATATGCGCTTCGACATGGGCAAGATGGTCGAGCGGGCCCAAAATAATGCGGCCCTTTTCATCCGTCCGCAACGGGATGGTCAGTTGCCGGGTGAAGCCGGCGTGCGTGAAATCAAAGACGACCTGCTGATCCGCGACCGGCTCGCCGTTTTTTCCCAGCAACTCGAAGACGTAGTTGTCTCCGAAGCGGCTCAGATGCGCGTCGTTCGTCGCGTCTGTTTCATCGATGCCGTTCAACTCCCATGCTTTCGAAGCGCTAAGTTCCTCTTTTTCTCCGCCCTTGCCGAGACTTTCAATCTTTCCGGTGAGGGTGACGTTCAGCGACGCGAGGCGCTCCGGCACCTGGATCGTGTGCGTGAAATCCTTCGCGGGGTCGAGTTTTGGCGAGTCAACCTCAGCCGTTGTCGAGACGCCGTCGAGCGTGGTCGAGGTGATCGTGAGTTTTGAGTCCTCGAGCAAATCCGGAGAAATCTGCGCGTCCCCGATCCGCAGCGCGACGCGGACGGCGAGCGTGGCTTCGCGGCCGCCAAGAAGTTGTTCGCGCTCGACGTGGAACTGCGCGTCGAGAGTGTATTGCTCCGCGTGATGCTCGAAACTTGCGAGCGTGGCGAATTCGCCGGAAGCATCCGCGAGCACGACTGGCTTGGTCCCGGGCTGCTTCGTAAAGGGAACGAGGATGAACCCGGTCTTTTCATCGGGCACAAACTTGCGCCCGTCGAGCCACACCGCCGCGTCCTTTACCGGCTGATGCGACTCGTCGAGCACGGTGATCATGTCGCCCGCCGGCCCGATGTGCTGGAGCAGCGAGAACTGGCCTTTGCGAACCAGCGCGCGGCTTGATTTTCCGCCGCCGATAAACTCGATGACCCACGCTCCGCGTTTGCCTTTCAACTCCGGAAATTGGAACGTCCGCCGCGCCCGCCGGAAAGGGTTGGTTCCGATGGTGTCGGCGGTGAAATCCTGCGTCGTCTCGTGGTTCGCGACCAGCCCGTCAAGCTGGAGATCCGTGTTGAGCTGGCGCTGCTGCGCGAGAAAAAAGGAGAGCGTATTGATCTCGTAAACCTTCACGATCAGCTTTGGCGCGTTTTTCACGAAAAGATCGAGGTTCACATCATCGCCGGGAGAGACGAACTGGGGATTCGTCGCCGCGAATTCGACGTCGACGCGGTCTCTCAAAGCCTGAAACGCCGCCGGCGAAAGCAGCGATGCCCAGCGTTCCGGGTCGCCCACGCCGTTCGTTATCATCGCCTCCGCCAGCACCGGCTTGAGCCACGATTCGCGAACGAAAGCAGTCCACGGAGCGAGGATTTCGTTCGCGTCGCGATCTCCCAATTTGCCGTCGAGTTTTGGAAAAATGTGCAGGAAATAATCGCGAACCAGCGCCTCGTCGTTACCGATCGGCGCGGGAATGATCATCGCCTCCGAAAAGTCCGCATCGAGATCGACGGCGTGCCGCTCCTGCTCCGGCGCGTCGAGATATTTCGGATTCATGTAATGGACGGCCCTGGGAAGCTTCAGGTATTCGAGAAAACGCGCCTCATCGTAAATGCCTTGGGAGCGGTCGTGCTGAAGACGGCGGTAGAGCAGGTTGGCTTTGAGAGAATTAAAGGAAGGCGGGAGCTTGCTGGCATAAGCCCAGGCGCGGTCGAGCCACGCCACCCTCTCCGCCGGATCGAACTCCGCGTCGGCATCCGCGCCGGGCGCGAGCTTTCGCATGCGGGTGAAGACGAACTCCTGGTTATCGGCGAGGGAAGGGAGCCGTTTCGCGAGGTCGTCAAGCTGCTCCGGCAGCAGCGCGCGATGGATTGCGAACTCACCAAACCCGCCGCTCTCCCTGGACTTCAGATCGGCGGCGACGAGGTCGAGGAGGTTCGGCACATCCGGACGGTTCAAGCGCGATAGCAGCGCGCGAACCTGCCCCGGTTTGAGCGCCGCCTTTTCACGCACCAACGCCTCGAGGGCGTCCTCGTCGCACCCGCCCAAATCGTCCGACGCCCGCAACGCCTCGCCCTCGAAAACGCCGCGAGCGATCCGCGCCTGATCGAGCACGGACGGCAGATCGGGCTTTTGGTCGCGGGCTTCCTGCTGGTGATTAAACTGCAAGTGAAGCCGCTCGCGCAAAAGGTTCAAAGTCGCCTGCGGGTCGGAGTCGTACCCGAGGAGCGCGGCGCGATTTTCCATCATTTGCCGCTGTGGCGAGTCGGGGAACCGTTTTGCCCATTGCGCCAGGATTGACTCGAGCTTCTCCTTTTGCACTGTGTTCTGGAATTGCAGCGCGTGGAAAAAGTAATACTCCTCGCTTCCCGGGATGAGTTCCCCCAGCACGGCCTCGCGATCCGGAGCGAGGGCGAACTTCTCAATGAAACCGACTTCGTTTTCCGCCTCGGCGCGAAACGACGCAAGGACAAGAGCTGAAAGAATGGGAAGGATCTGGCAAGTCTTCATGGGAGGAAGGTTTTGGAATCGGGGCGAACAGGGGGGAATACGAGGCCGCGCCCTCGGGAGCGCATTCCACAATGCGCTTTTTGGAGCGCCTTTACAATCACTAGACGAACGGTTCGGATGAGGCGCGCGGTAAAAATTCAATAAATCGCATCTTCCACTTTTTTCACCGTCTCTCAGCTTAGAGAATCTCCTGGTCCCGATAGGCGGTCGGGGTAAAACCAAAGGCTTTTCGGAAAACAAGGTGGAAATAATTGTCGCTGGCAAAACCCGACTCCAGGGCGATCTGCTTGATGCTTTGCGTGGAATGGCGCAGAAGATAGGCGGCTCTTTCCAGGCGAAGTCTCCGCAAGTAACGACGGGGGCTGCTGCGGGTTTCCCGGCGAAACAGTTTTCGCATCTGGGTCGAGGTGAGATCGACTTCACGGGACAACGTTTCGAGTTTTTACACTATATTGCCGATTATTCGAGTAGAAAGGATGTCGAGCGCATTTTAGAGTGCGGGCACTATGTTATCTTCAATTGCCGATGCTCAATGGCAGGAATTCCATGAATTGGGTTATCTGAAACTTGGCCGCCTGGAAGAAGGTCAGTTGCGAACCCTACAGACCCGGATCGACGAAATCATGCTGGGCAAGGCCCGGATCGATTACGACAAGCTGCTCATGCAGCTCGACAGCACCACTGGCGCGTACGAGGACGCAGGAGCACAAAGCCTGGGGTTCAAGGGGCCTACTCTTGATTATCGAAAAATCCAGGAACTCGAGCATGACGAGGAATTCCGCGACTATCTTCTCGATCCTCTCTTTCGCGAGATCTGCGCCCGGGTCTACGGCAAAGAAATGCCGGTGGCTGTTTTTCGCGCCATGTTCATGAACAAACCGGCCCGGCGTGGAACATTTCTTCCCTGGCATCAGGATCGCTGGACCACTCTGGATCGCGATCCTCAGATCACGGTCTGGACGGCGCTCGATCCGGCCACGAAGGAAAATGGTTGCGTGCAGATCATTCCCAAAAGTCACCAGCATGGTTTGATCAATCCGACCCATCCCTCGGGCTTTCTCAACAAGGCGCAGGCGGCGGCGATTTGCACGCCCGAGCGGATCGTTTACGTTGAACTGGAAGCGGGTGAAGTGATGCTTTTGCATAACTATCTGCTCCATGCGAGCGACATCAATCGAAGTTCGCAGTCTCGCCGGGCCTTTAGCGTCTGCTACATGGAAGCAGCCACTCTCGAGAATGGAACGAGCGGAAAATTTCCGGCCGTCTTCGGTCAGGAAAAACAAAAGGACGGAACTGGTCGCTTGACGGAATTAATTCCGGCGGATAAGGCCCGCGCGCCGAGGACCGCAAGCGCGCTTCAACTCGCGACTTCCTCGATTATCTGCGAGCCAATAACGTCCGTCGCGCCTGCGCTCTGGTTACCGCCAACAATCCCACCGCGTGGTTCCCTTGAAAAAAATCCGTCCTAACTTTTTGCAGTCTGTTCGTGATCTTCATTTCCTTCCCGGATAACGTCGATTGGATGTCGTCGAACCGTAAAATATTCGTTCTCACAGCCGGCTACGGGGAGGGACATAACACTGCTGCCAAAAACGTGCAAAAGGCTATCGAGACCCTTGGAGACGCCGAGGTCCAGGTGTTCGATCTCTTCGATATCTGTTATGGCCGGTGGAACAAACTGGCCACGAAAGCATACCTCACCGCGATCAATCGCACCCCGGCCATCTGGCAGAAATTCTACCAAATGCTCCACGAGACAACGCTGGTGGAAAGAACTCTTTTCTCGATGTCCAAAATGCGCGGGCTGCTCGCGAAGATGATCGAGGAGCAAAAGCCGGACGCGATTGTCTCGACCTACCCCGTTTACAGTTTTTTGCTCGAAAGCATTTTCCCCGGCGAGGCCCAAAGAAGCTTCGTCCATACCACGATCGTGACGGACTCCATCACGATCAACTCCGTCTGGCATCGCGCGCGAAGCGACTACTTCATCGTTCCCAATGACGAAACGGCCAAGGTGATGCTGCGGGAGGGGATCCCCGGGCACAAGGTGAAGAATCTCGGTTTTCCCGTCACCTCGCGCTTCTCAAACCCGGAGGCCGTCCGGCCCGCGCCTTCGGACCAGGCCGGCCGGAAGGTGCTCTTCATGATCAATTTTGGCAAGCGGGAGGCGCCCATCCTTCTCGCGCGGCTTGTCCAGATTCCGAACATCCATGTCACGGTCACCGTGGGCCGGGACGCCGCTCTGCACACCCGCATCGCGGAGGTCGCCGCGCAGGCGAACCGGAAGGTGGAAATCTTCGGCTGGACCGACCGGATGCCGGAACTTCTGATGAGTCATCACCTCTTGATCAGCAAAGCGGGCGGAGCCACGGTGCAGGAAAGCACGGCGGCAAAAACCCCGATGATCATCAGCCAGGTCGTGCCCGGGCAGGAGGAAGGCAACGCGCGGCTCCTCACCGAAAACGAGTGCGGCAGAGTCGCGGAATCCCATGAAGAGATCGCAGCGACGGTGGAGGAAGCCTTTGCGGACGACGGGCGGCTCTGGCGGAAGTGGCACACGAATATCACGCGACTGAGCCGCCCCGGCGCCGCGCTCGACATAGCGAAGTTCGTTCTCGATACAACGGAGAAATGATTCGGGCGGTTGTCTTCGATATCGGCAATGTGATCCCGCGGTTGGACTTTGGGATCGCAATAGAAACATTCATCCCCTCGTTTCCAGGTTTTTGACCTCCCTACGGCAACGCATATTTCTTCTTGATGTCGTTCTCGACGGCGGCGGCATTCGAAACGATGAGATCCTCGGGGGCCTCGGCAAAACAGGTGATCGTCACCCCTTTTTTGACCACGGCGATCTGGCTGGCGGCCGGCTGCACGGTGCCGCCCACGCCGTAAATTCCGTAAACGCTGGCGGCTCCCGAAGTTGAATTCCTGGCCGCTTTCGCCGGGGCTTCGTCGCCGATTCCGATAAGGGCGAAATATTTGGCGTTGTGTTCCAATGTGGTCTGCGCGGCAAGCAGCAGGACACGGTCCTCCGGGGTCATCTTCGAGCCGTGCCTGCCGGGCGAGTAAGGGATGTTGAACGTGTCGGGCGCAACTTCCTTCACGGTGTCGGGCGGGGCGCCCGCGCATCCGAAGAGAGCGAGGGAGACCACGAGGGCCGCGCGGCGGTTCATCTTGGTAAAGCTCAACATGGAGGCGCCGGCCTACCGCTCTTCTATCGGGACGAATTTCTTGTCCCCGGGGGGGCCGATGTATTCGCTCAAAGGACGGTAGAGGCGGTTGTCGGACAACTGCTCGAGCACGTGCGCGGTCCAGCCGGAGGTTCGCGCGATGGCAAAGATCGGCGTGAAGAGGTCGGTCGGAATGCCGAGAGAATGGTAAACGGTGGCCGAATAGAAATCGACATTCGCATTGAGCCCCTTCTTTTCCTTCATGATGGCGGCAATCCGTTCCGACATCCGAATCCATTTCGGCTCGCCCAGTTCGTTGCTGAGTTTGATCGCCATCGCCCGCAGATGAGGCGCCCTTGGATCGAGCGTTTTGTAAACGCGGTGCCCGATGCCCATGATCTTTTTCTTCTGCGCCAGTTGCTCCTCGACCCAAGAATCAACGTTTTCTTCGCTGCCGATTTCCAACAGCATGTGGATGACGCCTTCGTTCGCGCCGCCGTGAAGCGGCCCCTTGAGGGTGCCTATGGCCGAGGTGATGGCGGAATACATGTCGCTGAGGGTCGCGATGGTGACGCGCGCGCTGAATGTCGAGGCGTTCATCCCGTGGTCGGCGTGAAGAACAAAGGCGACATCCAATGTTTTTGCCGCTTCCTTGCTCGGTTCTTCACCGTTGATGAGATACAGGAAGTGCGCCGCTTCGCCAAGATCGCGCCGGATGGGGGGAAAATCCTTCCCCTGCCGGGACCGGTGGAAGTAGGCGGCTATGACGCCGATCTTGGACGTTATGCTGAGGGCGCGCCTCTGGTTCTGGTCCATCTTATCGCCGTCGGCCAGACCGTGGTCGTACAGGCCGAGCATGGAAACGGCCGTCCGGATCACGTCCATCGGCTCGGCTGACTTCGGGGCGGTGTGCAGAAAATCGAGCAGCCCTTTCGGCAATGCCCTGTTCGTCCGCAGGTCGCCACACAATTCATCGAGTTCCTTCCGGTTCGGCAAATGGCCGTGCCAGAGGAGGTGGACGACTTCTTCATAGGAGGCGTTTCCGGCCAGTTCGTTGATGTCGTAGCCGGCGTAGATGAGCCGGCCTTCCAGCCCCATGACATCGCTCAACCTGGTGCTATTCGCGACAATACCTTCGAGACCTTTTGCTATAACCGTCATAGGAGTTCAGCGTTCTGATTTTCGGATTTTGTAGTCTCTTATCGCGCGCCAGGCCTTTCAAGTCATTATTCCGATGAGCGTGTCCGCCATGGCCGCGGGTGTTTCGGCCACGGCAATCCCGGCTTTTTTCAATGCCTCGATTTTTCCGGCGGCGGTTCCCTTTCCGCCCGAGACGATGGCGCCCGCGTGCCCCATCCTGCGTCCCGGGGGGGCGGTCGCTCCGGCGATGAAGGCGGCAATCGGCTTCTTGCAATGCGCCGCGGCCCACTCGGCGGCTTCCTCCTCCGCCGTGCCGCCGATTTCGCCGATGAGGATGATGGCCTCGGTCCCCGGGTCGTCATTAAAAAGCTTGAGGGCGTCCAGGTGCGATGTCCCGTTGATCGGGTCGCCGCCGATGCCGATGCAGGTCGATTGCCCGTGCCCCCGCGAGGTAAGCTGCCACACAGCTTCATACGTCAACGTCCCGGAACGCGAGATGACGCCCACCTTCCCCGGCGTGTGGATATAGCCGGGCATGATTCCGATCTTGCACTGGTCGGACGTGATGATGCCCGGACAGTTGGGCCCGATGAGACGGCTCGATGTCCCAGCCATGCCGGCCTTTACGCGCATCATGTCGAGCACGGGAATGCCTTCGGTGATGCAAACCACCAGTTCGATCCCCGCGTCCACCGCTTCCAGGATCGCGTCGGCGGCGAACGGGGCCGGAACGAAAATCATCGTCGCGTTGCAACCGGTCTCCCGGCGCGCCTCGAAGGAAGTGTCGAAAACGGGCACTTTTCCGTCGAACATTTCGCCGCCGCGCGACGGCGTGACTCCGGCGACGACGTTCGTTCCATATTCCATGCAGCCGCGCGCGTGGAATGCGCCGGATTTTCCAGTGATGCCCTGGACCAGCAGCCGGGTGTTTCTATCTACGAGAATGGACATATCTTATTTTCCGGTTGCCGCCTTCACCGCCTTTTGCGCCGCGTCGCCGATGTCGTTGGCGGTGAGCAATGGAAGGCCCGACTCCCGAAGCAGTTTCTTCCCCTCCTCGACGTTTGTTCCCTCGAGCCGGACGACGAGGGGGACCGGAAGTTTTACCACCTTTACCGCGTTGATGATGCCTTGGGCGATGATGTCGCACTGCATGATCCCCCCGAAGATGTTTACCAGGATCGCCTTCACGTGCGGATCGGAGGCAAGTATCTTGAAGGCCTCGGTGACTTGCTGCTCGTTGGCTCCTCCTCCGACATCGAGGAAATTCGCCGGTGAACCGCCGTAGAATTTGATGATGTCCATGGTGGCCATCGCCAGGCCGGCGCCATTGACCAGGCAGGCAATGTTTCCATCCAGCCCGATGTAATTCAAGTTGAACCGGGAGGCAGCCACTTCTCTCGGATCCTCTTCGAGGACGTCGCGCATCGCCAGTATTTCCGGATGCCGGAAGAGGGCATTGTCGTCGAAATTGAATTTCGCGTCCAGCGGCATGATCTCGCCCGTCTTCGTGACGACAAGGGGGTTGACTTCGAGCAGGGAGCAATCGCAGGCGATGAACAGCTTGTAGAGAGAGGTGAAGAGCTTGGTCGCGGCCGGCAGTTGCGCGGAACCCAGGCCCAACTGCTTTGCGAGCTTCCGCGTCTGGTAAGGCTGCAAGCCCAGGGTCGGATGGATCGGTTCGCGCAGGATGCGTTCGGGCATCGATTCCGCGACGGTTTCGATCTCGACACCTCCTTCCGTGCTCGCGATGATGAGCGGCGCGGCGCTGGCGCGATCCAGGACGATGGCGAAGTAAAGCTCCTTTGCGATTTCTATCGCTTCGACCACGAGGACTTTATTGACGACCCGCCCCTCCGGGCCGGTCTGGTGCGTGATGAGAGGCTGCCCCAACATTTTCCAGGCGATCTCTCCCGCTTCGGCCGGGGTCTGGCACAAATGCACCCCCCCTTGAAAACCATTCGGGAAATGGCCCTTCCCCCTGCCGCCGGCGTGGATCTGCGCTTTGACGACGAGCTTGGGAGCGCCGATGGATTTGGCCACGCTCTCGACCTCCTCGGGGGACGACGCGACATTTCCCCTGGCGGTGGGGACGCCGAATTTCTGAAAGAGTTCGCGCGCCTGGTATTCGTGGATATTCATAAGGGGGCTGGCTTCCCGAGACTGTAAGCAGCCCGCGCATCCGGTGGCAAGGATTCATCGCGCCGCAATGAAAAACGGATATTCTCCTCGTCATGCCCGGCTTGGAGGACGACATTGAAAGGGTGATTTTTCATGAGGCGGCGATCCATGGCCGGCTCGACGAAATCGCGCGGCGCATCACCGCGGACTATGCGGGAAAGGAACTGACCGTTCTCGCGGTGTTAAACGGCAGTCTCATATTCGTTGCCGATCTGCTTCGGCGCATCCCGCTGCCCCTGAAGTTGGATTGCATAAGCGTTTCGAGCTACCATGGCCGCGTCGAGAGCACCGGGAACGTTGTCTTCGACCAGATCTCGATGCCCGACATCCACGGACGGCACGTATTGATCATGGACGACATCCTGGATACCGGCCAGACGCTGGACGCGATCCGCCGGAAGCTGAGCGCGGAGGCGCAACCCAGGACGGTAAAAATCTGTGTCCTCCTGCGGAAGATCAAAGCGCGTCTCGCGCCGGTGGAAGCCGACTACATCGCCTTCGACATCGCGGACGAGTTCGTCGTCGGCTACGGGCTGGATTACCAGGAGAAGTATCGCAACCTCCCGTTCGTGGGCGTCCTGCGCAAGGAACCGCCCCCCAGCCAGATCTGAAGAGGTGACCCCACGGGCTTGACCGTATATGCTCGATATCATATGCTCCTTTTATGATAGAACCCGACAATCTTCGCTACACGAAGTTGGCCCTCAACAACGGGTCCGGCGCGATCCCGGCGCTCGGTTTTGGAACGCTGATTCCCGACCCCATCGCAACCAAAAATGCGACCAAGGCCGCGCTGGAGGCAGGATTTCGCGGGCTCGATACTGCGGAACGTTATCGGACTGAGAAAGAGGTCGGCGAAGCGATGAAGGAGGTGTTCAAGGAGGGGAAGATCAAGCGAGAGGATGTGTTTGTCGCCACAAAACTCTGGAACACCAATCATCGCCCTGAGCGCGTCAAACCGGCCTTTGAGGCAAGCCTTAGGAGGCTTCAGCTCGACTACCTCGATCTCTATCTCATCCACACCCCTTTTGCCTTCCAACCTGGAGACGTTCCAGACCCGAGGGACGCGAACGGCGATGTGATCTATGACAGAGGGGTGAAGCTGTTAGATACATGGGGGGCGTTAGAGGAACTAGTGGATGAGGGCAAGTGCAAAGCGATCGGATTATCCGACATCGGCCTGGAAAAGGTGAAAGATATCTTTGAAGCCGCGACCATCAAGCCGGCGGTTGTTCACGTCGAATCCCATCCGTATCTCCCGGAATGGGACCTTTTGGACTATTGCCGAAAGAATGGAATCGTACTACAAGCTTTCGCCCCGCTGGGTCATAGTAGCGAGCCCAACTTGCTGGCGGATCCCGTCATCGCCGCTATCGCCAATCGGGTCGGCAAAACTCCGGCCCAAGTCGCGCTCGCCTGGGCGATTCAACGCGGAACGGCGCTCCTGACCACCACAAAGACCCCCAGTCGGCTCGAGGAAAACTTTGACGTCTCCACCCTTCCTGAAGACGCCATGCGGGAGATCAACGAGGGAATCAAGACGCGGATGAGGTTCAATGCCGTCGTGGAGACCGGCGTTCCCGGGTTCATTCCCAGAGGAAAGTGAAGTCGAGGGAACAATCATCCCAATCGTTGAGAGGTCTGTTCTTCCGCTTTTACTTGGCGGAACCATCTGGCACGGTTGGACTGACGGATATCAGGAACGTCAGGAGGCTTCTGCTCCTAGCCGAGCTTGGTGCAACTGAAGCTACCGTTTCGTATGGAAAGGTCACAAGCGCTTTGCCAGCGAGGTCAGGAGATACTGCGATCAACTCCCGGATCTGCGACGCGACACGTTCCTGTTCGCGATCCGGGAGAGCCGCGATGAAACTAACCGAAAGAACCCGTGCGACGATAACCTGCTCGGGAGGCCCCGTATGTGCGTTGGAGAAACGGCGCACGCGCGGGACGCCAAATCCGTCGGCAGGGAACAGGCGGCGCCATTCTTGCGTTCGATAACGTGGGGTGTCGCCTGCGAACGGCTCCATGATCTTGGTCAGTGCCGCCACCCATTCAACCGTTTCGTCACGGACATTCCAGATTAGACCAAGCGCGCCGCCCTGCTTCAGAACACGGCAGATATCACGGAGTGCTTCCGGAGTGGCAAACCAGTGAAAGGACTGCGCACAAACGACAGCATCAACGGATGCGTCGGCCAGGGGGATGTGTTCGGCTGAGCCTTCTTTTGCCTCGACGTCGAGATGGAGCCGAACCAGGCGTTCCAGCATCGCCAAGACAGGTTCAACTGCGATGACGGCGGCGCCCGTTGCAAGCAGCCTGGGCGTGAACTTCCCCGTACCAGCACCAAGATCAACCACAGTCTTTCCATCGATGAGTCCAAGATCATTCCGCAACCAGCCGTCAACATCGGCCGGATAGTCGGGACGGCCGTGGACGTAAATATCCGCTTTCGCTGAGTAGCCTTCGGCCGCGGAGTGATGAATGGTTTCCATAAGTGCCCGCGATTTAATACCCGAGCACGAATCCCTGACGCCGTTGTTTCCGATAGGAACGATTGCTGGAAGAGTTACTCCCTGGGTTCGCTCCCCGGCAATGGGTGTGGCGGAGGAAAGTTTCCATTGCCGGATACACTACGGGTTGGGGTTGCGGGCATCAACCCGCCTTTCCACCGGTACCCGAACCCGTCCCCGCGCATCAGTATGCCAGAGGACGGTGGGGTCTGACTCCCTGATGATATCGACCAAGTCTCGGCCGTGATCCGCATGCGGATGAGTCAAACAGGCAAAATGAATGGCCTTGTCGCGGATGAGTTCCAGGATGTCGGGACGTGATGCTGTGGGCGACGGGTGCGCATCAACTATCGCTATTCCTCCACTCGGGAAAGTGATGGTTTTCAGCCACATCGCAACGGAGCGCGTTGACAATACTCCGCGCGTTCGCTAAGAATGACGCCTTGTCCACCGCCTTGAACCGATTTGGCCAGGTTCTCATGCTCGTTGCGCTTCTGACCGCATCGGGCGGGCACTGGATCGTCCTCCAGTCGGTCGCGTGGGGAACGATGATTGTCGACTACAGCCGGACCTCCAGGTTCTGCGAAGCGGTTTCCAAGACGTTCGACGGAAAACATCCGTGCGCGCTTTGCAAGAGCATCGAGAAAACCAGGAACTCCGAGAATAAATCCGGCGTTCCAATGGTTATCGGCAAACTGGATGTCTTCTGGCAGCGAGGCGCGGGAGTTTCCCTGCCTCGTCTGTCTCATTGGGAGTATCCTCCCTTTCGGGGCGCGAGTGAGCTTCGCACGCACTCGCCGCTCCTTCAGCCTCCTCGGGCGCTTCCCGGTTAGCACAGCGGATGTCCGCGCCGTGCGTTTGCACGGAGAGCGGTCTTTTTTGCCAACCTGGGGGAATGCGCGCGTTTCGCACGCATTCCCCTCCAACCGAGGATTCTCAATTGAAAAACTATTTTGCTATCAATCAATATGGCGCTGCCGCGGCCTGCCTGCTGGCGGCGTTCGCGGCGCCCGCCCGCACGTTTGCGCATGGATTCGAGGGGGACCGTTTCTTTCCTCCCACTATCCAGACGGACGATCCGTTCGCGACCGACGAACTTTCGTTGCCGACGGTCTCGGTTTTCAACAATCCTGCCGGCGACGGGAGCCCGAAGACCCGCGAGATGGATATCGGCGGGGAATTGGACAAGGAGATTTTCCCGAAATTTGCCCTCGGCATAGCCGGCGCCTACACTCTTCTCACCCCAAAGGGCGGGGCCGGCGTCAATGGCTTTCAGGACCTCACCCTCAGCGCGAAGTACCAACTCCTCGAGGTCCCGGCTCGCGAATTCATCTTCTCGATCGGCACGCTATGGGAAGCCGGCGACACCGGCAGCCAGTCGATCGGCGCGGACACGTTCAGCACGTTCACGCCGACCCTCTATTTCGGGAAAGGACTCGGCGATCTGCCGGATAACCTGCCGTTCCTCAAGCCGTTCGCGATCACCGGCACGCTAGGCGTGGATCTTCCCGTAAAAACCGACCCGAACGCCCTCGAATGGGGCGTGGCTGTCGAATACAGCCTCCTGTATCTCGAACAGCACGTGAAGGACACCGGACTCCCTCGTCCGTTCCGTGACACGATCCCGTTGGTTGAGTTCGCCGTGACCGAACCCCTCGACCGCGGGGGCGGCGGGGCTACAGGAACAGTCAATCCCGGCGTCCTCTGGGAGAGCAAGGACTTCCAAGTCGGCCTGGAAGCGGTCATTCCCATCAACCGCGAGACGGGACCGAACGTCGGCGTCGTTTTCAACGTGCAAATCTTCATTGACGATTTGTTCCCGAAACTCTTCGGGCATCCGCTTTTCGGCGGAGGCGAAAACAACACTCCCGCACCTGAACCGAGCAAATGAAAACCCAAATGAAAACACGTTGCTTCATCCTCTGGATCGCATTGCTTCTGGTGCACGCCCGTTTTGCGGACGCCCACGCTTTCCTCGACCGTGCCGACCCAAAAGTCGGCAGCCGTATTCACGCATCGCCGACGGAAGTGAAAGTCTGGTTCACCCAAAAACTCGTCGCCGTGTTCTGTAACCTCCAGGTTTTCGACGAAACCGGGAAGGAAGTGGACAAACACGACAAAAAACTGGACGGCTCCGACCCCGCGCTGCTCATCGTCTCCGTGCCGCCATTGAAACCGGGCAAATACAAGGTGGTCTGGCGCGCGACCTCCGTGGATACCCATGTTACCCACGGCGACTTCACCTTTGAAGTCGTGCCGTAGCAAATCCGGGCGATGAAATGACAATCCTGCTGGCCATCATCCGCGCCGTGCATTTCGGCGCGTGCCTGCTGCCGCTCTCTGTGTTTACCACGATGCTGCTCGTGGTGAACCCGTCGGTGGACCGGATTGCCGGAAAAGCCGCCGGCCCCCCCGGCGTGAGTGGCGCGGCGGAGCATTTCCACCGGCAGCTTCGCCGCTTGCTGGCGGTCTGTTTCGTCGCGGTCTTCGCGTCGGGTTTCCTTTGGCTCTGGTTCTCCATCGCGGGAATGAGCGGCTCCTCGTTGCGAGAATCGCTCAATGCCGATTTGTTCAAGATGGTCCTCACCCAGACGCGACCCGGCCATGTGTGGATACTGCGCGCGGCGATCGCCCTGCTGCTCGCCGGCGCTGCAATCCCGGCATCCGTCGCCCGGCGCGGATTCAAAACAGCACGGCCTGTGCTCTGGCTCCGCACGCTTCTCGGCGCATCGCTGGCGGGCTCGCTCGCCTGGCTCGGCCATGCCGGCGCGGCCGAGGGGCCTTTGGCGAACATCCATCTCACCGCCGACGTGTTGCATCTCCTCTCGGCGGCAGTCTGGCCGGGCGGCCTGCTGCCATTCGCCTTTTTGCTGAGGCTTCTCCTCAAATCCCGCGAACCCGCCCTGCTCGGCGTCCTCTGTTTGGCGACTCGCCGTTTTTCCTCAATCAGCCTCGCCGCCGTTGGTTTTCTTGCCGGTTCCGGCAGTGTGAACAGCTACTTCCTGGTCGGCAATCTCCATGCATTATTCTCCACCGAATACGGCCGCTTGCTGCTGTTCAAACTGGGGCTCTTCGCGGCCATGGCCGCCATCGGCGCGGTCAATCTCCTGCATTTCAAACCGCAGCTTTCAGGCGTCCCGGACCGGGCTGCCATCGATGTGGCGGCTCTCAAAAAAATCGCCCGCAACGTATTCGTGGAATTGTGTCTGGCCACCGTGGTTCTCCTGGTCGTCGGCATGCTCGGTATCACACCGCCCGCCCTGCATTCTTAAGCCCTGCCAGTCTCGGACTGGTAACTCCATCGAGAATGAAATCCGTCATCACTTTGTGCGCGCCGCCCGCGCGGCTGTGAAAGCCTGCGTCCCGACTTGACCGGGCGATGCAAAACCCGGATTGTGCATCACACTTCGGCGCGGGTTTTTTATGCTCAACTACATCTGGGTCGCGCTCGGCGGCGCGCTGGGAAGCACGGCCAGGTTCTGGCTCTCCGGCGTTGTCGCCGGGAGGTTCGGCGAGAATTTCCCCTTCGGCACGCTTGTCGTCAATATCACCGGCTGCTTCATCCTGGGGCTGTTTGCGACGCTCGCCGGCACGGAGGGACGGCTGCTGGTTTCGCCGGGGTTCCGGATCTTTTTCATTTTCGGCATCTGCGGCGGTTACACCACCTTTTCCTCCTTCAGCCTGCAAACACTGAACCTGGCCCGGGAGGGCGAATGGTTCTGGGCAGGGCTGAACGTCCTCGCCTCCGTCGCCCTCTGCATGATCGGCGTATGGCTGGGCCATCTTCTGGCAGTCGCAATCAACAACAAATAAAATGGAAATACCACGAGACGCCATACTCCTGCGGATATTGATCGGAGAGAGCGACCGCTGGAATCACCAGGCGCTCTTCGAAGCCATCGTCATGAAGGCCCGCGAGATGCACCTGGCCGGCGCAACGGTTTTAAGAGGGCCCATGGGCTTTGGAAAATCCAGCCGCCTCCACACCGCGAAAATCCTTCGTCTCTCCAACGATCTGCCGATTGTCATCGAGATCGTCGATAGCGAGGAAAAAATAAACGCCTTTCTTCCGGTGCTCGATGAGATGATCTCCGGCGGGTTGGTGACGATGGAAAAGGTCCAGGTCATCCACTACCGGAATCCGGATTCTCCCTAGGGAAACGCTGATTTAATCCGCAGATTCACGCAGATTTTAGATGACCTGCCCGGTCTTCACAGATCAACGGGCGAATCCCGCTTGTTCCAGAATCTGCGTTAATTTGTGTTAATCTGCGGATGAAAAACTCCTCGTGTAATTAATCAGCGGTTCCCTAGTGTGGTTACACGCGCCGCCGGACACGCTCCCGGAGTTTCGCGTGCGGATACAACCCCGGGCAACAACCAATCTGCTCGACAAAGGCCTTTGTAAAAGCGCTCAAGCTTGAATACCCGACCTCCAGGGCCGCTTCCGTCACATTCATCTTTCCCGTCCTGATGATCTCCGCCGCCTTCTCGATGCGTTTCATGCGGAGAAACTTCGGTATGCTCGCGCCGGTGTCCTGAGCGAAAATGCGGGAGAGATAGAAGGTGCTGCACCCCACTTCCTCGGCGAGCATTTCCAGCGAGGGCGGGTTTTCCAGGTCGCGCTCGACCAGGTAGCGCACGCGCTCGACGCGCTCCCGGTTGGTGCGCTGGTGCTTGTGGCAGAAGAGCTCCTTCTCGTCCTCCTCGATGAAGATCGTCAAGGAGAGGATTTCCAGGACACGCCCCAGATACCACGTCTTGCGCGCCGCTTCCGGCACCGGCGGCTGGAGGAATTGCAGGCGCGCGGAGAGGAGCGAGGCCGGAAGCGCCTTTATCTCGAGATAGGGCGGCGCTTTGGCCCCGACCTCGATGAAGCGGCGGACGGGCGGTTTCAGCTTATCGAGTTCATCGGCGAAATGAGCGCGCAGGAACTCCGGGGAAAGCTCCAGCGTCAGGAAACGGTGCATGCTATCCGCGTGGCGCACCGCGCGCAGAGGCCGGCTTTGCGACGTGTAGATGGCGAACTGGTTCGAGCTGATGGCGCGCTCCGCGCCGCCATCCTGAAGCGTGCCGCCGCCCGAGAAGTTCAAGCAGATCTCGAGGCTGCCAGGATGAAAACTGCGGCCCCAGTCCATGTCGCGATCCACGTGGAAATCGTGCCACTCGACGCTGAGGCCCTGGTGGAAAAAGCTGCCGTGCAGCGGGTTCCACGTCCCCTGGATATGCTGCCACGCGCCGGACTCGCGGACATCGGGGATCTTCTCGGCTGCATCAGGAGTCTTTGCGCGAAAGGCTGTGGCTGTGCGAGACATGACTTCGTCTCCATAAGCGATCTTGCGCCCGCTGACAAACGTTTGTTGCCGGGCGCCGCCCCCTTTCCCCCACTGCCAGGGTGGCCAAAACGGACTTTTAAGAGCTCGGTTTTATATAGTAACCCGAGGCTTGCCACGTTCCGTCGGACGCCTTTTCAAAGCACACCGTCTCCACGGCATAAGCAAGGTTCTCAAAGGACGACTTGAACTGGGCAACGACAAAATCACCTTTGAGCGGTGGCCCAGGCGGACTCGGGACTTCGGTCAAATATTCGGCGGACGCCAGTTTGCGCTCTTTGCATTTGCCCAAGGGCGTCCTCACTGAATTCAGGGCGGCCACCCATTTCTCGGAGGCCGCGGCTTTCTGGAAAAGCGCCGAAGCGTCTTTCCAGCTTTGCGCGTACTGGCCTTGATCGATTTCGCCAAGCCATGCCTGCATGGCTGCAACCGCGGCCTGTTTGGCACTGGACTGGGCGTCCTCCGCGCGGATGGGCTGAACGATCACCAGCAGGAGGACAATCCCCGCCAGGAGCAGGCACAGGGGTTTGTTTTGGAAGCGGTTGATCATGAATATTCCTCTTTTAGGTTTTGAATGTAACCAGCCCTTTATAATTTCGCAGCCCTTAATTTTGCCCGGTTTTCCAGAGCGGCACGGAACCGGCTCGAATTAAATGCTTGCTTCGAACGTCTTTTGCGGAAAGAACGCTCTGCGTCATGGCGACTGAAGATTTAAGAGAGGCCATCAAGGATATGATGGTCGAAAACCTCATGCTGAAGACTCCCAAGGAGGAGATCCAGGATGATATGCCCCTCTTCGGCCCGGAGGGGCTCGGCCTCGATTCCATCGACGCCCTCGAACTGGTCGTTTCGCTCGAAAAAAACTTCGGCGTGACCGTGCCGAACTCCGACGTCGCCAAGAACGCGCTGGCAACCGTCAATAGCATTCACGATTATGTGCTCCGGAATCGGAAATAGTGTTGCAAACAAGCGCCGCTTCGTGTCTCTTTGAGTCCGGGCAATAGCGTCGGTCCCCCCACAACGGATTGACCCAAACCTGGATGCCCGCCAAATCTTCTTTTTTCTCGACGAACGGCGCCGGCGCGAAGCGGAAGCGCCGGGGGGCGGTTTTTCCTTCCTTCCAAGCGAAGAGGCTCCCGGCAGCTTTAAACTCGACTTCGGCACGGCAGCGGATGCCGGGCGAGTATCGGAAGTTTCTCGATGAAGAGGTTCGCAAGCGGGAGCTGGCTTTCGAAGCGCTGCGCGTGGCCGAGCAGAAATACCACAGCATCTTCGAGAACTCGGTGGAAGGCATCTTTCAGACGTCGCCGGAGGGGGCTTACCTCAACGTCAATCCCGCTCTTGCCCGCATCTATGGCTACGATTCACCGGGGGAATTGATGCAGAGCGTGCGCAATATCGGGCATCAACTCTACGTTTCGCCGACCAGACGGAAGGAATTCGTCGAACTCATGGAAGAGCACGACACGGTGACCGACTTTGAATCCGAGATCTATCGCAAGGACGGAACCAAAAGGTGGATCCTCGAGAACGTCCGGGCGGTGAGAAAAGGCGGCGGCCTGCAATACTATGAGGGAAGCGTCCAGGACATTACGGAGCGCAAACGAGCCCAGGAGCAGCGCCGGGAGGCAATGCAGGCGCTCCTCAACAGCCAGCGGCTTCTGGCCTCGGAACTGACCGAGGCTGCGCAGTATGTGCGCTCGCTCCTGCCCGCCCCCTCGGCCGAACCGAGGGCGGATTGGCGCTACCACCCTTCCAGCCAGCTCGGCGGCGACGCTTTCGGATACCAGTGGATCGACGAAGACCATTTTGCGGTCTATCTGCTCGACGTGAGCGGGCACGGCATCGGCGCGGCGTTGCTCTCCATCTCACTGATGAACATGATCCGCGCCCAGACGCTGCCGAACACGGATTTCCACGATCCCAGCGCGGTGCTGAGCGCCTTGAACAAGACGTTCCCCTTTGACCGCCAGAACAGCAAGTTTTTCACCATCTGGTACGGCGTCTTTAATCCCAAGGAGCGGGAACTGACCTACGCCACCGGCGGACACCACGGAGCCGCGTTCATCGGGGAAAAAAACGGGGTCCGGCTGGCGAACCTCCGAACGAGCGGCCCTCTGGTCGGCGTCCTGCCGGGGGCGCAATTCGTCAATCAATCCTATGTCGTCGAAGGCCCGGGAAAGCTTTACGTTTTCAGCGACGGCGCTTTTGAAATCACCCGTCCCGATGGGACGATGCTCGATTTCAATGATTTTGCGTCGCTTCTCTTCAGCTTGCCGCCGAGTCCCGGCAATCTCGACGCGATCCTGCTTCGCCTGAAAGAACTGCGGGGAAGCGCCGAATTTGAAGATGATCTCTCGATCATCGAGATCGTTTTCGAGTGATCTTGGGCGGCTGCTTCTCGAGCTCCGTAATCAAGGCGATATCGACCTCCGAGAAACCATCGCTGTTCTCCTTGTAAACTACCATCGTTCGGCCACTCCGAGACAGCGCCACGAAGTCCGGATGCTCCACGCGAACGGCGGGCCTGTCCGGAAGATGAATCAAGAAAGGCACGAATGGCACGGCGTGCAAAAACTCCCTTATGCCATCGGCTGCCGTCACGAGAAAGAGGCTCGCTCAAAACCCGTGCCAACGCAAGATTTGCTAAACGAACCTGCCCAGGATAACGCCCAGCTTCTTCACCGTTTCCTCCGGCCAGAAAGACCGGTCGGTCACCAGCGCGCAATCCAGCGAGCGATGCTCGGGCCAGTCCACCGTGCGCGGAATGCGCGGGATGACGCCCGCCAGTATCCGCTTCGCCGTCTCCGCGTTGGCTAACAAATAGCCGATGATGGTTTGCGCGGTGACCGGCTCCTCCTCGACCTTCCAGCAATCGTAATCGGTGATCATGGCCAGCGTCGCGAGCGCGATCTCCGCCTCGCGGGCGAGTTTGGCTTCGCCCAGGTTTGTCATCCCGATCACGTCGAAACCGAGCTTCCGGTTGGTCTCCGACTCGGCGCGCGTCGAGAAGGCGGGGCCATCCATATTCACATAGGTGCCGCCGTTGTGGACGGGATAACCCATCTCCGTCGCGACCTCCTCGATCATCTTGCGCAGTCTGGCGCTGGTCGGGTCGGCAAAGCTGACGTGGGCAACGATGCCGGAGCCGAAAAACGTGTGCTCGGCGCGGCGGCTTGTGCGATCGAAAAACTGCGACGGCAGCACGATGTCCGTGGGTTTGTATTGCGGTTGCAGGCTGCCGACCGCCGTGACGCAAATGATCCACCGAACATCGAGCGAACGCAGCGCGTAAATATTGGCCCGGTGATTCAACTCGTGCGGCATGATGCGGTGCCCGCGCCCGTGCCTCGGCAGAAAATAGACCCGCCGGCCTTCGATCCTGCCGCCGAAGATCACATCCGACGGCGGGCCGAACGGCGTGTCGATGCGCAATTCTTCCGGATCCGTAAGACCCTGCATGTGGTAAAGGCCGCTGCCTCCGATGATTCCGACTGCCGCTTCCGTATCTTGCACGGCAGGAATTAAGCAAGGAGGCCCCGCCGTTGGAAAGGCGAAAATGGGGAAGAGCCGCTTGACTCCGCTTCCCTAAAGCAGGACGATAAGTTCGAGAGTGAGTCCTCCCGGCTTTCTCGGCATGGGATCGGCCGCTCGAAATTTCCCCTTATGAAAAAACAATGCTCAACCGCCGCGGGCGGACAAAACGTGGGAGAATTGGAGCGGCTCGTTTCGGGAATCGGCGGCTCGCTTCTGCTGGCGGCCGGCCTCGGGCGCGGACGAAAATCCGGCTGGCTTCTGGCGCTTCTGGGCGGCAGCCTGATTTATCGCGCGGTGACGGGTAACTGCAAAGCCTATGAAGCGCTCGGGGTCAATACGGCCGGTCTGCCGCACGGCGCTCGGATCAGCGTCCCCGGCAATCGTGGCATCAAGGTGGAGAAGACCATTTTCGTGCGGCGTTCGCCGGCGGATCTCTTTCAGGCATGGCGCAATTTCGAGAATCTTCCGCACTTCATGGCCCATATCGAATCGGTTCACGTGCTCGACGACAAGCGCTCGCATTGGGTCGCCAAGGCCCCGGCTGGGCAGGTCGTCCAGTGGGACGCGGAAGTCATCAACGAGCACCCCGGCGAGATGATCGCCTGGCGTTCCCTCGAGGGGGCGGATGTCGATCACGCGGGAACCGTTCGGTTTCGGCCGGTCGAGGGCGGCACGGAGGTGCGCGTCTCGCTGGAATACGATCCTCCGGGCGGAGCCGTGGGCGTTGCGATTGCCAGGCTTTTCGGCGGCGAACCGGCGCGCCAGATCGAAGAGGATATGCGGCGCTTCAAGCACTTGATGGAAGTGGCCGGGTAATGGCGGACGTCGTCACCTTCGGGGAGATCATGATGCGCCTGGCGACGCCGGGTTTTCAACGTTTTACGCAGACCCCTTTTCTCGAACTGACCTACGGCGGCGGGGAAGCCAACGTCGCCGTCTCCCTGGTCAACTACGGGCTCTCGGCGGATTTCGTCACGCGCCTCCCAAAGAACGACATGGCGCAGCGCGCCATCAACGAGTTGCGCGGCCTCGGCGTCGGCGTGGGGGGGATCGCGCGGGGCGGCGAGCGGATCGGCATCTATTTTCTGGAAGCGGGCGCGAGCCAGCGGGCGTCCAAGGTCACCTACGACCGCGCCCACAGCGCCATCTCGGAGATCAAACCGGGCGAGGTGGACTGGGACGCCCTCTTTGCCGGTTCGCACCCGAAGGCCCGGTGGTTTCACTGGACGGGAATCACGCCCGCGCTCTCCGCGAGCGCCGCCGCCGCGGTGGAAGAAGCCTGCCAATCCGCGAAAAAACACGGCGTTACCGTGAGCGTTGACCTGAATTACCGAAAAAAGCTCTGGAGCAAGGAAACGGCGGGGAAAGTGATGGCCGGCCTCATGCGATATGTGGACCTCTGCATCGCCAACGAAGAGGACGCCGAGAGCGTCTTCGGCATCAAGGGCGCGGAAGTGACCAGCGGGAAGATCGACCACGGCCAGTACGAGCGGGTGGCGGCGGAACTCGTCTCTCGATTCGGCTTCAAAAAGGTCGCGATCACCCTGCGCGAATCGATCAGCGCCAGCCGCAACGGCTGGAGCGCGATGCTCTACGATGCGAGCGCCGGCCCGGCCTCCGCATTCTATTCAAAGAAATACGACATGACGATTGTGGACAGGGTCGGCGGCGGGGACAGCTTCGCGGGCGGCCTTATCTTCGCCACGTTGCGTGGAGACGACCCCCAGCGGGCCATCGAATTCGCGGTAGCCGCCAGTTGCCTGAAGCACTCGGTTTCCGGCGATTACAACCGCGTCACGCTCGAGGAAGTCGAAGCGCTGGCCAAAGGCGACGCCAGCGGCCGCGTCCAGCGGTAGGATTCGAAGTCCCGCGGATAAACCGCTTCTTTTCGAGTTTCCAGCTTTTGATCGCCGAAAAATTGAGGCTGGTTTTTGCGGTGGAGATGTCACCAGTGACGGCGGCGTGATGCTTCTGCGCCACTTTCACTTGCCGTCGCCGAAAGCCGCGCAAAGAAGCGTGCATCCGCCCCGCTCTCGCGTAAAATGCGGCGCTCGCCATGCAGCTTTTACCCGGATTTCGCGACCTCTTCCCAGACGATTGCGCGCGACGCAATTACATCCTTTCCCGCTGGAGGAATGTGGCACTCCGTTACGGCTTCGTGGAATACGACGGCCCGATGCTGGAAAGCACGGAGCTTTACCGGAAAAAGAGCGGCGGCGAACTCGTGGGCCAGTTGTTCGATTTCGTCGACAAGGGAGGACGCGACGTGGCACTGCGCCCCGAGATGACTCCCACGCTCGCCCGGATGGTGATCGCGCGCGGACGCGACTTCCGGAAACCGCTGAAATGGTTCAGCGTCTCGCAGTTCTTCCGCTACGAAAAACAACAGCGCGGACGGCTGCGCGAATTTTACCAGTTGAACTGCGATATCATCGGGGAACCTTCGCTCGCGGCGGACGCGGAGGTGGTCGCGCTGGTGATCGACGCGCTGCGCGAATTCGGCTTGACCGCCGAGGACTTCGTGGTCCGCATCAGCGACCGGGACGCTTGGATTTCCTTTTTGAAGGCGAAGGGAATCGATGCCGAAACCAAAGGCGGCCAGTTTCTGCAAATCATCGACAAACTGGAGCGCGACTCCCCGGAATCGACCGGGTTGAAGCTGAAGGAATTCGGCCTGACGACGGATGAAGTGCGCGAATTTATCGCGCATCCCGGCGCTCACTTCGAGCGTTTCGACCAGCTCGCCGCCGACCTCGGCGCGCGCGGGATGGAAGGCTTTTACAAGCTGGATCCGGCGATTGTGCGCGGCCTGGCTTACTACACGGGACTCGTCTTCGAGGTATTCGACAGAAACGGGAAGCTGCGCGCGCTGGCTGGGGGAGGACGTTACGACAACCTGCTGCGGGACATGAGCGACGGCGCGGTAAACATGCCGGCGCTCGGATTCGGAATGGGCGACGTGGTGCTGGGAGAATTGATCGCTGAGACGCCGCGCGCGCTGGAGAGCCGGGATCGCTGGCATCAATCCGCGGCGGAGATTTATGTCGTGATCGCGAAGGAAGAACGTCGAAACGACGCGCTTCGCTCGATCCAGCAAATGCGAGAAAAGGGTTTCCGGGTGGATTACCCGCTTTCCCCGGCCAAAGTGGGAAAGCAATTCCAGACCGCCGAACACCTCGGGGCGCGGCTTGCCGTGCTCTTCGGCGACGAATGGCCGGAGGTGAAAATCAAGACTCTGGCGACCCGGGAAGAGATAAGCATCCCGCACACGGAGTTGATGGAGGTCTTGCGGCGTCTTTCAAAATAGCGGAGATACGAACCGTGCAAACGACACCTTCAGCCAGGGACAAAATCATCGTTGCGCTCGATGTCCCGACTTCGGCGGCGGCACTGGCGCTGGTGGAAGAACTGGGGGAAAGCGTTCGCTTTTATAAAATCGGCCTGCAACTCTTTACGAAGACGGGGCCGGGGCTTGTGACGGAAATTCGAAACTCCGGGGCGCGGGTTTTTCTTGATCTGAAGTTTCACGACATCCCCAATACGGTGGAACATGCGGTTCGCTCGGCCTGCGATCTCGGATTGGAGATGATGACCATTCACCTTGCGGGAGGGGCGCGAATGATCCGCGCCGCGGCCGCGGGCGCGGCGGGGTCGTCGGCGATCATCCTCGGCGTGACGGTGCTCACGAGCATGTCGCGCGGGACATTGCGCGAACTCGGGATCAGCGCGGCGGTCGAGGATCAGGTGTTGCGCCTGGCGCGCCTGGCGGTGGAAAACGGCCTTTCGGGAGTCGTCGCCAGCCCGCTCGAGATTTCGCTGCTGCGGCAACTCTTCGGGGCGGCGCTGACCATTGTCACGCCGGGGATACGGCCCTCATGGGCTGAATCAAACGACCAACAGCGCACGCTGACACCGGCGCAAGCCGCGCGGGCCGGAGCGGATTACCTCGTCATCGGCCGGCCCATTACGGGCCATGCCAGTCCAAGGGAGGCCGTGGCTAGGATCATCGCCGAAATGGAGACGGGCGAGGAACCGGCGGTGTGACGCAGGTCGTGACAAATTCCTTGTTCTGGATGGTCCTCGCGGGCCTGGCGGGGTTTTATATTTTGGATTCGGTTGCGGCTCTTTTGGGGCTGCGTTCGGTTCAGCGCCATGCGGGGGCGGCGGATGGAATGCCCGAAAGCGTCGCCTCGATTTATGACAGCGGCGAATGGCGGCGCCTCGAGCAGTATACGAGCGCCAACACGAAGGCGGAGCTTTTGGAATCGGCGTTCGGTTTCGCGCTGATTCTCCTGTTTTGGCTTTCCGGCGGGTTTGGCATTCTTAACCGGCTGATCGGCAAATGGGGGCTCGGCGCGGTTCCTGGAGGAGTCTTGTTCATAGCACTCCTCTGGGCCGGAAGGTGGCTGCTCTTTTTGCCCTTCGGCATCCATCACACTTTTTGCATCGAGCAGAAATTCGGTTTCAACAAGACGACGCCTCGCACCTATGCCGTCGATCAGGCCAAATCCTTGTTGATCGCGATTGTTCTTGGCGGGCCGGTGCTCGCCGTGGTGCTCGCGTTGCTGGATTACCGGGGGCCGCGGGCATGGCTTTACGCGTGGATTTTCACTTCCCTGCTCCTCTTCGTTTTCGCCTGGCTCGCGCCGGCGATCCTCATGCCGCTCTTTAACAAGTTTATGCCTCTCGAACGGGGCGACCTGAAAGACGCGATCATCCGCTACGCGCGCTCGAACGCATTTCCCATACAGGACATTTTCGTTATGGACGGCTCGCGGCGGTCAACGCGGGCAAACGCATTCTTCACCGGTTTTGGAAGGACGAGGAAGATCGTGCTGTTCGACACGCTCATCAAGAACCATACGTCCGACGAACTGGTTGCGGTGCTGGCGCACGAAATCGGCCATTACAAGCGGCGGCACATCATTCAAAAGCTCGCCTCGGGAGTGTGCAATATCGGGTTATTTCTCTTTCTGGCGTCCATCCTCATCCGGAGTCCCGCGCTCGCGGAAGCCTTCGGGATACGGAGCGTCCCGGTTTACGGCGGATTGGCGGTGTTTCTTCTTGCCTATGGACCAATCGGGCGTTTGATTTCGCTGGCGGCGGGCTTCCAAAGCCGGCGGCACGAATATTCCGCCGACCGCTTCGCCGTGGAGACCACGGGAAAGCGCCAGCCGATGATCGATGCGTTGAAAAAGCTGTCGAAGAATAATCTGGCCAACCTCGTTCCGCACGCGCTTCAGGTCGTGCTGCACTACTCGCACCCGCCGCTCGCGCGCCGGATCGCTGCCATTCAGGCAATCCCATCCTTGAAATGAGAGACAACCTCGCGCCGCAGCACGGGCAGCCGGCCATAGGCGCGGCCAATCGAAACGGCGGGCGAACAGCCGTCTTCTCCCTGGATGCCGATGAAACGGACGAGTTCCGACTCGAAATGCAGCAAGGCGCGCCGGGTCGCGGGCCGCGTGGAAAGGTAATCGAAAGCGCGTTGCAGGAGCCCGTACAACTCCGGCGCGGCGTGTTCCGGCTCGGTGACCAGCTCGATGAGTTCCACGAAATAGGAGGCGAGGCGCAAATTTTCCAAATGAAGGCGGACACCCTCATTAGACTTCCGAAGCGCGACTTCCCTCAAGGTGTGAAGCTCGCTTCGCTTGCTGCGAACAAACTGGATTTCCGCTTCGAAGAAGAGATCGAGCTTTCCCGCAAAGGGACTCTTCGGACGCCGCGCGCCCTTGGCGACGGTCTTGATCTTGCCGTGCGATTCCGTCCACCAGCCGATGATCAAGCTCGTGTCGGAGAGTTTCGTCTTTCTCAGGAGGATGGCGGCGGTCGTTTCCAATTGAAGTCTTGGGCTCTTAGTATTCAGATAGTTGCGTGGGTCTGAAGGAATATCAAAAGAAACGCGATTTCGAGAAAACAGCGGAACCGAAGCCCTCAACGAAAAAATCACGGGGCCAGCCGATTTTCGTCATTCAGAAACATGACGCCTCGCGTTTGCACTATGACTTCCGG
>Ga0302324_100002925_pt1 | contig 38701 bp, 27 predicted proteins | sample Palsa_T0_1_FD_201949 | JGI IMG/M metagenome (GOLD analysis project Ga0302324, IMG submission 201949) | Peat permafrost microbial communities from Stordalen Mire near Abisko, Sweden - Palsa_T0_1 | ecosystem: Environmental > Terrestrial > Soil > Palsa > Peat permafrost | place: Sweden: Abisko... | reverse complement strand
GAATCTCGCTAAACTTCCCATTGGGCGCGCTCGCATATCTCGGCCTGGCCCGTGCCTACGCCATGCAAGGCGACGCTGCCAAGGCCAAGACCGCCTACAATGATTTCTTCGCGCTGTGGAAAGACGCCGACCCCGACATCCCCATCCTCGTCGCCGCGAAAGCGGAATACGCCAAGCTGCAATAATCCAAATCAGCCTTTCCACCCGATTTTCGAAGCCGGCCAGCGTTTATCCCGCAATCGGGAAACCGTCAGCGATGTTGCAAACGGAAGCGGTCACGTATAGATTTGCGGTCGGCCGCGAACTCAAAATGGAAATCCCGAAGGGGCGCTTCATGCGAGGCGCTGGCACCGAACGAATGCTTTTGAGGGAGATCGCTTGCGCCACGCTCGAAACGCTCTATTCCTGATTCTCACTTTGCTGATTTTAGTGGGCTTCACTCGTGCCCAGAATCAGCCACTCGCAGATTCTCCAGTCCCACCCCCGCCCGGCTCCAGGCAAATCCATCTGAAGCGCATTCTGGTGATCGGTCAAACCAAGGGATGGCAGCACGATTCGGTTTCCGATGCGATGGCTGCGATCTACAACATGGGTCACGACACCGGTCTGTGGGATGCCATGCTGCGCACCGACACCGAACTCATCACCAAGAAGGAACTAAAAGTAAACGGCAAGAATCTGGATTACTTCGACGCCCTGATCTTTGCCAGCACCACCGGCGAGCTTGACCTCGACGACAGCCAGAAAAAAGACATGCTCTCCTTCGTCAAAGACGACGGCAAGGGCTTTGTGGGCATCCACGCCGCACTCGACACCAATTACAAATGGCCGGAATACGGCGAGATGATCGGCGGCTGGTTCGACCAGCACCCCTGGACCACTTTCAACGCCCCGATCGTCAATGAAGACCCCAGCTTCCCCGCGGTCCGTCACTTTCCCAGCGCGTTCGTTAAATATGACGAGATCTATCAGCCTAAGGCGTGGTCGCGCGATAAGGTCAACGTCCTGCTCAGTCTCGATCCCGCCAAACTCGACTATGCCAACAATCCACGCATCCACAGAACCGATCACGACTTTGCTGTAGCGTGGGACAAGATGTACGGCAAGGGCCGCGTTTTTTATTCGAGTCTGGGGCACACCGAGGAGGCCTGGAGCGATCCCGACATCCGCAAGATGTATTTTGAAGCGATCAAGTGGGTGCTGGGGATGACCGAAGGCAGCACCGCTTCTCATCCGCGGCCGCAAACGTCCGGCGATGCCCACTGAGCCAGCGGGGAACTCCTTAAGGATTTAGCCAGGAAAATGAGACCAGGAACTCATTCGAACGCAATGCAGCGCCGGCGAATCCCTTGCGGGACGAATTGCCTTCGTTCGACGTTGCAGCGGCGCGCGTTGCTGGCGGCTATGCTTCTCGGGAGCCTCGCCGTTTCCGCAGCGCAAGCTCCGAAAACACCTACGCCAACTCCTTCAACCCGCAGCGGAGCGGGACAAAGCAGCACACCTGCGCGGAAATCATACGCACCGGCTGTAATCGAGACAGGGAAGTCCCTGTTCCAGCAAAATTGCTCCTTCTGTCATGGCCGCGACGCTGGCGGCGGGGAGAGCGGGCCGGATCTTACCCGGTCCAAGCTGGTGACTCAGGATGTTGCTGGAGACAAGATCGGCGCGGTCGTGCGCAATGGCCGCCCGGAGAAGGGCATGCCGCGCTTTGACTTTTCCGATCGGCAGATCGCCGGTCTGACCGCCTTCATCCATACCCAGCAGAACGTTGCACTCACCAGGAAAGGTGGCCGCAAGGGCGTGGACGTCTCCGATCTCCAAACCGGCAACGCCGAGGCCGGCAAGCAGTACTTCGACGGCGCCGGGGGATGCGCCGCCTGCCACTCGCCGGCCGGAGATCTCGCCGGGATCGCGTCGCGGTACAAAGGACTCGAGCTCGAGGAACAGATGCTGTATCCCAAGCACCCAAAATCCAGCGTCACGGTAACCCTTGCTTCGGGTCAAACCATCACCGGCATCCTGGAATACCTCGATGAGTTTACCGTTGGCCTGGTGGATTCTACCGGTGTGTATCGATCCTGGCGGACCGCCGATGTGCAGTACGAGGTCGACGCCCCGGTGAATGCCCATGTGGACCTGTTCGGTAAGTACACCGACGCCGACATCCACAATCTGATGGCCTATTTGCAAACTTTGCGCTAGGTGTTGAGCTCTGTTTACGCGGCTTCGTTGGAGAGGTCCTCAATCGATATGAATTTTCTAAAGATTGCATGTCTTCTTGCCGCGGGCGCGCTGATGGCGATCGCACTGCCAGGCGCGTTGCTTGCGCAAGGGCAGGGGGTTGACGCCCGAACGCTTCTGCATCCGCCGGCCGACAGTTGGCCAAGCTATCACGGCGATTATTCCGGCCGGCGTCACAGTTCGCTTACCCAGATCACGCCGCAGAACGTGAAAGATCTCACCCTCGCCTGGGCTTTCCAAACCGACCAGAGCGCGCAAATCAAATCCTCACCGCTTTTGGTTGACGGCATTTTGTACTTCACCGTTCCGGACAACATTTGGGCGGTCGATGCGCGCTCCGCGCACCAGATCTGGCATTACACCTACCCCCCGAACAAAGGCAATCACATCGGAAATCGCGGTGTGGCCATGTACAAAGGCTATCTTTTCTTCATGGCGCCCGACGCGCACCTGGTATCGCTCAATGCCAAAGAGGGCACCGTGCGCTGGATAGTCTCGGTGGCCGATGCCACGAAAGGCTATTGGACCACCATGGCGCCCCTCGTCGTCGGCGACCGCGTGATCATCGGTGTTTCCGGGGATCTCGATAACCTGACCGGCTATATCCGTTCGATTGATCCCCAAACCGGCGCGACGCAATGGCAATGGAATGCCACTCCTCCCCCGGGTACCCCGAAAGGAACCACCGGCGGCACGATGTGGATGACCGGCACATACGATCCCGATCTCAATCTCGTGTACTGGGGAACCGGCAACCCCACTCCCGTCCTGAACGGCTCGACGCGCCCGGGCGATAATCTCTACACCTGCTCCATCGTCGCCATAAATCCGGATACCGGCAAACTGGTGTGGTCTTTCCAGGTCTCTCCCCACGATACCCACGACTGGGATGCCGTCGAGATTCCCGTCCTGGTCGATGCCGAGTTTCACGGCGAGCCGAGGAAAATGCTGATGCAGACCTCGCGCAACGGATACTTCTTCGTTCTCGACCGCACCACCGGGAAAAATCTCGTTACCGCTCCGTTCGGGCCGGTGAACTGGTCGCTGGGAGTCGATGAGCAGGGCCGTCCAATTCCGAATCCCGCCAAGGAACCGGCGCCCGACGGGCGCTTGATTGCACCCGATGAGGGCGGTCTTACTAACTATCGTTCCCCGAGCTTCGACACGAAAAACGGTTTGTTTATCGTCGACGCCCATCCCAGTTATTCGATCTACTTTGCCAAGCCAGCCGATGGCGTCTACGGCTGGGCCGGCGCGGATTATGGCGTTTGGGGCAAGGGCGTGATCGAAGCCATCGATTATCAAACCGGCAAAATCCGTTGGAGCCACGAACTTGGGCCCGAAGGGTCGGGTGCCGGCGTGCTGACCACCGACTCGGGCCTCACCTTTACCGGTGACGCCCAGGGCAACTTCCTCGCGCTCGACTCCAGCGACGGCAAGACCCTTTGGCACGTGGGCTCCGGCGCACACATCCAAAGTTCTCCCATCACCTACCAACTCGACGGTCGCCAATACTTGCTCACCAGCAGCGGCGGCGTGCTGTTTGCCTGGGCCCTTCCGCAGACCTAACGAGCACCGCCGGCCCGGATATTTCCATCCTCGTCGTCGCGAAAGCGGACTACGCCAGGCGGCAACCAACGCGCTTTTTCGACCTGCTTTTCTCGGCCCGATCGAGAAGTTTACCTTGCCCGCAATCCATTGACTTGCCGTGGCTTGGCCCGTAATATGGCGCAACACAAGAGAGGCTTTCTTTCATTGATCGGCCAGACCATCTCGCACTACCGCATCGTCGAGAAGCTGGGCGGCGGCGGTATGGGCGTTGTCTACAAAGCCGAGGACGTCAAGCTCGGCCGCTTCGTTGCCCTCAAGTTTTTGCCGGACGACGTCGCCAAAGATCCCCAAGCACTCAGCCGCTTTGAGCGCGAAGCCAAGGCGGCATCTGCGCTCAATCATCCCAACATCTGCACCATCTACGAAATCGACGATCATCGCGGCGACCCGTTTATCGCCATGGAATTTTTGGACGGGGTAACCCTCAAGCATCGCATCGACGCCCGCCCTCTCGATCTCGACACCCTGCTGACCTTATCGATCGATATTACCGACGCCCTCGAAGCGGCCCACACCAAAGGCATCGTCCATCGCGACATTAAGCCCGCCAATATTTTCGTCACTGAGCGTGGACACGCCAAGATTCTTGACTTCGGTCTCGCCAAAGTGGCCTCCAAGCAGGAGATCGCCTCCCAGGCCACCATCACCGCCGATGCTACCGGGGGAGTGAACCCGGAGCACCTCACCAGTCCCGGAACCGCCGTTGGAACGGTGGCCTACATGTCGCCGGAACAAGTGCGCGCCAAGGAGCTGGACCCGCGCACCGACTTATTCTCGTTCGGGGTGGTGCTCTACGAAATGGCCACCGGCACGTTGCCGTTTCGCGGAGAAAGTTCCGGCGTGATCACCGACGGAATTCTGAATCGTGATCCGGTGGCTCCGGTTCGGCTCAACCCCGATATTCCTCAGAAGCTCGAAGAGATCATCACCCGGGCGCTGGAGAAAGACCGCAACCTGCGTTACCAGCACGCCTCGGACATGCGCGCGGAGCTTCAACGTCTCAAGCGGGATACCGACACGGGTCGAGTTCCCACCGCGAGTTCAGGTCACGTGTCCACGGCCGTGGATGCGGTTTCTCAATCGGTGGTTCGGCGCGCAACATCCGTGCCCGTCTCCGTTCCGCATGCTGCTTCATCGGGTAGCGTGAAAGTTGCAGATGTTCACCCTGCCGATACAAAGAAACCTCGGAAAATTCTGATTCTCGCCGCGGTTGTGGCCGTCGTCGCCTTGGTCGCCGGTGGACTCTACTTCCGGTCCGGCCGTGCCGCTCGTTTGACCGAGAAAGACACCATTGTCCTGGCGGATTTCACCAACACCACCGGCGACCCGGTTTTCGACGACACCCTCAAGCAGGCGCTCGCCGTGGACTTGGACCAGTCGCCCTTCCTCAACGTCCTTTCCGACGACAAAGTGAGTCAGACCCTCAGGGAGATGACCCACTCGCCGGGCGAGCGACTAACCCAGGACCTGGCTCGTGAAGTATGCCAGCGTGCAGGGAGCAAGGCGTTTCTGGCAGGCTCGATTGCCGCTTTGGGAACTCAGTACGTGATCGGCCTCAACGCCGTCAATTGCCGCACCGGTGATTCACTGGTTGAGGAGCAGGAGCGGGCCACCGGCAAGGAGCAGGTGCTGGCGGCCATGGACAAGGCCGCGTCGAAGCTTCGTAGCGAGGTAGGCGAATCGCTCAGCTCGGTGCAGAAATTCGACGTCCCGCTTCAGGAAGCCACCACCAATTCGTTGGAAGCCCTCAAGGCCTTCAGCATGGCTCGAACTCTCCGGCAGGAAAAGGGAGACGTAGAAGCCGCTCCCTCCTTCAAGCGCGCCACCGAACTTGACCCCAACTTCGCGCTGGCCTACGACGGTCTGGGTCTCAGCTACTCCAATCTGAACCAGCCCAGCCTCGGTGCGGAATACCTGAAGAAAGCGTTTGAACTCCGCGATCGCGCCACCGAACGCGAGAGGTATCACATCACCGCGCACTACTACGTCCTGGCCACCGGTGAACTGGAAAAATCGAATCAGGCGTTCGAGTTATGGATTCAAGCGTATCCCCGCGACGATGTGGCTCACGTCAATCTCGGTAGCAACTACATGATGCTGGGCGAGTATGAGAAGGCCGCCACCGACACACGGGAAGCGCTGCACCTGCAACCCGAGGATTCAGTCGCCTATGCGAATCTCAGCGAAATTTATCTGGCCACCAACCGCTTCGATGAAGCGAGAGCTTCAGCGGAAGACGCGCGGGTGCGCAAGTACGACGATATCCCGCTGCACCTGAACGGGTATGCCATGGCCTTCCTGCAGGGCAATGTGGCCGTCATGAAGCAGCAGGCGGATTGGGCCGTAGGAAAAGTGGGCGCGGAAGACTGGATGCTCTCGGTCGAATCCGATACCGAAGCCTGGTCGGGGAAAGTCGTGAAAGCCCGCGAGCTATCCCGGCAAGCGGTCGAGAGCGCTCGCCGCAGCGATGAAAAGGAGCCCGCCGCCCTCTGGCAGGCGAACGCAGCCGTTCGCGAAGCGCTTTTCGGCAGTGCCGACGCGGCCCGCCAGAATGCCGCCGCGGCAGTGGCTCTCGCACCCGGAAGCCGCGATGCCGAGGCCCAGGCGGCGCTAGCCTCTGCCCTGGCAGGTGATCCGGCGCACGCCCAGCCGCTCGCGGACGACCTAGCCAAGCGCTTTCCGGAGGACACCATTGTGCGCTCGGTCTGGCTTCCCACGATCCGCGCGTCGATCGAAACCCGCCGCAAAAACGCCGCGCACAGCATGGACCTTCTTTCGGCCGCATCACCCTATGAGTTGGGCATGCTAACCGGCAGCGCTACCAACTCCTGCATGTATCCGGTGTACGTTCGCGCCGAGGCTTATCTCAGCGTAGAACAAGGCACCGCCGCCGTCGCCGAATTTCAGAAACTGCTCGATCATCGCGGGCTGCTGTGGAATTGCGCCACCGGCTCGCTCGCCCATCTCGGCCTGGCCCGCGCATACGCCATGCAGGGCGACCCCGCCAAAGCCCGCGCCGCCTATCAGGATTTCCTCGCGCTGTGGAAAGACGCCGACCCGGACGTTCCCATCCTCATCGCGGCGCAAGCGGAGTACGCCAAACTGAAATGATCGGGCCAGACCGCCTATCAGGATTTTCTCGGACTCTGGAAAGACGCCGACCCCGACGTCCCCATCCCCATCGCCGCAAAAGCCGAGTTCGCCGAGCTGCGATAGCCTCGGTTAAATAACTTCTCAGTATACGTACTACCGTCTCAAGATCGTGTCGCAGTCGTCTCATCACTGAGACGCGCTCGCGTCTGCGGCGATGGTTTTCAACTCACGCCGCCAAATGCCTCCCGTGTCCTCTCGCATCCACCGAGTAATCATGGTGTTACGGAGTTTTGGTCCTCGCTACGCGCTGCGATATTTCTGTGCCCTTGGCATTCATCTTGCCCCATTTTCTACCGGGTTCCCCCCTACCTAAAGGAAGGCCAGCGTGCCAGCGCGAAAAGGACTCTTGAGCCTAGTCCTCGGGCTTCTGCTTTTGGTGTCCCTGCAGACGTCCGCGTTTCCCCAGGACGCTACCCAGCCGGTAATCATTCGAAAGATCAAAACCAGGATCGACCCGAAATATCCCGGGCTCGCAAGGCAGTACCAGCTCACCGGCAAAGTGAAAATCGAAGTGACCGTGTCGCCGGACGGCAGCGTCAAAAAGACTCATATCGTCGGCGGCAGCCCGCTGCTGGCCGATGCCGCGGTGGACGCCATTAAGCAGTGGAGATACGAGACCGGCCCGAAAGAAACCACCGAAACGGTAGACTTCGCCTTTGAAAATTCCGCGAGATAGCCGCGCACGCACTGCCCGTATTCATTCGCTCCAACGCATCCTCGCACTAACACTGCTCAAAAATCCAAACGCAGAGCCAGCTGCCCGGTTCGCGGTCCGGCGTTGGCCGAAGTTTGATTGGACTGCAACGCGCCAAAAGTCTGCGAGTTGCTGATGTCCACTGCGGGCGGGGCGTAGTTGGTGTGATTCAATACATTGGTGAAAGTCGATTCGAAGCGGAGCTTCAGCCTTTCGCCCAGGGCAAACGACTTTCCTAATCCGGCGGAAACCGCGATTGCGCCCGGCCCTTCCAGTATTCCCACTCCGCAATTCCCGGTCCGTCCGGCTCCGGCGGGCGTCGCTGCGAAAGCGTTCAGGTTGAAATAGTCGGCGGTGCTCCGATACGCGGGGATCGGGTCCGCCACGCAATCGGGCCGCAGTAACGTGCCGCGGTTGGCGATATCGGTATTGGACTGGTCCAGCGTCGGACTAATAGTAGGAGTGAGCCACGGACCAGTCTGCAACAACGTGACCGTGCTTGCTTCCCAGCCGCCGATCAGCAGATTCTGCCATCCGGTATTGCTGAGCCATCGGCGGCCGCTGCCCACTGGAATCTGGTAGATCCCATTCAGTTGAAAACGATGGCGGGGTGTCCCTTCCACATTGCCGCGGTTGGCGCGAAGATCGAAGCGATTGGAGACCGCCAATCCGTAAGCCACCTCGCTGGCGAAGCCGTTCGGAGCGTCGCCCTGGGCGTCGCTCAGATTTTTCGCCATCGTGTAATTCGCCTGGAAAAATAATCCTTTCCCCATTCGGTGATTGGCTTCCACTTGCACCGCCTGGTATTTCGCGAAGCCGGCATTCTCGGTGGAAAGCAGCGTAAACCAATTGGGATATGGAGTATTCGCCGCGGAGTACGGCGTCGCGCTGGGCTGCACTTGGTTCAGATCCTCGGTCATCGCCAGCCGGTACGAATTCATTCCCACATAGCTGACCCGCAGCAAAGTGCTCTCGCTGATTTGGCGCTCCACTGTGAAGTTCCATTGCGCGGCCTGCGGATCGCGGAACAGCGGGTTATTGGCCTGATCCAAAGTGCCGCCGCCGTAGACCGCAGCCACATTAGACGGCGCCGTGGCCGGGAATTGGAATTGCGGTTGGCCGCCGATATTGTTCGCGTAGGTGTGAACCACCGAAAGTGGATTGCCCGCATTGTTGAACGACATCGGACCGAGAGTGGAGACGGTGAAGATGCCGAAGCCTGCGCGGAGCACGGTCTTGTTGTCGCGAAACGGCCGAAACGCCACACTCACTCGCGGATCGAAATCGCGCGAATAGACCTGTCGCAGGCCCTCCGGCAAATGATCCTGGCTTGCGGTGAGCACGTTGGTGCAAGGTCCGCCTTGGCCCAGCGAACAGGCGTTGAACGATTGCAGGAATCCGGTGTACACCTGCTGATAGGCGGGAGAATTCGCCAGGGTCTTCGCCAGGCCATCGGGCACCAGAACGCTGTTGTTGCGAGGATCGAAGCTTCCCAAATCGCCAATATTTTCCGCGAATGGCGGAAGCAGCTCCCATCGCAGTCCGAAATTCACCGTGATGCGGTCGTTCACCTGCCACTCATCCTGGCCATAAACGCCGTATTGAAATGTTCGCGCGTTCACCTGCGGGCTGGTGATCGCGAAAAACGAGGTGTTGGGCGCGCCCAGCAGAGCGTCACCGAAAGAGCTTCCGGTGAAGACGCCCTGGTTGAACGTGAACAATCCATAGTCGTCCGAGGGCTCGAAGAACATCAGGTCCTGGTAATTCACTCTGCGTATATCGGCGCCGAAGCGCATGGTGTGCTTGCCCATTTGCAGGGTGAGGTTGTCGGTGAACTCGAAGGTCTTGGACTGAGTGACTCCTGCGCGGTCGCGTCCAATGGGCGTGAACCCGGTGCCGTCGCTGAAGTTGAACGTAGGAAAAGCGTGGCCGGTGGGATGCTGGCTGATGTCGATTCCTTGCAGGCCAAGATCGGAAATCGCGGCGCTCCCAAGAATCGGAAAGTTTACGCTGGTGAGCGCATCGGTGAAACCAAAGCGGAATTCGTTCACCCACTTGGGGCTGATCGAGTAATTGTAGGAGACCAGCAAGCTGCGATTGTGTTCGGTATCCACATCGTTGGGCAGCAGCGGATTGGCTGTGTCGGCGAGCAGATTCTTCCAGCTATAGCGGGCGAACACCTGCTGCTTGGAAGTAATCGTGCGGTCCAGTCTCGCGTCCCAGCCGTTGGTATCCGCGGGAGTGGGCGCCAGCGTTTCGTAGTTGAAGGAGGGATTGGCCGCGTTCAGGTTCGCGTTTGGCAGTGGATAGTAATTCAGCAACGTCTGCATCACCGGGCTGATTCGATTATTCGGGCCTGAGCTGCAAATTACGTTCGGCTGGCCGCCGTTGCAGCCCATGAACTGTTGATGCGTGGCGGGATCGATCAAAGCGGCAGTGGGCGCCCCGGTCGTTGGATTCGTGAAAGGCGTGGGGTTGTTTGCGGAGATGAACCCGTTCAGATCGCCGCTTCGCTCCGCCGCGGTGGGGACCAGATACTGCTCGGCAGTAGAGATGCTTCTGCGATTTCCTTCGTAGTCGAAAAAGAAGAACGTTTTACTGTCGCCCGAAAAAAGCTTTGGAATCGCCACTGGGCCGCCCAGGCTGCCGCCGAAAGTGTTGAAGCGCTTGGGATCCTTCACATTGAAATTGAGCGGCTTGGCGTCGAGCGCGCTGTTTTGCAGGTATTCGAATCCGCTGCCGTGAAACTGATTGGTGCCGCTCTTGGTGGTGAAGGTCACGTCGCCAACCTGCGCGAACTCCGCGTTGTTGTTGAATGCGGTTACTTTGAGTTCCTCGATTCCTTCCGAAGAAGGATACGCATCTTGCAGCGCGCCATTCTGGCGCACGTTGGCCGTCGAGATGCCATCGACGGAATACCCCACCATCGAAGATGTGGCTCCGCCGATGGAAATATTTCCCTGCGAGTCGTACTGCACCTCCGGAGAAAGGGCCAGCGCGGCGAGTGGGCTGGTGGAAACCGCTCGGGAGTTGAGCGGGAGCTGCGTGAGCTCTTGATTCTGCAGGCTGGCGGCGATGGTCCCATTCTCGGTGTTGATTTGATCGGCGACAGCGCTCACCTCCACGGTCTGGCTTTGACTGGCGACCGCGAATGTCAGGGTGACGCGAAGATCCTGGCGAGCTTCCAGGCTGAGCTGCGGAACCAGCGCATCGGCAAAACCCGCTTTGCGCCCGGTGACGCGGTAGCGGCCAGGTTTTAGATTCTGGATCTCAAAGATCCCGTCATCGCTGCTAATCGCTTGGTGCTCGCTGTTGTCGTCCAGGCCCAGGACGGTAATCTCCGCGCCCGGCACCGCCGACCCGGTGGCATCCAGTGTCGACCCACGCAGGCTCCCAAACGTCGATTGGGCCTCAAGCTGCATGGCCCACTGGGAGAAAAACAAGAGAAACGCAAGAACCGTTAATTTCGAAATGCGGCCGAATATTGTCATCGCAACACCCCCGGTACTGGCGGCACTCTAAAGCAGCGCCCGTAAGGGAGTCATAACCCAAGCGTAAGAAGTTCATTAGTGCCCATGAAATGTTTCGATAACGCCGATTCAGGTTGTTTATAGGACACGATTTGGGAGCAGATCGCTCTTCCGCCCGGGCGTCCAGATGGTCGGCGGCGAACCGCGAGAGCAGGGAAGCAGGGAAAAGCAATATTGTTTTTCGCCAGCATTCACCGTATTTCGATCGTTTGTTTTCAGGAACATCCAAGGGGGTATGCTGGCAGTGTTGCGATTTAGATTCTGAATCATTTCGAAAGTATTTGCAGTTGATCCAGGGGGGTTGAGGTTGAAGCTGCACGGCTGCACGAGGCTAGCATTTTGCGCTGGGGCGGAAAAGAGATCACGTCGGTGGTGCTGGGATAGAGGCCAGCACTTTGAGGGTTGGGGATTGGCGCCGGCGCGGATATCCTGTCGCGGGCCGATCGCATGTTCGGCAAAAAGCCGGGGTGGAAAATCGTGGTTGTAGGCGTGGGCGGATAGGCGAATGATGGGTGCGAAAATTGCTGTTGCCGGGGCGGGCATCTACGGTTCTACAGCCGCGATTCGGCTCGCCGAACAGGGGCACACCGTGCACTTGTTCGATCCGTTGGGGGTGATTCGGGCGGCGTCGGCGATCAATCAGTACCGCGTGCATTCCGGATATCACTATCCGCGCAGCCCGGAAACGATAGGAGAAATTCTGGAAGCGCGCGCGGAATTTGTAGCTGCGTTTTCGCCTGCCATCGTCCGCAACAGCCGGCATTACTATGCGATTCCCCGGGAAGGGTCGCGCACGCCGCCGGACGTCTACGAGGAAGTGATGCGCAAGCACGGTCTGCCGTTGCGCGATTGCCGCCCGGCATGGATGAATTTCGATTTCATCGATCGCTGCTACGAAGTGGACGAACAAATTTACGATCCGGAGATCCTGCGCGGCCTGATTGAGGAAGGGATTCGCGCGGCGGGCGTGGTGATGCATCGCGCCGCCTTTGTTCCCCAGATGCGGGGCGATTATGATTTCGCAGTGTGGGCCACCTACGGGCAGGGCCCCAGCCGGCGAATATTCGAGCGCGCGAAATTTCAAATCGCCGAAAAAATGTTGATCGAGCTTCCCGCGGAATTGCGCGGCGTGGCGCTGGTGGTGGTGGACGGCCCATTCACGGCATTTGATCCTTATGGGAGCTCGGCGCAGTCGCTGTTTGGTTCGGCGAAGAACACCAACCATTGGTCTTCGACCGATCCCGGCGAGGCGATTCCTGCGCGCTACGCGCCGTTGATGAATGGCGCCGAGTTTGTGCCGGTGCCATTCACCAACTTCGAAGCGATGCGCTCGGATTGCTGCCTGAGCGTCCCCGCCGCGAAAGACGCGGTGTACCGCGGGTCGCGATTTACGATGCGGGTGGTGGAAGATAATCCCGCGCAGGACCGCCGCGTCCTTTACGTTAGCGAGTCCGCGCCGGGAGAGTTCCACATTTTTTCCGGGAAAGTGGTGAGCGCGGTGAAGGCCGCGCGGATCATTTGCGAAAGGATCGTTCCGAATGCCTGAAGCGCCGTCATACGCGATTGTCGGCCGGGGGCGATGGGCCGGGGTGATGCATGGAATCTTGACGCAGGAGGGACGCGCGGTTTCGATGGTCCCGGATGCGCGGCAGCGCAAGGGCGGGAGCGATGCCGAGTATGTGGCGCGGCTCGCCGCGGACCTCAAGTTGAGTGGGCCCGGCGTGGCGTGGATTTGCGTGCCGTCGGGGCCGCATATTCTTCTTATGCTGCGGGCGGCGCTGGACGTTGGCGTGCATGTGGTGGTGGAGAAGCCGTGGCTGTGCAAGCGCGAGGAGACCGAGGCGCTGGCGGAGCGGGCGCGGTCGCTAGGGCTGGCGGTAGGGATTCACTACGAATTCTGTTTGCTGGATGGCGTGGCGGCGTGGCGGCGCAATTTCGAGAGCACGGAAGGCTTGGAATTTACCGGGCGCTTCCTGACCAGCAAGGCGGCGCGGCGGGAAACTTCGGCTCTCGACGATCTGGGCTCTCATCTGTTTGCGATTCGAGAGTATGCCGCGCCGCGTGCCAGTGTGGCGGAAATCGAGTGCGCGTACGGAATGCCGGATGAGCGCAGAGTATGGTTGACGCGCGCGGGGAAGGTGACTTCACCAATCAATTTCACTGCGAACACCGAGCCAATCATTCAGCGGTTTATCGCGTTGTTTGAACGGGCAGTGACGACGGGCGAAAACTTTCCCTTCGATCTGGAATTTGCGATGCGAGTTGCGGATGCTTCGCGGCATTGGAGCGCGCGGTTCAAATGACTGCGGTGCCGGGTTAGCTGCTGGTGTGCTTTTCCAAAACGTCAGTTCTTTACGGATTGTAATCCTGCCTCGTGGCACAGCCAATCTGGCTGTGCGAAACTCCACAACACCTGGGGAACTGGCGAACACACACAGATTGGCTGCGCCACGGCAGCCGCGCAGATTCTGGAGCCGCTCGTCTTGAACTGTATTTAGTGTTGTGATACGTTCTGGAAACGTCACTGGGCCGATTTGCAGTGGACCACCGGCGGCATTGGCAGCGGCTCGGATGATTACTGTTTGGCTCAATCGCTGTACCCTCCGATTCGCGTGGTGACCGCCTGATAGGAGGACCCATGAAGCTCTCTCAGGCATGCCTGCTCATCTGTGTAATCGTTTTCGCCTCCCCTGAAAACTGTTTGGCCCAATCCACTATGGTGCCGTGGCTTACTCGTTCTGCGGACAATTCGAGAAGCGGTTGGAATCCGCACGAGACCCAACTAACGCAAGCATCCGTCGGTTCGAAGGGAATTGTCCGCGCGACCATTGTTCCGTTGATCGGAGATGCGCGCGGTATGGAAGCGCAGCCGCTGATTTTGCCGAACGTGAAGACCGCACGCGGAACCCGCGACGTGATGGTGCTGCCGTCGATGGCAGACGTCGTACGCGGAGTGGACGCGCATGATGGCTCGGGCATCTGGCAAGTAACCCTCGGGATGCCGGTGACCGGATCGCAGAGTATCGACGCCCATCAAATCAATCAACATTGGGGTTGCCTCTCGACCGGGGTGATCGACGCCGAAACGCAGCGCCTCTATCAGGTTTGCTGGGTCTCACCGGAAAAAACCGGCAACCCGCAAACGGCTCGGTACTTCATGTTCGTGCGGAAAGTGACGGATGGCAGCCAGGTAGTTGCGCCAGTGTTGATCCAGGGAAAGAGCGGCACACAGGACTTCAACGCAGCAATGCGCAAGCAGCGTTCCTCCCTGGTGGAGACCAACGTCAACGGTGTGAAGACGGTATTGGGGTGTTCGGGGACCATCAACGAAACGGAAGCGGGAGTTGCATCCGGGTATTGTTTTGCGTTCGATGTGGCAAGCAACACGATAAGCGCAATGCTGGCGCTGACCGCGGGTGAGGGTGCCGGCGTATGGATGGCAGGACAAGGCGCAGTGGCCGATGCCCAAGGCAACTTCTACGTCATCACCGGCAATGGCGACTTTGACGGTGTGAGCCAGTGGGGCGAATCGTTCCTGAAACTGAAGTACACGCCTCCTTCGGGAGCGGTCCATGCCGGCCTCGAGGTGGTGGACCACTGGACACCCTGGACGGATCTAGCGAGAACCGGGCGGGCGGCGCCGCCCGCCGTGAAGCTGGCCGGAGTGAGCGCTCCCTCCGAAGCGATGAGAGCGGTTGGCGGCGGCATGAATATGTCTTTGAAGAACGCAAAACTGGTGCCGCAGATCAGTGACCGCGGCACTCCGGTTCTGCTCGTCTTTCCGCAGATCGCTTCCGGCGCCTGGTCCGATGAAGATTGGGGATCGGCCGGTCCGGCGTGCATTTTCTCGATTGGCGTTTGCGTGGCCACTGGAAAGGACGGAATCGCCTATCCCATCAAAACCGCGAGCTTTGGCGGGACAACTCTGGCAGACCTCGCAAACCCTAAGACCAACTGTGCAAAACTCGCCGCGCTTCCGGTGTGGTTGACGATGAGCCCGGGGCCGGTTGATCCCTGTCCAACCGATCCCACTACATTGAACTTCTTTCCCTGGGGCGACACGGCTCATCTCCACATGACGCCGGTACAGTTCTTTGATCCCACGCTGCAATCGTGAACGATTTTCGTGTGGGGTGAGAATTCGCAATTGCATAAGTGGGCGGTGAGTTCGACCGGAAATTTAACGTACGTTGCGCAAAGCAACGAATACGCAAGTGCGGACGTGCGGGAGAATCCTCCGGGAGGAATGCCTGGTGGATTTTGTTCGGGATCGAGCAATGGCACAGATCCGAACTCAGCGATCCTGGTCTGCACGATCCCGTACGGCGATGCCAATGCGCAGGTGGTGAACGGGCGTTTGGTGGTCTACGATCCCGTACACCTCGCTGCGGACGGATCACTCAAGGTGCTATGGGACTCGCAGAATTGGGCGATCCAGTTCCTGTTCAACAAGTTTGATCCTCCGGTGATCGACGGAGGGCAGATCTACGTAGCCAACTACAACGGCGGGGTGGACGTTACCGCCTGGCGAAGTAGGGAACGCGGCACGCCCGCTAATTTTTCGAGGGGGCGACGGGGACCAGCAGCCCACCGGCGCGGATCTGATACAGCTGGTCGCGCCACTGCACCCTGTTGCGGAGGAAACTTGCTAGCCAGATACCGCAGGACAAGGCGTCCCAGAACACGATCAGCGGCAATCGTTGCGCTATGCCGGATTGTTTCATTCCCCAGACGCCGATCAGCCAGGTGATCGCGATTCGGAAGGCCAGGTAAGTTCCCAGAAAGCCGAAAATCACCGGAGCCGTGGGACGAACTGCAATCGCCAGCAGCGACCACGCCAGACCCTGGGTGAAGATCAGGCCCAGATGGCCCCAGGGACGCATGTGGCGCATGACCGTCATCCAGCGCAGGCGCTTGTCGAGCAGTTCGCGAAACGACTGATAGCCTGCTAGTTTCACCAGCGTGTACGGCAGCAGGCGGACCTCGTGGCCGCCCTCGGCGATCAGCCGGCCCACTAGCAGATCGTCCGCCAGGCGATTTTCCAGCGCGGCGTAGCCGCCAAATTCCGCCAGCCGCGTTTTCGTGGTGACGATGGTGGGACCGAGAGCGAATTTCACGCCATCCAACTGCCAGGCGGTAAGAATTCCCGCGTAGAGATCAGAAATCATTCCGATCGTGTGCAATTGCTCGGTGAAGGTGCGCTGATCGGCGGCCGCGTACAAACAAGTGACCGCGCCCACGGCGGGATCGGCCAGCGGCGCAACCACCGAACGCAAATAGTCGGGCCGCACGCGGACGTCGCTATCGGCGATGACCAGCACTTCGTGCTGAGCGGCCGCGGTCAAATGGGCCAACTTGGCGGCTTTGTCGCTCGCGCCCTTGGCGGCGATGCCGAAAATCACGCGAATGCTGCGCTCGGGAAAATCGCGCGCGAGTTTTTCAATCACCGGCAGGACCGGATCGCCATCGTTGCCGACGCAGAAGATGAGTTCGTAGTCGGGATAATCCTGGCGGCAGGTGCTGGCGAAATTTTCGTACGCTTCGGGATCGATGCCGCGGACGGGTTTCAAAATGCTGACCGGCGGGGTGAAATCCGGCCGGGCAACGTTGAGGGAGCGAGAGCGGCGGAAAAATTGCCAGGAACTATAGAGAGCGATGGAATAGAAGATGAAGGGAATGGCGGCGATAGAGAGAAACAGAGTGGAGAAACGAATATTGCCGGGGAAATTCAACCACAGAATCACGTTCAGCATTCGATTTTGGCCATGTTTGAGCGGCTTCCCGGCCATTCGCGGTCGGGCGGCAATCTCCGTTTAGGGCTGAACGATATTGTTGCGAATGGCGTAGCGGACCAACTCGCTCACCGAGTGGCAATCGAGCCGGCGCATAATTTGTGCGCGGTGCGTTTCAACGGTTTTGGTGCTTAGGCCGAGGATGGTGGCCACTTCCTTGCTGGTTTTGCCTTCGGCGAGGAGTTGAACGATCTCGCGCTGCCGGGAAGTGAGCCGGTCGCGGGTGGGCTTGACGTCCACTTTTCCGGTGTTGATCTGCAGGAAGCGGTCGAGCACCATCTGATCGACTTTGGAAGTGAAGTAAGTCTTGTTGCGAGAGAGCGCTTCGACGGCTACTACCAAGTCCTGCCCGGTGTCCGATTTCGTCACATAGCCGCGCGCCCCGGCGTCCAGGACCTCGCGAATCAATTCGTCCGAATCGTGCATGGTGACGATCAGAACTTTGGCCTGGGGATGCACCTTCATGATGCGGCGCACAGCCTCGAGGCCGTTCAGGCGCGGCATGCCGTGGTCGAGAATGATCACGTCGGGCTTGAGCTTCGCCGCCTTTTCGACGGCATCGCGGCCGTCGCGAGCTTCGCCGATTACCTCCCAGCCCTTCTGTGTTTCCAGCAGAGAGCGAATACCCTTGCGAACGAGATCGTGATCGTCGGCGATTAGAATGCGCAGGGGAAGCAAGAGCACCTCTTAACCGAGAATTTTTCGCGTTTCGCCCAAGCGGACGCGCCTGGAGTGCGATGAAGAGTCCGCACCCTTCGGTAGCAAGTGTACGGCGGATGAGGCGAAAACGCCATTGCCAAACCTTTTCGATGGAAAGGGACTAAGCGCTTCGACCGTCTGCAGCTAGCCTCAGGGGTTAAGCGGTCTCCAGCACGGTGCTAAGGAATTCTTCGGAGGCATCTACAGAGAAGTACGCATAGACCGGAAAGGCCCAATCCGCGAGACTACTCAGTCACCACCCCTCGCCGGATAGGCATAGGAGGTGTTCATGAGCGGATCATTGGAAGTCCTGGTGGCTTCAACCCACCTTGAAACACGCGCCGCGTTAATCCACGTTCTCGAACAGTTGTCGGCCGATGTGGTGTCTTCTTCTTCCGTGCAGCAGGCCTCCGAGGTGCTTTCCAAAAGGGCCATCGAACTGGTCTTCTGCGACGACGAATTGCCCGACGGTTCCTAACGCGATTTGCTGCCGGCCGCGCGGTACCGCCAACAGGCACGCGGGTGGTGGTGGGCACGCGGACCGGCGAGTCGGAGGAATACCTGGAGGCCATGCGCTTCGGGGCGTTCGATTTTATCCGCGGGCCGATGCACCCGACCGATGTTGAGCTGGTGGTACTGCGGGCCCAGCACGAACAGGATGAGCGCGCCGCGTAACCTATTAGCCCGTCAATCGAGCCTGCCTACCAGACCGCAGGTGGTCCGGTCCGCGACCGCCGCAATATCCCGGAATGGATTGGATGAGGATTCTCTGAGCCCCGCGAGTGCTGAGGCGGCGTATTGTGATATAGGCTCGCCTGAGAGTAGGATTAACGCGGTCGTTCATGGCGGCCAGGGGCACTCGCGCGCTGCCCAGATGTATTCACGCGCAAATCTCAAGCGGATTGGCGGATGATGGCGAAACGAACTGAGCGGACAGGTTTGCACCCTACGTCGCTACCCAAAGCTCGCACCGGAATTCCGGGATTGGACGAGGTTAGCTTTGGCGGTCTGCCGAGGGGCCGGACCACGATTGTGTGCGGCGGCCCCGGTTGCGGCAAGACTATGCTGGGGCTGGAGTTCGTGGTGCGCGGAGCCATCGAGTTCAACGAGCCAGGGGTGGTGCTGGCTTTTGAGGAAACCGTGGCGGAGATGACCCGCAACGTGGCTTCGTTGGGCTTCGATCTCGATGATCTAGTGCGGCGCAAGAAGCTCTTTATGGAGTACGTGCATATCGAGCCGCGCGAGATCCAGGAAACCGGCGAGTACGACCTGGAAGGGCTGTTCATCCGGTTACAGCAAGCGGTAAAAACGGTGGGCGCTAAGCGGGTGATGCTGGACACGCTGGAAGCGCTGTTTTCGGGATTTCCCAACGAAGGAATTCTGCGCGCCGAAATCCGGCGGTTGTTCCGCTGGTTGAAGGACCGCAATCTGACCACCGTAGTGACTGCGGAAAAGGGCGAAGGAACGCTGACCAGGCACGGGCTGGAGGAATACGTTTCGGATTGCGTGATTCTGTTGGACCATCGAATCAACGATCAGGTATCGACGCGGCGGATGCGCATCGTCAAGTACCGGGGAACGCGACATGGCGCGGACGAATATCCTTTCTTGATCGACGAAGAAGGAATCTCGGTGTTGCCGATCACTTCGATGGAGCTCAAACACAGGGTATCCAACCAGCGGATTTCTTCCGGGGTTCCGGATCTGGATGTCATGCTGGGCGGAAAGGGCTTCTACCGCGGAAGCAGCGTGATGCTCAGCGGCACGGCGGGCAGCGGGAAAACCACTTTGTCGTCCACGTTTGCGGAAGCCTCGGCCCGGCGCGGCGAGCGGTGCCTGTACATCGGCCTGGAGGAATCGAATCTGCAGGTGGCCCGCAACATGAAGTCCGTGGGCATCGACCTGGATACGTGGGTCCGCAAAGGCCTGTTGATTCATGAAGCGTGGCGGCCGACGCAGTACGGGGTAGAGATGCACCTGCTGCGAATCCACAAGTTGATCGCGAAAGTAAAGCCGCGCACGGTAGTAATCGATCCGGTCAGCAATTTGATTAACACCACCACCGAACGGGAAGTGCAGTCGATGCTGACCCGGTTGATCGATTTCTTGAAGAGCGCGCAGATCACGTTTCTCTTTACCAGCCTTACCCACGGCGGCGCCGCTCTGGAGGCCACCGACGAAGGAATTTCCTCGCTCATCGATACATGGATACTGCTGCGCGACGTGGAATTGAATGGGGAACGCAATCGCGTGCTGCATGTGCTGAAGTCGCGCGGCATGGCGCATTCCAACCAACTGCGGGAATTCTCGTTGTCGCGGCGCGGCATACAGTTGCTGCAGCCGTACATCGGGCCAGCCGGTGTGCTGACCGGAACTTCGCGGCTGAGCCAGGAAGCGCAGGAAAGGGCCAACGCGGTATCACGGCAGCAGGATATCGACCGCAAACGCGAGGAAATCGAACGCAAACGCCGCGCGCTGCAAGCGCAGATCGATGTTCTGAAGACGGAATTCTCCGCCGAGGAAACAGGTTTGGAAAGGGATCTGCAAGAATTTCAGAAGGCGCAGGAACAAGTGCAATTGAACCGGGCGCAGATGGCCCGGAGCCGAGGTTCGGATAGCCGGGCGGCGAAGACAGGCAGCACGAAGTAGGATCGGCTTGCCCGGGAGGCCAAGGCATGAAAGGGAAAAAGCCTAAGAACGCGAGCACGAGGTCGAAGGCGTCGAAGGCGTCGAAGGAAGCGTTCACGCTGCGGCTATACATCGCGGGACAAACTCCGCGATCGTTGGCGGCGCTTTCGAACCTGAAACGAATCTGCAGCGAGCATTTCGACGGCGACCAATATCGCCTCGAGGTAATCGATCTGGTGAAACATCCCCAACTCGCGCATGAAGACAATATTTTGGCCATACCGACTTTGGTGCGAAGCCTACCCGTGCCCATTCGCAAAATTATCGGCGACCTATCCAACACCGATCGTGTGCTGGTCGGCCTGGATTCTGACGGCGCCCTGCGACGGGCAAAGTGAGTGGGGTGTAAAATGACGCGCAAAATTCAACCCCGGGCAGCAGCCAACCGGAAGAAAAAGACCAAGACTCGGCCACGTCACATGTACGCCCTGCGGCTGTACATCACCGGCCAAACGCCGCTGTCGGAAACATCGCTGCGCAACCTTAACGAGGTTTGCGCCGAACATCTCGCCGGGCGCTTCGAACTCGAAGTGATCGACATATACCAGCAGCCGCAGCTGGCGCGCGAAGCGCAGATTCTTGCCGCTCCCACGCTGATCAAACGGCTTCCGTTGCCGTTCCGAAAACTGGTTGGTGATCTATCGAACCGCAAACAAGTGCTGTTAGGCTTGGATATCCAGCAGGAGCAGCCGAGCAATGGCTAAGGCTCCCCGCCGGCTCCGGCCGGCATCATCGCAAATTAACAAGCTGCGGGCGCGAGTGGAGGAACTCGAAGAGACGCTGGCGGCGATTTCCAATGGGCGCGTCGATGCGCTGGTATTGACCGGTCCCAACGGCGATCAGGTATTCACCTTGCAGGGCGCGGAACATCCGTACCGGGTGCTGGTGGAAACCATGAACGAAGGAGCGGCCACGCTCGACGTTCAGGGGCACGTGCTGTATGCCAACTCCCACTTGGCGGAGATGTTTGAGGTCCATCTGGAGAAATTCATCGGTACGCCGCTCACGGATCAGGTGCCACCCGGCGAACGAACCAAGCTGCAGGCGCTGCTGAACGACGGTGCGCAGCGAGAAACCAAGGGCGAAATCAACCTGAAGTCTCCGGCTGGCCGTGCGCGGTTGATCCGGTTGTCGCTGAGCCCGATGAAGAGCACCGGACTGCAGGCGGTGGCGCTGGTGGCCACCGAATTGACCGAGTTGGCGGAGGCGAACGACGCGCTGCGGCTCAACGAAGAAGCTTTGCGGCAACTCTCAGGGCGATTGTTGCAACTGCAGGACGACGAACGGCGGCACATCGCGCGAGACTTGCACGACATCACCGGACAGAAGCTGGCGGTGTTGGGAATTTCTCTCTCGCAGGTGCAGCGGGCCAAGCCTCTGCTGAAGGATGCCGACGCCCAGAAGCTGGTTTCGGATTGCCTGATCTACACCAAGCAGATCAGCGAAGAAATCCGGACGCTTTCCTACGTATTACATCCTCCGTTGCTGGATGAACTGGGGCTGACGTCGGCGATCCGCTGGTACACCAAGGGATTCGAATCGCGCACGGGAATTCACGTGGAGATCGAAATTCCCGCTAGTTTTCAGCGGCTTCCTCCGGACGTGGAGGTGACCCTGTTCCGCATCATGCAGGAAAGCCTGACCAACGTGCATCGCTATTCCGGTAGCGCCACCGCGTTTGTGCGGGTGGTGTGTACCGATGCGGAAGTGAAGCTGGCGGTGGGCGATCGCGGGAAGGGGATGCGATCGGACTCGACCGAGGCGGTAGTGAGCGGCGATACCGAAGTGTTAGGTGTGGGGATTCAAGGCATGCGGGAACGCATGCGGCAACTCTCCGGCAGCCTGGACATCCAATCGCGCCCGAATGAGGGCACGGTGGTGACGGCGACGGTGATGATTGCCGATATGATGCCGAAGTTACGGACGGAAGCGGACAGCGCCGACCGGGCGCGCGACGAGTCCGATGCAGCGGAAGCTACCGGTGCGGCAACCAGCGGGCGCAAGCGCATTCTGATCGCGGACGACCACGAAGTGCTGCGGCGAGGGGTGCGGACGCTGTTGGGCACCGAGGCGGAATGGGAAATATGCGGCGAAGCGGTGGACGGGAAAGATGCAGTCGATAAAAGTGCGGCGCTGTCTCCAGACCTGGTGATACTGGACGTCAACATGCCGGTGTTGAACGGGCTGGCGGCGGTGCGGCAGATTTTGCGGCTGCGGCCGCAGCCGAAAGTGCTGGTGTTTACGGTGCACGATTCCGATCAGACGATGATGGAAGTGCAGGCCACCGGCGCGCACGGATATTTGTCGAAAGCGAAGGCGCAGCAGGATTTGATTCACGCGGTGAAGGCGCTGCTCGCCGGGAAGGATTTTTATCCGGCGATACCCAGCCGCGCAAATTAGGATAGCGTTCGCTTTTAAGGTTCGTTCCCGTCTCTTTCTGCTCTGCGCAAGTTTCCTCGTCATGACGGCTCCGATCTTCGCTTTTTGTCCCCCTCGTTTTGGTGGATGTCTTTCTCCTGCTGGCACATAGGTGAGTGGTGCGGCGTTTTGGGTGTGAATTCGAGTTTTCAGTGCGATTGCTTGCCTGCTAGGTTCTTTGTTTTGTGAGAGATGCATTTTCTAATCCTTACAGATGTGACGATTCAAACTGGGTGATGCGGGATTGGGATTTGGGGTTCGATTTCCATTTTCGTTGCTGTGAGTGATTTGGGTCAGGCGTAGTCCGAGAACTAGCGGCCACGCTAGCAAAAAGTGGAGCTAGAAAACATCCGTTAGAGTACCGACTCTGGTCGATTTCTCTCCAGTATAGTTGTCCGATGTGCGGGGGCGCGTTTGGAGTGTCGGAGATCTTTGGTTTCATGTGCGCACAGCCAGATTGGCTGTGCCACAACACCCGCCGGGAGCTTTCAGCTTGGGCTAGTGCTTGGTTTATCTGCACACAGCCAGATTGGCTGGGGCACGGGCTCTAGGATTTTTTCTTGGTGCCGGTCTTGCGGCTGTTCTGGATCCACCGATAGATGGAGAACGCGCTGGCCAGCACGGAGATGCCGATCACAACGAACATCCAGTGTTCGAACTGACCGGACTTCGCCGTGGAAATCATGAACCCGCCGTAGTGAATGGCCAGACCGCCCTCCAACGAGAAGCGCACCAGGCGCGAAGTGCCGATGATCAGCAGGAGTTTTCCACGTCGATGATTGAGAGCCGCGGCGGTGGCTACGACCACTGTGAACGGAAACGGCGGAGGCATAAGGGCCGCGAACGCGACCACCAGGATGGCGTGGGCTTCCATCTTCTTTTGGAAATATTTGAGGCCCTTGCGGGAAACGTGCTTCTTTATCTGGTGTTCGCCCTTGTGTCCCAACCAGATGGTGGTGGCGCAGCCGGCGACGGAGCCAATGGTGGCTGCCACGACGTAGAACGGCATGTGGGAATGGTCGTGGGCGCTGAGTGCGATGACCAGCAGGTCGATTCCGAACGGGATGATTAGGAATGTGGAGTCGAGGAAAGCGAGGCCTAGCACGCCGAAAGCACCAGCATGAAGGAGGCTAACAAGAAAACCATGGATTATCGAGTTTGATTTCACCCGGGGAAACCGCCGGAAGCGATGCAGTTGAGATTGACCGGCGAGATGCCGGGAATTTTCGAGGTTGAGCGTCCGCTCAGTTGAGACTGAGGGCGATGGAACGATTCACGGCGCCACGGTCGAGTTGAGAAGGGCATCTTGAGGTCCTCGGGCGAATGAGATGCCACCCAGGCACTATAGGCGACAAATTGCAGGCGCACCATCCTCCGCGTCCCGCGTGCGCGGAGTGGAAACACCCTACAAAGCCCATACATGATTACCTACAAGCCTCCCTATGGAAGGACGGCCCAGATTCGGAGCGGGTTTCCGGTGCGCGGTGCGGAATCGGAAGGTGGCGCTGTGGAAGGACGGCGGGCAATTCTGAGGCTGGGGTGTGTTGGGCGATGTGGCTAGGAAGCTGAACGTGACGGAAGATATCCGGCGGGCCCGCTTGGGCGCGGGTCCGCCGGACTGAATGAGTTACCGCAACGAGTCGCCGAGAGTCGCGAGGCGATCTGCCATCGCTGCGTGAAAATCGGAGGCCATGGCGTTGGCCTTCTGTTGCTGCGCGGGCGTAAGCAACTGAAAGATTTCGCCGCGGATTTTTTCCTTCTCGACGATGGCGTCGGTGAAATTAGCGGATTGCTGCTGGGCGACGGAGCGAACGAAGGCTTCGTCGAAGGTGCTTTTGGTCCGCAACTGTTCGTTCTGTTGCTCGAACCGCAGAGCCAGCGACTGGATCGCCGGGCGCTCGTTCTGCAGGATGGTGCGGATGCTTTCGCGTTGGGCGTCGGTGAGGTCGAGATCACGCGCCAGGCGGCGCGCCATGAACCCTGACCGCTGCTGCTGCATCCAGGCGTGGCATGCGGGACCGCGAACGGCCGCCGCCGCTACCGCCGTTCCCAGAGCTGCCACCGCAAGTAGTGCTATGAGACCCTTTTTCATGGTAGTTCTCCCTTTTTTCAATCTGACTCGAATCATTGCCCTTCATCTCTTAAGATGTTTGAGCACGGCCTCCGAATGTAAGGAAGTGTCAGCTTGCAGCCCGGGCAACTCCAACACCAGCGCACAAACAAAGGCAACCGCCCGATTCCCGAACGGCCGCCGGACCCCAACATCGCTCGGCTGAAACTAGGGGCAGGTGACGGTCTGGCCAGCTGAATTGGTGCAGGTTCCGGTGTGGGTGACGCCCTGACCCTTGGTGGCCGACGTGTCGCCGGTGTAGGTGGTGCCCGTCTTGCTGGTGGCGGTGGTGGTGTGGGTGGTAGTACCGTTCTGCGAAGTGGTATTGCCCTTGTATCTGGCCCCGTTCACGCCCTGCGCGGTGGTGCTGCGCGATCCAGTCACTGGCCCGCCCGCGGCGGGTGACGAAGAGCCGCTGCTTTGAATCGAGCCATTGGCGCCGGACGCGGAAGCGCTGCCCTGGTGGGTGGCGCTGCCGTTGCTCCACTGCGTGCTGCTCTTACGTGCGCCGGAAGCACCGTTGGCTCCTTTGAACGCGCCGCCGCTGGCTGCCTGTCCTGAACCTTGTCCGTTGGTGGTGACGGCTCCGCCGCGCGCCGCCCTACCTTTGGCTCCCGACGCTACGGCGCCGCGTGCTGCGGTGACGCCGCCGGAGGAATTCTTTCGCGCTACACCTCCGCGCGCGACAACCTGCGCGTTCGCCGAGCTGGACATCATTCCGAAGGCTACCATCGCTGCCAGCACTGCCCATTTGGAATTGATTTTCATGTTCGATCTCCTTGTGTAGATCTCAGCGCTGCGAATGTTGCGCGCTCGATAGGACTAACTCGCGTCGCGGGTGGGGGTGTGTAAGGAAGTGTCGGGTTCGCAGCTATGGAAGGGGTTTTCCGCAGGCAACTAGGCGCGGTGGACGGCGAGAACGAAATTCAAAATAAGCGAATTCAAAACACCCGTTGCCGGGAGGCTTTGCGCACAACGGTTGAACGTTCAAGGACACAACGCCCACCCTTCCCAAACCCTGGGAAGAGTGGCGTACCCGGAAAAGACAGAAGCGTCAAACCGTAGAACCGGAAGTGGGGTGATATTGCGCGGGCAGAACTATGCGGACTTCGAGGCCGCCGCCTTGGCGGTTTGAGGCGGTGATGGAGCCGCCCTGAAGCAGGGCGACGCGTTGGGCGATCGCCAGGCCGAGTCCGGTGCCGCCGGTGCCGCGATCGCGGGCTTCAGAGACTCGATAGAAGGGCTCGAATATTCGCGACAGGGAATCGGCAGGAACGCCTGGTCCGTGATCTTGAACGCAAATCGTGGCGCGCGGCTGAGCAGCGGCTTCGCAGGTCAGACTGATCTCCACCGAACTGCCTGGCGGGGTGTAGTGGAGGGCATTGCGCACCACATTTTCGATGCAACTTCGCAGCAGGTTGGGATCGCCGCTTAGCCAGCATTCCTGGGTGCGGAGAACACTGACGATCTTCTCCTGCGCGGTGCCTTCGATTTGCGCGTCGGCTGCCACGCTCTCCAAAATCTTGCGCAAATTGAGCGGGCCTCCGGGGGACAGCTCGGCGGAAAGGTTCAGGCGAGTGAGGGTGACGATCTCTCCGATCATGGCGTCGAGGCGATGGAGATCGGTCTCGATGCGCTCGAAAGATTCGGGGTCTCCGCGGCGCGCCAGCTCGAGCGAAACGGTCATTCGCGCCAGGGGCGAGCGCAATTCGTGGGAGATGTCGCCCAGCAGTTGCTGCTGCTTTTGCAGCAGGGACTGAATGCGCCCGGCCATGGCGTCGAAATCGCGGGCCAGATCGGCGAGCTCGTCATTGCGGGGCTGGATCGCCGGGGTCGCGCGCACCGAAAGGTCGCCTTCGGCGATCCTTCCGGCGGCGGATTGCAGGGCGCGAATCGGGCGGGCGATGTGGCGAGCCAGCCAAAGACTCAGCAGTCCGGCGCAGAGCAGGGCGATGACAATGCGCAGCAGCATCACGCTAAATTCGGGTTGGGCCCTCCAGCCGCGCAATGGACGCACCAACGCGACGAAAACGAATGTTCCGGTGGGTGTGTGAACGACCGATGCAGCGGTCCAGAACATCCCCACGCGGAATTTCGATTGGCCAGATTTTAGGGCGTCGTCGAGTACCGCCCGCGCGCCAATGGGGGTGTCGCGGCCGCTGATCGGATGGCCCGAAGCGTCCAAGAGCGCGGCGTGAATTCCGGAAGATGTTTCAATTTCGTCGAGATATTGGTTCAGCTCGGCGGCGCCGCCGTGGATGTAAAAGTCAGTAGCGCTGCGCGCGTAGAAATCCGTGGTGTGCGAAAGCCAGCGCCGGCCGATGGGCTCGGCGCCGCTCAAGATGCCGATCGCGAACACGGAAATCGAAACCAGCGCGGTGGAAGCCCAGAACCACAGCAGAATTTTGGCGAAGATACCGCGGATCATAGAGGGGGCCTCACTTTTGCACCAGGGCGGCGCCGGGATCGGCGTAGAGATAACCGGTGCCGCGGATGTTGCGAATGCGTTCGACGCCGCCGGCATGGGTGCCCAGTTTCTTGCGGAGATTGCTGATGTGGTTGTCGATGCTGCGATCGAGCATGCCGATGGGGCGGCCGAGAGCTTCTTCGGCGATTTCTTCGCGGGATACCACCTTGCCGGCGGAACGAGCGAGCAGCAGGAGAATATCGAACTCCGCCGCGGTGAGTTCCACGGATTTTTCTTCGCGCAGGACGATCCGGGTTTTGCGATCAAGGCGCAGGTCGCCAATGCTGAAAACGTCGGGCAGCGGCGCCGGAATGTTGCGTCGCAGTACGGCGCGTATGCGCGCGACCAGCTCGCGCGGATGAAACGGTTTGGGAAGGTAGTCGTCGGCGCCCGCGTCGAGCCCGGCGATGCGTTCGGTTTCGTCGCCGCGCGCGGTGAGCATCACAACCGGGACGGCGGAGGTGCGGCGGATCCGCTTGAGAACCTTGCGGCCGTCGCCGCCGGGCAGCATGACGTCCAAAATAACGAGCTGATAGCGGCCGCTCGCGGCTTCGCGGATTCCGGCGTCGGCATCATGCACGGCGCTGACGGCGAAGCCATCCATGGCCAGGAGTCGAGAAAGGGAAGCGCAGAGTTCCACGTCGTCGTCGATGAGCAGCAAGTCGATGGGTTCCATGTCACCGGGAAGTTTCCGTCGATTTGACAGGGAAAGCCACCGGTTTAGTGGCGCCAGACACTTCCTTACAATTGCGCCGCGGCTGCCGCTAACCTGTGCCGTTGCGATGCGATTTTTGTGCCCGGCCGTTCCGCTTGGACTTTAGAGTCCCGTGCGAAAGGTCAGGCGGTGACGGTGACGCGGGAGCCGTCGCTGACTACCACGCGATCGCGGCCGGCGGATTTCGCGACGTACAGAGCGGCGTCGGCGGTCCGAACGAGGTCGGCGATGTTGTCGCCATGGTCGGGATAGGTGGCGAGGCCGACGGAAATGGTGACACCGGAGGGAACCCCTAGCTGGGTGCCCACGGAGATGCGCCTGGCGCCTTCGCGCAGAGACTCAGCGCGCCCCAAGGCTCCTTCGCTATCGGCGTCGGGCAAAATGACGGTGAATTCCTCGCCGCCATACCGGCAGGGTGTGTCGTAGACGCGCACGTGCTCCCGCAGGAACACGCCGAACTCGCGGAGCAAGGCGTCGCCAGCTTCGTGACCCATGGTGTCGTTAAAGCGCTTAAAGTGATCGATGTCGATCATGAGGACAGTGAGAGGCGCTTTCTTTCGCTTGGCTCGGTGTAATTCGCGGACCAGCGATTCTTCCATATAGCGCCGGTTGAAAAGGCCGGTGAGCGGGTCGCGGATCGATTGGCTGCGAAGTTTGTCGCGGAGCTGCAGGTTGGCGATGGCCAGAGAAATTTGCTCCGCTGCGCCAACACTCAAGCGCAACTGGTCGGCGTTCGAATGCGGTGCGGGTGGCGCCTGGCTGTGCACACTCGGCTCGCGGGCCGCGCCGACCACGCACAGAATGCCTAGCGTTTCGCCATGCGCGATCATGGGAATGCACGTCGCCGGGGAACTGGATCCCACGTCCAAGTGGCGGCAGCGCAATTCGAAATCAAGTTCTGTGGCTTGCACACGGCCGCGACGCAGCGCCCAACAGTCGTCGGTGGCAAAATTCGATTCTCCCGGCCGGGCCTCGCCCCAGGAGCAGACGTTTTCCAGGATATTGCGCGACGCACTGGTTACATATAGCGCGCCGGAAGTGGCGGGAAGAAGATGGGGCAGGATCGGCCCAATCATCTTGTAACTCTCATCGAGATTGCGGCACGATTGCAGGCGCTCTACCAGCTTGTTGAGCATGGCACTGTCGTGGGCTTGGCGCTCAACCACCTTGAGCGCCTCGGCGGTGCGAACGTGCGCGGACTGAACTTCAAGCTCCGATCTTCGCTGCTCGCTGACGTCGCTAAATGCGATCACCCCGCCCGCGGATCCATCCTCACCGTGCAGCGGTCGTCCGGTGACGGAGATCCACACCCCTTCGGAAGCACCCGGACGGCGGACCAGCACCCTGACATTGTCGGTCGATTGCCCGCGCAAGGCCAGGGATAGCGGCAAGTCTCCCAGAGCGTATTGAGTAACGCCGTCGGCCATTAGAAGCTTGAACTCGGTACCCCAGTTGGTCTGGTTCCGTGGGCCGAGGCCTATACCTAGCAAACGATCCGCTTGTTCGTTTACCAAGACGATGTTCCCACTTCGGTCTGCGACGAGCACACCCTCGCCCAGGCTGTCGAGGACCGACTGCAACATGCTGCGTTGCCGCGTCAGGTTGTGTTCCGCGCGATCGCGATGCCTGCGATCGATGCCGCCGACGATGGCCGCGAATGCCACAAACGCCACCGCCAGCAACATGCCTCCCAAAGTGACCAGCAGGCTGCGGCGAGCCTGCGCCGAAGCGGTAGCCTGGCGTTGGGCGAGCAAAGAAATTTCCTCGCCCTCCATTTCGGCGAGGGCCTGGCGCGTGGCTTCTATGGTTTTACGGCCGCGCACATAGAGATCGGATTGATCTCCCGAGCGGATGGAATTCTGGGAATCGACGGCAACGGCGGCCTGCAAGAGCGCGATACGGTCGTTTACCAGGGCTTGCAGCCCGGGGAGGCGCGCTTGTTGGTGGGGATTGTCGCTGGTGAGTGTGCGCAAATGCTCGATGGTCGCCGGTATGCCGATCACGGAGCGTTCGAAAGCCGCCAAGTCTTCCGGATCGTGGGAAATATAGTAGCCACGGCGGCTGCTCTCGGCGCTGGTAAGATCGGACGCAACTCGCTGCAGGGTTTGCTCTACCTCACGGGTGTGGGTGACCCAGGACATCGAAACGACCAAATGTTCGACGCTTACGTACATCTCGGCGGCCGCGCCCACGAGAACCACGATGCCGAGACCCAGAGCGCATTGGCGGACGACGGCGTTGGTCCAGCGTAGGCGGCGGGTTTGGGTGGCCTCAGATTTCAAGGTGGCGATTCCCTGGTGACCGTTAGGATATCGCGCGCGGAAGGTGCGCCCAGGGAACGAAGGCAGCAGCCGCGGCGGATCGGCGGAAAGGATACCGAGCCGAAACCAAGGCGTAGTATCCCGAGGTACAGGAGAAGTCTAAGAGGCTTCTAATGGGGGAACAAGAGCCGCAACTGCTGGTATGCCCGGTTGGTAAAGGTGCGGATCGGCGTCGTGACGATGAGGGGAGTGGTTCGGCATACTGGCTGCGGGCGCGATGGCAGCCACGTCGGACGGGACGAGGCTCATGGCGGTAGCGAAGGATAGCATAGGCGCGGATCCGCGAAAGTGTAGGGAAAGGGTCTAACTGCCATGTACTAGACGTAATCACCTCGCTGGGCGGCAACCTTAAGGCACGGAAAAGCTTGGCGATCTGTGATATATCTCCTCGGTCAACTCATCCGACTGAATGACCCAAAGCATGAAAACACTTTACTGGTTTGCGTTTTTCGCGGTGCTGGGGTCTGCGTCGGCTGCTCGGGCGCAGGATGCCGCGGCGGTGTGGGGCGCGGTTACGCAGACGGCGTTCGACCCGGCTAAATCGGGACACGTGGAAAATATCGTGATCACACGGGACCGCATGCGCATCACGCTGGTTTCCGGGGAGATTCAGTTTGGGCGGCCGGCGAATGGGGTGGTATTTGCCGCGGCATTTAGCGGGCGCGGGAAGCTGGAGATCCAGCCGCCGAATCCACGGGAGGAGCAGCAACTGCAGTTCATGGCTCGAGCAAATTCGCTTAACGTGGAGTTCACCGAGGCTACGTTTAGTTTCACGGACAGTTTTTTGCAGGACGTATCGGGATCGATGAAGTGGACGCCGTCGCCGGCTGGGCAACTGGCGGACTTGTACGGAAAGCGCCAGACCGAGCGCGAAAACGTGGCGGCGGAGATCGTCCCACGCGTTTTTCTGGGGGTGCTATCCGGCGACCGCGTGCGCAGCGCTTATTTTGCGGGCGAATTCAAGACCCAGGCCTACGGCTGGGTATTGGCGAAGTACGACGCGCTGGATCCCGAGCAAGTGTTCGTGGGCCGGTGGGGCGGTCGGACCGAAATCTTAAATCTCGACACGTGGATGCATTTCGCGGCAGGCAACGGGACGGGCGACCCATTCGCCGATCCGCAGGCCAAGGATCTGTTCACGCCGCGGGCCTACCATATCGAAGCCACGGTGACGACTGGAGCCGAACTCTCGGCGACTACGCAGGTAAAGATGGACGAGCGGGTAGACAACGAGCGCGTTGCGTTGTTTGGTCTGAACCCCAACCTGCGGGTGGACTCGGTGAAGGACGCCGTCGGAACATCGCTGGCATTCTTCCAGCCGCGAGAAGCGAAGGACCGCTACCAGACCTACGGCCAGTACATCGCGGTGGTACTGGCCCAAGCGTCGAAGGCGGGCAAGACGGCGACGCTCGAATTCCACTACGCGGGAAAGCGGGTGATCCGAAGGGTAGGCGAGGGAAACTACTTCTGCCCGAGTTACGGGTGGTATCCCGGCGCGGCTAATGAATTTTCCAGCCGCTCCGATTTCGAGCTCACGTTCCACTACCCCAAGAAGTACTCGCTGGTGGCCACGGGCAGCCCGGTGGGGACTCCCAAAGATGGAACGGGCACCTGGAAGAGCGATATTCCGCTGGCTGCCGCGGGGTTCGCCTATGGTGATTACAAGGAAAGCACCCAGAAAGTAGGCAATGTGAGTGTGGACGTATTTGCGAATCGGAACCCCGACGATTTTCTGACGACGGTAAACACTCTCAATAGCGGGGACCTGCCGGGGCAGACCCCGATGGACAGCATGCCGATCGGCACTCTGGATGCAGCCGCCACCATCAAGGAAATGAACAGTGAAATCAGCAACAGCATAAAGCTCTTCGAGGATTATTTCGGACCGTATCCCTACAGCCATCTATCGGTGACCAATATTCCTTACAGTTACGGACAGGGATGGCCGGGGCTATTGTATCTATCGGTACTTTCGTTTCTCGATTCGACGCAACGGCACGCGCTGGGAATTACCGATCAGCTTGGGGTGAGCGATTATTTTCGCGCCCACGAAACCTCTCACCAATGGTGGGGGCACCGCGTGGGATGGAAGAGCTATCACGACCAGTGGATGTCTGAAGGTTTTGCCAATTTTTCGGGGAATCTCTACATTCAATATCGCGAAAACCCCGGCGAGTATCTGAAGCGTATCAAACTGGATCGAGAACAGCTCCTGCAAAAGGATCGTTACGGCCATGAGTACGAATCAGTAGGCCCGGTCTGGATGGGGGAACGGCTGCGTTCGACGGAGAGCCCCGACGCATACGACGTGGTTATCTACAAGAAGGGTGGGTACATCCTGCACATGATCCGAATGATGATGAGAGACGGACAAAATGCGGATGCCGATCACTACTTCAAGGATTTGATGCATGATTTCACCAAGACCTATGACAACAAGCCGGCGTCTACCCTGGATTTCCAAGCGATGGTGGAAAAGCACATGCGCCCGCATATGGCCGCCGACAAGCAGCATCTCAATATGGACTGGTTCTTCCACCAATATGTGTACGGCACCGGCGTGGCGCACTACGATTTTCACTACAAGTTGACCGAACAGAATGGCAAATGGCTGGTGGACGGCACGATTTCTCAATCCGGAGTGCCAGCCGATTGGCACGACGTGCTGCCGGTTTACGTGCACCTTCCAGCGGGTAAGATCGTTCAAGCGGGTTGGGTGCGTATCACCGGGCCAACCTCGCAGCTAACGTTAACGTTGCCGATGAAGCCCGACAAGATCTCGCTGAACGACTACGAGGAGATTCTGGCGGTTGTCAAACAATAGCGTCCAGGCGCGCCAGGCGCGGTTATGGCTGGCGCTGGGTGTGCGCCCCCGCAACAGCACGATCCCGCAAGCGGACATTCGCTTCGTCTCTCCAACCCCTGCTCATAGCGTAACCAGCTGATATTACGGGGCATAGCTCGATCGTTGCATGGCCCACGGTATGCACGTGTAGATACCGACGAGGAGGATCAAAGCATGTCGATGACGCAATCTTGGTGGGATGGCCTTGGACGAAACGTGTGGACCAGCCCGCGTCACCATTGGGAAATGACCAGGCAGGATTGCGCATATGCCTTCCGCCGGTTGCGTAAGAGCGCCGGGTTCTCTGTGCTGGCGGTGCTGACGCTTGGGCTGGGAGTGGGCGCGAACACGGCCATCTTCAGCGTGGTCAACGCGGTCCTGTTGCGTCCGCTTCCGTATCCTCGCGGCAACGAACTGGTGGTGGTGCGGCAGGCGGCGGAGGGCCCGGGCCTGGACAATATTAATTTTTCGGTGAAGGAAGTGCAGGACTACCGCAGCCAAACCCAGACGCTCTCGGAGGTTGAGGAATATCACACCATGACGTTCACGCTGCTGGGGCGCGAGGAGCCGCTGCGGGTCCAGAGTGGGGTGGTCTCTCCGGGATTCTTTGGAATGTTTGGAGTGCGCCCGATCATGGGCCGGGATTTCCTGGCTGATGACGACCGTCCGGGGGCGCCGGCGGTGTTGCTGGTGAGCTACGAATTCTGGAAGCAGGGCCTGCGTGGGGATCCGGAGATCGTCGGCAAGCGATTTCAAATGAACGACAAAGTGCACACGGTGATCGGGGTGCTGCCGCCGGTGCCGCAATATCCGAACCAAAACGATGTGTACATGCCGACGTCGGCATGCCCGTTTCGCGGTGCAGCGCACATGACAGAAGACCGTGACATGCGGATGATGAGTGTATTCGCGCGCGCGAAAGAAAACGTGAGCGCGAAGCAGGTGAATGCGGACCTGGCGACCATTGCCGCTCGCCTGCGACAGGATTATCCGGAGAGCTATCCGCAGAAGATGGGATACCGTGCAGCGTCGTTCTCGCTGCAGAACGAGCTGACCAAACAGGCGCGCCCTACGCTGTTGGTGCTGCTAGGCGCCGCAGGCTTCGTGCTGCTGATCGCCTGCGCCAACATCGCCAACTTGACGCTGTCGCAGACGGCGCGGCGGGAGCGGGAATTCGCGGTGCGTGCGGCGCTGGGGGCGGGGAAGGGCCGCTTGCTACGGCAACTGCTCACCGAGAGCGCGATGCTGGCGGTGGCGGGCGCGCTAGTGGGTTTATTTTTCGCTTCGGCGGGAATGGATCTACTAACCGCGTTCGCGGCCAGGTTTACGCCACGCGCGCGGGAGATCGATATTGACCGCACGGTGCTGTTGTTCACGGTGGTGGTGGCCATGGTAACTAGCGTTGTGGCGGGAACGCTGTCGGCGTTCTTTTCGCGTTCGAACCTCAGCGGGGCGTTGAAGGATGGCGGCGCCGCGGGCAGCGGGCGGGCCAAGAACCGCCTTCGCAACTTGCTGATCGTCTCGCAGGTGGCGTTTTCGTTTCTGTTGCTGGCCGGCGCAGGCCTGATGTTAAGAAGCTTCATCAAATTGCAGGGCGTAAATCCCGGGTTTGTGCCGCAGCGCGTGCTGACCATGGGAATCAACCTGAATTTCTCGAAGTACACCACGCGGCAGCAATCCGAGGACGTAGCTCAGAAAATCTTGGCGGAGCTGCAGGTGCAGCCGGGGGTGATGTCCGCGGCGATATCGTCGAGCTTTCCGCTGGATCCGGACAACATCATCAATGGCTCCAGCGCCAACCCATTTGAAATCGAGGGGCAGCCGCCGGCGGCAGACGAAGTAACTCCGGAATCCGATTTCCGCACCGCTACGCCCGACTATTTCCGCACGCTCGGAATTCCCTTGCTCAGCGGCCGGAGCTTTACGGATGCCGATCGCGCGAAGGGACCACAGGTGGCCATCATCAACCAGGCGCTGGCGCGCCATCGCTGGCCAGGACAAGATCCGCTGGGGCATCGCGTGTCGTACGATAACCGCAAGACGTGGGCGACGATTGTAGGGGTGGTGGGAGATACCAAAGAATTTGGGCTGGACCAGAAAGTGAGCAATCAGATCTATCTGCCGGTGGCGCAGTTCGGGGTGGTGGGCAGCGTGATCGTGCGCGCCATGGGAGACCCGTTGACGCTGGCGCGCCAGACCCGCGAGGCGATTTATCGCGTTGATTCGCAAATCGCGATCACCAACATGTTGACGCTCGAGCAGGCCCGCTCGAACACACTGGCGTCGCCCCGCCTGACCGCCAACTTGCTAGGCATCTTCGCCGGGCTTGCTCTGATCATGGCGGCTACGGGGATCGGCGGAATCATGGCTCTCGCAGTTAGCCAGCGCATGCGGGAAATCGGCATTCGCATGGCGCTGGGGGCGAGCCCGGGCACGGTGCTAGGGATGATTCTGAGGCAGGGGATCGCGCTAGGCGTCGCGGGGATCGGGATCGGGCTGATGGCGGCGATAGCGCTAACGCGGCTGCTGCAGACGCTGCTATTCGAAATATCGCCAACCGACGTGGCGACCTTCGCCGGTGTGGCAATGATCCTGCTCACTGCAGCGGTGCTCTCGTGTTGGTTGCCGGCGAGGCGCGCAGCGAAGATCGACCCTCTGACCGCGCTGCACTGTGAGTGACCGCTCCGCTTCCGCGTTGGCAGTATTCCTAGTTCAGCCCTGACTGAGTAGCCTTGACGGCGCAGCCGACGCCGGTGGGGCAATTTCCGTTGGCGGTTCCGGAAGTTACGTAGGACAACGGGCTGAAGTAGATGCTGGACGCTTGAGCTGCGGTGGAGACATTGTCCAGGATTATCCCGCTACTCCCGCCGGGCTCGCCGAGGGAGGAATTGACGGCGGTGGGCATGGGCGTCGGGAACTGGGTGGAACTGCCGTCGGTGACGATGACCGACATCACGCAGCCGGCTGAAGGATTGGAATCGGCCACGCCACTCCCGCCCAAAGTGGTGCAATTTTGTCCGCCGCCGCCGGTCTGAACGCTGAAAAACATGTAATCGACGCCGGCATTATAGACTTCGGTCATCGGAGAGCACTCCGCGTCCGCCGACGAGCTGACATTGAGGAAGTTACCGTCTACACCCTGCAAACTACCAAACTGATCGAAATAGGCCCGCTCAATCGCCGGATTGTCGTTGGAACTGCCGGGATTCTTACCGCAGAAATACAGATAGCCGTATTGGTAGCTGCCCGAATAGTAGCTATTGTCGAAGTCACCATCATGCATCTGGACTCCGGCGGGTCCCACCACGAACGCCGCACTGACCGAGAAGTCGGTCGAGAATTGGGCTATTTCGGAGCCGCCATTGGTGTCGTCGCTCACGAAGGCGGTCACCGTCTCCGCGGTGGAGTCCACGATGGGGGGATCGGGAATGGGGAATCCGTTAACGCCTTGGGTTCCGGACGTGTAGGTCTGTGGTCCCAACGCTCCGCTCGATGCAACCACCGAGCTCACTACTCCGTTGGCATCGGCGACGAAAATGTTGCCGGATGTGGCGTCGAAAACCGGACCGGTGAGCGCGAAACCGGAGTCCACAGTGGTTTGCCAGCCCAGCGAAGGAGTTCCCAAGAACACGCCATTAACCTCGCGGATTTTGCCGCTATCGTCGCCCACGTAGATGCGATCGTTGGTGTAGTCGATGAAAGGCGCCGAGTTGCTATCGGACGACGTACTGAGAGTGAGGTTGACCATGCACGGCGCCGCACACGCTCTGTAGTTGGCAGCGGTGACCGTTCCCGGCACAACTGGGCTGGCCAAAGTTCCGTTCGCATTCTTCCACTTTACAATGTGTAGGATCGAGCCGACCGTGCAGCCGGTCTGGCCGGTTTGACAACTCGGGGTGCTTTCCACGATCGCTATCTGCGTGCCATCGTCTGAGAGCGCCGGAGAAGTGGTGGTCTCACCTTGCGCGGTGGAGATACCGTAGGCGAACTTCACCACCGGCCCGCTGCCTGGGCAGAGCCCCGCGGGCGTGCCGGAGTATAGATTCATAAGGCCGATCAGGTTGGCTACCGCCGCGGTGGTTCCTCCCCCGCCTCCGAAGAAGTTTCCGGAGAAAAAGGTGAAGTTGGCTGGGCAGGTGCCGCCACGGAAAGGGAAGCAATTAATCGGCGAGTCGGTGGTGTTATTTCCGCCCGCTCCCGAGTCCGTGCCGCCGGTGGCGACATCGATAAAGAAAATTGCGTTCCCGAAGTGACCGGTCGCGGTGTAAGGGAAAGTTCCGGTAACGCCGCCGCCCGCCAGTTCAGCCGCATTTACCGCCGCGGCCAAATCCGCGGCGGCCGATCGCGAGTCGGTGCCCACCTGGAACTGATCAGCGCCGGGAGTAGTGGTGTTGCCGACCGCAGTAAATGTCACCGCCCTGCCGGTAGCAGGGGGAGTGATGGTGATAGTGGAACCCACGGGTGGCGCGCCCCAGAAAATGCCGACGTTGGTGGCGTTCTCAATAAAGCCGGTGTGGGTTCCGGAGGCGCTGTTGTTATTGAAAACGACGAAGTCGCTGGTGCAATTGGCGGACGTGACCGAAGCGTTGATGTTGAATTCGAATTTGGCGGGATATTGCCCGTTGCCGACAGTGCCAAAGTTCGCCAACGAAGACGTCCAATCCCTGGACAAACTGCCCTCGATAAGCACGCCGGAATCGGCAGGGACCGGCTGGGTGGCCGCCGGCAACTCGATTGACACGGGCACGGCGGCACGCGCGACGGCGTTTCGGCGAGCCACTTGCTGCCGGAACCGGGGATCGGCCTGCGCACGGAGCGCCTTGGGAGAACCGGAGCTGGCGTAAGCATCAGCATGGGAGAAAATCAAGTGACGATGGCTCCAGTCGGTCACCATGGGAACCCGCGGACGCTCCGCGCTCTGCTCGGGCGACTGCCCACGAAGAATGATAGGGGCGAAGAGCAAGGCGAACATGATCAGGAGCGGGGCAATCGTCGAAGAACCACGCAAATTCATCCATTCCTCGCAGGACCTAGACCGCTGCCTCGGCTGGGGTTTACTGCCCGGTGAATCTGCCCGATTATTTGTGTGAGTGGTAGTCATCGGTGGAGTTGCTCCGCCTTGGCGGTGGAGCTAAGTGTAGCCCGCGCCGAAACATTCTCGCTCTGCCAGGAAAGTGCACCACACAAATCCCGCCTGGAAGCGGCTCCCAAAGCGAAGTGGCGGGGGCACCACTCCGCCTCGGGAAGCGCCTTAGGTCGGCAGCGGGGGCGCCGCCGACCTAGTTGGAGGTATACGTTAAGCCATTGAGCAATAAGCTACTGCAGCGCCGATTGGGTGGCCTTCACTGCGCAACCGATGCCGGAAGCACAGTTTCCGTTAGCGGTGGAGGTCGCAAACGATAGCGGACTGAAATAGA
>Ga0302324_100002921_pt1 | contig 38717 bp, 65 predicted proteins | sample Palsa_T0_1_FD_201949 | JGI IMG/M metagenome (GOLD analysis project Ga0302324, IMG submission 201949) | Peat permafrost microbial communities from Stordalen Mire near Abisko, Sweden - Palsa_T0_1 | ecosystem: Environmental > Terrestrial > Soil > Palsa > Peat permafrost | place: Sweden: Abisko... | reverse complement strand
CGCACCGACACCATGAGCGCGCTCGAGGCGCGGGTCGAGGGCCTGACCTGGATGGTGCGCAGCGTCATCGTCGCCGCGGTGGTGGAATTCTTGGTGGGCGTCGCCGTGGCGTTTGTCATGAAGGGGGCGAAATGACGGCCACCGACAAGCAGGAAATCCTGGCAGCGATCCTCGCGAGCGAAGCGCGCATTGCAGAGCAAATCCGGCGCAGCCGCTCGTATGAAGTCATCAACATTGATGCGGTCGTCAAAGACGTGCAGGAGATCAAGCACATCCTGTACCGGCGGCCGACGTGGCCTCGCTAGAGCGCGTCGCATGGCTTGCGGCCCTGGTGCTGACCCTCGCCGGCAGCCTGATTCTGTATGAGCGCCACGCGGGCGCCGCGAACTGCGTGAAAGCCGATGTCGCGGCGGTCACGGTGCAGGAGGCCCACAATGCGGCCCGCGCCGTGACCGAGGCGGCAACCATAAATTCCGAGGTAATTACTCATGCGCAAGCGCTTAGCGTCCCTACTCTGCCCGTTCCTGCTTTGCACTGCGTGCGCGTCGACACCGCGCCCGGTGCTGTGCCCCAAGCCCCAGCCGCCCCCAGCCGAGGCGATGGTCCCGCCCAACTACCAGCGGCAACTGGACCAGGTGCTCAATCCGCCGCCTTTGATCCTGGACCCCAAGTAGTCAAGATCGGCCAGGCGTGCGACGCCCAGGTGAGGGAATTGCAGGACTACATCCTTCGGGTAGCGCTCACGCCATGAAATGGCAAGTGTGGTGGCGCAAGCAGCCGACGGCGCCCGCGATCCCGCCCTACGCACCGCTGATTCAGCGCGAGCACCCGCCCGCGGAGCCGGGCATCGTGGTCGATGAGATCGACACCAGCGCCATGAGCAAGACCGGAATACACCGCGCCTGGGACCGGCTGGCGGGCAAGTGACTCAGAGGAGTAGGTCTAAGGGTGGATCAGCTTGACCGCGATCACGGCGAGGGCGGCTACTATGCCGACACCTAACGTGCTGAGCGCGACCAGCCAAACCCAACGCGTCTCGCGTTGAATCTTGGCGTTCTCGGCATTGAGCTTGCCAGTCTCGGCGACCATCTTGCCGATTTCGACTGCGAGCTTCTGATTGTTCTCGGCGGTGGTCTTGGCGGTTTGCGCCTCGATCAGCAGAGTCTCCATCTTGAGCTTGGCGAGTTCGGCCTGCATGCGTTCGTTATCTAAATTGAGGTCACTTGCGGCCATTGGCCCACTGCTCCAGTTTAATGCAAGCGACTAGCTTAACCCCCGAGTCTGGGGATACGGAACCGTAGATGGGCGCTGCGTAGATGAAGGCGGCCGATCCGCCGAGGCTGTGCGACACCAAGATATGGTGGTTCTTAGAACGTACTTGGAGGCGGCGATACCACCGGTTGTGTTCGCCCAATCCCGCATCCATGATGCTGCCCTGTACAAATGTTCAGCCACTATGACGAAGCCACCGCCGCCGCGCCGCGCTGAGGACCACCCCTTCACTGATAGTGCGCTCGCGCTCATGGCGACCGGCCGCTATGTCGATGAGCGCTATCACATGCCGTACAGCCAGCGCCCGCAGACCCTGGTATCGCGCCTGGCTGTCGAGATCATCCGCTTGCGATTACAGTTGCGCGAACGCGGGTCAGGTGAGGGTTCTTAAATGACGGAGCGCGCGGATATCGAAATGGCTTTGGTGCGCGAGCTCTCGACCGGCGGCCTGATCTTGAGCGGGAACCTCACGCAGGTAGACAAGGGCGAGCGCATCCGCATCGCGATCATGGAGCGCAAACTCGGGGACCGACTGTTCGATGCGAGCATGACCTACGCGCAAGCTTACGAGCGCGTCTTTCGGCGCCGCATCGAGCAGCGCGCGAAGCCGCGCGATAAGCATCAGCGGCCGATCGGCGGCGTGGCCGCGAGCGCGACCGACTGGCAGAAATTGGGCGCCACGGATGATCCCGGCGATGATGACGACGGGGACGAGGAAGAGGAGGGGTGAGGGGGTTGGTTGGCGGGGAGGTTCAAGGGGGGGGATGACTGTGCTACTTTTTGTGCGCACACATCGGAAAACCCGCAGATAAATGTGGGCAAAAGCGCCTCTAGGAATAAGTCGCAACCGTGTAAGCCATTGAATTACAAAGCTCTATACGCCGCCCGCTGAACTCATAATGCCGAGGTCGAGGGTTCGAGTCCCTCTCTCACCACCAAAATCAACGACTTGCGCGCGCCTTTTTTGCCGGAATTTCCACTGTGCTACTTTTTGTGCACGGCGCGACCCCAATGGCGCTCGTTTCCGCGTACTGCGCGAGGTGCCCGGGGTCCAAGTGCGCGTAGCGCATCGGCATCTCCAGAGTCGTCCAGCCGCCCATTTCCTGGAGCACCTTCAAGGGCGTCTTACCCTGGACGTGCCAACTCGCCCACGAATGGCGCATCGAGTGGAAAGTCACGCCCTCCAGGCCCACTTCCTTGACCACGCGACGCCACATACGGGTAGCGACCTGCTTGATGGGTGCGCGCCCGCGAAAGCAAAAGACGTAGCGCGGGTGGGCGCCCCGCCATGCCTCAAGGATCGCAAGTGCATCCGAGTTCAAGGCCACCGTGATGCCGCTCTTGCGTCCTTTCGCATCGCTTGCCGGCACGTAATAGGTGCCCCGCTCCAGCGAGATGCGCGACCATTCCATGCCGGTGACATTCGCGCGGCGCATGCCAGTCGCCAAGGCCATCATCATCATGCCGCGAGTGTGTTTCGGGAACTTACCCAACAGCATGTGCGCTTGCTCCCGGGTGATCCAAAGGGGGTCCACCTTGGGCAGGCGGAATAAGGGCACCTTCGGGCAGGTATCGAGCATTTTCCAATCGATGACATCCTCGCCGCGCCCTTGCCCGGCGCAACGCTTCAAAATCGAGCGCAGCACCGCAAGATCGCGGTTGATCGTCGCCTTGGAGAGCGGCGTCGGGACCTTGCCCACTGCCAGGTAGGTATGGCGGGTGAGTGCGGTGCGGATCTTCACGATGTTCTCACGCGTAATCTCGGTGAGCGGGGAGCCTTTCAAGAACCGATTGAGGCGCTCGATCGAACGCTCGGTGCGCTCCCAGGAGGGCTGGGTGGAGTCCTCCTCCTTGCACTTCTCGATCGCCTGGTCCCAGGTGAAATGCTTCTCGCCTAGCTTGATTTGCCGCCAGAGAGTACGGCGAAGTTCTTCTTCGTACTCCTCGGCGGCGGCTCGGTCTGTTTCGCCAGAAGATCGTCTAACCGTGCGCCGAGCGATTTTGAATCCGACCTGCCAGAACTCAGAGCCGGGACGTTTGTAGACAGGCATATTTTTATGTTCTCCCGCGATTTGACCTCGAGCCATTCGCGCAATAGGTTTTCATCGAAGCGCCAGGGCTTACCGACCTTGGTGGCCGGGATGACCCCGCCCGCGGCAAGCGCCCGGATAGTCTTCGGCCGCACGCCCAAGAGGATAGCCGCTTGTTCGACGGTGAGGATATCGCCGGTCATAACGGTGCCAGTATAGCGCCAGCCGAGGCACCCTCTACTACCCTAGCGGGGTCAGGCTCATTCGCCAACGGTTCGCGGAAAATCGCCTCACCACCGGGGCTGTACTGATCGTAAATGCAGTCCCGACACTTCGCGTTGATGGCGGCGGCGCGGCTCATGCGCGCGGCTCGAGCGTCACCCGCTCAATGACCGAGGTATCCCAAATACAGCCGCTTGCGCAGTCCCAGCCGTAATACCACATCAATCCCATGCGCAAGGACCACTGATAGGGCGCGATGACCAGGCCGGCGTGCTCTGCGCCGACCCGCTCCCAGTCGATCGCGGGGTAGCGAGTAACCCCGTCCGAGACTCCGTAGCGCTCCTGAAATTCCAGAACAGCCGGCGCGGTGTTGAGCCACAGCACGCGCTCCGGCGCTTTGAGCACGATCGAGTAGCGCAGCGCGAGCCGATCGAGGCCGTACCCCTCACCGCGACACCATGCCGCCCAGTCATCCTCACCGTCGACCGAGAGCCACAGCCCGCGCGGCTTGAAGGAAAAGCTCATATGCGGCGGCCGTACTTGCACGATGGGGCGCAGCTCCCCCAATGGCTCGGCGCAGTAGTGCGAGAGGGGCGGGTGCTTCACGGCGGCGCCCCACCCTGCGCCCGCGCCATTTCCCGAAGCGCCGACTTAAGTTCGCGGTACAGCGCAAAGCCGGCAGGATCCTCGCGCCGCCAATCCTTATCGGTCAAGGGCTGGCCGTTCTCCGCATAGCTCAGCGTGGCCGTTTGCGTCTCCGCCTCGAGCACCGCCTGAGCGGCTTGCGCCAAGCGCACGATGGCTAGCACCTGGCGCAGTGCGGGGCGCACCTGAGCGGGGGCTTTGCGGGGCATCATGATTCGCGCCCCTCGCGCTCCTGATCATAGGCCTGGTCCCAGCCCTGCTCGGCGATGCGCGCGAGCGCCGGGGTAGTGGCAACGATGCCCTGAATGGCACGCGCCATCTCGACCGCGGTCTGTAGCGGCTTAGTCTGCATCGCCCCCGGATGGCGTGAAGCCAATTGCACGGCGGACATGAGGCACCACAATCGATAGCGCGTGGAGACGATCTCGACCGGTGCATTGTCGGTGCAGAGCGCTTCGAAGTCGCGGAGGAAATCGGCGGGGATGTCGTCGGTGCTCAGCGTCTCAATCGCCATGCGTCGCCCCCTCGGTCGGCGCAGCAGCGAGGGCCGTATCGGCGGTCATTGATTATCTCCGTCACTCAAAGCCGAGCCGGTGCTCAGGTTGTCAGATGATGAAGGTGAGCCCCAGTAAGACGGATGCTCAAGGCCGAGCGCCGTCAATTCCTCGATGGTTTTCTCTACCGTGCCTGCCGTTTGATAGTCGTCGCAGTAGAACAGCCCCTGCCAGCACGACGCTTGTAAGCAGTGATCGCAGACAGTGACGGTTACGGACGCCATACGTAGTCGCCTTTGTTCTCGCGAATCACGACTTCCTCGGCTTTGCATTTGCACTCTTTGCCGATCAGACCGGACGCTACAGGTCGCCAGAAATTACGCGCCATGCCGCCCGGCACATGGTTATCTTCCTCCGCGCCGTCCAGGCCAAACTCAGCCAGCACCCATTTGGCGTCGGTCGTGTCAATACGGCCTACCTGCACGACGCCAGCCTTCATGGAGATGCGCGTGACGCTGATGTGGTACTCGGGGCCATTGCTGGTTCCATCCTTGTCCGTGGCGACCTCGACGGCCGTGAGCACCTGTATCTGCCCGTTTAGCGTCACCCATCGCTCAATGGGATAGCCCTCGCGAACGAGTACCGGCGGCGCTGGCTGGCGCATCCACCCGTGTCGGATCGGTCGCAGCACCTTGATGACAGATTCAATAATCATGGCTCTCCTTCCCGGTCATGCGTGGGTGGCCGCACCTGATCCGCTGGAACAACGAACAGCCCTAAGTCATCGCGCCAGAAGCCAGCGAACGGCGTGTCATGCAGTTCGTAGTCAGGATGGTCCTGGTGGCCCTTCTGCCAGCAGTTGTGATCACGCACCAATGGGCCGTTCGCGCGTACCACAATCGCGCCCTCAATTTCATAGAGGTCGGCGTGGAAGATCAGGTCGTGCGCTAGCAGGTGGATAACCGCGCCGGTTTTGATGCAGGAATTGAAAGTCATGGTCATTGATGCTCACCTTCCCGGTCAGCCGCATCAATCGCAGATTCCAGCGCAAAGGCCACATCACACACGGCGGCGTATCGCTCAACGCTGATCGTGTCGTGAACGCGGTTGTACTCTGCCGCTTTCTTTAGGTTGTCCAGAAATAGCTTTAGTGTTTCGTCGCTCATGTAGGCTCATCTCCCCGGTCATGCGCTTGCGACGCGACAATCTTGCGCAGGTCGCCTAGCAGCCGTTGGCCGTGACATTGCCGACAGACCGCCAGCCGCTTGTGATGTGTATTGCGGTCAGGAACTTCGGCGTGCCCGACATGGCAAACGACGCAGCGCCGCACGCGCTTAATCTGACGAGCCATGCTCACCTCCCCGGTCAGCCGTTGGCGGCACCATCATTTTTTTCGGATCGAACGTGAACCCGACCCAGTGCCGGTGCGTAGCGCACCAGACATAGCCGTACTTTTCGTTCCAGCGGGAGAACTGCTTCTCGACCGCCAGCAAGTCGCCCGGCTCGCAATCGCATTTGTGCGTCTGTTTATTCATGCTCCGCTCTCCGGTCAGCGGCGGCAACGCACGAAAATAACCGGCCAAGTCATTGACGAGACGGTCGCGCTGGATGCGCTGCCATTCCTCAAGCACGGCGATGCGATCCAGCAGCCTACCGTTGACAGTGGCGCTACCGAGCTTCCATTGATCGCATTCTGCCTCCAGCGCCTCGATGTGCGCGAGCAGGGCGCGGCGGTCTATATCCACTGGAAATCCCGCACATTCGGCTCGCGCATCCCGCGCCCGGATCGCCGCCAGCTCGGCGTCTGTGAGTTTCATGCGCGCCCCTTCATTTCTGGCTGCCCCTCAAAACGCGCGATCATCTCCTTGAACAGCGTGACGATATCTTTGCGATCCGCGCCGTTCGAGATGAAGTTGCAGCGGCTGCCTTCCTTCTCGCCGTAGGCAAAGGTGAGCAACACGAAGCCGATCTTCTTGTCGGGGTGCTTCGCCGCGCCGTTGAACATCTCATCGAGCGCGCCCACAATGACGTTCATCTCCCTGATGTACTCAGGCTCGATCGGCGCATCGCCCAAGGTGTGATCGTCGCTCATGGCTTCGCCGCGCGCCACTGCGCTGCGCTCTTAATCAGCCGCTCCTCTCGCTCCACCGCTACGCCGGCCGGTGCTTTGACGCCCACCTGTACCCAGCCGTCATGGATCGCGAGTATGGTCACTTCGATGTGCTCGCCGATACGGATGGATTCGTCCGTGCAGCGCGGGATTTTTAGCATGGTTCAGCCGTCCACGCGCTGAGTCGCCGCCTGCTCACGAATATCCTCAAGCGCACGCTCATCAGACGCAAAAAAATGCGGCACGCGCCCCGTTGATGCTCGATAAATCAGTGTGCCCGCACGCTGCGAGCCGTGCTTGTCCTCAAGCGCCTTGCCAGCATCGCCCGCGAGCGTCACGGCCCACCCCGCGCGGCAGTGGGTGGTTTTGCAGGTGTGCCACTGATCCATCCGTAACTTGCCGCGCCCTGAGTCAAGAATTGTCAATAGCTTCGCGTCCAGCGCCACCACCACGGGCACTTCGGGATTGCGTTCGCGAAACCGCGCGGCGCGCTCCGCGTAGCGTTCGTGCGCGGGCTTGCGCTCATAGGGCTCCGCTGGCTCTGCTTGCGCGTCGGTGGGAACATTTCTGGCGCCCGTGAGGTCGGCGCCCGCGAGGTAGGCGCCCGCGAGGTTGGCGCGCGCGAGGTCGGCGCCCGCGAGGTTGGCGCCCGCGAGGTTGGCGCCCGCGAGGTTGGCGTCCGCGAGGTAGGCGCCCGTGAGGTAGGCGCCCGCGAGGTTGGCGCCCGTGAGGTAGGCGCCCGCGAGGTAGGCGCCCGCGAGGTCGGCGCCCGCGAGGTTGGCGCGCGCGAGGTAGGCGTCCGTGAGGTCGGCGCGCGCGAGGTCGGCGCCCGCGAGGTTGGCGTCCGCGAGGTAGGCGCGCGCTTTCACTGCCTCCAGCACGCAAAGTCTCAGTGATTCGTACTCGCCTTCAAAAATCACGGCGGCGGTAAAGCGATTTTTGATCTGGATCAGCATCTCATTTCTCCTATGTTTGCGGTCTCCGAACTCACGGGTAGTTGACGTAGGCGCTCATAGGTCGCTCTCCAGGTCATTGTCGGATCCCGGCTCACGCTCATCCGGCGGCGGCTCGGTTGCGATCGGCGTCTTCGGTTTCACCAACTCAGGGGCGCCCATCTTGTGCATAGTCTTCGTGAAGGGACGCTTGCGCGGCAGCGCGACCTGCACTTCCATGTCCTCGGCAATGTCGGGGCTACCCCATACCCGGATACACGGCTCGCCGTCCCAGGTGTCCTCGAACAACGTCACGCGCTTGCCACGCCACGCGGCCAACTTCGAGCCGAACATCGCCTTGATGAGCGTGCCGTTCGTTTTATTGAGGGCGAGCATCTTCTCGGTTTTCTCGAAGGCGATCAGCCCCTTGACCTGCGGGCCCTTGTCGCCGATGAGTTCCTCAAGGGTGACAGCGCTAATCCGCAGCGTCACCTTCTTGCCTTTGAGGTCCACCGCTTTGATGAATCGGCCCGGGTAGAGCTCGTCCCAATCGACGGGCGTCGGAAATACTTTCTGTTTTTCAGCCATGATCGTAAAACTCCTTTATGCCACGAGACCCAGTTCGGTCAGATCGTCGGTGAGGCCGCCGTACACCCACGAGGGGAGTGAGAGCGTCTCCTCGAGCGGCACCGGTCCGGGCCACTCGTTTTTGCGCTCGCATTCATCGAGCAGCTCGAGGAGCCTCATGTACTCCTCGCGGCCCTGGTCGAGGACATCGTCGGGCACGTGATACACTGCGACCGCGTGCGGCTCATCCGATTCGACGACAATCTCGACCAATCGTGGGCGCTCTCCGGTAATCGCCTCGTACCCGTCAGCGTAGTAGGCAAATTGCAAGTGATAGCCGAGCCGCGCGCACTGATTGCCGAACTGAAACGGCCGGCAGTCCCGGGCTGTCTTGAGGCCCACCACGTAGGGCTGCCCATCGACGCGCGTCACCCAATCGACACGGCCCTTCGCATCTCGCGTTGGCGACCGCGGCAGTTTCCATGTCATCGACACTTCTGGGTCGCCCGCCGCAAGGTAGCGCATGGCGCCGAAGTCCGAGCGCACCACCTTGGCGATGCTTTGCGCTAGGCCGGCCTCGCCGAGAGTCAGAATCGTCTTATCCGTGTTGGCCTCGCGGAACGCGTCCCACCATTTGCCGTTGCGCGGTGCTGATTTGCCACCGTCGGTGATGCGATCCCAGACGGCGAACTCGGTCGCGTAGCGCTCAGGCTCCAACACCGCGACATGCGTCGCAGTCCCCAAGGTCATCGCGTCGCTCTCGCGCCGATGGGTGAGGGCATAGTGGTAATGCAGCGGTGAGCGGCGCAGCTCCTTTAGGCGCGAGATGTTGATGGCTTCAATCCCATCGTAGGCGTCCCGCGGTAGGCGCGATTCAATCGCGGCGACTGTGTCCTTGATGACCGCGCTCATGCGGCCGCCACGGCGACCTGGCTCGCCTTGACCATCTGCTTCGCCTCGGCCATCGCCTCCAGGTAGCCCTGGTGATGCCCAGCCGCGTAGCCCGCCTCGTAGGCGATGCGCGAGGCTTCGGTCTGTGCCCTGACGGTCTCGAGAATCAGATCGGAAAACGATGTGCTCATGGGTAACTCCGTGTTTAAGGTTGAATGGCTCATGGGCTAAAGCTTGGCGAGTGCGGCCACGCTTGCACCAGCTGCGCCTTGCGCTGCTTGATGAGTCGCGCGATGGTGCGCCGCTTGTCGCAGTCCGCATTCAGCGCATCGTAGAAGCGCGCCTCGCCCGCGGGGCCAAAGTCCGCCGGCACGATGTCATCGGCCAACAGCTTCAAGTGCGTGGCATCGGCATACGCCTCGATGTTCGAGATGTTCCACTCGCCGACGGTCAAGCGGCTGTACACCAGCAAGTAGGTATCGAACACTTCGCCGCGATTGATGAGCGGGATGACTTCGCAGGGAGTGGTGGGATCGAGGATTGGCATGTCGGCTCCAGTGGTGTGAGTAGGAGCGTATACCCGTTTTAGGGTAGCGACAAGTCTTATTTGACAATGGCGGGAAGTTTTTTGCGGGCTTCTATTTGGCCGGTTCCAGCGCCGCATCGACGATCCGGTCCACATACTGGCGCACCCGCTCGCGACGCACCGGGTGTACCACGGGCGCGGTCAAGTCGGCGGCGGTGCAACTCAAGGGCACACAGAGCGCGGCCAGCGTATCAATCGACGGGCCGGTCTGCCCCGACATGATGCGCTGAATGGTGGAGAGCGAGATGCCGCCGGCCTCGCGCCCTAAGCGCATGTAAGCCTCGCTCATTGAGACGCCCGGATACTGCCGCGCGATGCGCTCGCTCAAATTCGCGACCACCGTTTTACGCAATTCTTTGACCTGTTTAGAGATTAATTTACCCATATTCGGGGATAGTACCCTATCCCGGCACCGCAAAAAAGGTTGCAATTGCGCAAATTCGGGTATTGAATCGCCGGCAATGGACCAACTCCCCGATGAATCGCTGCACGAATTCGTGCTCCGCGCCTTAAAAAATCGCGGCAAGCTCTCCCTGCGCGAGATCGGCGAGGACACCGAAATCTCGAAACGCTCGATTGAAAAAATCCTCTCAGGCGAGACGCCCAACCCCGGGGTACGCCACATCGAGAAACTCGCCGGGTATTTCCGCGCGAGTGCGAGCGAGCGCTCGTGAGCCGGGAAAGCAAAAAGACCGCGTGGCATGTGAGGAAGCCCCCTTTTTTCGATGCGGTCACGGACTATATACCCTATTTGTGCGGTAGCGCACACGGGCGGCAAAAGCAGGGATTTCCTGCTCAGATCAAAGGCGAAGGTTCGCGCATAAGTTCGCGTCGCGCTTTGCAAAGCGGCCTTTGCGGATGAGCGATGGGCTCGCGATGATGCCCTGGTTTCCCGGGGATTTCATGCGCTCGACGCGCGGCTGGTCGGTGACCGCGAAGGGTGTTTACCGAGAATTGCTCGATGCACAGTGGGACATGGGCGCGCTCCCCATCGAGCCCGCCCAACTGCAATTTACCATCCACGCAACCGCGAGCGAATGGGCGGACGGCTGGGGTAAATGTGCTACTAAATTTCCCATCGACGGGGCCTCACGGCGCAACGCGCGCTTGGAGGAGCACCGCCACAAATCAGCGTACATTGCGACCGTGAGAGCTGCGGTCGGGCGGCGCGGCGGCCAAGCAAGCGCTCAAGCAAAGCTCAAGCAAACGCCAAGCAACGGTTCAAGCAAAGCTCAAGCAAATGGTCAAGCAAATGGTCAAGCAAATGGTCAAGCAAACGGCGCACAGTTTGCTACAAGCAAAATTCAACCATCCAGTCCAGTCCAGTCCATATCCAATCCGAGCCATGAAGATCTAAACCCCCCAACCCCCCTTTTCGAAAGGGGGGCTTCTCGCCGCAGACGTGGGAAGGCGGATCGGGAGCCGGACCCGGCGCTTAGCGTGTGGCACGAGCTCGTGGCCTCTGGCGGCGCTAAGCCGAAACGCGATTCACGCCTGCAAGCCGCCATCGATGCGGTGGGCGGCTGGAACCGCATCCAGCTACGTGAGAACGGCGTTGATTCGAACATCGTGCGCAAGGCATTTTGCGAAGCCTACCGGAGTCAATCGTGAAGCAAAACCCAGCCGAAATCCTTTGCGCCTACGTGGTCAAGCACTACGGCCGGCGCCTGACGCCGAAGCAACTGCGCGGCCCCTGGACCTACATCGGCAGCTACGGCGGGGAGCTGTCGGGGGTGGTGATCGAGGCGGACGGGGAGCACACCGGCTACCGCATCATGCTCACCGACATGGACGCGATGGAGAGCGCACCCCCACCGCGGCGGGCGCATCTGCGCGGGATCGAAACCCCCGTCGACGCTGCGGACACGGAGCAGCCCGCATGACTGTCACATGTGGAACGGCATGATTCGCGACTCCGAGCGCGCCTATCCGCGCGTGCATCCCACCCAAAAGCCGGTCAAATTGATGGAGTGGTGCCTCTCCTTCGCACCCGATGCGGATAGCGTCCTCGACCCGTTTTTAGGCTCAGGCACCACCGGCGTTGCGTGCGCGAACTTGGGGCGCCGATTTATCGGCATCGAAATAAATCCCAAGTATTTCGACATCGCCTGCACGCGCATCGAGGCGGCACAAGCGCAAGGACGGCTGTTCGCATGACCCCCGCACGCCCCGCCTGGCTCGCCCCCGGTTTCATGCGCGTATGCGTGAAGTGCAAGTGCTTTCGCGCGCTCGAAGGCGGCCATATCGTCGCCCAAAAATTCACCTGTGCGGCGTGTGCGAAGGCGCGTGCCAGGGCCGGTACTCAAGCAGCGTTGCAGTTCGATCAAACCCAAAGGAAAACGCCATGAAAACCTACAGCCAAGCCCCCGATGTCATCGGCACGCTCGAGAAGGTTCGCGCCGACTACCACACCGATCTTGAGGGCGTCACCATCGACGGCCTGTTCACTTTCGACAGCGAATCGAGCGAGCCGGTCCTGCAGCACGGCGGCTACCCCGCCGGCGCCGTGGTGCGCATCACCCCGGTGAAGGATCGCGCGTTAGGAGTTGCGGACGCGACGATTATCGTCGACCGCGCGGGCTGGCTTACGCTCTCCGCGCGCCAGCGTGCCGCCTTGCTCGATCACGAATTGACGCACCTTGAGCGCAAGGTCGATGCGGAATCGGGTGAGCTTTTGTGCGATGTGCTCGACCGCCCGAAGCTTCTGATGCGCAAGCACGATCACCAATTCGGCTGGTTCGATGAGGTTGCGCAGCGCCACGGTGAGGCGAGCCCCGAAGTGCGCCAGGCGCGGGTGCTGATGGAATCCTCGGGGCAGTTGTATTTTGATTTCGTTCAGCGCAGCGCCGATGACGATCAAACGTCCAAGCGCAAGCGCGCACCGAAGCCGAAGCGCAACTCGCCGCTGCGCGCCCGCAAACCAAAACCTGCGCAAGAGCGCGCGGACTTGAACTGATGGGCGCGCGCGCCGCGACCCGTGCCGCCCTGGGCGCACGCGATGCCAATCACGGCGATGTGACCGCATGGTACGAGAGCCTGTACTGCACGGTCCTGGATTGCCACATGGTGGGCGGTGGCATGGGCGATATTTTGGTCCGCATCCCCACCAAGCGCGGCGCGGTGCTGCAAATCGTCGAGGTTAAAACCGCGGACGGCACGTTGCGCCCGAGCCAGGAGCGTTTTTTACGCGACTGGGGCGCAGCGGTGGTCGCCGTGGTGCAGACGCGCGCCGATGTGTTCGCGCACGTGGAGCGGGTGCGGGCCGGGCCATGACTAAACTTAAAATCACGCCGCAAGTGCGCCAGGAAATTCTCGATTGGTACGAGCGCAAACTCGCGATAGGTACCTATCGCAGTTGCGCCGCCAAGCACCAGATCTGCCACCAATACCTGGAGAAAATCTTGCGCGAGGCACGCAGTAGGCAAAAGAGCGCATGCGCACAGCAGTCCACTTCGGCATATGCTTCGTCACCACATAGGAGTTCCACGTGAAACCAAATGAGATGCACAAGTTAGGTCACAACGGCTGTCATCAGTGCGCGCCCAAGGGCTGGCGCACCACGCCGAACGTCACCGGCGACTATGACCTGGACCAAACCATCCTGCACCGGCACAACAAGGATTTGCCGCACCGCCTGGAGCTCTACACCAAGCGACGCAGCTACGGCCCCTTGACCGCGTACTCGGCGTATCACAACTACTCGGGTGACACATGAGCTACAAACCGATCGAGCACGCCCCGGCCGCGGCGCAACTCAAGCAAAAAAAGCGCGGGATGACCGAGACGCCGAAGATGCAAAAACCGGTCAAGTACCAGCGGCCGGGCCCGAAGACGCGCTCGTAAAATCAATCATATGACCGCCAGAGTAGGGCGTGTGCGAGGCACACCGAACAAGATGGGCGCGACCGCCAAGGAGAACATCATTGCCGTGTTCACGCGCTTGGGCGGCACGGCGCAGATGGCTGAATGGGCCAAGGACAATCTCACCGATTTCTATCGCCTGTACGCACGGCTGATTCCGCAAGAAGTCTCAGGCCATCTGAACGTCACGCACACCGTGGATACCGGCGATGCTCAAACCCTTGCCCAACGCCTCGACGCAGCTCTCGACGCGCGTGCAAAACCTTCCCTTCAGTGACTTGATGGCATCGTGGGATGCGCTCGATGGCCACGGCCGTGATGTGGGCGCGGTGCGCTGGCTGTGTTTGCACGATCGCTATTACCTGCTGGTGAAGATGCTCAAGCGCACCGATGCGTGGCATCCGTGGCTTTATGCACGCTGCCGCGAGGTCGAAGGGGCGCCGGATGGCTACTGTGATATCTGGTCGCGCGAGCACTACAAGTCGAGCATCATCACTTTGGCGGGCGCGATCCAGGAAATCTTGAAGGACCGCGAAATCACCATCGGTATCTTCAGTCACACCAAGCTGATTGCCAAGGGCTTCCTCGCGCAGATTCAGCAAGAGCTCGAATCGAACGAGAATCTAAAGGCGAGTTTTCCCGATGTGCTGTACGCGAACCCAAGTGGTCAGTCGCGTTGCTGGAGCTTGGACGCGGGGCTCATCTGCCGGCGCGAGGGCAACCCGAAGGAGTCCACCATCGAGGCGCACGGCTTGGTCGATGGCATGCCCACATCCAAGCATTTCAAACTCATGATCTATGATGATGTGGTGACCCGTGAATCAGTCAACAACCCGGAGCAAATCGCGAAGACCACGGAGGCCTGGGAACTCTCCGATAACTTGGGCACCATGGGCGGGCGCAAATGGATCATTGGCACCCGCTACCATTATGCGGACACGTACGCTGAGATCATTAAGCGCGGCGCTGCTCAAGCGCGCATTTACCCTGCCACGCATAACGGCCAAATGGATGGGCGGCCAGTACTTTTCACGCAAGCCGAGTGGACACGACGCATCCGCGATCAGGGTGAGGCGACCGTAGCCTGTCAATTGCTCGCGAACCCACTCGCGGGTCATCAGCGCATGTTCAACGTCAATGACCTCCAAGTCTACGAAGTCCGCCCTCTCACTTTGATGGGCTATCTCATGGTCGATCCGGCGCGCTCAATCAAGCGCGACTCGGCTAACACCGCGATGGTGGTCTTGGGCATCGATGTCGCCGGCAACAAGTACCTACTAGACGGCGTTGCGCACAAGATGGACCTCATGGACCGCTGGCGCTGGATGCGCGATTTATGGGACAAGTGGAGCAACGCCCCCGGCCTCATGGGTCTGCACGTGGGCTACGAGCGCTTCGGTGCGATTGCCGATCTTGACTACTTCCACGAGCGCCAGCGCATCGAGGGCTGCCGCTTTGAGATCGCCGAGCTCGAATGGCCACGCGATGGCGAGAAAAGTAAAAATGATCGCGTGCAACGTCTGGTACCGGACATTAAGGGCCATCGGTTTTATCTACCGTATCCGACCGACGATGAACGCTTGACCAAGACCCAGCGCGCGCTGCTCGCGCAGGGCTACGAATATCGAATAGCCCGCCCGATCACGCGTAAGGATGAGAATGGCCATCGCTACGACGTCGCCGAGATGCTGCGCATGGAGGTCTCCTACTTTCCGTTCGGCGGCTTGAAAGACCTGGTCGATGCCGCGAGCCGCATCTACGACATGGAGCCGATCACCCCTGAATATGTCGATCAAACTTCACTGGAACCGGAGTACACATAAATGGCACTTCCCCCGCTACCCGCTAGTCTCGGCCGTCAAGTCACGACGCGCAACTTCTCCTTGCTCGAGATGGTGAGCCGCGAATGGGGCTCATCGTTCAAAGCACCCGATCATCGCATCTACGAGTTCTCGAACGGCCGCGGTTTCGATTCGACCGACATAGGATTTACCGGCCTGTACGGTCCGCCGGGCAGCCAGACCTTGAAGCAAAAATACACCGGCACGACATGAGCGAGATGCAACTCATCGAGGCGGGCGATGCGGAGGAGTCAAGCTACTTGCAACTCGCCATGGAGATCTGGCGCGCGCTCGAGCGGCATTACCCAGACCATCCGTGGCAAGTCTCCTTCCAAGGCGGCGCCATGATCGTGCGCCACGCGGTCATTAATGCGGAGGTGGCGGCAAGCTTGCAGCGTGAGGGCTTCGGCTTCCTCATGCCCAAAGATAAGCTCGACAACCCCAAGGAGGTCACGCACTCGGCCGTGCAAGCGGGCGGCGCCATGCTCGAACTCTTCGGCTACAAGCGCGGCGCGTGGGATGGTTCGGACCCCGTCATGCCGGCCGACTGGAAGCCCAAGCAAGAGGCGCACTTCGCATGAAGCACGGCTGGCGCTGGGATCACGATAACGAGGAATGGGTGTATCACCCGTGAGCGCCTCCACCCCGTGGCGCCCACAGCCGCCTGCGATCAATGATCCGGAGGCGGGCGAGTACGAGGGCGAGGAGCTCGGCGAGGAACGCGAGAGCGCCGGCATGCAAGTGGGTGACTCGCCGCCCGAGGACGATAAGGCGGGTAAACGTGGCAAGCCCGCCGAACCCAATTGGCTGAATCGCGCGCGCGATGCGTTTAGGTTTTCGACCTCCTACATCGATAGCAATTACCGCCAAGCGTGGGATAACTCGATCAAGGCGTTCAACAACCAGCACCCCGCGGACTCCAAATACAACGGCGAACTGTTCAAGAAGCGCTCGAACCTGTTCCGTCCCAAGACCCGCGCGGTGATCCGCAAGAATGAGGCGGCAGCCGCGGCAGCGTTCTTCAGTAACATTGACTTACTCGACATCACCGCCAACAACCAGGCGAAAAAAGAGGAAGTCATCTCGGCCGAAGTCACTAAGCAAGTGCTGCAGTACCGGCTCACCACGACTATCCCGTGGTTTCAAATTGTGATGGGTGCGATCCAGGATGCGCAAGTGCAGGGCGCGTGTTGTGCCCATGTGTTCTGGCGTTTCCTGGAGCGGCACGACGATGACGGCATGGCCGAATCCTTGGAGGATAGACCGGTCATCGACCTCTTCCCGATCGAGAACCTACGTATTGACCCCTCCGCGCATTGGCTCGACCCGATCAACACCTCACCGTATCTGATCCATTTGATTCCGATGTACTGGTGCGATGTGCAGGACCGGATGAATTACCCGAACCCCAAGGGCCAGCGCTGGCGCAAGTACTCGACCGCCGCGGTGTTTGCGCGCTCGGATTCCTCGGATGACTCGACCCGCCAGGCGCGCATTAATGTGAGCCAGGACCCCTCCAACCAAAAGCGCGACGTGTCGGACTACGACATCGTGTGGGTGCACCGGCACATTCACCGCTTCAATGGCGAGGACTGGGAGTTCTACACGATTGCGAGCGAGCGCCTGCTCACCGATCCTGAGCCCCTGAAGAACACCGTGTGGCACGGCAAGCGTCCGTATGTGATGGGCAATGCGGTGATCGAGACCCACAAGCCGTTCCCGTCGAGTGTCCCGACCCTGGTCAAACCGTTGCAGGATGAGGCGAATGACGTCAAGAACCAGCGCTTGGATAACGTCAAATTCGTACTCAACAAGCGCTGGATCGCAAAGCGCGGCAAGAACGTCGACCTCGCGAGCCTGGTACGCAATACCCCCGGCGGCATCACGCTGGCAGATGACCCTGAGGGGGATATCAAGGAAATTTCCTGGCCCGACGTCACCTCAAGCGCCTACTTGGAAGAGGACCGCATCGATGGGGATTTCGCCGACCTAGTCGGTAACTTCAACCCCATGCAAGTGACCGCGACGCGCTCAGGGCGCGAGTCGACCAACACCATGCAGATGCTGCAGGGGCCGGCGAACTTGCTGACCGAATACATGCTGAAGACGTTCACGGAAACCTTCGTGCAGCCGGTGCTGCGCCAATTGGTGATGCTCGAACAGCACTACGAATCGGATACGGTCATCATTGCTCTGGCCGGTGAGAAGGCGAAGGTATTCGAGAAATACGGCGTGCAGCAGGTGACCGATGCGATTCTCGATCGTGAACTCAACGTGACGGTGAATGTCGGCATGGGTGCGACCGACCCCACCGCCAAGCTGCAGAAGTTCGTGTATGCGGTGGCGGAATTCGCCAAGATCTCGGTACGTCCGCCGCCCGGCCTCGATCTCAAAGAGGTGTGGAAGGAAATGGCGGGCCTGTCGGGGTATCAGGACGGTAATCGCTTCCAGATCGACGGTTCCGACCCGGCGCTACAGAAGGCGCAGCAGCAGATCCAGGCCCTCACCATGAAGCTGCAGAAGCTCATGATCGACAAGGCCAACAAGCACGAGGCGAATGTGGTGAAGCTCAAGACCACGCACGAATCGAACGCCGTGAAATTGGCGCTGCAGGACAAAAAGCATCAGAGCGAGAGCCGGCAGATGTTGACGCAGCACTTCATGGACTTGGAGAAGGGCGGCATCGAGCGGGAAGGGGCGGTGGAGGATCGCGACATGGGCATGGAGAACGAACAGGCGATGGCCGCGCAACAACAAGAGAAAAAGCCCGATGCCGCTTGACCCGCAAGACCCCACGGTGCGCGCCGCGATGTTCGGCAAACAGGTCGAGCAGTTCTTGAGTTCCGATATCGGCCAGTACTTGGTCGAGCGCGCCAACGAGCAGGCGGAAGCGGCGATCAAGGAGCTGCTCGTAGTCGACCCGACTGCCACCGAACTCATCCGCGCGACTCAAAACCGCGTCAAGGTGTCCGATTCGATCTTGAGCTGGCTGCGCGATGCCATCCAGATGGGTGAGCAGGCACAGGCGCAACTGCGTGAGCAGTAACGACGATCCCGCCGCGCCGATTGCGGACGAGATGCAGGACAAGCGCCGTCGCAAGCCGATCTTGGCGAGCCCCGGCAAAGACAAGTTCGAGGGCTTCAAAGAGCGTGATGATCTGGAATATGTGCCCGAGCCGCCGACCTACTAGGAGCGATGCATGAACGCCGAAGAGAAAAAAGCCCACGACGAAGCGGTCGCCCGTGCGCGCGAGGCCAACCAATCGCGCAACACCAACCGCCTGGCGCAAATGGAAGCCATCGCCGATGCGTCCGAGGAGCGGCGCGCGGATGAGCTTGACCTCAAAGACGACGCCGCGGCGCGCGAGGCCCAAGCCATCGCCGAGGATGAGGCGGCGGCCAAGCTGTTGCAGACCGAAGGCGTTGATGCGACTACTACCGAGGTAACCCAAGACCTAGCTGACCAGAAGACCATCAACGGTGAAGTGCATTACCTCACCATCGTCAACGGCCAGGAGCGCTGGCAAACCCTGAAGCAATTGCGCGAGGTCGCACAAAAGGTCGATAGTGCAGATGACTACTTGCGTACCGCCGCGGAGAGTGTTAGAAACGCCTCACGGCTGGCTCTATCGAAAGACGAGACTGGCAACGTCGAGCGAGTCGACGTGCGAGCGATCCTCCGCGCGGCAGTATTGGGGGATGAAGAGGCGATTGAGAAGTTGGCATCTGTCATCAACCAAAGACCATCCGAGGTGACTCCGGACGTCTTGCGGCAGATCGATCAGCGCTTGTCGTTCAGGACCGAACTGGAAAGTCTAGAGCGCGCTTACATCGATGTATTGAGCGACCCCGAGGCGGGTGATTTGTTTCGCTATCGTCTGAACAAGATGAAGGCCGAAGCCCCCACCACCACGCTCGCCGAAGCCTACAAGGCCATCGGTGAGCCGATCCGGGCGAAGTTCAAACTCGGGTCGCGCCCTCAAGACAAACTGGAACGGAAGCGATCTCTGGTGAATCCGCCAAGTGCCGCCGCAAGGCAAGTGCAGCAGGAGGAGCCGGAGGGCGAGGAGGACTTGACCGAGGTCATCGAGAAGATGGCCAAAGCCCGGGGCTTGAATGCCCACGTCCACACTCGCAGGCAATAGTTCTCCGGACGCCTAAACAACATCGTGGCTCCGGTCGGAGTCACGCATGGCGGGTCAAGTCTGGGCTGTTTCGAGTCAAGGCGGGTATCTCTACTCGCGCCAATTATCCAATGTTTTGCGCATGAACGTGCAGCCGCTGGTGAAGTTCCGCCAATTCGCCGACGTGCACGATATCTCCCAGCAGGGCAAGAAGAAGGGCGATACCTTCACGTGGGATGTGGTCTCAGACGTCGCGACCGCGGGCGGGGTGCTGATTGAAACCAACACCATGCCGGAGACCAATTTCACGATTGCGCAGGGCACACTGACCATCACCGAAGTGGGTAACTCGATCCCTTACTCGGGGAAACTCGACAACCTGTCCAAGTTCCCGGTCGAGGATATCATCAAAAAAGCGCTGAAAAACGACACGGTCAAGTCGGTCGATCGCATGGCGTGGGGGCAGTTCAACCAGACGCTCTTGCGGGTGATCCCCACGGGCGGCACGTCAGCCTCCGCGGTGACGCTCTACACCAACGGCACGGTCACCGGCACGAACTCGATCGCCTACTCGAACGCGCACGCCAAGGCTTTAGTCGATGCGATGAAGGAGCGCAACATCCCGGCCTATATCGCGGATGATTACTACGCGATCGCTTGGCCGACAACCTTGCGCACCTTCAAGAACTCCTTGGAGACGATTCACCAGTACAGTGACACCGGCTTCAATCTCATCATGAACGGCGAGATCGGGCGCTACGAGAACACGCGCTATATCGAGCAGACCAACATCCCGAAAGGCTTGGGCACGGATGGCATCACGACAACGCCGTGGACCAATGGTCAGTCTGACTGGATCTTCTTTTTCGGGAATGACACGGTCGCCGAGGCGATTGCGGTACCGGAGGAGATGCGCGGCAAGATCCCGACCGACTTCGGTCGCTCCAAAGGCATCGCTTGGTACTATCTCGGAGGGTTCGGCATTGTTCATGTTCTGCCAATAAATGTTCGTATCGTAAAATGGGATAGCGCGGCTTAAGGAGCAATCATGGCTACTCAAAACCAAGGCAACTTGAACGTCGTAACCCGCAATGACGCCTACGACAATGCGACCTATTTGAACCGCGCGAGCCTCGCACTTACCGCCAATACCGCGGGCTCCGCTTCGACCTCGGGCAAGTTCCTCGCCTGGACTGCGCTCATCGTCTACGGCGCGACCTTCTTCACCACGACCGCAGGCACCAGCACCTACACGGTCAATGGCACTGCGACCAGTCCGGCCACGGGCGTGTATGCGCTCTTTGTCACCAACACCGCCACGGGCTCGGTAGCGCTCGCAACCACGACGTTGGGCGCCGCGGCAACCCCTTGGGCGGTGATCGGCGGCACGTCGACCACGGGCACCAACGTCAATGTCGGCGGTATCGGCGGCGGTGTGGCGGGCGGCTTCTCAGGGCCCTATGCGCTCAACACACTCGGCGGCACCAGCACCTCCCAAGTGTGGGGTACGGCGACTTACAGTGCAGGCTACCCCGGCGGCAATGCGGCGGGCCAGGGCGGCCTCTACATGAACCCCGGCGATACGCTGCAATTCGTCAATGGCACCGATGCGACCGCGGTAGTGCAGGCGGTGGTGCAATACAGTATTGCGCCCTTGAGCCCGGTGCTCGCTTAAGTGGCGCTCACCGCCTACGGGTTCAGCGACCCGAAATATTTAAACCGCGCGAGCGTGCAATTTGGCGCGATTGCCGCGGGGGCAGCGGGCGTGACCTCCAAATTCATCGCCTTCGCGGCGCTGCAGTTGTTCGCGCTCTCGACTTATCAGACGGTCGCGGGCACGTCCACCTATACCAACACCGTGGGCGGGGTCGGGACCAGCGTTATCAACGGCCAGCAGCTCTCGGTCATCTATATCACCAACACCGCAAGCGCCGGTGCGACGGCCGCGCTCTCAACCACCACCATTGGCCCGTTCATCGCCGGCGGTGGCTTTGCCGCGGGCGGTACCGGTACCGGCCAGGTGGGCGGGGTGAATCAGTTTGCGCTCAACACCAGCGCAGGGGTGGGCGGGCAGGGCGGCATCACGGTCCCGGCGCAATCGCAGATCTATGTGGTATCGGGCACCGATGCGACCGCGGTTAACCTGTGCGCGATCGACTATCAAATCGCGCAGCAAGCGCCCTTAACTATTTAGGAGAGACTTCAAATGGCCAAGCTCACGCAACGCTCCTCCGGTATGTGGGAGACCCCGCAGATCACCAGTGAACAATCGGCGACCGAGTTCTATGGCGGCATGGCGCCGTCCAAAGAGGACGTCATCAAGAGCGCGAACGCGCGCGGGCAGAAGCGCCACGAGATGAAGCGCCAGGGCCTCGCCGACTTGGAAGTGCTGCCCGATTCGGCCGAGCTCGCCGGCAATGAACTAGTGGGTATTCGCGGCTCCGGGTACTTGACCAAGAAGAATCTCGAGTTCGGCGTGAACGCCATGTACAACACCTTACCGCCCGGCATGGATATCGAGGATCAGGAAAATTGCGACATCCGCGAGGAGCAGCTCGTGATCTATGACCGTGGCTTAGGCTACCCCGGCGATGGCTGGGCGCGCCGCCCGCGCGGTGAGCAGATGCTGCGCAAAATGGATGTCGGGCGCCCCGAAAAAACCAACTACCTGGGCACCAAGGCGCTGAACCCGAAGAATCCCACGGGGCAATAAGCCATGTCGAAAATAGTGCAGGAGAAGTATCAGGTCAATTACGACCAACAGGACAATGATGATGCCTTTGGCGAAGGTCATAGGGGGCAAGGCTGGATCACCGACCTCGAGGCGCGGGCGAAGAAGTGCATGCCGGGGCGCGAGGGACGGCCGGGCGGGGACTCTGATAGCCGCCCTATGAACAACGCGGTGATGTTCCATTCGCTCCCTCCGGGCATGGACATCGAGGACCAAGAGGTGTGCGATATCCGCAAGATGGGTATCAGCCTCAACGGCAATATGCCTGAGGACGGCGCCACTGGCGATGTCACCAACATGGAAGTCACTGCATCGAGCCTGCGCAAAGGCTTTCACCGCAAGAAGATGCTGAGCACGGATGATGCATACACCAGAGAACATAATGATGCGTTTTATGATGTCGTCGAAGTGGAGGGCGATGCGGGTTTTGTGGAACGGAACAACTATTTGGACAGGGTCTGAGTGTCATTGCGCTCTAACGGATAGTCCGTGACCGCGCCCGCAAGTCCCGCTAACGCTGCGTGTCCGAGCGCGGTGATGTTGTCGGACCCGAATGGCAACACCCCCACACTGATCTATACCGCAGGCGGTTTTCAGCTCCAGACCACGCCACAGCCAACGCTTGTGCTCGCGGATAACCACGACGGCGCGGTGATCGACACCACCTATCGCTGGCAGACGCCGGTGCTCGCAGGCTCAGGCACGCTCACTCAAACGGGCGGCAATTTGACTGCGACCTTGGGAACCACTGCCGGCAACGGCGCGGCCCTGACCTCGATTGAGACCTTCACCCCCTCGTACGGTAATTTGACCTATGGCACGCTGCTCATCACTGAAGCGGCGCCGGCCACCAACACCAATCGCTGCGTCGGGTTCTACACGCGACCCACCGTCTTTGCCGCGGCGACGCCAGTGCAGGATGGCTACGTGTGGGAGCTCGATATCACGGGCGCATTTGGCGCGAGTATCTACAACTCGGGCGTGCGCATCTTTCGGCAAACCACGAACGCGGCGGGCGCGCCCTTCACGCTCTCCCCGTACACCCTGGTTGCGATTGCCTATCAGGGCCTCAATGTCTTTTTTTACTACAACAACACCGGCGTCCCTGCGGTCACGGTGCCGATCTATGAGCCCTCGGTACTCGCGCTCTCCGTTGGGTTTCACGCCATCAACCATACCACGGGCCCCGCGCTCGCGCCCACCTGGTCAATTCCGGGCGTCGAGGTTGTTGACGGCGCTGGCGTCACCAAGACCATCTTCAACGGCCAGACGTTCAGCCGGCAGAGATTCCCGGGCAAGTTCGTACCCTTGACCGCGCTCTCGGTCGCATCTCAAGCGGCCATATGGACGCCTGCCAGCGGCAGGCGCTTTCGCCTGATGGGCTTTGTGCTGACCTCCGGTACCGTCGGCGGCAATGTGACGCTCCAGGATGGTGTGTCAACCACAATCCTCACCGTCCCCTTCGGCGCCGCGGGCGCAACCATTGTGAGCCCGCCGATGGGTAACGGAATCTTGAGCGCGGCGGTGAACAATGCACTGTATGCCACCGGCATTGCGACCCAAGCCTTGAGCGGGTTTTGCTTCGGAACTGAAGAGTGAGGCGTCCTTTGTCCCACTATTGATAGTGCGCTGACTTCACTAGGATAGTGTCTATGGCCTTTGACCCCAAAAAACCGCATGGCGTGGTCTACAACCACACTGAGATCGCGTTCGTGCAGGACGGTATCGACTACGGCCACGACCTGTTGCCGGTCGAGGTGGAAAATCCCAAGCTCGAAGCCAATCAGGCGCGCTCTGAAAAGATGAAAGAATCCTGGAGGCAGCGCCGTGAGCTGGAGCATAAATGACCCGATGGGGAATGAGTCATTTAAGTGCCGCTGGGAGATAGTCCGCTACACCCGCGGCCGGGGACTTGATCTAGGATCGGGGGTCGCCAAGACCTATCAACACTGGATCAGCGTCGATAACTGCGCCGATACCGCGCTCTTCGGCATGCCGATCAACCCCGATGTGAAGGTGGCTACTTGCGAGAAGCTCGACCTCTTCACCTCAGCGTCAATGGACTTTGTGTTCTCCTCGCACCTCTTGGAGCATTTTGAAGCGGCGAAAATTCCGAAAGTGTTGACCGAATGGTGCCGCGTAATCAAGCCGCACGGCTACCTGGTTTTGTATGTTCCAGATGCAGATGAATACCCGCGAATAGGTCAAGTCGGCGCCAATCCAGACCATAAAGTTGATATTACTTACGATGGTCTGATTGAGTGGATGGATGCCGTTCCACGCGGGTGGGATCTCATTGACTACCAGAAACGCAATCAGGCTAATGAGTATAGCCACTACTGCGTTTTTGAGGTGTTGTCATGAGGTGCATCATTTATTCATTGAGTTCATCCAGAGACGGAGAAGTCCGGTACATCGGACAGACGACCCAGCCGCTCAATACCCGGCTTTGCCAACACCGGAGGGCACAAGGCCTATCATGACAAAATTCGCGCGCAAATTTAGCTGGAAGAATCCCAAGCCGGCAAAAACTGCGGCGGTCTGCCGCTTCGGCGCTTTCGGCGATTTAATTCAAGCTTCATCGGTGTTCGCCGCCCTCAAGGCCGAGGGCTATCACATCACCCTGTATACATCCCCACCGGGTGATGAGATCGTCAAACACGACCCGCACATCGATGCTTTTTACATCCAGGACAAAGACCAGGTCCCTAATGGCAATTTGGGCGAGTACTGGGCGTATCACGCCAAAAAGTACGATAAGTGGGTGAATCTATCGGAGTCGGTCGAGGGCTCCTTCCTGACGCTCCCCGGGCGTACCTTGCACGCCTGGCCACCGGCGCTGCGTCATTCATTGCTCGATCGCAACTACCTCGAGACGCAGCACCAAATCGCGGGCGTGCCGTACCACCCAAAGATGCGCTTCTACGCATCGGCCGAGGAGCAGAGTTTCGCGCGCAAGCAGCGCGCGCGCATGGGGGACTTTGTGATCGCCTGGGCCTTGGCCGGATCCTCGGTGCACAAGACTTGGCCGTATCTCGATGCCATTATCGCCTCGATCATGCTTGACTTTCCGAGCGTGCATATCGCACTGTTGGGCGGTGAGGCGGCCAAATTATTGGAACGCGGCTGGGAGAAGGAGGCGCGCGTGCACCGCCGCTCTGGCCTCTGGTCGATACGCGAATCGCTATCCTTCATGGACGTCGCCGACATGGCAATCGGACCTGAGACGGGCTTGATGAATGCCGCCGCGCAACTGCCGTACCCGAAGGTCGTGTTCCTATCGCACTCGACGCATGAGAACCTCACCCGCGATTGGGTCAACACACAACCCTTGATGTCAGCCGGCACTCACTGCCCCGGCCGCGGCGCGAATGAAGCGCCCGCCTGTCACCAGCTCCATTATCAGTGGGAGCACTGCAAAAAACACGAGTCGGGCACCGCGCAGTGCCAGGCGGATATCAGCCCCGATCAAGCCTACCGGGTGATTTGGCACGTGCTGCAAGCGGAGCTTGAACAGCGGATGCGTGCGTGACCACCTCGAGCGCCTGGTCTTTCACGGTCGCGGCGGCCGATATCGTGCGCGAAATGATGTTGAACGTGGGCGCGATCGGGGAAGCCGAAGTAGCCACCGCGCAGGAATATACCGACTGCCTGCGCAAGCTCAACATGCTGGTGAAGCAGTGGATGGGCAAGCAGGACTTCGCGCCGGGACTCAAGATGTGGACGCGCCAGCGCGGTGATCTGTTCTTGGGCAACACCAAGTTCCAATATCAGTTGGGGCCCACCGGGGATAACTGGGCGGTGGGCGTCACCGGCGGGGCATTCAATCAGAATTACAATCAGACCACTTTGACCACGAGTGCGGCGCAGGGCGCTACCGCGCTCACCGTGGCATCGAGCGCGAACATCAATGTCAATGACTTCATCGGGGTGCTGGTGGGCGCGGATATTTTCTGGACCACGGTGGTTGCAGCGGGCGGCGGGGCGGTGAATCTTGCTGGCGGATCGGGCCTGCCCGGTGCGGCGAGCGCCGGCGCCTATGTGTGGAACTACACCACCAAGGGGCAACGGCCGGTGAATGTGCTCACCGCGGTATTGCGCGACATCAATACCAACGATACACCGCTTAATCCCCTGACCCTGGAGGACTACGAGGCGCTGCCAACTAAGCAGATGCCGACCTTCCAGGCCGATCCCACCGCCTACTACTACGAGAGTCAGATCGGCGCGAGTACCGCGGTCGGCTCCGGACAGTTCTACATCGACTGCGGCGGCGCGCAAGATGTGACCAAGCACTTGCACCTGGTGTACTTGCGCCCGGTGATGGATCTGGTCAACCCGGGTGATAACCCGGAGTATCCGCAACAGTGGTACCGGGCGCTGTGTTGGGGCGGCGCGCGCGAGATCTGTGCCATGTTCGATGCGGTTTGGACGCAGGACATGCAGATGAATTACATGGAAGCGATTGCCACCGCGCGCGAGGGCGATTCTGATACCACCACCTTCTACTTTCAGCCGGATGCGGGCTCGCCGTACGATCCATGAAGGTAGTCAGCCTCTTCGGCGGCAGCACGCGGCAAAAGTCGCTCGCGGTAACTTCGCAACGGCGGCTTAATTGCTATTACGAGAACCGTCCGGATCAGGACAAATCGAAGGTGGTGATCTACGGCACGCCGGGGCTGGTGGCAGCCTTTACCTTGGGCACTGTCAACGCGCTCCCGGTGCGCGCGTTCGCCGGCACGCAAAACGCGCTCTATGCGATTGCGTATAATCAGTTCCTGTACTTGAGCGCCCAAGGTTTGACGCTCTTTACCGGGGTTTTGAACACTCAAACGGGCAATGCCTCGATCGCGCCGAGTTCGACCCAAGTGATGATGGTCGATGGGGTCAACGGCTGGTTCTACACGCTCGCCGCCCGAACCTTGGCACCGATTACCGCCTTTCCGGCGATTGGCGCGCTCACCTGTACCTATGTGTCGGGCTTCTTCGTCGCCGAGCAGCCGGGCACGCAAGTCTTTTGGGTGTCGAACTTCAATGATTGCTCGACCTGGAACGCGCTCGCTTTTGCCTCTGCCTCGATCTATCCCGATACGATTCTCGCGGTCGATAACCTGATCGGAATTCTGGTGGTGTTCGGTCAGCAGCACACGGAATTTTGGAGTAACTCCGGGGCTTCCCCCGAGCCCTTCGTGCCGTTAATTTCAGCCGCGAATGAATATGGCCTGGCGGCAATCTTCAGCCGCGCGCACGTCGATCAGAGCATTATTTTTCTTGCCGTCACGCGCACCGGCCAGGTCGAAGCGGTGCAGATCTTGGGCTATAACGCGAACATCATCTCGGATGCGGATATGGAGGCGATTTGGAACAGCTTCACCACGGTGTCGGATGCAGTCGGGCTTACCTATGAGCAGGACACGCACAAATTCTATCAGCTGACCTTCCCGACCGCCAACCGCTCGTTTTTGTTCGATTGCTCGACGCGGCTGTGGAGTGAGGTGCAGACCGGCACGAGCGCGCTACCGACCCGGCATCAGGCGCAGTTCTCTGCCTACTACGCGGGGCAGACCTATTTCTCCGACTACGCGACGAACCAGATATACACGTTGAGCCCGAGTCAGTACACGGACAACGGCACACCCATCTGTCGCGAGATCATCACCCGGCACGTGCTCTCGAATTTCAATCGGGTGCGGATCTCGCTGCTCTATCTCGACATGGAGACCGGGGTGGGTTTGCAGACCGGTCAGGGTTCCGCCCCAATGGTCATGTTGCAGGTGTCGAAGGATAACGCGCGCACCTGGAGCGCCGAGCGCTGGGTGAGTTTAGGGGCGGCGGGTAATTACTTGGCGCGCGTCGTGTGGCGGCGCTTTGGCTCAGCGCGTGATTACGTATTCAAGATTCGCATGTCGGACCCGGTTAAATTCGTGGTGACCGAGGGGGCGATCAAGATCGCCGAACGTCCGCCGGCGGAGAAGATGGGATGAGCTTAAACTCAACCAGCCCGATCCCCACGCGCCCGATCATCACGCAGAAGGGTGATTTGCTCGATCGGCTCTATCAAGCGTGGTTCGGCGGCATTCAGCAGTGGTTGGGGCCGATTGGCCAGTACGGTCCCACCGCCGCGCGGCCGGTCAATAACCTGTACATCGGCCTGCCCTATTTCGATACCACGCTCGGGTATCCGGTGTTCGTCGCGCAGGTGAGCCCGAGCATCGTGTGGACCGCGGTCGGAGGCGGCACGGTCACCTCGGTCGCCAGCACCACGTTGACGATTGGCGGTACGTCCGCCGTGCCCACGGTGAATTTGTCGGGCGCGCAGGTGACGAATATCGGCCTGGCGGGCACGGCGTTACAGCCGGTCACGGGATTGGGTGGCAATTACACTTACGCCTCGCTCACGCTGAATACGGCCGGTCAGATCACCGCGGTCGGGAATGGCACCGCGCCGGTGAGTAGTGCCAATCCATCGGGCACCGTTGGGCTTGCGGCCGTCAATGGTGTGGCGAGCACGTACTTGCGGTCGGACGGAGCGCCCGCACTTTCGCAAGGCATCGTTCCGACGTGGACGGGCGTACACACGTTCAGCGCGCAGGCGGTGTTCAGTGCCAGCTTGCTCATACCGAACGCGACAACGCTGAAATTCAAAAACTTGGCTGGCAGCGCTCTCGGCGTGCTTCAGATGTTCAGCGACAACAACGTGTACTTCGACAGCCCCGTCTCGGGCGGTAGCATATTTTTACGGTCCAACGCGGGGGCGGCCACATGGACTTTCGGCAGCAACGGCGCGCTTTCATGCCCTGGCGCAGTCACCGCGACTGGCGGCTTGGGTGTCAACGGCGCAAGCCCGCCCGCGCAAGTGACGGGCTTCGGTACGCCCACGGGCGCGAGTGTGATTGCGAATTTCCCCGGCGTGAGCGCGACGCTTGCGCAGTGCTCGGCGGCCATTGCCGAAATCCTCACAATCATGAAAGGCATGGGAGTGGTCGGCGCATGAGCGAGATCGCCCAAGTGCTCGCCGAGCTCAAGAAACTCAATGGATTTATGGAGCAGATTCTATGCGTGCAGAAGTTGCAAGCCGAGATGTGGAAGGCGAAGAGCCGTGCAGCCAGTAGCGGCGTGGGAGGGGCTACCGCCGAGCCTCACCTGGAAGGAGCGGGTGTGCTTACTGACCTATCACTCGCTCGCCCACGTGAGTCAGCAGGAGGCGCCCGTGACGCATCTATTTGAGCCGGGCGAGTATGTGCGCGAGATGCGCGTACCCGCCGGCATGCTCTTGACCGGCGCTGAGCATTTGCTCGGCCATCGCTTGGAGCTTATCGAGGGCTCGGTGCTCATGTTTGCCCCCGAGGGTAAATTTGAGTTTGACGCCTATGCCTTCATGGACACCAAGCCCGGCTTCCATGCGGTGGTCTATACGGTCACTGACATGGTGGCGCGCTCACGGCATCCGAACCCGGACGAAGCGCGCGATGTGGTGGCGCTCGAGGGGCGCTGGTTTGGGGCCGCTGCACCGGTGATCGAACAAGGGCGGCTGCTATCCGAACGCTTGAAGGATCTGTCATGGTCTGTGCAATCAGTGTAGGGGCGGCCGTTGCCATTGGTGCGGCGGCGGTGGTGGGGGCTGGGGCCACGGTGTATGCCGCGGATAAGTCAGCGAGTGCGGTGACCAGTTCGACCAACGCCTCGATTGCCGAGCAGAATAAGGCGCTCACCCAACAGCAGCAATTGAACGCTCCGTACTCGGCGATCGGCACCGGCACGAACGGCAATAATGGGGCAATCGCGCAATATCAGAATTTGCTCGGCTTGGGACCGCAAGGCGCGGCCGGCGAGGAGGCGGCACTTGCCGCAACGCCGGGCTATCAGTTCGCCCTGAACCAAGGCACGCAGGCGACCACCAACGCGGCGAGTGCTAATGGGATGGCGTTGTCCGGCAATACGTTGGAGTCGCTCGATAGCTTCTCCACGGGCTTGGCCGATAGCACTTATCAGAATGCGGTGGGCAACGCGCAAAACGCGGTCGGTATCGGCCAAGCCGCCGCGGCGGGGCAGGCCGCTAACATTGGTAGCGCCGCGGGCAATATTTCGAACTCGCTCACAACCCAAGGCAATACCATCGCCGGCATTGATGCCAATGAAGCGGCGGGTGTTACCAAGGCGCTGTCGGGCGGGGTCAATCAGGCCACCACTTTGAACACACTCTCGGGTTTGAATAATCCGGGTGGTGGGATCGGGGGTGATGGAATCGGGGGTGGTTATGGAACAGGCGCCAATTCTGCGCTTAATAATCCGAACTTCTTCTCGGTACCGTGACATGGCTTCCTTCGACCCCTCCGTACTCTCCGACATCGGCTCAAGCGGTCCCGACATCGCCGGCTCCATGGCCAAAGGCTTTCAACTGAAAGACATGGTCGATGGGCAGCAGATGAATCAACTGAAACTCAATTCGCTGAAAAGCGATCAGGCCGATCAGACCAAAGCCAAAGGGATACTGTCCTCCGCGGACCTCACCACCGAGAAGGGCTTGACCGAAGCACAGGAGAAACTCACGCGCGCAGGACTACCGCAGCAGGGCCTGGACTTACGCAAACACGGTCAATCGGTTATTTCGGGCGAGCTCGATAACAAACTAAAGCAAGTCGATTTACATTCCGCTGCGGTGGATGTGGTGTCCGGCGGCATCGATAAGATTTGGCAGCAAGCGACCGCGATGAAGAACGAAAAGACCCCGGACGGGCGACTTAAGTACACCGATGCCTCGGTGAACGCGTGGATTCAGGGCCAGATACCGCTCGAGGTCTCCAGCATTCAAAGTGATGCGGGCTTGCCCGAGGATGTGAAGAAGACGGCGCTACAGAATATCAATTCGCACCTGGCGAAAGGTCAGCAGATGACCTATGACAGCTTGACGCAAATCGAGCGCGGCACCAAGCAGGGCCAGGCGCAACTGAAGTCTATCCGCGATGACCTGACCGCGCAGACCGGGGCGAAGCGTGAGCAAGCCTACGAGCGCTCGGTGGACAATCAGGGCCGGTTAGGCCAAGAGCGCGTCAACCAGGGCCAAGAGAAAATCGACAACGCAAAGCAAAAGTTCATCTCGCAAGGTTTTTCAGATCATCAGGGGGAGATGCTTGCGGCACTCGCCGATGCCAATGTCTCCCTGCCGGCGGGCCTGCGCTCGCAAGCGCAAATCAAGGCGACCATCGACGGTTTGTATGCGGAGCATCCGGACCTCTCAGCCAAGGAGATCACCGAGGGCATCAAGAGCGGGAAACTCAAACTCGCAGCCGAGACCAAAGCGGCGCAAACCGCCGGCACGCAGATTGGCAAGGTGTCGGTTGCGGTCAATGAGATTGAGCCATTCGGGCGCCAGGTTCTCGAGGCATCGAAAGACATCCCGCGCGGTAGCAGTCTGACCATGAACGGCCTCATACAATTGGGCGAGAAGGAGGTACAAGATCCGAAGCTGCTGGTGCTGCGCGCGAAATTACAAGCGCTCAATAACGCCTATGACCAGCTGGCCGCGCGTGGCGGTACCGACAAGGACAAGCGCGAGCACATCCATTCGCTTTTCGACGCGCGTTTGAACGAGGCGAATGTTCAGGCCCTGGTCAAGGCGGTGAACGAAGAAGGCGCTGGGGCGAAGGAGGCGGCCGACAGGACCATCGGGGAGGTGTCCGGTACCTCAATCCCAGGCACGGGCCAAACGCCAAGCCAAGGAAGACCCAAGCAGGTCTCTTCCGATGCCGACTACAACGCCTTGCCGAGTGGGACGGACTTTATTGGCCCTGACGGCAAGCATCGGAAGAAGCCGTGATGGGCTGGCAAGATGCACCCGTAGTCGATTCCGCAGACTCAGCGCAACCCGCGTGGATGAGCGCGCCTGAAGTCACCGCCCCCGCCGCGGCAAAGCCAGAGCCGGACAAGCCACAATTTGACCCGAATAAGTATAATTTAGTCGCAAAGGCGACCGACCCGATAGTGAACGCGATTGCCGAACCTGGTATGCAATTAGTGAGCGGGGCGTATCATGCAGCAAAGGGCGGACTGACAGGGATCTATGACATTGCCACCGGGCAGGGCACTGATGAGGCAACCGCGGACATTGAGTCCGAGGAAGCCAAAACCTATCGGCCGACTACACCCGTTGGCAAGGCTGTTTCCAAGGCAGTCGGCTACATTCCCGCACGCCAAGCAGAGCTTGCTAAGCTTGCTGGTGGCGGCGTTGCAGCGGGTTTTACAAAATTGGGTGCAAGTCCTGAAGTCGCGGGCGCCGCCGGTGCTACGGTCGATACGGGCCTCAATATGGTGGGTCCGGGAACGCTGCTCAAAGGCGCTCGCGCGCTCAAAGGCGCCGGGCGCGAGCGCGTCCCCGCCAAACCTAACTTTGACGATGTCGAAATCCCCGGCTATGGTCGAGTCTCGCAAGGCGATAAGACCGTTCAGGCTGACATGGTCCAAAAAGCCCGCGCCGCCGGCTACGTCCTCAAGCCCTCAGAAGCCGGCGGCAAAGCAGGGAAGGTTGCCGAAGGCTTAACCGGCTCCCCGCGCCTCTCGATTGAGGCATCGCTCAAAAACCAGCCCGTTACCAACAATCTCGCCGCCACCGAGATCGGGCTACCGAAAGGCACCAAGGTCACCAATTCGGCGTTACGCGAAGCGGCCAAACCGCACAATGCGGTGTACAAAGAAGTCGGTGCGCTGGGTGGCATCGATACCGATGATGTCTATCACAAAGCCATCGAATCGGTGGGGCGCACGCCCGGTACCAGCTTCAAAAAGGTGTCGAGTCCCGACATTGACAAATTGCGCGATCAGTACGCTGAGGCGCACTTCGAAGCGGCCGATGCAGTACTTGAAGTGCGGCGTTTACGCGCTGCCTCTGGCAAGAACTTAAAGGCGCCGCTCGCACCCGCGCAAAATGAATTAGGCCACGCGCAGCGCCAGGTGGCCGATGCAATTGAGGATCAAATCGAGCGCCACGCAACCGAAGCGGGGCAGACCGACTTGGTGGCACGCTTGCGTGAATCGCGCGCGGCGCTTGCAAAAATTCACAGCGTGCGCGCCGCGTTGCTCGGCAACACCGGCGATATCTCGGCGGTGAAACTCGCCAAGATGCAGCAGAAGGGCGCGCCCCTCTCCGGTAACTTAAAACTCATCGCCGACGTCGCGGATGAGTTTGGCGAAGTCACGCGCGATGCCACCAAGCTCAAGAACAAAGTCCCGGTGACCGTGCTCGAGGGCGGCGCGGGACTGGCCGGGGCCGCTATGACCGCGGCGCACAGTCCCGGGGTCGGTATCCCGCTCTTAGGCGGCATGATCGCCCGCCCCGTCGCGCGTAAATTCCTGCTCTCTGATACCTACCAAGACACCTTGGGCCAGGGGCCGAAGAAGGCTAACACCATCGCCGATATCGAGAGCAGGTGAAAGTGCTCTTGATCTCCATGGACTCGGTCGGGGAGCTGTTACCGCTGGCGTGCCGCTGCGTGGCGGCGGGGCACCAGGTGCGCATCTACTTCAGCTCCGATAACCACCCCGACACAGGCAAGGGCTTTAAAGGCGTAGAGCGCGTCGCATCGTGGTTGGGGTCGGTCAAATGGGCAGACCTCGTGGTGCCCTCCGGCAACCACAACTTCATGCCCAAGCTCGATTCCTTACGCAAGGCGGGCATCTGTGTGTTTGGCCCGTCGAGCGCATCGGCAGCGCTCGAGATCAAGCGCGCGGAAGGCATGAAACTCTTCACCGAGCACAACATCGAAGTACCGCCGTGGAAGCAGTTCGCTGACCTCAAAGCCGCCGAAGCGCACGTGCGCAAAACCGAAGCGCGCTATGTGTTCAAAACGTTGGGCGATGAGGAGGACAAGAGCCTGTCCTATGTGGGCAAGTCAGCCGCCGACATGATCGCGCGCTTGATGCGTTGGCAGGACTTGAAGTTGAACCCCAAAGGCCCGGTGATGCTGCAGGAATTTGTCGAGGGCATCGAGTTCGCAGTCTCGTGCTGGATGGGAAGTGAGGGCTTCATCGGTAGCCCTAATGAGAATTTCGAATTCAAAAAACTGCTCTCCGGCGATGTGGGACCTAATTGCGGCGAGTCGGGCACCATCTTGAAGTATGTCGCCGAGTCGAAGTTGTTCGATACCGTCTTGCAGCCCCTGGAGGAAGCGCTGGTGAAATTGGGACACTTGGGCGATGTCGATGTGAATTGCATCGTGACCGAGGACGGCGCGGCGCGGCCCCTGGAGCTCACCATGCGCTTAGGCTGGCCCGCGGCCAACATCATGTGGGCCTGTCACAAGGGCGATCCGGTCGAGTGGATGCTCGATGCGTGCAAGGGCATCGATTCGCTGGTGACTTCCCCTGCGATCGCGTGTGGCATCGTGCTCGCGCAGCCCGACTATCCGCACAGCAAATTCACCAAGGCCGAGGTTGCCAACGTCCCGATCTATGGCGTGACACGCGCGAACCAGAAATTTATCTGCCCGCAGGCGGTGAAGATCGATGCCATGCCCGACATGGACGGCGCTACCGTGGTCACGCGTGATATCTGGTGCACCACTGGGGATTACTTGGCGGTGGTCACCGGCATGGGTAAGAGCGTTAAAAAGGCCACCGCCCGCGCCTACGACACCATCAAAGAACTGCACGTGCCGAACCTCATGTATCGCGATGACATCGGCGAGAGCTTGCAGGCGAGTCTCCCCACACTGCAGGCGTCGGGCTATGCGACGGAATTTAACTATGGGCACTAACGCATGACCACTGTCGTTCTCTCGCCAAATTTCTTCCAGCAGTTTGAGAATCAACTCGTCACCGCACCGTTGGTGGGAGGAAAACTGTTCACGTATGCTGCTGGCACCTCGACCAAGCAGGCGACCTATACCGATTCCACCGCCGCTGTCCAAAACGCCAATCCGATCATCTTGGATTCGGCGGCATCGGCCAATGTGTGGTTCGATATCACCAAGAACTACAAAATCGTGCTCTCGCCGGCGAACGATACCGACCCGCCGACGAGCCCAATCCGCACGGTCGATAATGTTCCGGGGTGGAACGGCGGCTCGGTCATCACGCAAGCGGTCATCGGTGCTTTGTTCTACCCGCAGAGCACGGCTGAGCTCGCGGCCGGGGTCACGCCCACCAATTTCGCGTATAGCGCGGATGCGATTGACCCGCGCCGCTACGGCGCGGCGGGCGATGGCCTCACCGATGATACGGCCGCGCTCAATAAGTGGGTGTTGGTCGTGAATGCAAGCACGCGCCCGGTCTCCACCTGGCCCGTCGGTCTCTCGTTCCTGTGCTCTCCCTTGAACGCCATCACGGCCAATAATTTCACCTGGAACATGAACTCGACGATTCTGGCTAAGGCGAACTCTTGGAGCATCGTAGGCGGCACCTTCAGTTATCAGGTCGCTATATCAGGCTCCGGCGCACGTCTGAACGGCGTTGTCTTGATCGGCAATCAGAGCGCCTTTTCGGTCAACGCTCCATTTGGCTATTTGCTGCGGATCACTGGCAATGATGTGCTCATGGACAACTGCAATCTCACGCAATCTCCGTCCGGCATCGCGAGTTTTGAGAGCATGACGCAGGGCCGTTTCTCGAACTGCCACTTTGACGCGAGCGTCAATAGCGTCAACATCAGTGCCTGCTCGTACCTCAAGTTCGTGAACTGCACCGCGAACTTGGACGGGTATCCGTTCGGCACCGCGGTGGTGCCCGGTGTGCCGCAAGCGGCTGGCGGTTTTGGTTGGTCCTTACGCTATCGCTCGCACCACATCACATTCGCCAATTGCGAGGCCCAGCAGTGCTGCCTGGTGGGCTTTAACATTGACCAGGGCTGTTACGCGATCAAGGCGATTGGCTGTGTGGCGTGGATGAACGGTGATGCCGGCATCGCACTCGCCGCCGATACGATTGCAGGCGGCTTAGCGGGCAATGGCGAGTCCTGCTACGACTGCGAATTCGTCGATTGCGAAAGCTATAACAACTGGGGCTCGGGACTGTCCGCGTATGCGCAAGTCTACAACTGCACGGTTGATAGCGGGCGCTACTACAACAATCAGCGCTCGGCGGGACAACTGGTCTCTGCCAGCAGTGCTATAAACGGCATTTACATTTCGGGTGGCTCGCTGGGCGTCCGCATACGCACTAAGTCATACGACGATCGGCAAATCGCAGGGATCACCGCCAATGCCGCGGGCGCACTCACGGCCACGGGGTGGGTCGCTGGCACCATGGGCAACTATCCTAGGGTTGCAATCTATAATTCGACTCTGGTATTTCAGGGCTGGGGCACGATCACCGCGGAGTCGGCGGGCAGTGTCACGATCGCGACCACGGCGAATAATGGCGTCACGATCGGCAGCATCGTCGCCGGCTGGTATGTCACGCAGCGCACGCAGAATAATGGCGTCTTTTTGGACAACGGCTGCACCGGCTTGCTCGATGTCGACGGCTTTGGCTTCTTGCCAGGCGTTAATTCTGCCTTGACGGGATTTAAGGGCCTGAGCGGCAGCACCGGCTCGAATCAAAACATCCTGTTGCCGGGCGCGACCTTGGATTACACCGAGCTGCTGTTAAATCCCACCTGGGATGCGGGCACGGGCACGGGCGTCTCGTGGACTTACAACCTGACGGGCGGCGGTCTCGCGAATCCGTATTCGACGGCGGGCGCGGGCCTGCGCAGTCCCGGCTCCCTGCAATTGATTGGCGGCACGAGTGTCGCGCAAGGCGATTCGACGCTGATTGCAAGTGCGCTCCAGTATGTGGTGTCGCCGTGCTGGGTCGAAGCCTCGGTGTGGTGCATCGCGGTCAATGCCGGCGATGCACAGCTTTTGCTGATCTGGAACTCTAGCGGCACCGGCGTGCAATTCTCTGTCGTCAATCACCCCGGCGGCGGTTGGAGGCAGCTGAAGATTGGCGCCTTCATGCCGCCAAGTCCCACATCACTCAACATCCGCGTGCTCTCCGCCATCGGCAAGACCAACTACTTCGACAACGCGAGTTTGCGCGTGAAGTCCGACTGCTATGACAGCCGCGATTATCTGTACCCGACTCGCAACCTAGCTCAATAAGGGATTACACATGAATATCTGGGTCATTTTGCTGATTCTGTTGATTTTGGGCGCGTTCGGCGGCAGCTTCGGCGGCTACTACTCGCACGGCTGGGGCTTCGGCGGCGGTGGCTTGTTGCTGATTATTTTGGTCATCGTGCTGGTCGCGGGCAGCCGCGGCGGTGGCTTGTGAGCGAACCCGAAATTGAAACTGAGGCGGCGGCGGAGCTCAAGCGCATCAAGGCCGAGATCGCCGCCATCGAGGGACACGCGACAAGCATCTGGTCGCACTGGGCGCCGTGGGTAATGTTCATGGTGGGGCTGATCTTGGGCGCGCTTTTCTGGTATGGGATCTCGGCGTGAGTGCCGAAGCGGATTTCATCAAGCGCTGGCATTTAGAAGGCTGCAAACTCACCTCTTACCCAGATCCGAACGGCGTGTGGACCATTGGCTACGGTCACACCATGGGTGTGTTCCCGGGCGCCACCTGCACGCAAGCGCAGGCGGAGGCCTGGCTCGAAGGGGATGCGCAGGAGGCGACACAGGCGCTGCTTTATGAGAGCCCTGGGCCGTTCGCGCCCGGCGCGCAACTGGCGCTGACGGACTTCGTTTTCAATCTCGGCGTCGGCCACTATCGCACCTCGACTTTGAAAACCTATGTCGACCGTGAGGACTGGCCCTCCGTGAAGACCGAACTGCTCAAGTGGGATCACTGCGGCGGCCAGGTGCTCGGTGGCCTGTTGCTGCGCCGCCAGGCGGAAGCGGATTTAATCGAGGCAGCGTGAACCGGCACAGCGCGCCGGGCTCGGCGAGCGGCTATAACACCCCCGGCCCGCAATGACTGCGGAGAGGCTCGCGTGTGGATCATCTGGCTCAGGCTGAAATTGACATGGGCGTGGGGCCATCGCACCAAGTGCTTAGGGCTGCTCGCGTGCGCGATTGCGTACGGGCAGAACAACCTCGCGCAGTTAGGGCACGTTTTGAGCCCGGCCTTACAGGGCGCCATCTTAGCGGTGTTTGGCGTCGCGGCCTTTCTCCTGGGCCTGTACAACACGTTCGCATGTCCCGCTCAGGAGCCGCCAACGTGACCATGCGCCGCGATTACACCGACACGGTGCGGGATTTGAAGGCCGCGGTACGCGCCGAAAAAGAGGGCGCGGCCAGCGTCCAGTTGATTCGCAATTTAGATTCGATGCTCTCGGAAATCACCCGTCTGCGGGATCGCACCGACACCATGAGCGCGCTCGAGGCGCGGGTCGAGGGCCTGACCTGGATGGTGCGCAGCGTCATCGTCGCCGCGGTGGTGGAATTCTTGGTGGGCGTCGCCGTGGCGTTTGTCATGAAGGGGTCGAAATGAC
>Ga0302324_100002919_pt1 | contig 38752 bp, 38 predicted proteins | sample Palsa_T0_1_FD_201949 | JGI IMG/M metagenome (GOLD analysis project Ga0302324, IMG submission 201949) | Peat permafrost microbial communities from Stordalen Mire near Abisko, Sweden - Palsa_T0_1 | ecosystem: Environmental > Terrestrial > Soil > Palsa > Peat permafrost | place: Sweden: Abisko... | reverse complement strand
ATCGCCGGATGAATCCGTCGTTGACTCAGCAGGTGCAGGTCGCGTAACGTGCGGAAAGTCGAGAGCCGCCGCTTTCAACTAAACCCGGGACAATTTCGTAAATCCGTGCAGATTATGTACTAGTTGTGCGATTGTGGAAAACGAGGAGTACTGCGTCCTCCGCGGGATCCCGGTAATAATTTGTGCGGCGCCCGCAAACGAGGAATCCTCGTTGCGTATAAAAGGCAATTCCGCCTTCGTTGGATGCGCGCACTTCCAGATAGGCTTCCGGTGCATCCGCGGTCCGCGCGTATTCCAGCGCGGCGCCTACCAACTGGGTTGCCACTCCGCGGCGCCGGCATGCCTTTGCGACAGCCAGATTCAAGATCTCGAACTCGTCTCCGGCCACTCGCCCGATTAGAAATCCGGCGAAATTTCCGTCCAATTCCACCGCCCATGTATTTCCCTGGGTCGCCGATTCCGTAAGAGTTTCTCTGGACCATGTCGACGCTTCCGGGCTTTCCTGCAATACAGCAAGCGCCGCGGGAACGTCTGAAGCGGACATCCGGCGCACCGTGACGGGTGAAGGTCCGCCGATTATTTCGTTTGGGACGTGCATCACCGATCCTTCCAGGAACCTTCCGCGTCGGAGCGCCGCACGTAGTTGGCATCGAGGCTGAGTGAATCGACCAAGTTTCCGCGCTTGGCTCGTTCAAATCCCAGCCGGCCGATCGCGGGCGCAAGGGCTGCCGAAACTTGAATGACGCGCGTGCCCGGCAGAATTTCTGCGATGCGAGCGGCGGGGAGCACTTCCGGTGTCGGCGAAACAAGGTCCACCGTTTGAGGGAACTTTCCCTTTACGAGTTCCAGAAACTCGTCCAGCGAAAGGATCGACTCATCGCTGGCGAGTTCAAGACCCAAAGGGTTTTCGGGGAGCCTTCGGTAAATTCCACCGTAGATTTGGCCGCGCCGGGCATCTAGGAATGGCGCGAGGAGGTGGGCTTTGGAATCGCCGGGGGCCCCGCCCATGGCCGATGCCGCCGCAACGGCCTCCAAACCACTGATGGCCGCAATCGGCTTCCCATGCACCTCTGACCAGGCTTTAACAGCCGTCAGACCTACGCGCAGACCCGTAAACGAACCGGGACCGGCGGCAATCGCGAAGACATCGACTTGGTTCAGCTGAAAGCTGGCCTTGGATTGCAACAAGGTGATATCGCTAAAAAGGCGCGACGAATAGGGCGTTTCTTCGGAACCGGAAACCTCGGCCAGGACTTCGGAGTCGCGCAAAACGGCGGCACTCGCCATTCGAGAGCTCGTATCTATGGCTAGAATCAGCATTTAGCCATTCTAACGCAACTAGGGCCGGGGGGCGGGCGGAAGAAGAAGTTTGCCAGAGGACGATGTTAGAGGGTTGTAAAATTAAAGTAAAACTATGTGTGCAATTCAAGGACCAATCTCGAATCAAAATATCGCATAACTTGCTGATTCTAGAAGAAATATCTTGACTTAGCCATTCTAATGATTCAGTATTCCTTAAGCTTACCTCTAGGGGGTTTCCGATCATGGATTACAAGATAGGGGACAAGGTCGTCTATCCCAATCACGGCGTCGGGATGATCGAGCAAATCAATTTCGGGGTCTTGAACGGACGCACAGAAAAATATTTCATGGTTAAGATTCTAGCGAGCGGCCTGAAGGTCATGGTACCCGCAACGAACGCCGAATCGGTGGGACTGCGGCACGTCATTCGAAACGGAGAAACGCTTAAGGTTCTTAGCTTTCTGGAGAAAGGCAAGCCGAATTCGCACCACGATTGGAAGCACCGGTTCAAAGAGAATTCCGAACGCATGCGAACCGGCGAGCTGATCGAAGTAGCGGCCGTACTGAAAAGCCTAGTATCCCTCAGCCGCACCAAGCCGCTCTCCTTCCGCGAAAAGAAAATGCTGGAACGGGCCAAATTCCTCCTCGTCAGTGAACTTGCCACCGCCAGAAACACTTCCGCTGAAAATGTCGAAGACGCCCTCATTAAGTCTCTGGCAAAAGCACGGCTGCAAATGCCCGCGCCGATCGAGAAACCCGAGGGCGTTGAGTTCTAGCTGCAATCTTCATTTTCCCAGGTCTCAGAGAAGCCCCAATGCCTTAACAGCTTGGGGCTTTTCTCTTTTCCGCGTGCTGCGCTCGATTGTTTCAGCTCTGTCAGCTCATCCGTTTGCTTCTCGGTTTGCCAGACTAACGATTGGCTTCCCAAGGTGGAGCCCCCCCCGAAACGATGAGAAAAGGGGCAAACTGAGCGTACAGTTTTATAAGGGCTTAAGTACAGGGTACAAGGTGTGTACTTATTTCAGATTTAGCAATACTTTGACCCAGTGCAATCTGGCACGAATGTTTTGTTACACGGCCATTCGGCACTCTAACTGATTCTAAATTCGCAATCGAGGACCCACCCAAGAGCGATCGGCAGGACTCTGTCGAGGCACTAGCTGCGAGATGCGCCGGCGACACAAACGTTCGCGGTGACAATCAGAAAAAGTGTTCATTCGGGAACAGATTGTATTCGCAGCTTGGCATATCGTCCGGGAAGCCTATCGAAGCGCTTAGCAGATCGAGAAAAAGGAGGAAACCCTATATGGCAAGTCCGGCTACGGCACCTTTAACCCGTTCGCAACAATCAAGCATCGTTGAGCTTGCAGGTAAGAACGAGGCATCCTATTCAGCCATATCTTGGGCCGCAGTGTTCGGCGGCGCAGCTGTGGCCGCCGCAACATCCCTTATCCTTCTGGCGCTCGGAACAGGAATTGGGCTATCTTCCGTTTCGCCATGGTCAAATGCAGGCGCGACCGCGTCAGCGATCGGTACAGCAGCCATCCTCTGGCTTGTCGTTTCAGAAATCATCGCTTCGACGATGGGTGGTTATCTGGCAGGCCGTCTGCGAACGAAATGGGTCAACGTTCACACCGACGAAGTATATTTCCGCGATACCGCGCATGGATTCCTGGTATGGGCCGTCGGGCTCGTCATTACGGCGGCTTTTTTGGCTTCCGCAGTAACGGCAATGGTTGGGGGAGCTGCACGAACGGGTGCAATTGCTCGTACCACTTCGGATCCCAATGCTTACTATGTCGATTCCCTGTTTCGTTCCGACAATCCAAGTCCTGACCAAAATGCCGCCCCGGCACGGGCGGAAGCCGGGAGCATCTTGGCTAACAGCCTTACGCAAGGGGACATGGGCGCGGCTGATAAAACGTACCTGGCGAAATTGATTGCTTCCAGGACGGGCCTTAGCCAGACCGACGCCGAGAATCGTGTATCCGAAATCTTCGCGGAAGCTCGTCAAGCTGCGGACACCACCCGCAAGGCGGGAGCTCACCTATCGTACTGGACATTTTTTGCTCTTCTGGTTGGCGCATTTTGTGCAAGCTTTGCGGCGACAATCGGCGGGAAGCAACGGGATCGTGTAGTCGTGATTTAGCATTCAACGAAGCTTGGGTCAAGGAGGATGCGATGCGTTCGATTCTACTGTTGGTATTGGGAGTCCCCATTCCGATTATTCTCTTGATCGGGCTCTTCAGTCACTTTTAATGCCGGCATAAATGAGGGCAGCGGGCATTGGGGAACTCTCGAAAGCTTTCCCGTAACCCGCCCCTCACTTTTGCGCCGGCAAATAAGGATTTAACACGAAGGAAAGCCCCACGTTGGTTTTGAGAACGGACAGGAGCATGCGAATGAAACGACTCGCGAAAAAAGACAAGAAAGATGAGGGGCTGTTGACCACCGTGGCGGTGTCCATCGGGTCGGCCATGGGCACGATCATTGGGAGGGTCGATTCGGCGCAAAAAAACGTGACCCAAACCCTGAAGCCGAGAACGGCTAAACGTAAAGCCAAAAAAATCGCCAGGAAAATCGGGAGCGCTGGGCGCAGGATCGTAGCAAAGCGCAAACTCAGCAAGCGATAAGAAACCCCGGCAGTGCCGCTGGGCGCCGTTGGAATCGTCGAAAAAGCCTACCGGGCATGGAGAGATTCTTGCGCGCGATTCAGGCGTTTCCGGCTTGAACACTTCTAATGTTTCTGAATCCATCGAGGGGGAGCGACTGTGAAACCTACAAAGGAAGCAAGCACGGACAATTCTGAAGGGCAAATTTCTCGCGAGGATTTGATTGAGCTGCTGAACGAAGATCTCTCGGGCGAATATCAGGCCATCATTTCTTACGTTATATATTCGCAAGTCTTGAGCGGGGCGGAATATATGAATATAGCCGCGGAGCTCGAGAAACACGCGGCGGAAGAGTTGAGCCACGCGCTGATCATCTCAAATCAAATTGATTACCTCGGGGGAATGCCCACGGTCCAGCCGAAGCCCGTTCGCACGTCGGAAAAGGCCAAGGAAATGCTCCAGTTCGACCTCGAGAACGAGATGGCTACGATTCAGCGTTACCGAGCGCGTGTGGGTCAATGCGAGAGTCTGGGAGAGTACGCAATGGCGGAACACATCCGCGAGATTCTGGTGGATGAGCAAGACCATCTGATCTCTCTTGCCACCGCTCTAGGCGAAGACGTTCCGGCTGTAAAGAGTGCTTCGCGCGCTGCCTCGGCAAAGTAAAGTACAAGTTTGGATAGGAAGCACCTGCGCCGCGAGGTGGGCCTGAAGATGCCTTCGCCGATCGAGAAACCCGAGGGTGTTGAGTTTCAACCGCGATTCTCGATTGTTCAAATTCGTTCGAAATGCCCCAGAGCGATCACGCCTTGGGTCTTTTGCCGTATAGCCATTCTAGCCAACCGTGTTGGCCAAACCGATTTTCTTAACGGTCGTTACGCCTAGGCGGGAGAAACATGCCCCCCAGTCCCGTAGGGCGACGCAGCCCTGCGAGCATGTGCCGCCCCTACGGGGTTTGGGAACGGGCGTGTGAGCTTCCCACCACTGCCGTGGTGGGCTACCTTGTGCCGTCCCTCCGGGACTTCGAGCAGAAACATCGCACGGTGAACGGCGAAAGAAATTCTTCGCGCCACGCGAACAATCTACGGATTGGTAGCAAAGCGGGCACAAAGAAAAGAGGAGCATTCGACTCGCCGTGACCTTGGCCCGGGCAGCGCCAAAACCGCACAGGCAATCGCTCGTGAAGGCCCGGGATAAGGTGTGGCCGTCCTACTTCCCCCAACCGCCTCCACCTGGGGTTTCGATGCGGATTATGGCGCCCGCTGGCGCGCGAAATGTGCATTTTGATGGCAGACGCTGCGCGTGACCTTTTACTACAATTTCATTTTTTCCAGCTTTGCCGGAAGAACCGCCCTTCAGGCCGTATGGGCGCTGCGTTCTTCGGTCCGATAGGATTCCGGCCTGGACATCAGCAAGCATTTCGATTTCTCGGACGATGCCTTCGCCGCCAGGAAATTTTCCGCGACCGCCGGAACCTTTGCGGAGTGCGTAGCGGTGGACGCGGACAGGGTAAATATGCTCGAGGACTTCGGTGGGCGTATTGAGCGTGTTAGTCATGTGGCTTTGCGCGCCGTCATTTCCCGGGTGGCCTGGGGCGCCGCCTGTTCCTCCTGCAATCGTTTCGTAATAAGCGAAACGTTCGCCGCCGGGCCGCGGATCGCTTCCGCCAAATGACAGATTGTTCATGGTGCCTTGGCTGGCGGCGGGGATGCGCTCCGGGATCGCTTGCGCGAGTGCTTTTAATAGCGTGTCCACGATACGTTGCGAGGTCTCCACATTTCCTCCGGCAACGGCGGAGGGCGGGAGGGCGTTCACGATCGTGCCGGCAGGAGCGATCACTCGGATCGAGCGCATCAGGCCGGACGTGGCGGGGACCTCCTCGTCCAGTAAGCAGCGGAAAACGTAGAAGACGGCGGATTCCGTGATGGCGGCGACGGCGTTGACGCTACCGGCGCATTGCGGAGCGCTTCCCGAAAAATCGACCTGCGCATTCTTTCCGCGAATGCGGGTGGTGACGGCGATGCGCAGAGGCTTGTCGGTGATGCCATCGTTGTCCAGAAAATCCTGGGCGCGGTAAACTCCATCGGGAATCGCGGCGATCGTGGCGGCCATCATGCGGGCCGAATAGTCGAGCAAGTGGCGGCCGTAAGCGGCGACTTCTCCGCTGCCGTATTTGGCGGCCAGCGCTTGAAGGCGGCGCTCGCCGGTGCGGCAGGCGGCGATCTGGGCGGTCAGGTCGCCTTCGCGCTCCCGCGGGGTGCGCACGTTGGCCAGAAGAATGGCCAGAGCGTCGCGCGCGATGCGGCCCTTCTCCATGATTTTTAGCGGAGGAATGCGCAAGCCTTCCTCGAAGATTTCTCGCGAGAGTCCCATCGAGCCGGCGTGCGCGCCGCCCACGTCGGCGTGATGCGCGCGGTTGGCAATGTAAAACAGCGGGCGCGAGGAACGCGGCGCGAAGACGGGCATCACCATCGTTAGGTCCGGCAGATGCGTGCCACCGGCGTAGGGGTCGTTTAACAACGCGACGTCTCCGGGACCGAGCTGAAACGCTTGGAGCGCTGCGTGGACCGACATGGGCATGGAGCCCAGGTGAACGGGCATGTGGTCGCCCATGGCTAGTACATCGCCAGCGGAGTCAAATACGGCGCAAGAGTAGTCGCGGCGCTCCTTGATGTTGGGAGAAAACGCGGAACGGCGCAAGGCCGCTCCCATTTCTTCGGCGACGGAGTGGAAAAGATTCTTGAAAATTTCAAGACGAATGGGATCTACGCTCATCGGCGCGGCTCCTCCGACTGCGGAAAAGTTACTTCGTTTTGTCATTCCGAGCGAAGCGAGGAATCTCTCGTGGGTTTGGTCCCGTGGAAAAAATGAGAGATTCCTCGCTTCGCTCGGAATGACAAAATGGCGGGGGACTTTTTCCGCGGCTTGTCCAGGATGATGTTTCCATTTCGATCGACGCGGGCGGACCAATCGGGAGGTATCAGCGTCGTGGCGCTATATTCCGTCACGATGGCGGGGCCGGGGATGCGGTTTCCTGCATGCAAACGCGAGCGGTCATAGATGGCCGCCAAATTTCGCCGTCCGTGAAAGAACACTGGGGTCTTGGAGATTAGCGCCGCAGCTGGTTTTGGGCCGCCGGGCTTCACTTTCGGCACGGTGGGCTTGGGTGTGCGTCCCGTGAAGCGCGCTCGAACGTTCACCACTTCGCAGGCGCGGGCGCGGTTAAAATATCCGTAGCGCTTTTCGTGGGCGCGATGGAAAGCGGAAATAAAATCACCGGCGAGCGGTACATTCAGTTCGTACGATTGGCCGACATAGCGCAGGTCGAGAGAACGGTGGATTTGAACGGCGCCGCCAGAAAAACCCTCGGCGCTCATCTGCTTGCGGCCTTCCCGTTCCAATTCGGCGAATGCGTGGCGCAGCTTGGGCGCCGCCGCGCCCGCGCTTTGTGCTTCCAGGCGGACGGTGCGCGACAGGTCTTTCGTCACATCGGCGCGCAGGATGCCCAGGGCGGAGAGCGCTCCCGGAAAGCAGGGCACCAGGACGCGCGGAATTTCGAGTGCGGCAGCTAGCTCGCACGCATGCAGAGCGCCCGCGCCGCCGAATGCGATGAGTGTGTAGTCGCGCGGATCGTGCCCGCGTTCCACCGAGATGACGCGAATGGCTTTTTCCATGACGGCGTTGGCTACGTCGACGATGCCCTGCGCGAACGCTTCGGCGGAAGGCATTGGCCCTCGCTCGCGATTCGTGTAGTGGCGCGCACGCGCAAGATCGAGTTGAAACGCGCCTCCAAGAAGGCCGGATTCGGGTATGCGGCCGAGGATGAGATTCGCGTCGGTCACCGTCGGCTTTTCACCGCGGCCGTAACAAATCGGGCCGGGCTCAGCTCCGGCGCTTTCCGGGCCGACGCGCAACGCGCCGGCGCGGTCAAAGCGGGCGAGGGAGCCGCCACCGGCGCCCACAGTGTGAATGTCCAGCATGGGGACGGCGACGGGCATCCCGGAGACGATGCTTTCCGATGTGGTGGCGAGCGATTCCCCGTTTCCACCATCCATGAGGGCTACGTCTGTCGACGTGCCACCCATGTCAAAGGTGATGATGCGGCGGAATCCAGCGGCTTCGGCGACGTATTGCGCGCCGAGAACACCCCCGGCTGGCCCGGACAGAATCGTGCGAACCGGTTCGCTCGCAGCTGCTTCGGCTGAGAGAATGCCACCATTGGATTGCATGATGCGGACCCGCGAAATTTTCTTTCCTCTACGCGCGCGGTTCCCAGCGGCGGGCACGCTCCGTAATTGCGCTTCGGCAATGCTCTCGATTTCCGAAAGATACCCGCTCATCACGGGAACGAGGTATGCGTTGACGACGGTCGTCGAGGTTCGCTCGAATTCGCGATATTCGGGAAGAATCTCATGAGAAACGGAAATTGGGAGACCCGTCGCAGCGAGGGCTTTTCTTATCGATTTTTCGTGAGTTGGATTCACGAAGGAAAAGAGCAGGCAAACGGCAATGGAATCCGCGCCGCTGCGGAACACAGCGCGAACGATCCGCGCTACTTCAGCGCTGGAAGGCGCAAGCAGAACGTGGCCTTCGGAGTCCAGCCTTTCGCGCAGGCCAAGGCGCCGTGCCCGAGGAACGAGTGGGTCCGGCTTTTCGAACAGGAGATTGTAGAGCTGCGGGCGCGCCTGCCGTCCAATTTCGAGGACGTCCTCAAAGCCCGCCGTCGTCACCAGGGTAACTCGCCCGCCTTTTCGTTGAAGGAGGGCGTTGGTGCCAACCGTTGTGCCGCAGATGAGTTCCAGGCCGGCCAAAGCGGCGCGCGATTCCGGGATTCGCTCCAGCGCATGGGCAATCGCATCGGAGGGTTTTCGCGGGGTGGATGGGACTTTCAGAATTTCCAGGCGGCCGCCACGCAAAAAAACGCAATCGGTGAATGTGCCGCCGGTATCGAAGGCGATGCGCATGAAGGTGGGGATTGTATCGCAAGTGGAGGACTCCCAGTGGAGGTACGGCGGGCAAACGAAAAGCGTCAGCACAGAGGGCACAGAGAAAAACATGAGAAAGAACTTGAATTGTTTCCTTTGACTTTTCTCGGTGTTCTCTGTGTTGAGGTTTGCTCGTTGAATTGCGCGATTTCATGCCACGAGGAAGTTGGACTGACAATTTGCGACATGCAAGTGTGACAACCTTTGGCGTTCCGCGAGCCGCAATCAGGCGAATCAAATCGCTGGAGCGGGCGCACCGCCGAAAGGCTCGGGCTAATTCCCTCACCTGCAATGACATGCTCTCCGTATCGAAAATTATCCCCACTGGGCGTGACTGGGCATCGAAGTGCACTTGTAGGACGCGAAGGTGTCGTCGAGAAGTCAAAGGGGGATTCCATGCCAAGCGCTTATTCGTTTTGGGTAGGGCAAGCGGTGATTCTACAGGTGGCGGCTGAGGATATACGCGTGCCGCTGCGAGGCGTGATTGTCGGAGAGTCGGAATCCTCGGTGCGGTTTCGAGTGGGAGAAGGCTGGGACATCGAAATTTTCAAGCACATGATCCTGGCGGTGGAACAAGACAGCCGGGTTAGCGTCCTGGTGAATTAGGGGAAACTTATCATGACCAACGAGATGCTTCAAAAACAAATTGACGAGGATCGAGCCGCGGTTCTGCTCGGATTCACCCCGGCGCAGCTTGGGCTGCTGCGCGAACAGTCCGGCCTGGGACGTCGAGCGTCGGTCGAGGGCTCCCAACAAAGATGGTTCACCTACCAGGAATTGTGCCAGCTCTGCCGCAAGGTAGCCCGGGCCACATCTTAGCCCTTCGTCGCGTGACGATCCGCTGTGCCCCGGCTCAACACGCCGCGGAAGAAGTCCCCCTTGAATTTGTCCTTCCGAGCGAAGCGAGGAATCTCTCTTTCTGTTCATTCGCGTAACCCTCAGAGAGATTCCTCGCTTCGCTCGGAAGGACAAAAATGACTAGTTTTTCCGCAACCTGTCAATTGGGCAGGAGGCCGTAAGCGTCGAGTTCCCCCAGCACGGTCGTGTTATTGCCTCGGGTTCCGAGATACACTTTACCATTGGCGATCGTGGGCACCGTAAATTTCACGGCGTCGCCCGCTTGGTCGCGATTCCCTTCCGCCTGCGAGCTATTCCACAATTCGATTGCCAAATTGGTGGCGTCATAGGCATGCAGAACGGCCGGGCCGCAGCCGTGCGATTGCGGAGTGCAGTACTGGCTGCTGTCGGATGCCCAGAGGATGCCTTCGGTCGCGCCATTTGAGGATAGGGAAGCCGTTGCTCCTGGGTATCCGTAGATTGCTGTCGTTTGCGACGCCGCCGAACCGCTAAACATTCCCGTCACGGGATGGAAAGTGAATTGCTGAAGGGCTTCGGCCGCGACGTACAAATTGTCCTGCCAGAACACGGGAGTCGCGAAGATGGCCGCGCCCGCGTTTATGGTTTGAACCACGTTGTTCGAGGTGCTGTTGAACTTGCCCATGTCATCGCGGTTCACCAAAAACAGTGTTCCTTCTTTTCCGCCGCCGATCACAAGGTGAGGGTTGGGGCCGCCGGACGGGTCGATTAGGATCGTTGCGGCTCCCGAACCGAAATCCGCATCACCGGCATCTAGCACGGCTTCGTCGGAAGGCGTGAAATAGTCGGCTACACTCAGGCCGCCCGTGGTCCTCAACTTCATCAGGCTGTCGCCGTAATTTGCGCCGCCCGCCGTGTTGGCGTCAAACGTGCCGTTTCCAGTGATGAAATAAAGGTAGCCGTGGGAATCGATCGCCGGGGCTCCTCCGCTCATCCAAACACCGCCGCGCGAATAGGTCAGAGTTCCCACGCTGTTCGGAGTGGTGTTGAAGACCCTATTGCTGAGCGGGGCGACGGAGGACGCGCTGAAGCCGATCACCCAGCCGTGAAAGGGGTCCTCGTCCTCATGGGAGGCCCAACAGACATACACCACGCCATCGTAAAGCACCAAGCCCGCGCGCTGGTTTTCGGTTCGCGGATCGAAGGCCAGGACTCCGTTTACCGAGGCGTCGCCCGTTCCCAGCACAGTGATGGAATCGCCGATGCCTTGAGGCGGAACCCTTTCGTTGCCAGTGGTCAGATCGAGGGCATGCAAGCGCTGGAAAAATTGGGTGTCGGCATTGACGGATTTGCTGACGACGTAGACCGTGTTGGTGGCGAGATCGATCACCGGTGTGCCGGTTACTCCGACGGTCGGGCTAATGTTGCCATACCCCTTGCCAAGCAAAGCGGTGGGCACGCTGGTTTCTCCCGCGGTTGCGCCGTGGGCTGAATCCAGCAGATTGGCATGCCACAGGGTGATGCAGGGGCTGGCGTCGGCATCGAACGCATAGACGCTGTCGTTTTGCGTGGCCGCAACGATGACGTTGCGGCGCGATCCCTGAATCGCCATCTGGGGAATCCAGAGGGGCTGGGTGTAGATGGGTGCATCGGCCTGGCAAGAGAGAAGCTTACCGAAGGTCGCGGAGGTAACGAGGGAAGTCGTCAAGGCGAATTCACGCGTGTTGGTTCCGTCGCGCGAGAGATTATTGTGATAGGACGTTACGCCGGCCAAATCGGTCACGCCGATCGTGGCGGAAGCGGTCGCACCGGAAAAGGCAACGCTGGTTGCGGTGATCGCATAAATACCAGGTGCTGAAGGCGCTCTGTAGGTTGCCGACGTCTTCGTGACGTTCGTGAACTTGCCACAGGAAACTCTGGTGCAGTCCCTGCCGGAAGCCGTCCAGGTGACGCCGGCGCCGCCGACATCGTTCGTTACCGTGGCCGTAACGGCGAGGGTCTGTTGTGCCGCCAGTCCGCCGCGCAGGGGCGAGATCGCGACGCTCACCGGGCCTGCGCTCGGCGTGATCGTAATGGACGCGCTGGCCTTCTCGCTCGGATCGAGCGCGGACGTTGCAAGCAGAGTGACCCTTGGCGGACTCGGGACTGTGCTTGGGGCACGGTAGGTAATTGCCACAGCCGACTGGCTCGAGGTTGCCGACAACGTCCCGCAGGCTTTCCCGGTGCATCCGGCGCCGGTGAGCGCCCAGGTCACCATGCGATCTTTCGATTCTCCTCGAATTTTAGCAATGAATTTTCGCGTTCCTACGTTCTCCTCGACGCTCGCGCGGGCGGGGAAAACGCGGACCGCGATTTGTGAGCGGGCGCCGCTTTCCGGCGCTAGCGGGAAAGCGCAGAGTCCCAAAACGAGCATGGCGATTGCCGCGGAGATCCGCTCCGCGTTGCGATTCGGATGAGCAGACATGAGTAATCCTTTGGCCAAAAGATAGAGAGGCCTATTCCAGGATTTCTCATGGAGGTTAGGTTGACTTCTTTATTCCGACCGCGCCACGCGAGCAAGTGCGGATTGAAGTTGTGAAATAGACAGTAGCATGCATTTGAGGATAGCTGCGAACCGTTTCCCTTAGAACGTGCCATAACCGTGACACCCCACTTCTCTGACCGAGTTTGATTTTTTTCGAGAAGGGGGGCCGGAATTTGGGTAGTTGACCCACACGGGAATGGCAAAAAAAAGAACAACTAGAGAAGACGAAGGTTCGGTTCGGCGTTCAATTCGGGCGAGGCCACGTCTCCGGCAAGCAAGTGGGGATAGGCGGCTGCGGCGATCATGGCGGCGTTGTCCGTGGAAAGGGCGCGGCTGGGGAAAAAAACGCTGACGCCTATGGCCGCTGCTTTGGACGCGAAACGATTTCGCAATTCCGAGTTGGCGGCCACACCGCCGGAAACTAAGACGGTGCGGGAACCAGTTTCGCTTGCTGCTTCGAGAGTACGCGTGACGAGATCGTGGACGACGGCGGACTGGAAATTGGAAACGATCGACAGCGTTTGCGGGCTGCAAAAAGGGAGCAGATCGGTGGCCTTCCGGCGGCCCTCTTGAAGGGCTTTTCCTCGGGCTTCGATTTCCTCGGCCAATTCGGGATGCGCGCGGACGTGGTACAAGACGGCGGTCTTGATACCGCTGAAACTGAAATCGTAGGGATTGCCCTTAATCTTCACGGGACCGAAACTGGGCGCGCCTTTTTCGCGGGAATTCCCGGCGGATGCGGCGGCCTTTGCGGCAAGCTGGTCGACGATCGGGCCGCCGGGATAACCGAGCGCGAGCAGGCGCGCGACCTTGTCGTAGGCTTCGCCAGCGGCGTCGTCGCGCGTGCCGCCGAGACGGGTGTAGCGGAATCCGCGCTTCGCGGCCTCGCCGTTCTCTGCGGCGGCTTGTACTCGGTAGAGGAGCGTGTGTCCGCCGGAAACGATGAGGCAGACCGCCGGCAATTCCGGCGCTTTGCCGCCTAGGTGGGCTTCCAGAAACACGGCGTGGACGTGGCCTTCCAGGTGATTGACGGGCACCAGCGGTTTGCCCAGTTCCGTGGCCAGGACTTTGCCGTAGGTTACTCCGACTAGAAGCGAGCCGACTAGGCCAGGGCCTTGCGTCACGCCTACGGCGTCAATGTCCTTGAAATCGAGGGCCGCTTGAAGAAGCGCTTCGCGCACCACGGGAACGATTTGGCGCAGGTGTTCGCGCGAGGCCAGTTCGGGAACGACGCCGCCATACTTGCGGTGAATGTCGAGCTGGGAGGAAACGACGCTAGAGAGAATCTCGCAGCCATCGACGACGACGGCCGCGGCGGTTTCGTCACACGAGGACTCGATTCCAAGAATGCGCGTGGGCATGGGCTTTTCTATTCGCCAGTCGAAAAATACATGTTAGCACAGAGGCGGCATCGAGCTTTAGCGACCGGATTTCAAGCGGAAGTTCTGAACAAGAGATTAGGAATTAAGAACTGGTCAGGCAAACGATGGATTGACAGCGCGCGCGGAGGCCACGTAAGGTGGCATCAGGGTAAACAACTCTATGGCCGAGAAGCCACAACGCGTTCGCAAGGCGGTTCTGCCCGCGGCGGGATTGGGCACCCGATTCCTGCCCGCGACCAAAGCGCAGCCCAAGGAAATGCTGGCCGTGGTGGACAAGCCGCTCATCCAATATGTGGTCGAAGAATGCGTCGCCTCGGGGATTGACAACATCATTGTCGTTACCGGCCGGGGGAAGAACGCCATTGAAGATCATTTCGATTCTTCGCCGGAACTGGAAACCTTTCTCGAGGGAAAAGGCAAATCCGAGCTGGCGAAATTGGTGCGCGAAATTGGAAACATGGTGCACTTCAGCTACACGCGGCAAAAGGAGCCGCTGGGCCTGGGACACGCCGTGCTGGTGGCCAAGGAGCTGGTCGGCAACGAACCATTCGCGGTGCTGCTCGGCGACGTGATTATTCCGGGGCCGAATCCGGCCACCAAGCAGTTGATCGAAGTGTATGAATCCACGGGACTGGGGGCCATCGCGGTGGAAGAAGTGCCGCGCGAGAGGACCGGGCTATACGGAATCGTCGATGTGGAACAGAAGAATGGCGCGGGGGCCAACAAGCGCGTCTTAAAAATACGAGATTTGGTCGAGAAGCCCAGCCCCGCGGAGGCGCCCTCGACGCTGGGCGTGACCGGGCGATATCTGCTGCCGCCGGAAATCTTCGATTGTCTCGAGAGGACCAAGCCGGGGCGCGGGGGCGAGATCCAACTGACGGATGCGCTGCGGCTGCTGGCGAAGGAGACTGGGTTGCTCGCGTATGTTTACGAAGGGAAATCGTACGACGCGGGGGATAAGCTCGGATTTTTGAAAGCCACGGTGGAAATCGGGCTGGAAAACCATGAGTTCGGCAGGGATTTTCGCGAGTATTTGAAAGGGTTGAAACTGTAGGACGGGCTTCAGCCTGTCTGCTTTTTGCGCCACGGAAAGTCAAAATCCTGACAGCCTGAACAGGCTGCGGAAAAAGTCCCCCCGCGATTTTGTCATTCCGAGCGAAGCGAGGAATCTCTCTTTCTTTTCGCCGGCGTAATCCCTCAGAGAGATTCCTCGCTTCGCTCGGAATGACAGAATCAGCTACTCTTTCCCAAACCTTTTCAGCACGTCTGGTATTTTTCCCCGCTATCGGAAGTCAAAACCTGACAGGCTGAAGCCCGTCCTACTTGTTTGTCTTCTTCTGTTCCTTGGTGGAAGATGTGGATTTGGAATCCGGCTTTTCTGATTTTTCAGACTTTTCGGATTTTTCGGTCTTCTCGGCTTTCTCCGATTTTTCACCCTTTTCCGATTTGCCCGCGTCGCCGCCCGTTGTTTTCCGGCCGTAGTCGGTGACGTACCAGCCGGAGCCTTTGAACTGGATCGAAGGGGCCGTGATGACGGGCTCGACTTTGCCGCCGCAGTGCGGGCATTTTTTCAGGTGCGGCCCGTTCATATTTTCGATCTTATCGGTGTGGCGATCGCATTTGAGGCAGCGGTATTCGTAGAGCGGCAATTCCGGTCTCCTTTGGAGCCCAAATGGAAACCAATATATTAACACGTCGCGTGGATTGGAAAGGGTGCTGTTGAGGCGGCGGGGAACCGCTCCATTCGCGCCGGTGAGAGGAGTGTATCGCCCCTCCGGGGCTTGCTCCTTTTGGTCTGTACTTTCCCCACAGCTTCCGCTGTGGGCTACGATCTGCCGTCCCTCCGGGACTCCCGGCCGTTTGCGCTAGGAAAATTCCTTCCGTTCATGGGTTTGCTCCCAACCTCGATGATTGCGCGCAGGCCGCGCATGTTAGACTCGCTTTCTTGAGGAGAAGGGGATGACGGACGAACACACCGATTCGCCGACGGGGTGCCTCTATTTGGTGGCCACGCCGATCGGCAACCTGGAGGACATTACGCTGCGGGCGCTTCGCGTGCTGAAGGAAGCGGACTTGATCGCCTGCGAGGATACGCGGCAGACGCAGAAATTGCTGCAACACTATGCGATTCATAAAGAGATGGTCAGCTATCACGAGCATAACGAACTGACGCGCGCGCCGGAGCTAGTGATTCAACTCGAGGAAGGCGCGCAAGTGGCTCTGGTGAGCGACGCAGGAACTCCGGTGGTGTCCGATCCGGGGCATCGGTTGGTGGTGCTGTGTTTGCGGCATCACATACCGGTCGTTCCGATTCCGGGACCGTCGGCCTTTGTGGCGGCGCTGGCGGCTTCGGGGATGCCTACTGAGGAATTTTTGTTTGTTGGTTTTTTGCCGGCGCGCGCGGGGGCGCGGCGGAAGAAGCTCGACGCGTTGAAGTCCGAGCCGAGGGCGCTGGTGCTTTACGAAGCGCCGCATCGGCTGGCGGACACGCTCTCGGACGCGGCGGATATTCTCGGAACGCGGCACGCCGTGGTGGCGCGGGAGGTAACCAAAATTCATGAGGAATTTCTGCGCGGGACGCTGGCGGAACTGAGGGACGCGGCGCGCCAGCGAGCGCCACGCGGGGAGATTACGCTTTTGATCGGGCCGGCGGTGGAGGGAGAAGTGCAGGCGGTTCCGGCGGTTTCGCTGAAACAGCGCGTCGAGCAACTCGAGGCGGAAGCGGGGTTGGATCGCAAGGCGGCGCTCAAGAAGGCGGCGCGGGAACGCGGGATTGGGAAGCGCGAGGCGTACAAGCAGCTTTTGCTCGAGCGGTGAGACTCGATTTCTGTGGGGCGGGCTTCAGCCTGCCGCTTTTGGTGTGAACCGGGCCCAACCCCAGACAGGCTGAAGCCCGTCCTACTAACTCATTTCCGAAACGAACATGCGGTGGAAACGCGGGCCCGTGAATTGAACGCCGACGATCAATTCTTGCTGGTCTTTTCCCGGCTTGATGTGGACGATGCGGCCTTGCGTGGAAAACTCCGTGTCGCCACTCGCCGGGTTGGGCGGCGGCGGAATTTGAATTTCCAATTGGAGGCCGAGGTCCACCGGATAGCGCGTGGCAAAGGCGGCTCCGCCGCGGCAAAGATTTTCGCTGGAAGTGCGCTCCTCGAAGGTAGACCCATGGAGATCCTTACCGCGAACCACGAGCGGGAGATGGACGGGAACGCGGCGTTCGCGCCGGCGTTCAATAGCCTTGGACGGGGAGCTGGCAGCGGTCATGAAGTGCCTCCTCAAGCAGCAGTCTGGGCAAAAAAGCCGTCCACTCGATTTAGGATTTCAGCCGGGGTGCGGGCCGTGTGCACGTTCCTGCGCAGCTCGGCGCCGTTTCGCACGCCGTGCGTAAAATAACTGGTGAACTGCTTCATTCTTCCAATCGCATCGGGCCATTCGGTATCGACCAGGTTCCGGAAATACATGGAAAGCAACTGGCAGCGGTCCCACTCGCTCGGTTCGTTATAAGCACCGGTGGCGGCGAATTGGGCAATTTGCGGAAAAATCCAGGGATTGTTCGAGGCGGCGCGGCCGATCATCACGGCGTCGCATCCGGTTTCGGCGAGCATGCGCATGGCGTCTTCGGGCGAGTTGATGTCGCCGTTGCCGATCACGGGCATGCGCACGGCTTGCTTCACGTCGCGAATCACGTTCCAATCGGCGCGGCCGCTGTATCCCTGCGCGCGCGTGCGCGGATGGACGGCGATGCCTTCAACGCCGATTTGCTCGGCGAGGCGCGCGACTTCCACCGCGACGATCGAATTTTCGTCCCAGCCGGCGCGAATTTTTATCGTCATGGGAATTCGCACGGCTGAGCGCACGGCGCGGAGCACTTGCTCGAGTCCTTTCAAATCGCGCAGCAGGCCCGAGCCGCCGCACTTGACCACTTTTTTCGCCGGGCAGCCTAGATTGACGTCCACGATGTCAAAGCCCAACTGCTCGACCATGCCCGCGGCGCGCGCCATCACCTCGGGATCGGCGCCGAACAACTGGCCGGTGATGGGGTGCTCGTCCGGCTCGAAGAAAAGATAGCGCGCGGTGCGAGCGTTGTTGCGCGTGATGCATTCGGCGCTGGTGAATTCAGTCATGATCAGGCCGCAGCCGCCCAAGCTGCGGATCATGCGGCGAAAGACCGTGTCGGTCACACCGGCCATGGGGGCGAGAACCGTGCCCGGGGCAATCCGTTTGTCGCGTATCGAGAAGGAAGCGGGGAACATTCTCTTTAGAGTAATCTCTCGTCGAGATTTTGGATCGGCGAATCTGCAACAGGTGTGCCGGGCGCGTCAACGGCGACAGGCGGCGCCGGAGGCAGAAGCTCGCTTGTGGGGGCGCCCAGCGAGGAGAGATGGGCGGCGAGGGCTTGCGGCGAGCCGTCGAAAAATCCTTGGACGATTTTCTCGACGGCTTTCAGGCGCGCCTCTTCGGCGCTCAACATGGCACGGTAATGAAAAGCTTTTCCTACCTTGCGTCGAGTTACGATTCCCTTGCGCGCGAGACGATCCAGGATGGTCATCACGGTGGTGTAGGCGCGGGGGCGGGAGGCGGCCAGGGCGAGATGAATTTGGCGCACCGTGCCTTCGCCCAGGGGCCAGAGAGCGCTCAGGCACTCGAGTTCGAGCGGGGCGAGGTCAAGAATGGAATGGCGCGGGCCAGCAGTTCGCGAGGGTGTCGCGCTTTCGACGTGGCTACTCATTTCCATCCGAGGGGCTCCCACCGCCGGAGAGGGCTTGTGCCGAGGATTTTTTTCCTATGGACGCGCCCGAGCCGGCAAGAAAACGATCGGCGCGCAGCAGGCGGCGTTCGAGCGCACCGCTGTATCCCGTCCAATTCCCTTCTCCCTCGCTCGAATCGAGCGCCAAGCGCATCGCGCCCATCTTGGAATCTAGATCGTCCAGATAATGCAGCAGCAACGCTTCGCGGAACATGGGAAGCTTGGGCGAGCCGAATTCGTATTGGCCGTGGTGCGAAACAAGCATGTGCAGCACAAGGGTTTTCAGCGCGGGCGGAAATCCCTCGATGGCATCGATTCTTTTCGCAACGAGTTCGTACTCGATCAGAATGTGTCCGAGAAGCTGGCCTTCATCGGTGTAGCCCAGGGAACGCTCGTAGTTGAGTTCCTGCAATTTTCCGATATCGTGGAGGACGGCGCCCGTGAGGAGCAGATCGGGATCGGCTTCGGGATAATGGCTAAGGACCAGGCGGCAAAGGTTGCACAAGCTGAGGACGTGTTCGAGCAGGCCGCCGTAATAAGCGTGATGCATGACTTTCGCCGCCGGGGCGCGCTTGAGGCGCGGAACTACTTCCGGGTCCTGCACGATGCCATCGAGGAGTTGCCGGAGCCAGGGATTGCTCACCGACGCCACGACTTCGAGCAGCTTCGCGTACATCCCGTCTACATTTTCCTTGGTGTGCGCGAAGAAATCCGCGGGGTCCACTTCGCTTTCCTCGGCGCGGCGAATTTTTTCGATGGCCAACTGGAGCTTGTTGCGATAATTTTCGACGCGCGCCTGGACCTTCACGAAATCATCGCGCTCGAAGGAGGCGGCCGTGCGGTCAAACCCTTCCCACATACGCGCCTCTACGCGTCCAGTGGCGTCGCCCAGTTCCAGGCGCAGGTAAGACTTGCCGTCGCGAGTGGCGCGGATTTCTTTTACACAAACAAGGAAGTGAGAGGTAACGGTCTGGCCGTCTTGGAGGCTGGAGACAAAGCTCTGCTTCATGTGCCGGGATTCTTCTTCGGGAAAATGCCCCACTTTTTGCCGGGCTTATTTTTGGGATCGTCCTTGTCGGGCGCGGCGGCGACTTCCTCGATGGGCTCGGCTTTCACGGCAGCCGTATCCGTGTATCCAGGCTTGATCTGGACGTAGCTGTCTTCGCGCAGAGTGGTCAAATAGGCGCGCAAGCCCGGCTCCATTTTTTGTTCGTAGAGTTTGTTGCTGATTTCGGGTTCGACTTTTTCCAGAGGTTGCTCGCCCGCCTCATAGCGCTCGCGGACCTGGAGAATTTCAAATCCCGTTTTCGTCTCCATCACTTCGGTCATCTCACCGTGATTGAGGGCAAACACTTTTTCCGAAATCTTGGGGTCGAGCTGGGAGCGCTGGAAGGCCCCAAGATCGCCCTCCTGCTGTGCCGTGGGGCTGTCCGAATAGCGCTTGGCCATCTCGCCAAAATCGTCGCCGTTATTCAGGACCCGGTCGCGCAAATTCTGGGCTTTCTTTTTCAGCGCCGGAATGTCCGCGGCGGGCTTGCCTTCCGTGGACACAAAAATCTCGCGAAGGTAGACAGTTTCCGGACGGACGAACTCGCTCTTATGATCGTTGTAATACTTGACGACGTCTTCGTGGCTGGTGATGATTTTGGAGCCCACTTCCTTGCGGATCAATTCCTGCGTCAGGAGTTGGTCGCGAATCTGGCCCTTAAAATCCTCGAAATCCACGCCGCTCTTGGTGACTTCCCTTTCCAGGGCATCCATGTCGGGCAATTTGTTCTGTTGGCGGATGGCGTCCAGGCGCTTGATGACGTCGGTGTCCACATTGATGCCATCGTCCTTGGCGCGCTGTGTGAGCAAGGACTGATCGATCAAATCGCGCAGCAGGTCCTTTTCCTTGTTCTCGAGTTGTATTTTGAACTGTTCGGGGGTGCAATTCGCGCAGGCGTCGTGCACTTCGCCTTCGAGAGAGCCGCGCGCCTTTTCCAGGTCTTCTCGCGTGATGATTTCGTTGTTGACGCGGGCCACGATTTCCTCGACCACGACGCTTTTGGTGGTTTGCGCGGCCGCAGGAATAGCCACGCCCGCGAAGAGCAAAGGAAAAATCAGCCACTTGCCAGGTTTCATAGGGGTCACTCGGCCTCCAGTTTATCGCTTCGATTCCAGAGGAAGCAACACGTTTCTGACGCTTTCGGCGACGCGCCCGCGGCGGTCCAGGCGCATCCAGAGCGTGCCGTTCGGATCCAGCCGCAAACCCTCTTTCTGCGCGCGGATGAATTTCACGAGATTTTCCGGCGAGAGCGGAGTCTCGGGATGAAATTTTATGGCCACTTCGTTGGCGCGCCTTTCGATGGAAGAGATCAGCAAACGCTCTGCTAGGCCCTTCAGCAATGCATAATCCAGCAGATTACCCACCGCGGGTGGCGGAGCGCCGAAGCGGTCGGTCAGCTCGTTGTTGACCTCATCCCTTTCGGCCTCGCTGGTGATTCCGGCGATCCGTTTGTACGTCCGCAAGCGAAGATTCTCATTCGGGATGTACTCTTCTGGGATGCGGATATCGAGACCGAGGTTGATCGTGGCGCGCATTTCGGGCTTTACTTCTTCGCCCTTCAGCGTCGACACGGCCCGCTCGAGCATTTGCACGTACAGATCGAAACCGATTGCGTTGATGTGTCCGTGTTGTTGGCCGCCGAGAAGGTTTCCGGCGCCGCGCAGTTCGAGGTCCAGCGCGGCGACGCGGAACCCTGCTCCGAGAGCACTGAATTCTTTGAGGGCGGCAAGACGGCGGGTCGCGAGCGGCGTGAGTGAAACGTCCTCGGGAACGAGCAAGTAGGCGTAGGCGCGCTGGTTCGAGCGGCCCACACGGCCGCGGAGCTGGTAGAGCTCGGAAAGGCCGAAACGGTCGGCGCGGTTGATGAGGATGGTGTTGGCGCGCGGGATATCCAGGCCGTTTTCGACGATCGTTGTGCTGACCAGAACGTCGGCCTCGCCGCGCACGAATTTGAACATCACGGACTCGAGTTCTTTTTCATTCATTTGGCCGTGGCCGACGACCACGCGCGCTTTCGGAATGAGTTTTCCGACCAAATCGGCGATCGTATAGATCGATTCCACGCGATTGTGCACGAGAAAAACTTGTCCGTGGCGGGACATCTCCTCGTCGATGGCGCGGCGAATCAGCGATTCGGAGAACGGAGCGACCACGGTTTGAATGGCCAAGCGGTCCTTCGGTGGCGTTTCGATGACGCTCATGTCTCGCAGCCCGACGAGGGACATGTTGAGGGTGCGCGGGATGGGCGTGGCTGAAAGCGTGAGAACGTCGACGTTGAGCTTTAATTCCTTCAGGCGCTCTTTGTGGGCGACGCCGAAGCGTTGCTCTTCGTCCACCACCAGAAGGCCGAGATCGTGAAATTTTACGTCCTTGGAGAGCAGGCGGTGCGTGCCGATGATGATGTCCACTTGCCCCGTTTCCACGCCGGCGAGGACGGCTTTCTGTTCGCGCGGGGTGCGAAAGCGGCTGAGCAACTCGACTCGAACGGGAAACGCGGCGAAGCGGCGGCGGAACGTTTCAAAATGCTGGAAGGCGAGGATCGTCGTCGGAGCAAGCACGGCGACTTGTTTCGAGTCGGTGACCGCTTTGAATGCGGCGCGCATGGCCACTTCCGTTTTGCCGTAGCCCACGTCGCCGCACAGCAGGCGGTCCATGGGCTGCTGGCGCTCCATGTCGCGCTTGACGTCGCCGATAGCGATGGCCTGGTCGGCCGTTTCTTCAAACTCGAAGGCGTCCTCGAATTCGCGCTGGAACTCGCCGTCCGGCGAAAACGCGAAACCTTCGCCCGTTTTCCGGCCGGCGTAAATCTTCAATAATTTGTCGGCCATGTCTTCTACCGACTTTTTGACGCGCGCCTTTCGCGCTGTCCACGTACTGCCGCCGAGTTTGTCGAGGACGGGAGTGGCGCCCTCGACGGCGCGGTAGTTTTGCACCAGGTCGAGCCGCTCGAGCGGGACGTAGAGGCGCGCGTCGTCCGCGTAACGCAGGCGCATGAATTCGCCGCGCGCGCCGCCGTTTTCGATTTGATGCAATCCCTCGAATTGGCCGATGCCGTGGTCGACGTGGACGACGTAGTCGCCGGGCTTCAGTTCCGAGAAATCGCTGAAGAAACTGGCGGTCTTGGGGCGGCGCTTTGCCGTGCCCGGCAGCATGGTTTCAAAAACGTCGCCGGTGCCGAAGATGGCGACCCGCGCGTCGAGGAACACGACACCTTCCGTAAAAGGAGCGCGGCACAGCACCAACGCGGGAACGCTTCCGGCCGAGGAATCTTCGGCGAGGCGGGCGCTCGTGGCATTCTCCTCGAGTTCGCCGAGGCGGAAGGGGACTTCGTATTCGTGGCACAGATCGGCGAAACGTTCGAGTTCGCCGAGGCTATCCGCGGCCAGCAGGACGCGCTCGCCGCTCGCGATGCGCCCGCGCGCTTCCTCCATGAACGCGGGCACGTTGCCGTGAAAGCTGGGGGTCGGTTGTGTTTGAATCACGCGCGTCTCGGAATCCTCGCGCGCCAGGCCAAGGTGTTCGAGCTCGAGCCGAGGATGGCGCGAAAGCTGCGCGTCCCAATCTTCGGTGAAATAATGCGAAGACATCGCTTCCAGCGAATCGCTTCCTGTCGATTGGAGATTTTCCATCGCGTTATTCAAAAATGCGCGGGAAGCTTCCTCGATCGCTCCGGGTTCGTCCAGAAGGATGACCGTGTCTTCGCGGAGATCGAACAAGGAATGAGCCTGCACCGCGCGTTCCGCGCCGGCAGCGTTTCCGTTGCCGCCGCCAAAACCGTTCGCGGGCTGTTCGAGTAGCGGGGGAAGCGTGACGCGCTCGATGGGTCGGACGGAACGCTGCGTGTTGGGATCGAACTCGCGGAGAGATTCAACAGAATCGCCGAACAATTCGAGACGCACGGGGCGCTCGGCTTCCGCGGGAAAAATATCGACGATGCCGCCGCGGACCGTGAATTGGCCGGGCATTTCCACCATGTCGTGGGATTCGTAGCCGACGCGCCTCAGATGCGTAACCAAGTCGTCGAGCGAAACACTTTCGTCGCGGGCCAGGGTGCGCGCCTGCTCCGCATAGTAAGCCGCGTCGGCGAGGCGCATGCGAGCCGCGGCCACCGGGGCCACCACGACGCGCGCCTGGCCCGTGGAAAATCGCCACAACGTCACCGCGCGCGTTTCCAGTATTTCTGCGTGCGGAGCGGCATCCTGCCAGGGCAGAACATCCATGGCCGGCAGGACGGCCACTTCGGTGGCTTCCTGTCCGGCGAGCGCGGCGTAAAAAAATTGCATCGACGCGGCGAATATTTCCGCCCGCGCGCCGGATTCGACCAGGACAACCATGGGGCGGCGCAGTTCTGTCACGACAATCGCCGCGAGCAGGGCTTTTCCGGTATCCGTCAGGCCCGCGATTCGCTCGCGCGCAATTCCATGGCGCAGCGCGGCCATCGCGGATTCCAGCGCGGGATGGCGGCTGACCGGCGCCAAAGTTTCCGAAACCGAGGACAGAATCATGACTTTTTGTTGGTGTCGCCCGTTGTCGCCGCGGCGGCGGCCCCTGCATTGCGGATTCGCTGCACGAGATTAGTTGTGGAATATCCGGGCGCCAGCGGAATGGAAACGACGCGTCCACCGGCGGCTTCTACTTCTTTGCGTCCGGCGACCTGATCCACCGCCCAATCCGCACCCTTGACGAGGACGCTCGGAAGCACACGGGCAATTAGATCGCGCGGAGTCGGCTCATCGAAAATCGTTACATAGTCCACCGAGGCCAGCGCGGCCATCACTTCGGCGCGGTCTTGCTCGGGAACGAGCGGGCGCTCGGACCCTTTGTTGCCGCGGACGCTGCGGTCGCTGTTGATGGCCACGACCAGGACGTCGCCCAGGGCGCGCGCCTCGGCGAGACAGCGCACATGGCCGGGGTGGAGCAAATCGAAACAGCCGTTGGTGAACACAACCCGGCGCCCGCCGCGCTTCTCGCGCGCCGCGATTTGAATCAATTCCTCTTGCGAAATAATTTTTCCCATGGAAAACGCGGCGCGCACGAAATCCGCGAGCGGCAGTCCGCAATCCAAACCACGTTCATACTATCATGCGAGGGGCGCCAGTGTTTCTTCGCCGAATTCAATGGGCGGGCGCTCTCGGCAAGAAGCTCACCACAGAGAGCACAGAGGGCACAGAGAAGAACGGAGAGAAACAAACCGGCGCGGAGCCGCCGTTTTTCTCTGTGCCCTCTCTGCTCTCTGTGGTGAGCCTCTTGCTTTGAGCGGCTGCCCTAATGACGCTCAGCCTGAGTCCAGCTTCCATTCCTCAGCCGTGCAGGAGTACGATGGGGCACTGTGGAGAGTGCATGGACCGCCCGCCCACTGTCAGCGAAATCATCGACCAGCGTCCCCTAAGCCGCTTTCAAATTGTGACCATGGCGATGTGCGGATTGGTCATCGTGCTCGACGGCTTCGATGCGCAGAGTATCGGATTCCTGGCCACGTCCATGGCGGATTCTCTGCGCATTCCCATCCACTCCTTCGGACCCGTGTTCGGAGCGGCTTTACTGGGCTTGATGATCTCGACGATGGCGGCCGGGCCGATTGCCGACCGCTGGGGACGCAAGTGGCCGATCGTGGCTTGCACGCTCTCGTTCGGTATCTTTGCGGCGCTAACGCCCCTCGCCGCGACCTTCAATCAATTGGTCCTGATGAGGTTTCTCACCGGCCTTGGATTGGGCGGCGCGATGTCCAATGTGGTCGCTCTCTCTTCCGAATACGCGCCCAAACGGCTGGTTGCCGTTTTTGTGACCACGCTCTTTTGCGGCATGCCCCTCGGAGGGTTTCTGGCGGGCGTTGTGGGTTCCGTGATGCTTCCCCGGTGGGGCTGGCAATCGGTCTTTTACGCCGGCGGATTTTTGCCCCTCGCGTTGTCGATCGTTTTGATCCTTATGCTTCCCGAGTCAGTGCGCTTTCTGGAGATGCGCGGCGCCGATCACAGAAAAATCGCGAACATCATGGCGCGCATTTCGCCGGATCTCGCCGGCGCGGAATTGTATTCCGCCGCGTCCCGCGAGGATCGCCGGAAACGCATGCCCGTGAAACACTTGTTCACCGAAGGGCGCGCGGTAGGAACGATTCTTCTGTGGATTCCCTTTTTTATGAATTTACTGATCTTGTATTTCGTGGTGAGCTGGTTGCCCGCGCTTCTGCGGCAATCCCGCCTGCCCGTTTCGGCGGGAATCATCGCGATTTCGCTTTTCAGTCTCGGAGGCGTGGCCGGATCTTTTGTGGAAGGATATTTGATGAACTGGCGGGGCACGCCCTCGATTCTGCTGGCGGAATTCGCGTGCTCGACTCTGCTCATCGCGGCCCTGGCCTATTCGGGCACTTTTTTAATCACCATGATCCTCACACTCGTGCTCGGATTTGTGGTGCAAGGCGCGCAAGGCGGCCTCGCAGCCCTCTCGGCCACTTTCTATCCGACTTCGATCCGCTCCACGGGGGTGGGCTGGGCGCTGGGGATCGGCCGCATCGGCTCGATTGTGGGCCCGATGCTCGGTGGATGGATGCTGACGCTGGGGTGGGGCCCGCACGAAATCATTCTGGCCGGAACGATTCCCGCGCTGTGCGCAGGAACGGCCATCTTCTTGAGCATTTGGCGCCAGAAATCTTCGAGCGCTTATCCGCGCGAAGCCGAAATCATCGAGACCGAGATCACCTGATTTTCAAGGAATGATGAGCCATCTCACAAGCGTGGGACTTAAACTTCTTCTCCCTCTTCGCCGCGAAATTCCGCTTCATTTCGATAATCGTGTTGCCAACGAGCGGCCCTGAAGTGACGAATGCCCAAGTGCATTCGGAGCAACCTCAACCCTGCATACGCTCTTCCGATATCATTGCGCGGGCTATGCCATATTAAATGCCAAGGTAAGAATCTCGCACGAGCAGGTGGCGGAAAAAGTCAGCTATTTTGCCATTCCGAGCGGGGCGAGGAATCTCTCCTGCGGTTACGCCTATGAAAAGAAAGAGGGATTCCTCGCTCCGCTCGGAATGACAAAACGATTGTGGGACTTTTTCCGCTGCCCGCTAGGAAGGTTCGCTATCCTTTGGCTTTATCCGCTTATCCGTTTTTGTTCGTGCAGATCGCGTCATCCGAGGCCGCGCCATCTCTTTCGTTATCCTGGCGAGGAGCACCTTGTTGGATGCCAATTTTGCTTTCCTTCCTGCTTTATTTTTATGCATACGATCATTCGGTGATTAAACCGCAAGCAAGACAACTCAACTCACACTTCAGAATTTTCAGACCGCTCTACAACAGCCGCTGCCTGCGGTCTTTCCTCATTGTTAAATCCGCGATGGGCCATTTTCTGATGCTCGTATAACTTGTCATACGACTCATGCGTTGTTTTGCTTAAAGCGCATGTACTCGGACCGATCGTCGGGTCTGACATGGTTGCACCCTCTCCGAATAATCGCTTCTTGTCCAATACCGGCCCTCTGCCATAGGAAGCCGGCCGAGGAATCGCACCTCGGAATTGCATTTAATTGCTCTTGGAATTCGGCATTTCATGCACCATCGCCAGCCACATAACGTCCTCCAAAAGTTTAGAAACGCCACCGCTGAGATCCGTATCCTCGTCGCCAGCATCGTTGCAGTCGCCGGCCGCGAAACCAGCCTGCGATAAGATCGACATGGCAATGCGGACTTCGTCCCACGTTGAGATGCGGTCCAAGGGTGCGATTGATCTCCTCATACTATGTCCCCAGAACTTTCTCCACTTGCCCGATTTTCTTCTGGACTTTCCCGCCTACCTTTTCGACTTGGCCTTCGGTTTCCAGGTCGGGATCGTTCGTCAGATGCCCCGCTTTCTCCTTCACCTTACCTTTCACCTCGTGGATCTTGCCTTCTACTTTGTCCTTTGTGCTGTCTTTCATGGAATGCCTCCTCTGGCGCAATTTGATCTGCGTACTTCGACCTACGAGCCGTCTAAAATGATTCCATTTTCAAATCCCTTGAGCCTGCCGGGATATTGTCATGGGCGGCCCCACATCTCTTGGGATCGATTTCACTGGATGCATTGTCCTTTATAGCGCAGGGCGCAATGGGAAATCTGTTCATATCTGCACAATGAGCAGTTCACTCCTGAGATTTCGGATCAAAGGATCATGCTGCCTTGCTCGCCGGTCATCCAGGCATAGCCTGCCGGATCACGGTCGACTGCGCGATTTGATTACCACTGGGAGCCCGCCGGAGCAATTATCGCGGGTGACCTGGACCTGTATAGCCACGCTTTGCAATCCCGTTCCCTTGAGGCACGACTTATCGGGACTTGGCTCCGGTTTCGAGGGCCCTGTTCTCGTGTTCCGCCTTCCCTGCTGGTCACCTCGGACTTTGTGCAAGATTGAACAGATTTGCAGCGGGATACTAAATCAATCTGGTCGTATGAAAAAGGAAGAACTGACCGGCAGACAGATTTCCTCCGTACCCTGTCCTACCTGCGGTGTACCTGCCGGGAAGCGTTGTATCCTGTATTCTGGTGGCTTGCGTTTCGAACCTCACCGAGTCCGAAAGCTTTCCGCAATTGCGGCCCTTGAAAAGAAGTGAACTCACTTGGTGCTGACAAGCTCCGCCCGGCAAGAATGGCGACCCGGATCCGGACGGCTCAAGCGATCCGTCTTAGCCCAGGAAGCTGTCCCCTTTTGCACAGATTTTTCGTCCCCCTTGTGGTCGAATGAACGCGGAACCCCAGCAGGGCCAGGAATTGCGAATTCCATCTCAGGGCGCGTGAAGTTTCACCCGATGAACGAAAGGCGCTCCGGCGACGTTCGGGATTGACATGAGTGGAAAAAACTTTCGAGTCGTACGGACAGGCGACCGGACCAACGTCGCCGGAAGACCAGTTCGGAACAAAGTATTGTTAGCGATGCCCGATGATGAATACAAGCTGATACGCCCTGACTTAACGTATGTCGACTTACCGCATCATCTCAGCCTTCATGAGCCAACGCAAAATATCGAGTTCGTCTATTTCCCGAACCGAGGAATGGTTTCTCAAGTCATAGTGACCAAAGACGGCCGAACCGTGGAAGTTGGCGTAGTGGGTAAGGAAGGCTACGTTGGAGCAGGATTGGCAGCCGGCTTGAACAGAAGTTCCGTGCGTGAAATTATCCAAATCGCAGGCGATGGCTTCCGAATTACGGGGAATGCGCTAGGACGCATCCTGCGGTCGGGTCCGCAATTACAGGTGATGTTGAACAGGCAATCGGGGCTTCAAGGAATGCAAGTCGCACAGACCGCGGCGTGCAACCGGCTGCACAATATCGAGCAGCGTCTCTCGAGGTGGCTGCTGATGACTCAGGATCGGGTGGATTCCGGAGCGCTTCCGATTAGCCACGATTTCATTGCCACCATGATGGGTACCGACCGGTCGACTGTGAGCTTGGCAGCGGCAGTCCTACAAAAAAAAGGAATGATAGAATATGTGCGAGGCGCGGTGAAGATTGTGAACCGCAGAAAACTCGAAAAATCCGCCTGTGAGTGCTATGCCGTCATTCAACAGTTCGAGGACGACCTTGGATTGAGGTAGTAATTCGTAAAAGTGTTGGATATCCCACCGACAGCAAAACCTTTCTATCGTTAATGTTTAGGCCTTATGAATTCCCTTCGGATCTGGCGTATTCAAAAACCGGCGGCTAGCGCGGACCCTCGCTCAGAGCGATAAACAGTTCGACTTTTCTTGTTGCGTTTTCGCTTGAAGAGCGTAACCGCGGAAAATCGAAAGCTGTGCTAAGGAGGCTATGCAGCGCAAACTGGTATGGGTCGAAGAAGAGCGTTTTCAGGGGTGGGGTTGCTCCGAATGCGCTTGGTTGTTCAATCCCTCGGGAGCGCCTTCCGGCAATTCGCTCGATGAAATGATGGAGAACTATGAGCGGCGGCGCGAAAAGGATTTTGCAGCCCATGTTTGCACTGAGCACCCTAGAACCAAGAAAACGAAAGAATAAATAATCCAGGCCGCTGCAAATCAGCCGGATAGCGCCTGATAAAGGTGAGGCAACTTTTAGATACCTTCTAACTTATTTTCAGCACTACTTTTCCGGCGACCTTTCCCTGTTCGACCGCCTCGTGCGCGGAGACAATGTCATCCAGCGGGAACGTCAACGCCACGTTGCTTATCAGCTGATTCTGCTCGAACATTTCCGCAACGGCCGCGATGGCGCGCAGGCGTTGGGGAAGTTTCATTTGATAGACGAGCAGGAATTGCAGCCGGATGTCATTGACCAGGCAAAACGTGGAGGGGATTCGCGCTTCCGCGTCGGTTCCGTAGATGATGACGTCGCCGCCGGGCTTCAGCACCGCGGGCAAGAGCGGCGCATTGGCGGTGATGTTCACATCGATCACCGCATCCACGCCCGAATTGCCGGTAATTGCCGCGACGCGCTCAGCGACATTCTCGGCCTTGTAATCGACGATGAAATCGGCGCCGGCAGTTTGTGCGATTTTCCCTTTCACCGCCGAGCTGACCGTGGCGATCACTTTTCCCTTGCCCCGCTTGGCGAATTGGATGGCGTAGTGGCCGACCGCGCCCGCGCCGGCGTGTATCAGAAAAAATTTGCCTTCGGGCGCGGCGACAAAGTCGATCGCCTCCCACGCCGTCAACGCGGGAATGCCCAGGGACGCGCCCGCCTCGAAACTGGCGTTGGCCGGAAGGCGCACGGCCTGAATCTCCGGCAGGACCACGTATTCCGCGGCCGTACCGTTCGGGCGCTTCCATTGCGCGTTCCACGTCCAGACGCGCTCGCCGATCCTCGCGGGCGAAACGCCTTCGCCCACCATGTCAATCTCGCCGGCGCCATCGCTGTGCGGGATGACGCGCGGATAAGGGATCCTGCGGATCACACCGGAGCGCGATTTCACATCCGAAGGATTGATGCCCGATGCCTTCAGGCGAACCCTCACTTCCCCGGCCATCGGGGTCGGCGTTTCCACGTCCCCCACACGCAAAACTTCGGCGGCGGGGCCAATATTTTCGTAATACGCAGCGCGCATCGCTCCCTCCTGTAGCGATAGTGATACATCATTATTTGAAATTCGTGGAGACCTTTTAAATTGCGAAAGATCGACCCCTCCCGGTTTGGCCCGTGACATCAAAATCGCAGCGTGCTGCCGATGAAAGCGCCCGCTGGTTGCGAGCCTCGCAGGTTGCAGATAAAGTAGATATTTTCGTCATTCCGAGCGAAACGAGGAGTCTCTCGGAGGGGTTACGCCACTGAAAAGAAAGAGATTCCTCCCTTCGCTCGGAACGGCAAAATCGCGGGGGGCTTTTTCCGCAACCCGATTAAGCTGATCGTCTGGAAGAAGGAGAATCAAGTGAAGGTTTTTCTAGCCATGCCGGTTGCCGTAGCCGTTGCGCTGGCGGCGGCTTTTGCCGGCGCGATTCCCGGCCCCGGCGCGAACCGGATTTTCCTTTTCGCCAGTCCGAATACGCAGGAGTCGCTCCCCGATGAGGATGCCAAGGCGCGATTGACGTCTTTCGAGCAGGTCAATGCCACCGCTGTCGCGGACCGCGCCGCTTGCGCCCTCACCTCTGACGTCCGAATTGGCGATGCTTTGGGAATCTACGATCAATCCTCGGAAAACTCGTTCCTCCTGGAAACGGATTTGGAGCGGAGGCAGTCCGAATATCTGGCCGCCCTCTTGGGACTTTACTCGCAACAGGAATTCGTCCTGCTGTTCCTGGAGGAAGCCGACGCCGGCGACCGGCTGTGGATCATCCAAACGCCGCAATCCCTGGAGGATGTGATCGTCGCGCTGCGGAAACGGAAAATCACTCCGGTCACGGTGCGAACGGAGAAGGACCGGAACGAAATCTGGTTCGTGGATATAGGAAACAAGCGCGCGGGAGACTTGAACCTTATCACGTCCGATGTGAATGGCCGAGCCAGCCAGGCAGCAGGCGCCGCGGAAATGCTCGGCCGCCAGGACCGCGCCACGGCTATCAAAGCTTGGCGGCAGCAAATCAGCGCGTTCGAACGACAGAGCGGACGACGCCTATCCAAGCAGTTAACGAGCAAAGCCTGGCGGGACGCCACCGTGGTCCATACCTGCAGTAGAGAGATTACGATTCCTTAGGTTTTGCTTGAAGTCCCGGAGGGACGGGAGAACGTCGCCCACCGCGGAAGCGGCGGGGAAGCTCGCGCGCCCATTCCAGACCCCGTAGGGCTGGAACACGGTTGCAGGGGTGTGCCGCCCCCACGGCGCTTTACGCTCTACCTTGCCTGTTTCCCACCACTTCCGTGGTGGGGTACGTCTTTCGTCCCTAGGGGACTGGGCGAGGGGCTCCTCCCACCATGGCGTAGCGATCGGCAAGAAAATCGGCTTGGCCATCCCGGTTAGCTTCGATTGCGGCTACGCCGCGCTGCGCTCATATTTCGCGGCATTTAGAACGGGTATCATTGCTCGCTATGCCACACGCCCTTGACGGATGGAAAGCTTTGCCGGAAAATTGAAGTCGATGGCGGGTAGCGAAGGTTATCGCTGCACGGGCATCCAGTTTGCTATCTCGATGGACGGGCCATCGATGTCGGCGCATCTGGGATCCGCCGCGGAAGGGAATCTGGATTCTCTTCCACTTGGAATTATGCTCGGGGCTTGAACACTTCGGATGCCGATCGGTTCCAGATCCCCCCTATCCACCCTTCGGCGATAGCATCGATCAACACCATGGCGAGAAATTGCTGGCGGGTTTCCACAGGTAGACTGGGCCAGCTTTGTTAAAAACTCAAAAATGCGTCTCGCGGAAGCGTTACAGATTGTCGGGGAAGTTGCCGAAGATCGGAACTTGAGCGTTCCGCTTCTATGCGGGTCTACGCCTGTTCACCTCGAGACGTTTGTGAAAGCGCATTTGGCCCTGCGTTTCCCGGGCGTTGGCATCGACGTGGGGACGGGGCTGTATGGCGATCTCGAAGGAAACTTGCAGAGAGCAGGCGAAGACGGGGGCGATGGCGGCATTGCCGTAATCGAGTGGAGCGACCTCGATCAAAGATTGGGCTTCCGCGCCTCGGCCGGCTGGCGACTCGAGACGCTGGACGACATCGTCGCACAGGTTGAGGAGAAATGCCGGCGCGTGGAAACGCGCCTGATCGAACTTGCGAAAAAGATGCCCTTGGCCGTCGCCGCCCCCAGTCTCGGACTTCCTCCGATGATGTACTTGCCACCCTGGCAAACCAGCCAGTGTGAATCGCGGCTGAACGTGATCCTTGCGGAATTTCTTCAGCGAATCGGAGAGCATGGCGGGATCAAGCTGGTCAGCAGCGCGAGGCTGGCGACAACCTCCCCTTCCAACTCCCGCCACGACGTCAAAATGGATCTAACTGCCGGGTTTCCGTATACGCTGACGCACGCCAACGCCCTTGCGGAAGCGGGTGTTCAGTGCCTTTATCCATCACCGCCGAAAAGGGGAGTCATAACCGACCTGGATCAAACCCTGTGGAGGGGTGTCTTGGGAGACGCAGGCGTGGATGGGGTTTCGTGGTCGCTCGATGGCGGGTCGCAGGCTCACGCGCTTTATCAGCAGGTGCTTTCTTCCCTGGCCGATTCGGGCGTACTGGTGGCCATCGCCTCCAAAAACGATCCGGAGCTGGTGGAAGCGGCGCTTCAACGGTCCGACATACTCCTGCACCCCTCGCAGGCTTTTCCGATTGAAGCCAGTTGGGGTGTCAAATCCGAAGCGGTGGGGCGAATTCTCGAAGCCTGGAACATAGGACCTGATAGTGTGGTTTTTGTCGACGATAGCCCAATGGAACTGGCCGAAGTCTCCGAAAAGTATCCCGGCATCGAGTGTCTGCGGTTTCCATCCGCCGATCCATCCGCCATCGTTGCGCTTCTTTGGCAATTGAGGGCTCGATTCGGCAAGAACGAGGTTCTCGAGGAGGACCGCCTGCGGCTGAACAGCATTCGAGCGGCCGGCGCACCCGAGCTGGAAAATGCGACGGAAGCATCGGCCGATTTCCTTGCCCGGCTTCAGGCCAAGGTGACCATCGAGCCCAGCGGGACGGATCAGCGCGCATTTGAACTGGTGAACAAAACGAACCAGTTCAATCTCAATGGCGTCCGGTACACGGAAGCGGAATGGAAATCGCTCGGCCGGCGGCCGGGCGCCTTCCTCGCCACCGTGTCATACGAGGATCGTTTCGGACCGTTGGGAAGGATCGCCGTCCTCGGGGGATATCGAGAGGGAGACGTCTGCTGTGTGGATATCTGGGTGATGAGTTGCCGCGCTTTTTCGCGGCAGATCGAGTACCAATCCATGCGGCAATTGTTTGAAAAAACCGGGGCTTCCGAGATCCGATTTCGGTTCAAACCAACGGATCGAAATGGCCCTTTGCAGAAATTCTTTGCTCTTTTTTTAGATAGTGGCTGGTCAGGCCAAGGCGAACTGCGTCTTCGATCCGAAGATTTCCAGCGCCTTTGCCCATCCCTGTTTCACGAGGTATGCGACAAATGGACAATGCCATGGAAAAGCTAAACCGCTGTTTCGCTCTGGTCTTCCCGAAGCTAAATCCTAGCGAGTATGCCACCGCAAACGCTCAACGCATAAGCGCATGGGATTCCATTGCCCACCTGACGTTGCTCACCTTGATCGGCGAGGAATTCGGGCGGGATGTCGATTTCGAGGAATTCGAAGGCGCCACTTCATACCAAGCCCTGGCACAGGCGCTCCAACCGCAAGAAGCGTTCACCGGATCCCAAATCAAAGCATAGTCGTCGAAAAGCTGAAACTGGAAATCGGGCGGCAGCGCGAGCTTTTCCTCTTTATTTATGGTGAAGCTGGATTGTGTACCCCTGAAGCATAAGCCAGATATTATGTGAACTGCGGTCTGCCCTTCTCCAGCAGCTCGATGAGGAGCTTTTCCGGAGTGATCATCCAGGCGATTCTCCGGCCATCGAATGCGACCGCCGGCTTCGGTCGTCGGACGATCACACACCGGCGCGCTTTCATTTCCGCCATCTGCTCCTCAAGGTCGCCGACCTCGTAACATACATGATGTAAACCTCCCCCTCTTTCCGTCAGGAAGCGCCGTACCGGTGAGTCATCCGTCGCGGGCTCCACAAGTTCGATCTGGGGATCTCCGAGCCTCGTACTCAGAAAAGCGACCTTAACTTTCTGATAGGGGTCCTCGAAGACGCGGCCGTCCCACGTAGCTGCAAGCGACCGGACAAATCCTTCCATCCCCGCGGCGATATCCGCCACGATAAACCCCAGATGATGAAGCGTCTGGGCCGAGTCGCGATCTCTTAGATTATCCACAAAGCGTCCCCGGAGTTGCGCCCCGCAATATATTAGCTTTTTTTCGCCGGAATGACCGGGAGTACGAGACGCGAAGGGTACTTTCGATCACGGTAGATCTTATGGCACGTGGCCCTGCTGCTATTGAGATGAAAACTGTCCGGCGCCATCAATGCCACGTGGGGGTCGTCCGCCGCTTCGACACTCCGGATTTCAAGCTGGATTCGGTGGTCCTTCCTGAAAACGTTGGAAATCTGCCCCATCCAGATGGCGTACTCATAGATCTCGCCAGGCGTGACCGGGTCCGATTTCGTGTGCGGGTGGTGAGGCTGCCACGGCTTGGATTTGGCCGCATCAATCTCGCGATGCGAGGCTTTGAGCCAGCCCGTGGTGATCTCCGTGGCTTTTCCGGTAGGGGCCACATCGAGCAGCTTGGCCATCCAGTTGGTATCGTCCGTGTCGATCGCGGCGTACAGGTACAGCGCGCAGGGTCCCGTGATTTCCAATTCCGCGGGGAGCGGCCCGGTGGCATATTTAACTACGCCGATAACGTCACTAACTCTTAATGGAGCTTGATAAAAGCCGTCCGGTGGAACCGAGTCCGTATCCATCGCTTCCGGTTCTTCGGAGATGCGGTTGCGTGGGCGCAGAAAGAAATCCTGCCACTTCGTTCTTGCTAGCGGCCATTCTTCTTCAAACCGCCATTCTCTGGTCCCGCCGACAAACATTTTGATCGGGGGCTCGTCCATCATGCCCGTGTCGATTCCCTTCAGCCAGTGGTCATACCAGCGGATGATTTCTTCGTGGTGTTCGTGAAAGGGACGGTCGACCATGGGCGGCAATGGGGCCATGAGGATCTTCTTGGGACCCTGGACACCCTGGTAACAATCGAAGGCTTCATCGACGAACCAGGGACGTCCCCAGTTCACACCGGTATAAACGGGGACCTTGACCTTATCGAATTTCGTCGAACCCTCTCCCTCCCAATAGTAAGGGCCATCGTAATCGTTGAGGAGCAGATCGAGGAAGACGGGAGTCTGCTTCGGGTGCTTCAGCATGTAGAAGAAGTTGGGATAGTTCTTGATATCGGGGTCGGCCAGCCTCTTCTCGATGAGTTCCGCGAAACCCTCTTTTCCAAGGGCCTGCTCCGTGGACGACACCGGGTTCCCCCACGCAAAACCGCTGTCTCCGCCGCGTCCGTCAATAGCTGCGCGGGCCATGAGCCAAAAGATACCGCCGTGCCAGTTGGTGCGATAAACGTCGTACCATCCGCCCGAAGGAAAAATCGCCTTGAGGTGCGGAGGCTGTTCCGCGGCGGTGAGGATTTGCGCCATGGCAAAGATGGAAATGCCGATCATTCCGACATTGCCATCGCACCATTCCTGCTCGGCGATCCACTCGATCATGTCGTAGCCGTCCTTACCGATCTTGGACCGCTTCCCGATCCCGCCAAAGCTGTCATATTCCCCTTCCGAACTTCCTGTGCCGCGCGAGTCCGCAATCACATGAACGTAGCCCCGCGGCACGGTGTAAGCAGGGTCGCCCGCCTCAATGCTGCCATCCCAAAGCACATTTGGCCGGTTTTGTGGAGGGAAAGTGAGCACCAATCCCTGCAACTCCTTGCTGAACGGGGAAAACGCCAGCAGCGCTGGGAATTTCCCTTTGGCATCGGGTCGATAGATGTCCGCGGCCAAACGGACTCCGTCGCGCGCCGGAATGAAAATATCTTTCTCGATCTTCATTTTGTGAGCCGGCTTCGAACCTTCTGTGTTTCCCTTCGAACCAGTCATCGGCAATAAGCTCCTTATCGTTTTTCGGACAGCAATTGTCTGCATCTAGGCATTTCTCTCTACGATTGGGCCTAGGGCGAATGAAGCTGTGCGCTGTAGGCGTTCGGGAAGCGTCGGGAGAAGCTGCTGAGGAAGATCGCCAGCCATGCAGATATTGCGCAAACAGCGCCAAAAAACAGCAACTGCCGCGGCATCCATCCGTTGGATAACAGCACTCCCCCGATCAAGGGGCCTACGATCGAGCCGATCCGGCCAATGGCCAGCCCCCAACCAATACCGGTGGAGCGGATGGACATTGGGTAAAACACGGCGGCTTGCACATTGAGGCCGGCTTGCGCACCCATGACTACAAACCCCAAGGCAAACGTCAATGTGACGGCGAGGCCGAAGGAGCTAGGGACGAACGCTAGAGCGCCGATGAGCAATCCCGCAAGTCCGAACTCGGCCATCAAAATCCTGTAGGCGCCGAAACCGCCAATCAGCAGACCCTCGGCCAGAGATCCAAAGATTCCCCCAAAACTGAAAAAGGCTGCCGCACGAACTCCCGTCGAAATGGCCATGCCTGAATCTCGAAAGAGCGCCGGCAGCCAACTGACAATAAAATAGATCACCAGCAGGCTCATGAAGAACGGGAACCACAACAGAAGCGTCCCGACGGCTCGACCTTCGGTAAAGAGGTCTTTCACGGGTGCGCGACTCGGCCGCTGATCCCCCAAAACGGGAGCGAGGCTGATCGGTGCGGCAGCGAGGCCGGGCGAAATCCGTTCCAGGATGTTCCCGATATCCTCCGGGTCTTTCCCCTGTGCGACCAAAAATTCAATGGATTCGGGGAGCACTAAGACCAACAAGAGTGAAATTGCCAGCGGCACAGCCCCGCCAGTATAAAAAACCGATCGCCAGCCCCAAGTCAGTATCAGCGACGAGCTGACAAGACCGCAGAGCAGCCCACCGAGCGGCATTCCGCTGATGAGCACAGACACAACAATGGGTAGCAGGCGCTTAGGGCTGTATTCGGTCGCAAGGGAGATCACGTTCGGCATTGCGCCGCCAAGGCCAAAACCGGTGAGGAAGCGAAAGATGAGAAGCTGGTTGAAGGACGTAGCAAAGCCCGTCAGGAAGGAAAACACCGCGAGGCTCAAGGTACACAAAATGATGGGCCATTTGCGCCCCCATCGATCCGCGACCGGTCCCGTAATCATCGCGGCGATCATCAGGCCCACCAAGCTGGCGGAGAATATGGGACCGAAAGTGTGAATCGGAATGTGCGTGCTCTCAGCAATCGAAGGAGCAAGGTAGCCAATCGTCTGCGCATCGAAGCCGTCCAGAACCGTGACCAGACCCAATAAAGCGATCGTGCGGATTTGAAAACGGCTCAAGGGACTCTGGCCGATCAGACTGCTGACGGAGAGAGCTGGCGCCTCAATGCTCATCGTTGTTCCTCACAGGCCGCGGAAAAAACATTTATTTTTGTCATTCCGAGCGAAGCTAGGAATCTCTTTGAGGGTTACGTCGACGAAAAGAAAGAGAGATTCCTCGCTTCGCTCGGAATGACAAAATCGTGAGGGACGGTCACGCAAGGGCTTTGTCTAGGAATTTCAGCGTTCTCTCCCACGCAAGCTTCGCGGACGCCGCGTCGTACACCTCGGGACGAGACTCGTTCATGAAGGCGTGGTGCGCATCGTAGCGATAGAACTCGAACTGCGACTTGGACTGCTTGAGCGCCGCCTCTACCTCATTTACCTTGGCAGGCGTGCACCAGTCGTCGATGTTGGCGTAGTTGCAAATCAAGGGGATCTTGATTTTCTTGAACTCGCCGGCGTCAAGCGGAGGAATTCCGTAGAACACGGCGCCGGCATCCATTTCCGGAACGAACAGCGCGGCCAGAATCGTGAGCGCGCCCCCCATGCAGAAACCGCCCACAGCCACTTTCTTCGAGGATTGTTTCAAGAATTGCACGGCCCCGCGGATATCTTGGTTGGCCGCATCGGGAAAGTTGAGATTGCCCATGAGGTGGTTCGCTTCCTCTGCGGCAGTCGCGAGCTTGCCTCGGTAGAGATCCGGCACCAGCGCTCGATAACCCGCTTCCGCCACTCGGTCCGCGGTCTTCTTGATTTGATCGTTAAGTCCCCACCACTCTTGGATTACCACAAAGCCGGGCGCGCCGGGTCCCGGCTTCGGCGTCGCCAGGTAGCCGGGACAATTTGCTCCATCTGGTCGCTTGAACTGAATCGTTTCACCCACGGGGTGCCTCCCTTTAATTTTTAGCAGCGAGAAACATACTA
>Ga0302324_100002917_pt1 | contig 38764 bp, 32 predicted proteins | sample Palsa_T0_1_FD_201949 | JGI IMG/M metagenome (GOLD analysis project Ga0302324, IMG submission 201949) | Peat permafrost microbial communities from Stordalen Mire near Abisko, Sweden - Palsa_T0_1 | ecosystem: Environmental > Terrestrial > Soil > Palsa > Peat permafrost | place: Sweden: Abisko... | reverse complement strand
TCGCGGGCCACGAGGTGACCCTCATTTCGGGCGTGCATCTCGCGAACTACATGCACTTCACGCTCGAGTACCCCAACATGATGCGCCGCCTGCACGAGCTGCACATCGAAGAGACGCACAACGCCTTCGCGAGCAAGATCGAGAACGGGCGGCTTCAGATCTATGACATCTGGGGCGATGGATCGAAGCGCACCTACCGCGGCGCGGGGCACCTGCCGCGAGAGCCCAACAAGACCCACCGCTGGGTAGAGTTCGACTCGCTCGTGCTCGTCACGGGCCGCCATTCGAACGATCAGCTGTATCGGGACCTCAAGCAGCGGCACGGCGAATGGGAGAAAAACGGCATCAAGAGCGTGTACCTCGTGGGCGACGCAGAAGCGCCGCGGCTCATCGCGGACGCCACCTTCTGTGGACACCGGCTGGCTCGGGAAATCGAGGAGCCGAACGCACAGTTGCCGCTCCCCTACCGGCGCGAGGTCGCCGTGTGGGGCACGCCGCACATGCCCGGCGGGAGCTTCGAGATCGAGTACCAGACTTGAAGGCGAGCCGCACCTAGATCGTGAGCCGCACCGACGCCGTCACTCGCATCCTCTTCGAGGCGTTCCCGACGGCCGAAGTGCGGCTTTTCTATGTGATCGCGTATACCGCCATCGCGATCTTCTTCTACGGCGTCTACGTGCAGGTGCGCAAGTACCGCCGCGGCGCGCCGCTGCGACTCGAAGGCGGACTCGGGAGCCGCCTTGCCGACATGGTGGCGAAGGTGTTCAGCCATCGCACGATCGAGCGCCGCGATCCCGCGGCGGGCGGGGCGCACCGATTGATCTTCTACGGCTTTCTGCTCCTATTCCTCGGCACCGCGACGATCACGCTGCAATACGACATCCTCGAGCCGCTCTTCGGGATCCGGTTCTGGCATGGGCCGTTTTATCTCGTGTTCTCGCTCGTGCTCGACCTCGCGGGCGTCGCGCTCCTCGGGGGCCTCGCCTACATGATGTATCGACGCGGCTGGCTCAAGCTCCCGAAGCTCGATTACGCGCGGCCCGATCGTGCGCCCGGCGATGCGGATTTCGACCGGCCGCAGTATCGGCGCGAGGACTGGGCGTTTCTCTGGACTTTGCTCGTCATCGGCTTCACGGGATACTTGCTCGAGGCCGCCCGCCTCGTGTGGCTGCACGAGCGGCCGGATGTGTGGGACACGCGCTGGTGGTCGCCCGTCGGCGCGGCGCTCGCCGCGCTGCTCGAGGCCACCGGCCTCGGCGCACACGGCGGCGGCGTGTTGCGCCTCGGCCTGTGGTGGTTTCACGGGCTGCTCGCGCTCGTGTTCATCGCGCTGATTCCCTATACCAAGGTCAAGCACGTCTTCACGGCCGCCGCTTCCCTCATGCTGCGCGATCCTAAGGCGGCGCAGCGCTTGCCGCGCATGCCCGAGAATGCGCAGACGCCCGGCGTCGCCAGGATCACCGATCTTAACTGGAAGCAGCTTCTGAACCTCGACGCCTGCACCAAATGCGGCCGCTGTCACGAGGCGTGCCCGGCCCGCGCCGTCGGCGCGCCCTTGTCGCCGCGCGATGTGATCTTGAGCCTGCGCGAATTCGCGAACGCGACCTTGGAGTCGGGCACCGTGCCCGCCGCCGCCGAGCTCGAGGTGCACGGCAAGTCGCCGGGCCAGATCTCCATGGAGACGCTCTGGTCGTGCCGCACGTGCATGGCGTGCGTCGAGATCTGCCCGGTCGCCGTGGAGCACGTGCCCCTCATCGTGCAGATGCGCCGCAAGCTCGTCGAGGACGGGGCCATGGACCCGTTGCTCGCCAAGACGCTGCAAACGATCCACAAGACCGGCAATTCCTTCGGCGAGTCGAAGCGCAAGCGAGGATCGTGGAGCAAGCCGCTCCCCTTCCGGATCAAGGATGCGCGCAAGGAGCCCGTCCAGGTCCTCTGGTTCGTCGGCGACTACGCCTCCTTCGATCCGCGCAACCAGAAGGTTACGCAGACCTTCGCCGCCTTGCTGCACCAGGCGGGCGTCGATTTCGGCATCCTCTATGACGGCGAGTCGAACGCCGGCAACGACGTGCGCCGGGTCGGCGAAGAAGGTCTGTACGAGGTGCTTGCGGGCGCGAACATCGCCGCCCTCGAAGGCGCCTCCTTCGACACCATCGTCACCACGGATCCGCATTCGTACAACACCATTCGCAACGAATATCCGGATTTCGGCGGCACGTACGAGATCCAGCACTACACGAGCTTCGTGAGACGGCTGTTCGCCGAGGGGAAGCTAAAGGTCACCGAGCCGATGAAACTGCGCGCGACCTTCCATGACCCGTGCCATCTCGGCCGCTTCAACAAAGGCTACGAGGCACCGCGCGAGCTGCTCAAGCTCCTCGGTTGCGAGGTGGTCGAGATGGGCCGTTGCCGCGATAATTCTTTCTGTTGCGGCGCGGGCGGCGGCAGAATCTGGATTCCCGATCCGGTGGGCGCAGAGAAGCCGGCTCAGAACCGGATACGCGAAGCGGCCGCTATTCCGGGGCTCGACGTCTACGTGGTGAGCTGCCCGAAGGATCTCACCATGTTCGAGGATGCGCTCAAGACTACGGGCAATGAGGGGAAATTCGTCGTGAAAGAACTGATCGAGCTCATCCGCGAGGCCGTTCCCGCGCCTCGCGCCGACGCGGCGCTCGCATGAAGATCCTGGTCGCCGTCAAGCAAGTCGCCGCGCTCGACGAGGACTTCACCATCCGCGCGGACGGCCGCGACGTCGATGAGGAGTTTCTGCTGCGCGATCTGAACGAGTGGGACGACTATTCGCTCGAGGAGGCGGTCAAGATCAAGGAGGCAGCCTCGGAACCCATCGAAGTCGTCGTCGTCACGGTCGCTCCCGAGCACGCGGAGGAGGCGCTGCGCAAATGCCTTGCCAAAGGCGCGGACCGCGCCATTCGCGTCTGGGATGAAGCCGTCGAGGGATCCGACCCCATCGCGATTGCCCGCATCATCGCCGCGGCGGCGAGACGGGAGTCTCCGGCGATGCTGTTCGCCGGCGTGCAGTCCTCCGATCAGGCTTTCGCGAGCACGGGCGTCGCAGCGGCGGCGTTTCTCGAATGGCCCCATGCCGCGGTGGTGAGCTCGCTGAAGCTTTCGCTTGGGTGCCAATCCGCCGTGTTCCGCCGCGAGCTCGAGGGTGGCTTGCTGGAAGAAGTCGAGATCCAATGCCCGGCCGTGCTCACGATTCAGCTCGGCATCAACACGCCGCGCTACGCCTCGCTCCGCAGTATCAAGCAGGCGGCCGCCAAGCCGATCGAAGTCAAATCGCTGAGCGATCTGGGCTTGAATGCCGCCGATGTGGGCGCGGCCGGATCGGCATCGCGCGTGCGTCGCATGGTCATTCCCGACAAGGGACGCGCACAGCTCATCGAGGGCGATGCCGCGGCGCAGGCGCGCCGCCTCGCCGAGATCATTCGTGAATTCCAGGGACGCGCGCCGTGAGCGGCATCCTGATCATGGCGGAGCAGCGGCGCGGCGAGCTGCGCCCCGTGTCTCTGGAGCTCATCGGCGCGGCTCAAGCGCTGCGTCGCTCGGGCGACCCGGTCGCCGTGGCGATCCTCGCATCGGCGCCGAACCAATTCATCGAGCCCGTGAAGCTCGCCGGGGTCGATGAGATCGTCGCCGTCAAGGTCGAGAGCGCGGAATTCGATCCCGACACCTTCGAGGCGGTCGCCGCAGCGCTCATCGCCGAGCGTAAGCCGGACGTCGTGCTGGTGGCACACAGCGTCGACTCGTTCGGCTATGCCCCCGCACTCGCCGCCAAGCTCGGTCTGGGATTCGCCTCGGACGTATTCAAGGTCGAGCGCATCGAGGGCGAGCTGGTCGCAACACGGGGCGGATACGGCCAGAAGGTGAACGTGGAGGTCGACTTTCCCGGGCGCGCCACCGTGCTGCTCGCGCTGCGTGCCAATGTATTCAAGCCGCCGGAGCAAACGACCTCGCCGCGCATCACCGAATTCGCCCCGCCCCCGATATCGAGCCGCTCGGTCGGCCGCGGCTTCATCGAGCTCGCCGCCGGCGACGACGTCGACATGACCCAAGCCGAGTTCATCTTGACCATCGGCCGCGGCATCGGCGAGGAATCGAACATCGCACAGTTCAAGGAGCTGGCGGATGCCGTGGGCGCAACGCTCGGGTGCTCTCGGCCGATCGCGGATGCGGGCTGGCTTCCGAAGAGCCGCCAGGTCGGCCAGTCCGGCAAGACCGCGAGCGCCTGTAAGCTGTACATCGCGATGGGCGTCTCCGGCGCCATCCAGCACCTCGCCGGGATGAAGCACGTTGCCACCATCGTCGCGGTGAACAGCGATGCGGGAGCATCGATATTCGGAATCGCGAAATATGGAATCGTGGGAGACATCTTTGAAATCGCCGAAGAGCTGCGACGGAATTTTTGACGCGCCGCGCGCCACGCGCGGCGCCCGCCGCTCCGGCGGTGCGGTATGAGCTCGACGGCCGTAGAGGCCGCGGCAGCCGAAACTGCCACCAAGAGCGCCGGCCTCGAGCGAGGCATCGACTGGACGGGCGCCTTCTGGGTTGCGAGCGGCGTTCCGCCGCTCGTGCTCTTCTCGATCGGCGGGGTTGCGGCGACCGTCGGCAAGCTCTCCTGGGTCATTTGGATCGCCTCGATCGCCATGGGCTTCGTGCAATCGTTCACTTACGCCGAGATCGCAGGACTCTTCCCCGACAAGGCGGGAGGCACCTCGATTTACGGCGCCATCGCCTGGGTCCGCTACGGCAAGCTGGTCGCGCCGATTTCGGTCTGGTGCAACTGGTTTGCCTGGTCGCCGGTGCAGGCGACGGGCTCGGCTCTGGCCGCGGGCTACATCCTGATGGGCCTGTTCGCGCCCGACTCGGTCGTCAACACCTGGCAAATCACGCTGCTCGATCTGGGCGCACTCAAGACCGGACTCTCCTTGCGCATCAACGCAACCTTCATCCTGGGCGCTGTGATCTTGCTGGCGGTCAAGTTCATCCAGGACGGCGGCATCCTGCGCTCGGCGAACACCACCAAGATCCTGGGGATCTCCGCCATGATCCCGCTGCTCTTGATCGGCATCGTCCCGATCCTCACGGGCGACATCGTCAAGGCGAATCTCTTCCCGCTGACGCCGCTCGCCCACGACGCTGCGGGGCTCGTGGCGACGGGTTCGTGGAACATGGCGGGAATCACGTTGTTTGCCGCCGGCATGTTCCTCGCCGCCTGGTCCACCTACGGCTTCGAGACGGCGGTGTGCTACACGGGCGAATTCAAGAACCCGAAGACCGACACCTTCAAGGCGATCTTCTACTCGGGATTGCTCTGCGTCGTGGTCTACACCCTGGTGCCTTTCGCATTCCAGGGTTATCTGGGACTCGGCAGCCTCGTGCATCCCGCGGTGCTCGATGCGGCGGGCAACGTGATCAAGCCGGCCGAGTACGGCGGCATGCTCGCGCCGCAGATCTATGACGGCACCGGCGTCGCCGCGGTGATGGCGCGAATGGTGCACGCGGGTCAATTCATCGGCGCGCTCGTGGTGATCATGTTGATTCTCGCGCTCGTGCTCTCCCTCATGACGTCCATGGCCGGCTCCTCGCGCACGCTCTACCAGGCCTCCATCGACGGCTGGCTTCCGAAGTATCTCGCCAAGGTGAATGCGCACGGCGCGCCGACCAATGCCATGCTCACCAATCTCGGATTCAATCTGTTGCTCTTGCTGCTCTCGGATACGGTGTTCATCATCGGTGCGGCGAATATCGGCTATCTCATCTTCAATTTCCTCAACCTGAATGCCGGATGGATCCACCGCATGGACCGCCCGCGGCAGGAGCGGCCCTGGCGCGCGCCGAGCTGGATCCTGGCGGCCGGCGCCGTACTGTCGTTCGTCAATCTCGCCTTCATGGGATTCGGGGCCAACGTGTACGGCGCCGGGACACTCGAGACCGGGCTCGTGTTCGCCGCACTGATCATTCCGGTCTTCATCTATCGTCACTACATAAAGGACAAGGGAGTGTTCCCGCCGCAGATGGCCCAGGATCTGGACGTGGTCGATGGCGAGCGGCTGGTGAGGCGCGCGCGCCTTTGGCCATACGCGGTGCTCGCGCTCGGCATTGCCGTGGTCGCGGTCACCCATCACCTGGCGGTCTATTGACATGCTGGTCACCGGCATCAAGAGCAAGCCCGTGTATGCGCCTCTGCGCGCCGATCCGCGCGGGCGCTACCATCTCATGCTCGGCTTAGGGCTGGGAGAAGTGGCGCTGCTGCGGGTACTGCGTGAAATGCAGGAATCGGCGCTCGCGGGACTCGCCCGTACCCGCGTGCTCTTGATCCCCGCACCCGCAGTGGGCGACGCGAGCACCGCCGAGGCGCGGCGCGAAATCGAGCGTCTACCCCTGCAGGAGATGCGCGCATTTCCCGACGTCGCATCGCTTCTCGGCGAATTCAAGTCGCTGCTCGCCGACTCGGCCATGGGCACGAGGCTGTACGTGGCGGGGCCGGAAAGCTTCATCGGGCTCGCGATGAAAATCGCGCTCGAGTTCAACTTGAACAAGGATGAGATCCGCGCCGAGGAGCTGGGCAGCCAGGCGCGGCGGGTATACTGCATTCACTGCCGCACCACCGCCGAGAACGTGCGCACGAATATCGTCCGCTGCCTTGGCTGCGAGCGCTGGCTCCTGGTGCGGGATCATTATTCGCGCCGCCTCGCGGCCTATATGGGCGTGATGGTGGATGCCGAAGCCCCCGGCGAATTGCCTCCCATCAAGGAGGTATTCGTATGAGGGAGGCGGCCCTGTGAGCGAGGAGCAGACCCTTGCCGTCGAGGTGAGTGCCATCGAGCGGCTGACGCCGCTGGTCAAGCATTTCACCCTCTCGCCGGTCGGCGGCGGCAGCATGCCGGCTTTCTCTGGCGGCTCGCACATCGTGGTCGTCATGCGCGCCGGCGCGCATAGCGACGCCCGGCGCGGCGGCGCGCGCGTGCATCGCAACCCCTACTCCCTCTTGAGCTCGCCGCACGAGCTCGATGCCTACCAGATCGGGGTACGGCGCATGGAGGAATCCCGCGGGGGCTCGCACTTCATGCACGACCAGGTCACCGTGGGCACGCGCCTCGAGATCGCGCATCCGGTGAACCTGTTCCCGCTCGACAAGATCGCCCGCAAGCACGTGCTCATCGCGGGCGGCATCGGCATCACGCCGTTCATGGCGCAGCTCGAGGATCTGCACCAGGGCCGCGTGCCCTACGAGCTGCACTATTGTGTGCGCTCCCCGGAGCACGCGGCGTTCCTGCCGCGGCTGCGCGAGCGCGAGGGCGGACGCGTGCACGTCTACTACGACAGCGAGGGCCAGGCGATCGACTTCGATCGGCTGCTCTCGGATCAGCCGCTCGGCACACATGTCTATGTGTGCGGGCCGGCCGGAATGATCGATCGCGTGACGGCGACGGCGCAAAGCTGGGGCTGGCCCGACAGCCATATTCACTGGGAGCAATTCAGCGCGCCCCCCGTCGGGGACGCGTTCGACGTGTTCCTTGCCCGCTCGAACATGCGCGTGCACGTGCCGCCCGATCAAAGCCTCATGGAAAGCATCGAGGCGGCGGGCGTCGAGGTGCCGTACCTGTGCCGCGGCGGCGTGTGCGGCTTTTGCCAGACGCGCGTGCTCGAGCTCGACGGCGAGATCGTGCACAACGATCACTACCTGGCGGAGGCCGACAGGGGCAAGTTCATCATGCCGTGCGTGTCGCGGGCGCGATGCAAGAGCCTGGTGCTCGATCTATAGTCCGCCGCAGATGAGAACACGAGGATGAGACGATGAGCGCTGTCTTCAAACCCCACGAGACGTTCCGGGACGACTTCACCTTCAAGAACAGCCCGCATGCGATTCGGCGCTTCCCGCTGCCCTTCGCTGAAGACGAATACATGTATTCGGTCAACATCGAGCCGCACACGCCCGGACCGTGCGGCTCGGTGCTCGAATTCGCCTTCGACGTCGACGAGCATTACGTGGCGGAGTGCCGCGAGCGCGCGCTCGTGCTCGCCGCCGAGCCGCTGCGCTATCAGGCGCTGCCGCACATGATGAGCGCGCAATGGGATTGCCTCGAGCTCATCATGGAATCGCTGGCACGCGATTATCCGGAGCATTTCTCGCTCACCAAGCGGGGCAATCGCTGGCGCTGGATCAATCGGCCCTTGAACATCGACCAGTCCTTCGTCTTCGGCGATACGGCGAGCTTGCCGCGAGAGCCGCTCGATTTCATCACGCGCCAGACGCAGGGCGACTTCGTGGTGATGGATCAGCGCGAGGGCGATCTGTGGACCGAGGCCGGCATGGTGACGACTCAGGCCGACTGGTCGCTGGATTTCGACATCGGCATGACTTTCAAGGAGTGGCACGGTCCGGTACCGCTGGCGCATGAGCTCGGCGTATTCGACCGCGCGCTTAAGTACTTGTTGAATCTGCGCCTCGGCCAGCCGGTGCGGCGGCTCAACTGGACCATGACGGTGCACCCGCGGCTCGACACCTCTCCGGAGAACTACCCGATGTGGGGGCCGGACCGCGCGACGGTGACCGCTCAAAATGCGGGCGATCTCGTACACCTGCGCGTCGAGCTGCAGGGGCTGTGGCGGCTGCCGCGAAGCAACGGCATTCTGTTCGGCATCCGCTGCTATCTCATCAGTGTGCGCGAGCTCGCCACGATTCCCAAATGGGGGCGCAGGGTCCACCGCGCGCTCAAGGCGCTGCATCCGGCGCTCGTCGACTACAAAGGCTTGAGCCGTTATCGCGATGCGGTGGTCGCCTGGTTGGCGCCCTACGACGACGGCTCGCCGACCACGCCGGGCGCAGGACCCGATTAGCGCCCGCGGCGGTCATCACGGCTCCGTGCCCCCGGGCATGAAGCCACTTTCGATAACACTCTGGAGATATGGTCATGGCACTCAGTTGGCGTCACTCGGCTCTGGCGGATCGGCACCGCGCGCTCGGCTCGAAGCTCGAGGATTGGAACGGCATGGGTACGGCGTGGACCTACGCCAAGGACATTGCGCAGGACCATGCAGTGATCCGCACCAGGGCCGGATTGATGGACGTATCGGGTCTGAAGAAGCTGCACCTCGTGGGTCCGCACGCATCGGCCATCCTGAGCTACGCCACCACCCGCGATGTGACCAAGATCAACCCGGGACAGTGCCGCTATGCCTGCATGCTGAATGATGCGGGATACTTCATCGAGGACTGCGTGCTTTATCGCACGGGACCGAATTCCTGGATGGTCGTGCACGGCAGCGGCGCCGGCCACGAGACGCTCGCCGCCTATGTCCCGGGGCGCAACGCCGCCCTGATCTTCGACGACGATCTGCATGATCTGTCGCTGCAGGGACCGCTCGCCGTCGACTTCCTGTCGAAGCACGTGCCGGGCCTTCGCAGCCTCAATTACTTTCATCACATGCCGGCGATGCTGTTCGGCCGGCCCGTCACCATATCGCGCACCGGCTACACGGGCGAGCGCGGCTATGAGATCTTTTGCAAGGCGGAGGATGCGGGCCACCTGTGGGATACCATCCTGAGCGAAGGCAAGCCGTTGGGGATCCTTCCGACCTGCTTCACCACGCTCGATTGGCTCCGGGTCGAGAGCTACCTGCTGTTCTACCCGTACGACATGTCCCAGATGTATCCCTTCGAGCACGATCCGCCGGGCGACAGCCTGTGGGAGCTCGGACTCGATTTCACGGTGAGCCCGGCGAAGAGCGATTTTCGCGGCGCCGACGCGCACGCCCGGCTCAAGGGTAAGGAGCGCTTCAAGATCTTCGGCCTTCTGGTGGAAGGCAAGGTGGCGGCCGACATGGGCGATCCGATCTATGCCGGCGACAAGAAGGTGGGCGTCGTCACCTGCGCCATGGTTTCGGGCCTGACCGGCAAATCGATGGCCATTGCGCGACTCGACGTACCGCTCGCCGTGCATGGAACCAAGCTCGCGATCCGCGGCAAGAACGTCTGGGGATCGGCTATGGCGCACTCGTTGCCGTTCGATGACCCGGAGAAGAAGAAGCGCACGGCCGTGGGTTAGCTGCAATTACTCCTTCGTCCGCCGCAGCGGCCTGTGACCGTCGATCGCCGAGAGCTTGTGAACTGAACCGACGCCGTGATGTACGATTCCGATCTCGGGTGCCTTGGTAAACCACAGCAGCCAATCGCTCGCGACCGCAAGCCGCGCCACATTCAGCCGATAGAGCCGCGCCCGTCCATTACGCTCTTGTGTGAGTAAGCCGGCGTCCGTCAAGAGCCGCAAATGCCGAGTGGTCGTCGGCCAGGAGTGGCCAAAGCGGCGCGCGATCTCGCCCGCGCTCATGACGCCGCCCCAGAAATGTATCGTGAGCAGGATCTGGCGCCGGGCCGCATGGGCGAGCGCTGCACAGACCACTTCCAGATCCTCAAGTCGCTGTTCAGGAGTGCGATCCACTAAGCGATGGGCAGCGGATCGAGCTGCGCGAGCTTCATCGACTCGAGCAGCGGCCCCATGGTCTCCCAGATAGCCATGACCTCAGGCGTTTGGTGCGCGGTTTCCGAGGCTGCGGCGTCGCGCCATTCGAAGAGCTCGACGAGGAAGGGATCGCCGGAGCGCTTATCACGCGCGCTCCAAACTTGCGCAGGCCGATCTGTGGCAAGACCGAGACGGTGGAGAGTCGACCAGTGTCCGGCGACGAGGCGGGTCAGCTCCCCGGCCCGGCCGGATTTAGGGTAATACCAAACTAGGGTCGTGACTGGAGTCTTAGCAGCGGTCGGCATATTCGTTTCTCCCGGGCCACAGATGAGACCTTGCAAGCTATATTTAGCATAAGTGCTAAATAATAGTCAAACGGGCGGCGACCCTGGAGCGCAATGCCGGCGGTCGCGCCTAGGGAGTCTCAATCAAGCTTAGCCTCTTGGCGCACGAGCAATAAGCGCGCCAGCAACGCAATGGGTGCCGCACTGAGCACCATCGGCAGTCCGCCGTGAGGCCAGAGGTCCATTGCGAGGCCTCCCACGGCCGGCCCGATCACCCCACCCGCGCAATACACGATGACGAACGCAGTATTCGCCGCCGCAAGCTCGGAAGCTTGAAACTCCTCTCCCAGAAGCGCGATGCCGAGACTATAGAAGGCGTAGAGCGTGCCGCCCCAGAGGAATAGCAGGGGCCCCAACAAAGCCGGTGTATCGATGCATGCGGGTAGCAGCAGGGGGCCCACTGCGCTCGACACCGCGCAGTAGCCGAGAAGCGTGCGGCGCCCGAAGCGATCCGCGAGCAATCCGATGGGCGTCTGCAGGACGACGTTGCCAATCATGAATACCGTCAGGAGCAGTAGAGATCCGCGCTCGCTGAGGCCCGAATGCAGACCGAACAGCGGCAGCAGCGCGAGATCCGCCGATTCGACCAGGCCGGCCACCAGCGCCGCGAGCATCACCACCGGAGCGAGCCGCACGACGCCGATGAGGCCTGCGAGCGGCGCGGCGGGTCCGGCCGGCGCCTTCACGGTACGAAGCAATGCGAGGGGAAGGAGCGTCAACAGCAGGCACAGCGCTCCGCAGACGAATGGCTCACGGCCGTGAGTGCCGGTCAATTCGAGCAGCATCGGCCCGCTCACGACGCCGATTGAAAACACCGTGCCGTAGATTCCCATCACCGCGCCGCGCGATTCGTCATCGCTCGCAACGTTCATCCAGATCTCACTCGAGATCCAGGCGAGTCCGAGTACGCAACCGCTCAAGAATCGCAGACACAGCCATACGGTGACCCGCCGATCGAGTGCCATCAACAGGAGGAGCACCGCGGCCGCCACCACACCCAAAACGATACTGACCTTGAGTCCCAGGCGACCGATGGCCCGCGGATAGACGGGGCCCAGCAAGATGACCGCGATCAGACTCACGGCCGTTACGGCACCGATTGCAAAATTCGAAGCACCGGTGCGGCTGAGCACGAACGAGATCAGAGGGGGCTGGAATCCGAATATCAGCCCGACACCCAGGCTGCTCGCGTAGAGCGCACCCAGCACACGCCGCCGCGATAGAAGTACCGAGCTCAAAATTGGAGCACGGCGTCGCCGCGTTGCCCCGAAAGTGTGCGACTCATGGCATCTGTTACTTTAAATCAATCGTACCGAGCGCAAGCGCAGATCTCTTGAGCAGGTGTACCTCTCGCGCAAAAAACTTGCGTGATAGTAAACCCTGTGCTACGAATTGTGCACGAGAACAACGGGGGAATTCGCTGGCGCGGCGGGATGAGCGGCGCCGCGCGGGAGCCCAGAGCTCTTTCGAAAGCGATGGCGTGCGGCATCGATTACTTTTATCAGGGAGATATGGCGAATGAGAACCCCCTCACGGGCCGCGCGTGCGGCTGTATGTTCACGTCCAAGCGCTTTTGCATTCATGGGCGCCGCGATACTCGGCGCGGTGCTTTTCTGTCGACCGGCGGCCGCTGACCCGGATCTCGCGGCCGGCCCTGTCGGTGAAACGCCGGCGGCCGGACCCGGCAAAAACGAATTGGAAGAGATCGTGGTGACCGCCGAGAAGCGCGAATCGACGGTACAGGCCACGGCGATCAGCCTGACGGCGCTCAGCGCCGGCGATCTCTCGCAACAGAACGTCCAGGTACCGGAGGATTTGGTCGGCAAGGTGCCCGGCATTTCGCTGCGCACCTCCGGTCCGGGTCAGACGGAGTACGAGGCGCGAGGCCTCTCGGCGGGCGGCGGTGCCGCGGCGACCGTCGGTTTTTACCTCGACGAGACGCCGATATCGGCGTCGGCGATTGCGCTCAATGGCCGTACCGTCATCGATGCCGACCTTTTCGATCTGAACAATGTGGAAGTGCTGCGCGGCCCGCAGGGCACCCTGTACGGCTCGGGCTCGATGGGCGGCACGATCAAGCTCGTGACCAATCCACCCAAGCTCGGCGAATTCGGCGCGGCGACGGACTCAACCATCTCGGAGACGTCAGGTCAAGGCAGGACGAACGGCAGCGGCAGCCTGATGCTGAACATACCGCTCGGCGATATCGCGGCGTTGCGCACGGTCACCACCGCAAAATACATCAGCGGCTGGATCGATCGCATCGTTGCTCCGCCCGGTGAGTTTCCGCCCCCGACCAATCCGGGCGGCACTCCCACGGCGCCGCCCTTGTGCGGCTACATTTACTGCACTCGTGGCGATGTCGCCGACGCACCCGTGCAGACAGTCGTCAGGGGTGCCAACTTGGAGCGATTTGCATCGGCGCGGGCGACACTGCTCGTGAAACCCTCCGACGATCTATCGGTCACGACCACGCTGTTGTATCAGCGTATTGATGCCGACGGCTATAACGCCTATCAGCAGCAACCCGGCACACTGGCGGTCTATCAGCCCTACGACCAGCCGGAGCCGTACTATGACTCCTTCAAATTGGCGAGCATGAAAATCGAGTACAACTTCGGCCCCGCAACGCTCACATCCGCCACGAGCTACACGGCGCGCTACGTCGTGCAGTCGGAGGATGCGACCGAGGCTCTGCAAAACGTCTTCAACACGACGCACTTGGTCAACGGCGTTTACGTTGCGGATTACATCCAGAGTCTCTATGTCGAAGACGACCCAACCTCGCAGTTCGCCGAGGAATTGCGCCTGACTTCAAAGAATTCGGGTGCATTGCAATGGGTCGGTGGCCTCTATTATTCCAAGCTGGACTCCGGATACATCACGCACAATCAGGAACCCGGATGGGTAGGCGTGCTATCGTGCGGCTTGGCGGCCACGGCCGGCCCCGTCTCCGGCTCCTGTCCGGCCGGCGACGTTTACAGTGCAACGAGCCTCCTGCGGTATCCCAATCCTGCATTACCCCCTTACCCCAACGCCCAGGCAGCCAATCCGAACGGCGTCGTATTCGACGATGTCAATGATGAGATCCTGAAGCAAGCCGCCATTTTCGGCGAGGCTACGTACAAGATCACGGATGCTCTCAAGCTGACGGGCGGAGTCCGCGTTTATTACTTCCAAGTCGATTATCATGCCCAACAGGCCGGCTTCGGCACGGCGTCAGGGAACCAGGACGCCCAACTCATCAGGCAAAGTTTCAACAATAATGCGACTCTGCCGAAGCTGAACCTTTCCTACGAGCCGAACCCGGACCTGACGGTGTACGGCACCATCGCCAAAGGGTCGCGGCCCGGTGGCGTCAATCTGCCCCTACCGCTGCCGAGCGCCGCGGTGCTCGCGATCAATCCGAACGCCATCAACTGCGCTGCCGGCCCGGTCAGTGTGAGCTCGCAACCGAGTTACTCGCCTGACTCGGTGTACAGCTATGAAGTCGGCGAAAAGGCAAGATTCGCCGATCGGCGCATCACCGTCAATTCGGACTTTTACTACATCAAATGGGTCCATATCCAGCAGGTGCTCGATCTCACCTGCGTCTATCCCTACGATACCAACGCCGGCAATGCAAAATCCTATGGTCCCGAAGTTGAAGTGTCGGCCCTGGTGGTTCCAGGACTCACGCTGGATTTATCCGGTGCGTACAACACGGCGGTGATCAACGACCCCACGGCTGCCGCCATCGCCTCTGGAATAACGCCCGGAATACGCGTTCTCAACGTGCCGAGGTACACGGCCAACGCGGCCGTGAATTACCACGTACCGATCACCGACGCATTGAATGGCTTTCTGAACTTCTCCGTCACCACCGTAGGGTCGGAGAGGGACCAATCCGGGTATCCGCAAATTCTCCCGCCGTACACCCTCACGGATGCGCGCGCGGGCGCGAGCAGCGGCCCTTGGACCGCTTCCCTATACGGTACCAACCTCACCAACAGGATCGTGGAGCAGAGCATCAACAACACCAACTTTGCCTGGACGACCTACGCCATCACGCGAGTCTCGACCAATCAGCCGCGCACCATCGGTTTGGATTTCCAGTACAAGTTCTAATCCACCAGCGGCAAGACGCGCAAACGACGTCGGAGTCAGCTTTCGGGGGGCACAGCGCCCCCCGATTTTCGTAACATGCCCGAGACCTAAAGAGGTGCAAACTCCTTGAGCGCCGATTCCGGCAAGCCGACCGATCAAGACGCGGAACAACTTCGCGCCTTGGGCTACGTCTCACATTTCGACCGGACGATGTCGAAGTGGGAGAACTTCTCGCTCGGCTTCACCTATCTGTCGCCGGTGGTGGGCGTGTACACGATTTTCGCCGTGGCCTTCGTGGCCGGCGGACCACCCATGTGGTGGACCTACATCGGCGTGGGACTGGGACAGCTCCTGGTGTGCCTGATATTCGGCGAGATCGTCTCGCAATTCCCGATATCCGGGGGACTTTACCCCTGGGCGCGGCGGCTGATGGGCAAGCGCTGGGCCTGGATGGCGGGATGGATATACGGCTGGGCGCTTTGCTGCACGATGGCCGGTGCGGCCACGGGGGCTGCGCCGTTTCTCGCCCAGCTGTTCGGCGCGCCCGCTACACCGATTGCGACCACCGCCATAGCGCTCGCCCTCATTGGCGTGAGCACGGCACTGAATCTCTCCGGCACACGCCTGCTCGCGCGCGTCGCGATGTTCGGGTTCATCTGCGAGCTGGTCGGAGCCATCGTGGTGGGCGGGTACCTGTTGCTCTTCGCGCGCCATCAGCCACTGAGCGTCCTGGTGAACACCACGTTCGTGCACACGAGCGGCAGCTACTGGCCCGCATTCCTCGCCTCCTCGCTCGCCGCCATGTTCTGCTACTACGGGTTCGAGGCATGCGGCGATGTTGCCGAGGAGACGCCCGATCCGACCCGCATGATTCCAAAAGCCATGCGCATGACGATTTATATCGGCGGCGCCGCGGCGACCTGGGTGTGCCTCGCCTTCGTGCTCGCCATTCCGGATATCGGCGCCGTGATCGCGGGCCAGGACACGGATCCAATCGTCACATTGCTCCGGGCAGCCATGGGCGATGTGGGATTTCGCGCCGTCATCGTGGTGGTGCTCGTATCCTTCATCTCGTGCCTTCTCAGCCTGCAAGCCGCCGCCAGTCGTCTGGTCTTCGCCTACGCGCGCGACCAGATGATCTTCGGCAGCAAGTTCTTGAGCCGCATGTCGCCCGGCCATCACGTCCCCGCCAATGCGCTGGTATTGATGGGAGCTATACCGGCGGCGATCGCTCTATCGGCCCTTTGGCTGCAGGACGCGATCGCCACCATCATCAGTTTTGCGGCGGTGGGTATTTACATATCTTTCCAGATGATCGTGCTGGCGGCCTTGCTGGCGCGCGCCAAGGGATGGCGCCCCGCCGGGCCTTTTTCGCTCGGCTCGTGGGGCATGCTGGTCAATGTCCTAGCGCTCGCCTACGGCGTGGGGGCCATCGTCAACATCTTATGGCCGCGGCCGCAAGGCCCGAGCGATCCTTGGTACGTGGTGTTTGGAATGCTGCTCACGACCGCCGGAGTGATTCTGGTGGGCGGCATCTACATGGTGCTCGCCAAGCCCTACGAGCGCGGACATGCCCCGGCCGGCGATGCGTATCGCTTAGGGAAAGGGGCCGGCAGTGGCGTCGTTGCCCCCATCGACGCTTAGATTGGTGCCGGTGACGTAGCTCGCCTGGTCGGAGGCCAAGAAATGCACGCAACGCGCGACTTCGATGGGCTGCGCCAGACGGCGCATGGGGATTCCGGCCGCGAGTTCGCGCAGATTCGCGGCGCTGTCGCCACCGCGTTTGGCCAGGATCTCATCGACCATGCGCGTGTGGATCTCGCCGGGACACACGGAATTGACGCGAATGTGGTCGGCCGCGTGATCGAGCGCCATGCAGCGGGTGATCTGCAGCACCGCACCCTTGCTGGCACAGTAGGCCACGTGATTGCGCTCGCCATTGAGTCCCCACTCCGAGGCCACGTTGACGATGACGCCCCGGCCCGTCGCCTTCATGTGCCTGACCGCGGCACGGCTCAGATAGAAGAGCGCGTTGACGTTGACGGCCATGGTGTCGAGCCACTGCGCATCGGTGGTATCGAGCGCATTTGCCGTGTACAGAATGCCGGCGTTGTTGACCAGAACGTCGAGTCCGCCGAGGCGATCGAGCGTCTCGTCGATCAGCCGCTCGCACGCGCCTTCGGCGCGCAGATCGACGGCCGCGAACCGGGCGGTGCCGCCCGCGGTGCCGATCTCATCGACGACGCGCCGGCCGCGCGCTGCATTGCGCCCGCTCACCATGACGGCGGCGCCCGATTCGGCGAACAGCCGCGCGCAGGCCTCGCCTATTCCGCTGGTCGAGCCGGTCACCAGCACCGCTTTTCCGGCAAAGCTCATTGCAGCTCGCTCCTCGCAACGAGGTTGAACACGCACACGATCCGCTGAGTATAGTCGTGGCCGGCGACCGCTTCGCGCGTATCGGTCTGAAAGGGGGAAAAATGGCTCGAGAACCCAAGCACGATGTCTTGTTCGACGCAGTCAGGATTGGCCCGAAACAAACTCGCAATCGCTTCTGGCAGACCTCTCACTGCGCGGGCCCCGGCGCCGAGCGGCCCGGCGCTCAGGCGCATCTGCGCGGCATGAAAGCCGAGGGCGGCTGGGGCGTGGTGTTCACCGAGTTCTGCTCCATCCACCCCGAGTCCGACGAGTATCCCTATACCTCGGCCCGCATCTGGGACCAGGGCGATGTCCGCAACCTCGGCTACATGTGCGAGATCGCCCACCGTCACAAGAGCCTTGCCGGGATCCAGCTGTGGTACAGCGGCGGCAATGCGCCCGGGCTCGAGTCCCGCGAGGTCGGGCGCAGCCCGAGCCAGTGGCTGTCTCCTTTGTTCGCCACGCGCTCGGTGTACGGCTATGAGATGGACGACCTCGATATTCAGACGGTCATCAATATGTATGTCGAGGCAGGCAAGCGCGCCGAAGCGGCGGGCTTCGATCTGCTCGAAGTCTCTGCCGGAGACGACACACTCCCCATCCAGTTTCTCGAGCCGCGCTTCAACCGGCGCACGGACGCCTACGGCGGCGGCTTCGCCAACCGATCGCGATTCTTCGTCGAACTGCTGCAAGCGCTCAAGCGCCACCTGGGCGACCGCTGCGGCATCACCACCCGTTTCGAGATGGACACCTTGCACGGCCCCGAGGGGGTCGAGGCGCACGAAGATGGGGTGCGGCTCCTCGAGCTGTTGCGCCGTGAGGGCGTGGTCGACGCGGTGGCCCTGAAGATCGGCGACTACGCGGAATGGGGAGAGGATGCGGGAGTCTCGCGTTTTCGCAAATCCGGCTGGATGACGCCCTTCATCAAGCAAGGCAAGTCCGCGCTCGGCCCGAACATTCCCGTGGTCGGCAACGGACGGCTCACCAATCCGGACGATATGGTGGCTCTGATTCGCGGCGGCGTACTCGACATCATCGGCGCGGCCCGCCCCTCGATTGCCGATCCCTTCATGCCGAGCAAGATCTCCGAGGGACGCTTGGAGGACATCCGCGAGTGCATCGGCTGCAACATCTGCGTCTCGAAGTTTCAGCAAGGGGGGCAGATCATGTGCACCCAGAACGTGACCATCGGCGAGGAGTACCGGCGCGGCTGGCATCCGGAGAAATTCACGAAGACCAAGAGCCCCTGCAGCGTGTTGATCGTCGGAGCGGGTCCTTCTGGAATGGAGTGCGCTCGGGTGCTGGGCGAGCGCGGGTACACCGTGCATCTGCGCGAAGCCGAACGCGAGCTCGGCGGACACTGGAAGTCGATCGCGACCCTGCCCCGCCTGGCGGAGTGGAGCCGGGTCATCAGCTATCGAGAGATTCAGCTCCGCAAGCTCAAGAAGAACGTCGAAGTGCACACCGGCGTCGGCCCGATGAGCGCCGACGAGGTGCTGCGCTACGGCGCGGACCGGGTCGTCGTCGCCACGGGTTATCACTGGTCGAGCGATGGCCGCGGCGCGAACTACGGACCGATCCAGGGTGCCGACGCCTCGCTGCCGCACGTGCTCACGCCGACCCAGGTCATGCAAGGCAAGGAGGTGCCGGGCAAGCGGGCGCTCATCCTCGATGGCGATGGGCATTTCATGGGAATCGCGCTGGCGGAATTGCTTGCCAATCGCGGCAAGGAGATCACTTACGTGTGCGATGCCTCCGATGTGGCGGAGTACGGCGTATTCACGATGGAATCCGGCAACAACAAGCGCCTGTTGTTCGAGAAGGGCGTAAGGACGTATTGCAACCACTGGGTCGAGCGCATCGAGCCGGGGGGTGTGCGCCTGACCTATCTTTACAAGTTCGGTCCGGATCTCACCGGCCCGCGCGCAGGCGCGGTGCCTCGCCGGGACAATGGCGGGGAGTTCGATCTGGCGGTGGATGCCGTCATCCTCGTCACCTCGCGCTATTCGGAGGATCGCCTCTGGCGGGAACTCAAGGCGCGCAAGGCCGCGTGGGCGCCCAACGAGATTCAAGCGATTTTTCGCACCGGCGACTGCAAGGCGCCGGTGCAGCTCAACCAGGCCATGTGGGATGCCCATCGCCTGGCGCGCGAATTTGATAGCCCTCATCCCGCCTATCCGCTACCGTGGATCCGCGAACGGCAGCTGTGGGGAGGTGAGACCATCCCGAGGCTCGGCGATTCGCGGGCGAATGTCGAGGCAGAGTAATATCCCCGCAGCCCGCAAATTCTCTCCTTTCGAATATCGCCGACTTAATAGTTGTTCGCTTTATTCGCATTGGATTTCAGTGGGAATGGCGCCACCGCCCCGCCTACCAGGGCAACGTCTACGGCGCCCCACCGGCCTTCGTGCGCGCCCTGAGCGGCGGCTACTGACGCTTGGCGACTCGTCCCGCGCAGCGGCGACTGCGCGGGGACGAGAACCCTACGTTCCGCTCCCGTGCATTGGGCGCTACGTCTTCTTTGCGGTGCTCAGCCCCGAGTGATCGTAAGTCGGCGCATCGAGGGGCGGCATGCCGGGCGGCGGCCCAAACTCAGGATTCTCAAAGAGCCGGGTCGTGATGTCCATCTTTCCGAGGTAATACAACTGAAAGAGGCGCCACCTAAATCTCAACTGATCCCCCTCCTTGACAAAGCGCTCGAAGTAGATGCCGATGGAGTTGCCGGGGCGGCCGTCGAGAAAGGCGTTTTGCTCCGTGACATACGTCCTGCTGGTCACTGCTCCATTCTCGACTTGAACGATCGGCGTCCGGAAGGTCATCAGAACCCGCTGAAAATTGGGCATAAGACGCTTTAGATTGGCGATGATGTCAGCACGGCCGCGCAACACTCTGCCACCAATTCTCCACTCGGCATCCTCCGCAAAGCAATCGCCGAAGGCCTCATAATCCTTGCGCCAGACGGAGTCGAGGTAGCGCGCGTGCAGCTGACGAACTGCAAACTCGGCAACCATTAATTCGATCATCGGATTCTCCCTTTCAATATCATTCCCCGACACGCGCATCGCCGTGATGCTCAGGTTCGGAATGCCGTCGATCGAGCATTGAGCCGAAAACAAAGCACCCCGGTACCCAGCACGATTGCGCAGAAGCCAAATACCTTGCCCTCGAATAGCCCCAGGTGCTCGACCTGGCGGGTGGGCACGAACGCGCACACGGTGGCGAGCGAAGTCACGCAGATGCCGCTGATGCCTGATGCAGCGAGCGTACTGCGGCTGAAGTACAGGTCGAGGTCGCGTCGGCGGAACACAAGTGCCAGGAGCGATGAGTACATGTACAGATACTGAAGCAGGCTCAGAATCACCGAGAGGTCGAGAATGGTCAAGAAGGCCTCGTTGAGGCCCGCGCCCGCGAAGCTCATGTAGAGCGCCAGGGCGCACAGTCCGCCACAGAGCAGCAGGGCGATGTGCGGGGAGGCGTAGCGCGGATGAAGGCGAGCGAATGCCGGAGGTAAATGACCCTCGAGAGCCGCCACATAGGGTATGCGTGCCGGCGACGCAAGCCATGCAGCGGCTGCGCCTGCCACCGACAGGGCGAGGACTCCCGCGATCGCCGGTGCGAGGGAGCCGGCACCGGCGCGCCGGGCGAGTCCGTCCACCGCTTCCAGCACGCCCTGCACGGGATTCATTCCTTCCGGGGGCGCCGCGAGCAACATCGAGACGGTGAGCAGGATGTCGAGACCTCCGACGAGGGCTGCGCCCATGAGCAAAGCCCGCGGCAGCGTTTGGCGGGGATCGTGAATCTCGTCTCCGACGTTCGAGGCAATCTCAAGACCGAGCAGCGAGAAACAGAGGAGACTGAAGACCGAGACGAGATGCCAGTCGAACCCGGAGGGTCGCCAGATGAGCCTTGCGACCGACACTCCGGAGCGCACAGCGAGCCAAGCGGCGAGCCCGATGAGAGTGATGCCGACCGCGAAAGTGCCGAGCGCGGCGACGTTCACGAGTTGCTTTTCGGCGGCGAGTCCCCGGATGTTGAGCCAGATCAGGAGCGATAGCAGGCCGAAGGAACCGATCTCGATAGCGACGCCTTGATTTGCGAGAGCACTGCCGGAGGCGCCGAACATATATGCGGCGAGCCCCACCGAGGAGACCACCAGCGTCGGAACGTAGACGATGTTTGCCATCCAATAACACCATCCCGACAGAAAGCCGTGCATCTCGCCCAATAGCCGGCTCGGCCATACATAGACGGCGCCTTCCCCTGGATAGTGCCGGGACAACTCGATGACCGTGATGGCCTGGGGAATGAAGAAGAAAATGATCGCGATCGGCCAGAGCCACAGCACGATCGGACCGTTCTGCACCAGCGGTGCCATGGTATTCAAGCTGACGAGACCCGCGACGATCATCAGCACGACGTCCGAACGTCCGAGGGTGCGCCGCAGGTGCGGGGCTTCCTCTCGGGTGCGGCTCACACTCCTCCGCTCAATTCAACGAGGATCCACTGAACGAACCGAGCCGCATGCTGCTCCATCTGCGAGTAAGGTCCGGGCTCGTACCAGCGTGAATTCACGCCCTGCTGGTTGAGTTCGATGATGCGCTTGTCGGCCTCGCTCGTGACCCGCCAGAGCCACGTCAGCCGCTCGACATCGTAGTCGATGCCCGCCACCGCATCGCCGCGCACGAGCCAGATGACTTCCATGTCCGTGCGATCGACCGTGTGGGGCACGAACCGGTAAATCAGGCCGTGATCGGCGTAGGCGAGGAAATGACTGGTCAATCCGACATCGAAGAACGTCACGCCGCCATCGAAGCTCTGAAACCGTCCCATGAGCGGGCCGAGTGGCCGACCATCCTCGCTGCCGCTGACCGCGCCATCGGCCAGCGCCGAGCGCAGGCTGTCGACGCCTTCTTGCCCCGGCAGTGCCTGCTCGCCCCAGTGGTCCACGTCGGGGATCTCGAGTCCCAGGATGCGTGTTCGCTCACGGAGCCGCTCGTCGGCCTCCCGGTTGAGCTCTTCCGGCCGCGCGTAGAGATGAAAGCGGGAGTACTCGACATGTGCCGGCGCACAGTGATAGCACTCCATGTAGTTCTCCTCCACGAGCTTCCAGTTTGCGCGGACCGGGTAGCTCTCGCGATGAGCCACCTTTGCCTCGCCCCAACCGTACACGCCCGCCGAGCGGGCGAGCACCGTCTCCACATCCTCGAACCCGAGTGGCTCGTCCGCCAAGCAGATGAAGATCAGACCCTCGATGACGCGAAGACGCACGGACTTCAGCCCGTACTTCGTGCGATCGAAATCCGGCGACGTGTATCGCGCGGTACGCAGTGTACCGTCAAGATGGTAGCTCCACGCGTGATAGGGGCAAACGAACGCGCCAGCGCGGGCACGTCCGCTCCGCTCGGTGCAGAGCCGCGAGCCGCGGTGCCGGCAGACATTGAGCAACGCGCGTAGCTGGCGGTCCTGACCGCAGACCACGATGAGGGATTCCTGCAAGATGTCGACTGTGAAAAAGTCGCCGGGATCGGGTGCCTGGCTCCGGTGCCCGACGCAATGCCAGTGCCGCTTGAGCAGGCGCTGCAATTCACACTCGAAGAACGTGGGATCGCAATAGAACCGCTGGCTGAGAGCGTGGCCAGGGCGGTGGACCGCGATCGCCCGGGCAATGGGATCGTCTGTAATTCCCGTCACGGCATCAGGTCCTTTTCCCAAACCTATCCAATGTGTCAGAAGATCGGCGCCGCAAAGGCGACAACCTCGATAGGCGAGCGCCGTTGTCAATGTTATCAGCTCACGGTGTCAGCAATTGGGAGCGCGACCGGAATTCACCCCACGCTTCGCCGCATGCAGCAACACCTGAGAGTACACGACATGGAACTTCAACAGCAGGCAGAAGAGGCTGCCGCGTACACACTAAACCAAGATCGGGTCCGCTCATAGCGATCGCACATGAGTAGCTGGGTAGCAGTACGCTCCCCCACGCGCCAAATGGCAAACGCTGTGGCGGAGCCCGCCGCCAGCCGCCGAACGTCTAAATCCGTCGACAGCGCGCCTGCGAGAAGACCTAGGATTGCGCGCTCGATCCGGAATACCGGCGAGGTATAAAAGGCAAAGACAAATTCCGCTAAAGAGACTACGCGATCCATGGAGACTGCAAAGCAGTCGCCCGACTCCCGCCAGCGCTCGGGGCGCGGGCCGCCGCGATACGTCCTAAGCAATGAATCATCCGGTACGGCATCTTGCGTTACGGAGAACATTGGCCCTCATCGCCCGGCAATCACGCCGTGTCGGAGCCGGGGTGAACACCCTGCAGGCTCTGGCGATGGCGCGGATCGTGCTCCTCCAGGTCAGTCCGGCTGCATGGCGGCGAGTTCATTGCCGGCAGGGTCGCGGAAGTGAAAGCGTCTGCCACCCGGAAAGCTGAAGGTTGGCCTCGTGATAACTCCGCCAGCGCGCTTCACTTCTGTCTCAGTTGCCTCAAGCGATTCCACCTGAATAACCGCAAGAGGCGCGCCCGATGCCTCTTTAGCATCGGCCTGAAGTCCGAGATCTACGTCCCCCGTCATCGTGCAGGCATAGGTTGGGCCAAAGTCAGTCATCGCAAAGCCAAACGCATCTGCATAAAACGATTTTGCAGGGCCTGTGGCCGCGGTCGGAAGTTCGACGAAACAGATTCTATTGGGCATGGATTACTTCCTCCCGCAATGCCGGAGCGGCGCGTTTAGTAGAACGGAAGAACACTGTATAAGCCTGGTCTCTTACCTAGAAAATCGCCGGTGTTCCCACCTACAATATGCGCAGCATTTTCTTGCTCACATTGGCCATTTTGTACGGATGGCGTTGATCGAAGTGCACACTATCCCCATTGCCTAGTATGACCCCATTGCCTAGTATGAACGTCTCACGACCCAGCGTTAGCAGCTTGCGAGCGTGAGGGCCGCCGCGGAGAATATCGCCGGCGCGTCCGGCAGATGCATTCGCCGGCCCGCCACTAGACGGCCGGCTTCGGCGGCGGCGCATCCATCAGCGGCTTGATCAGATCGAGCGGCAGCGGAAAGACGATGGTCGATGATTTGCCATTGCTCGACATATCGGCGAGGGTCTGCAGGTAGCGCAATTGCAGCGCCTGCGGCTGCTGAGACAGCATCGCGGCTGCATCGCGCAGCTTCTCGGCGGCTTGCAGCTCGCCGTCGGCGTGGATCACCTTGGCGCGCCGCTCGCGCTCGGCTTCCGCTTGGCGCGCGATCGCCCGTACCATGGTGTCATTGAGGTCGACGTCCTTGATCTCGACATTGGCGACCTTGATGCCCCACGCATCAGTCGCCTCGTCGAGGATCGTCTGCAGCGTGCGGTTGATCGACTCGCGCTGCGACAGGATCTCGTCCAGCTCGTGCTGCCCGAGCACCGAGCGCAGCCGCGTCTGTGCCAGCTGACTCGTCGCCTGCAGAAAATTCACCACCTGCAGCACTGATTTGTCCGGCTGCACCACGCGGAAATACACGACCGCATTGACTCGTACCGAGACGTTATCGCGCGAGATCACATCCTGCGGCGGCACGTCCATCACGGTGATCCGCAGGTCCACACGCACCATCCGTTGTACCACTGGAATCAGCAGCACGAGCCCGGGTCCCTTGGTGCCGGTGTAACGGCCCACGGTAAGCACCACACCGCGCTGATATTCCGGCAACACCTGCACCGACGCGAACAGCAGCAGCACCCCGACGACCACCAGCACACCGATGAATGTGAACATGACTAAACTCCCCGTTATCCCTGCAACTCACCGAGCTCGATCGGCGCAACCCAAAGTACCAGTCCCTGCCGTTGCGTGATGCGGACTCGCGCGCCGGCAGGCAGTGCACACTCGCTTCGCACGCGCCAGCGCTCGCCGCGTACGCTCGCCCAGCCCTCGCTGCCGGCGGCGATCGGCTCCAGGAGCTCCACCGGTTCCTTGAGCAGCGCCTCATCGCCGATGAACTGGCGCGAGCGTCGCGCACGGAACAACGCCCGCACGATCAAGGCCAGCGACCCCACGGCACACACGGTGATGGCGGCGATGATGCCCAGATTGACGCCGTAGCCTGGCACGCCGCTCTTCATCAACATCACAGAGCCCACGACGAACGCGATCACGCCGCCGATGCCGAGCGCGCCGACCGTCGGCAAGACCGCTTCGGCGGCCAGCAGGCCGATGCCGAGCGCCATCAGCGCTAGCCCCGCGTAGCTCACGGGCAGCAACTGCAGCGCGTACAGACCGACCAGCAGACAGATGCCGCCGGCGATGCCCGGCAGGAACACCCCCGGGTGGGTCGCCTCCAGGAACAGTCCCATGACGCCGACCAGCAGGAGCATATAGGCGATGGCTGGGTTAGTGATGATCCCGAGGAACTGCGAGCGCGCGCTCGGGGGGTAATCGCGCACCGACGCTCCTTCGAGCTGCAGGGTGACCGTGCGATCGCCCACCTGGACCTTGCGGCCGCTCGCTTTCGCCAGCAATTCCGACGAGCTGGCCGCGACGAAATCGATCACGTGCTGCTGCGCCGCTTCGCTCGCGGTAAGCGTCGCCGCGCCGCGCACGGCCTGCTCCGCCCACTGCGCGTCTCGCCCCCGCAGTTGCGCGAGCGAGCGGAGGTAGGCAATCGAATCGTTCAGCACCTTCTGCGACTCGGCGTCACTCTGCTCGGTGGGATGCGTCGCCGGGCTCGCCGCCGGCTGATTGTCCTTCGGGACGGGCAGCGGAGTACTGCCCTCCAGACTTACCGGCGTGGCGGCGCCAACGTGCGTTGCCGGCGCCATCGCGGCAATCTGCCCGGCGTACAGGATATAAGTACCGGCCGAAGCCGCCCGCGCACCCTGCGGTGCCACATAGACCAGGATCGGTATCGGGCATGCCAGCATCCGAGTGACGATCTGCCGCATCGACTCGGCAAGGCCGCCCGGCGTATCCAGTCGCAGCACGATGGCCGCGGCTCCGCTTGCCACGGCGCGACTCGAGGCGTCGTCGAAATACTCGGCCGCCGCCGGGCCGATCGGCCCGTCGAGCGTCAACTGCGCCACCACGGGCACCCGCTCGCTCGTCGCAGCCGCAGCCGCCAGGGCCGCACGGGCCGGCATCGCGCAATGGACGAGCACCCCACAGAGACACAGCCAGCGCACCATCGCAGCAACCTCGCAATGATCGCCGCGCCATCGCGCGGGCAGGAGGAGCAGAGGGAGTAGATTACCTGAGTGTGAATCGGGATATCGCGATTCCTTTCTTCGAGCGGTCAACGACTTACGTCAGCCCCGCGGCTGGAAGATCAGACCAAAGCCGAATGCCGCCGCAATCATCAACGGCGGCGTGCCGGTTGGGCGAGGCCGTAGGCTCGGCTAAAGCTCGCTTCGCCGAAAGCCGAGACCCTCGAAGGGACGCCGGCAGCGCAACCCATCGAATCGCGCAAAGTCTCCGTCCGTCGTAATCCACTCGCAGCCGGACTCTATCGCGAGTGCCGCAAACCATGCATCAGGCACTAGATTCCCGCCGGCCTTCGACGTCGCGCATAGATTTTGAAAGATCGGCCAATGTCGCTCTTGCGGGGTCATGACCGTGGCATTCGGTGCTTCCAGAATCGCGTTGCAGAAGGAAAACGCCTCATCTATTGAACTCGGCGATCGGTATATGCGCGGATGAGTCGTGATTCGGATCAGACTTGATAGCACTTGAGGTGAGACCCCGTACGCTGCGGTCCCATTTACCACCTCAGTGAGCCAATCCTTGAATTTTAAATGATCCTCGGAATCCGGACGGAAGGCGTAAATCAGGACGTTAACATCCGGAAGAATCAATCTGACTGTTCCATGCGATCCAAGAGTTCCGCATTGCGGTCAAGATTGACGCCGGGAAGCGTCCCGCCGCCGGCTGAGCTGACCGGCAATTCAATCTTTGCTCTTGCGGAACGCTTCAGAGGGCGGCGCAGTGCCAATCCAAGGCCTTGCTCGATCAACGCGGTGAGGGTTATTCCGCGACGAGCCGCTTCTTGCCGAGCACGCTCGAGCAGCGGTTTACTGAGGCGGACCGTCGTACGCATATGTCGAAGCATATACTCGGTATGTCAGTATGTCAAACCATTGATACCCGGCATTAGTTGGGGAGAACTGCCGGCCCACGAGACGGGCACGCCATGGGACTGTGACGCTCGCCGAGGATCAGCAGATGCGCGGAAGCGGATCGTCCTCGAGCTCATCGAGCGAGCGCTCGCCGCCGAAGGCGGTGTGCAATATGACTTGCGGCGAACCGTCGCCGATCTCGCCGATCAGCGCGGCTCGAGGCGCCACCATGCGCAACGCTGCCAAGGCGCGCTCGGCGGTCTCCGGCGCGACGACGGCGACGAGCCGGCCCTCGCACGCCAAGTACAGAGGATCGAAGCCGAGTAACTCACAGACGGATTGAACGGAGTCGTTGACAGGGATTTGCGCCTCCGCCAGACGCACGGCAAGACCTGCCGAACGGGCGATCTCGTGTGCGACGGTCGCGAGCCCGCCGCGCGTAGGATCACGCATGAACTTCAGACCCGCAACCGTCATCAGAGCCTGCGCCTGGGGGAGCACGCTCGCGGCATCCGACTCGAGATCCCCGCGCAGGCCGAACTCCTGGCGCGCCAGCATGACCGCCGCACCATGCTCGCCGATCGGACCGCTGACGAGAATGCGGTCGCCGCTGCGGACACGGCTGAGCGCGAAACAGACGCCGCGCGGCCGGAAGCCGATCCCGGTCGCTGCCAGGTACATCCCGTCGCAATCGCCGCGAGCGACGACCTTCGTGTCACCGGCGACGACCGCTACGCCGCACGCTCGGGCCGCACGGGCGAGCGCGTCAACCACACGGCGCAGCCGCGCAATCTCCAAGCCTTCTTCCAGGAATACGCTGAGCGTCATGTATCGCGGCACGGCGCCGCTCACCGCGAGGTCGTTGACGGTGCCGTGAACGGCCAGCGACCCAATGTTGCCGCCGGGGAACTCGAGCGGCTGCACCGTGAATCCGTCGGTCGTCACCACGAGCTCCTGGTCGGCGGGAACTGACAGCGAAGCGGCGTCTGCATCGGTGTCGAGCAGCGGGTTGGCGAGCGCGGCAGCGAACAGCGCCTCGATCAGCTCGCGCATCATGCGCCCGCCGTTGCCGTGCGCCAGGCTGACATGGGTATCGTGAAACTTAAGTGCGCGCATGGAGTTCAGCGGCAGACTCGATCAGCTGCCCGTAGCTGATCGAGGCATCGTTGACTGGCAGCCGCGCAGGGATCAAGACCTCGAACCCGGCGGACGTCAACAGTGCATGCGCCTGCTCGGTCAAGACGCGGTTCTGAAATACTCCGCCGCCGAGTCCGATGCGCGTGACACCGCTATGCTCGCGCACAGCCAGCGCCTGGTCGCACAACACCCGAGCGAGACTCGAATGAAACATTGCGGCTCGTGCGGCCGCCGTGCGGCGTGCGTCCCGCAATGCGCTGATGAGGGGGACCCAGTCGCTTCGCCAGACTCCCGTCGCGTCGCGCACGAGCGGCAGCGAGACCGGCGCGACGGCGTCCTCGCAGAGCGCTTCGAGAAGCATCGGGGCTTCGCCTTCGTAGGTCGCGTGCAAGCAGGTGCCGATCAGCGCGGCGGCCGCGTCGAATAGGCGGCCGACCGCCGTCGTCGACGGGCTGTTCACGCCGCCGTCGAAAGCTCTGCGCAACAGCGAGCCGCAGAGATCTTCGCCTTGCGGCCAAGTTTGGTCGCACTCCCAACACAGCGCGAGGGCCGATCGCCAAGGCTCGCGCGCCGCACGTTCGCCCCCGGGTAGCCGAAACGGTCGGAAACTTGCTGCCCGCTGCCAAGTACCCGGGCGCCCCAGCAGCGCCTCGCCGCCCCACAGCGTATTGTCTGGCCCGAGACCGACCCCGTCCCAGGTGAAACAGAGCATTTGATCCCGGCTCGGATACTCACCCGCGACCGCCGAGGCGTGTGCGCAGTGATGCCAGATCGCCCGGGTCGGCAGGCCCGATTCGCGCGCCCAGCGCGTATTGGGGAATCCCGGATGCGCGTCGTGCACGATACGCTCGGCGCGCACGCCGTACAGACGCTGCAGATCGTGCGCGACCTGCGCGAAAATTTCGCGTCCCCTGGGACTCGTGAGGTCGCCGATGTGCGGGGACACGACGGCACGATCGCCCCACGCCAGCGCGACGGTAGTTTTCATGTAAGCGCCGACCGCGAGGGTGGGTATCTCCATGGGCCGCGGGAGGGAGAGCTCGAGCGGTGCCGTTCCCCGCCCCAGTCGCACAGGCCTCGCGGCGCCCGCGACGATGCGAACGACCGGATCGTCCGCCGGCCGCACGATGGCGCGGCTGTGATGCAAAAAGCCATCCGCGACCTCGCCGAGCCGCGTCTCTGCCTGTTCCGGATCGATCAACACCGGCTCGCCGCTCACGTTGGCGGAAGTCGCCACGAGTGCGGCACCGAAATCCTCGAGCAGCAGATGATGCAGCGGACTGTAGGGCAGCATCAGCGCCAACTCGCGCAAGCCGGGTGCGATGCCGGCCGCAACCTGCGCGCGCGCGCGCCGCGCCGTGAGCATGATCGGCCGTACCGAGTCGCTCAGCATGGCGCCTTCCAGCGGCGACAACTGCGCGAGGCCGCGCGCGTAGTCGAGGCCGTCCCCACCGCGCCACGGCACCATGACCGCCAATGGCTTGGCGGGCCGGCCCTTGCGAGCCCGCAAGCGGGTCACAGCGGCCTCGTTGGCGGCATCGCAGAGCAGATGATAGCCGCCCACGCCGCGCACCGCGACGATCCACCCATCACGCAAAGCCTCGATCGCCGCAGCCAGCGCGGCCTCATTGCCGCACACCGTGCGCTCGCCGCTGCGCCAGTTCAGGGCGGGTCCGCAGGCGGCGCACGCCAAGGGCTGGGCGTGAAAGCGGCGATCGAGCGGGTCCGAAAACTCGGCGGCGCAGTCACGGCACAGCGTGAAGGAATCGAGTGTCGTATTGGGGCGATCGTACGGCATCGCGCGAATGAGAGTGTAGCGCGGTCCGCACTGCGTACAGTTGATGAACGGGTATCGATAGCGTCTTGCGGTCGGATCGCGAAGCTCCGCCAAACACTCATCGCACGTGTAGAGATCCATGGGGACATGGAGATGCCGATCCGGGCCGAGGACGCTCTCCAGAATGCGGAATCCCTGGTTCGACTCCATTGACGTGGGTTGCACGTCGAGCAGCCGCGCCAGCGCCGCGGGCGGCGCACGGCTGAGCAGCGCTTCGCCGAACAACCGCAGCCCCTCGGCACCTCCCTGAGCGTGGATTTCAACCGTACCGCCCGAGTTGCGCACCCAGCCGTGAAGCTCGTAGTGATGCGCGAGGCGAAAGACAAAGGGACGAAAACCCACGCCCTGCACGCGCCCGCCGATGTGCCAGCGCCGTGCTGCGCAAGCGGGCGGGGAATTCGCGGGCAGCGGATGCGGGCTCATGCACGTTCCGGCTCGCGCTTGGCGGCGCCGGCCAGCCGACGATGTGCCGCCAGATGCAGCGGTGTCCAGGCATGCGGCGTACGGTACACGAAGCGATGGCGTGCGATGTGGTAGCTCGGGTCGAACCCGTAGAAATTCATGCGCATGCGCGCAAGCTCACGGTCTCGATAATCGGCGAGCGGCCGCGCCCGCTCATCGCGTGCTCGTCGCGCGCGTTTCTGCGCCAAGTTTTGCGTGAAGTGGGCCGCAAGGCTCAGGGCCTCGGCTTCGATAAGCGCGTGGAACGCCGCGATGTCCGGCCCGGCGTGGTCATCGATCAGCCCGAGCGCACGGGCTTCGGGCGCACCCAGCGGCAGTCGGCGTCCCATGACGAGCTGCGCTCGTTCGGCGCCCACGCGTCCCGGCAGGAGATAGGTCCAGTACTCCGAGCCGTAGAGATTGCCCATGTTGCGATAGTGAGGATTGAGCACGATGCCGCTGCGGGCCAGAACCCGGTCGGCGGCGAGCGCGAGGAACACACCCCCCGCTGCGGCGTTGCCGTGCAGCGCGGCGATCGTCAGATGCGTCTCGGTCGTCAAAATGTCGTGGGCGAGGTCGTCGATGAGGTTGATATTGGTCCAGGAGGCATCGGCGGGGCTGTCGGCGGCCTCGATGCAATGCAGGTGCATGCCGTTGCACCAGAAATCCGCTCCGCCCATGAGCACGACGACTCGGGTCGGCCGCCGGCATGCCTGGGCGTAGGCGGCGCGTAGTCGTTGGCATTGCGCCGTACTCAGGGCGCCGTTGTAGAAATCGAAATGCAGATAGCCAATCGCATCGCGCTCCTCGTAGCGGATCTCACCGCTCCCCGTACCGGCGCTCGCATCCGTTGGATCTTCATCGAAGTGCGGCAACGCGTCCGCCAGAATGCCTAGCGCCAGCACCGCAGGACGCTTGAAGCTGCGCTGCAACTCCTCTACAGGCCGCAATTGGCCGATCCACACGGCACCGTCCCGGGTGGCCCGGCAGACAGCCTCGTGCCCGCGCGCAATAAGCGTGCCCGGTTGGCCTGCGAGGTGAGTTTCCGGATGGGCGTCGAACAGCCTGAAGCGACGATCGAATAATACGTCTTCGACCCCCGGAAAGCCGTCGGCTGAGTGGATCTTGCGCAGCACGGTTCTCGTCTCGTCGCAATTCCAATCGATCGCCCGCTGCGCTGGTCGCATCGGCGGCTGCCAGCCGTACCCGGCTCGACCCGCCGCGTCGGACTGTGGACCCACACCCGCCGCGATGCGGGCGAGCGCTTCGCGCACGGCGCCGACGGTGTGTTCACTCACCTCGTGGTGGTACAGACTGCTCTTGCGTGCGGCGCGCATGGGGAACGAGGTCGAGGCCCAGACGGGTCCCGCGTCCCACGCGGCCACCGCCTGCAGGACTGTGACCCCCCAGGTATCCACGCCGCGAAGAATCGCCCAGTCGAGTGCCGATGGGCCGCGGTCGCCGGGGGGCCCCGGATGCACGATGAGACATAGACATCGCCGCCAAACCGATGACGGAATTGCGCGCTTCAAGAACGGCGCGAGAATCACATCCGGTGTGAAGAGGTCCACGGCCTCGCCGGTGACTCGATCGTGTATATCAAGCTCGACCGAGAGTTCGTGGCCGTCGCGCGTCAGCTCGACATAGAGGCGTTGCGATAGGCTGTTGAATGCGTGCACCAGCAGCAAGATGCGCATCAGACCGCCGCCGGCGCCGGTCTGCGGCGGTACTTGTAATAGGCGCTGCACGCACCCTCCGCGGACACCATGCACGAACCGATCGGATTACGCGGCGTGCATGCGGTTCCAAAGATCGTGCAGTCGGTGGGCTTCTTGACGCCGCGGATGATCGCCGGGCATTGGCAGGCCGCATTCTCGGGAACGGCGCGGAACTCCATCGCGAAGCGCCGCTCGGCATCGAACTCGGCGAACGCGGACTTGATGCGCAGACCGCTGTAGGGCAGCGCACCGAGGCCGCGCCACTCGAAGCTCGAACGCAGCTCGAACACCTCGGCGACCAGACTCTGCGCCTTCCGATTGCCTTCGCGAACGACTCCGCGCGTGAACTGATTCTCGACACGGGCGCGGCCCGCGTTCAGCTGCTGCACCAGCATGCGTACGGCCTGCAGCACATCGAGCGGCTCGAAGCCAGCAATAACCACGGGGCGCTGGTATTCTTCTGCAAAATACTCGTAGGGCCCGCTGCCGATCACCGCGCTGACGTGAGACGGGCCGATGAAACCGTCGACCCGGACCTGTCCCCATTCACGGACTTCGGGGGAATCGAGGATGCTCTGGATGGCGGCCGGGGTCACCACGTGATTGCAATAAACGCTGAAATTGGCGAGTCCGAGGCGTTGCGCTTCAAGGACGAGGTATGCGGTCGCGGGCGTCGTCGTCTCGAAACCGATCGCGAAGAACACCACCTCGCGCTGCGGATGGTGCACCGCCACTTCGAGCGCCTCGAGCGCCGAATAGGCCATGCGCACGTCGGCGCCTTGCGCTCGCGCCTTGAGCAAGCTCTGTCTGCGCGACGCCGGCACGCGCAGCATGTCCCCGTAGCTCACCAGCGTGACATCGGGTCGCCGCGCGAGCTCGATGGCCGCATCGAGTCTCGGCACTGCCAGCACGCAGACCGGGCATCCCGGGCCGTGAACGAGGCGGATGTTGCCGGGCAGTAGATCTTCGACGCCGTAGCGAAAAATGGCGTGCGTATGACCGCCGCAGAACTCCATCAGGTGATATTCGCGCCGAGGGTCGACCTCCGCGACGAGCAGTTTTGCCAGAGCCGCCGCAGCGGCGCCATCACGGAAGCCGCGGATGTAGCGCATCGACAGGCTCCCCGAGGCATCCGGCGATCTCGTCGAACAATGCGAGCGACTTCTCCGCCTCTTCGACGTCGAGGCGAGTGATGGCGAAACCCGCGTGGACGATGACATAGTCCCCCACCGCAACCTCATCGATCAGCGCAATCGATATGCGGCTGTGGATGCCGCCGACTTCGATTTCGACCCATTGATCACCGAGAACTGTCACGACTCGAACCGGGACCGCAAGGCACATGCGTCAGGCTCCCGCAGCCGATGCGATCATCGACCGCATGCCGCGCGCGGCCGGCCGCCAGCCGCACAGTTCCCGTTCCAGCCAATCCAACCAAGGTCCCAGCGCAGGCGTGCGGCGCGCGGCGGTGTGGATCATCGGTGTGTCACGGCCGAGCGCACGCAGCGCCTCAGCCGCGCGCGCCGGATCGAAGTCCTCCAGGACGTCGAGCAAATCCGCCTTGCTCAGCACCACCAGGTCGCTGGCGCGGAAGATCACCGGATATTTCGCCGGCTTGTCATCGCCCTCGGTGACGCTGAGCAACGTGACGTTGCGATGCTGCCCGAGATCGAAGCTGGCCGGACACACGAGGTTGCCGACGTTTTCGATGAACAGCAGGTCAAGACCGGCAAGCGGCAACTCGTGCAGTGCCCGATGCACCAGGCCGGCATCGAGGTGGCAGGCCGTTCCGGTCGTGATTTGTATCGCCGGCACCCCGTGCGCGCGAATGCGGGCCGCGTCGTTGTCGGTTTCCAGATCCCCCTCGATCACCGCGATGCGATACCGGTCGCGCAGCGCCACGATCGTCGCTTCCAGCAGGGCCGTCTTGCCGGCCCCCGGCGAGGACATGAGGTTGATCGCGAGCACACCGTACTCGTCAAAGTGCTCGCGGTTGTGGGCCGCGACCTGGTTGTTCGCCGAGAGCAAATCTTGCAGCACTTCGATCACCACGCCGCTTTGGCTGCTTTCCGGCGTGACCGCGCAACCGCAGGTTTGGCACATGGTATTCGCTTCCCTCCTGTATCAGACGCTCAACGCCGATCGGGACTGCGGCACTCGCAGCTCCAGACGCCGCAGACGCAGCTCATCTCCGGCGATGATGCGCGTCCGGAATCCGCCGCACACCGCACACACCAGCCGATTCGGTTCGGCCGGGGATCGCGCCCCGCAGCCCAGGCAGCTGATGCTAACTGTCGTCGACTCAATCGACAGCAGAGCCTGCGCCGCGCAGCCGCCCTCGCGCAGGATCGCAAATGCCCTGGCGAGGAGTTCGGGCTCAATGCCGCAGAGCGGACCCACTTCGATGGTGATCCGGTCGACGGCGCTTGCGCCGTGTCTCTTGGCAATTTCGGCGAGTTGCCCCAGCAGCGCTTGGCAGACGGATAGCTCGTGCACGGTGGCAGGCTACCGCATGCGCGACTTTAGTTATGTACGCCAACGCACAGACCGCGCGACCGGCGGGGTGGTCAGATTCGTGGCCTTAAAGCGAGGATACGCATTGCCGTCCAGGTTCGGGCACCACACGACGGATTGCAGCCTGGACGTACGCGTCGCCGGGGCGGCTGCGTTCCGGCTCGCGCCGCCGCGCGCGCTGGTACTCGGATTCGGCAATGTACTGCTGAGTGACGACGGCGCGGGCATCCGACTGGTGGAGCGGCTGCGGTCCGAGCTGGGCGCCGCTGCGGCGGAGTTCGTCGACGGAGGCACGCTGAGCTTCAGCTTGCTGCCCTACGTGGAAGCGACGCATTCGATGCTGGTGATCGACGCAGCCGATCTTGGCGGCGAACCCGGGACGATCAGCCTGTTCGAGGGCGCGGTGATGGACGAATTTCTGAAAATTTCGCGCCGCCGGACCGTTCACGAAGTGGGTCTCATCGATCTACTCGACATGGCACGCCTCCTGGGCTGTCTACCGGATCAGCGAGCGCTCCTGTGCATTCAACCCGGCCGGATCGACTGGTGCGAGACGCTCTCGGGCCCGGTGGCAGAGATGATGCCCGAGGCCTCCCGCAGAGCGCGCGCAACGCTTGCGCGCTGGACGCAAGAATGAGTCGACTCACCGACATTCCCATACGAATCGGCCCGTTGGGCCCGATCGAGCCGCCAGGCGGTGGCTTGGGCGGTGGCGTAGCCGCGATTCTCTCCGAGCTGGCGACCCTCCTCGAGCGGCTCGTCCGCGGGGAGCCCCCGGGATCGATCGACCTGCGGAGCCTCCCGATGAGTCCGCGGGATCGAGCGGAGTTGCAGCGCGTGCTCGGCGACGGGGAAGTGCAGGCGACGGTCGATGCGCAGGGTCTGTCAAAAATGCGCGAAACGCGCGTTTCCGGGGTTTGGTGGGTGGAGCACTTCGATCAGCAAGGTGCGCTGATTGCCGAATTGCTCGAAGTGAGCCGGGTACCTGAAATGCTTGCGAGCGCGTCCGATGAGATGGCCGCCGGCGCCCGCGAGCTGCGTGCGCATATTACCGCATCGGCCGCATCACTGCAGGGAGGGAGCCATGTCCGCCAACCATGAGGAACTCACCGTCGGCGAGTCGCTGCGAAGGGCGGGCATCAGCCGGCGCGGCTTCATCAAGTTCTGCACGGCGACGGCTTCTGTCATGGCATTGCCGCCGTGGATGGGCGCCGCGATGGCCGAGCAGTTGCGCCATGCGCCAAGACCGTCGGTGCTGTATCTGTCGTTCCAGGAGTGCACCGGCTGTTTCGAGTCGTTGACGCGCTCCTTCGCGCCGACCATCGAGAGCCTGATATTCAATGTCATCTCCCTCGATTACGACGACACCCTCATGGCGGCGGCAGGCGATGCTGCGGAGACCGCCCTCGCGACCGCCATGAAGGACAATTTCGGCAAATACGTGCTGGTCATCGACGGGTCGGTACCGACCGGAGCGGGAGGTGCCTATTGCACCGCCGGCGGCCGCAGCGCGGTCGATATACTGCGCGAGGCGGCCCAGGGCGCGGCGGCCATCGTCTGCGTCGGCACTTGCTCCTCGTTTGGCGGCATTCCCTTCGCCGATCCCAACCCGACCGGCGCGTGGCCGGTAACGGCCCTTGTGGAAGATAAGCCCATCATCAACGTCTCCGGGTGCCCGCCCATTCCGGAAGTCATCACCGGTACGCTGCTGCAATTCGTCAGCACCGGGCAAGTCCCCGATCTGGATGAGCACCGGCGTCCGAAGGCCTTCTTCGGCAACACGATTCACGACCGCTGTTACCGGCGGCCGTTCTACGACGAAGGAAAATTCGCCAAATCCTTCGATGACGAAGGCGCACGCAACGGCTGGTGCCTGTATGAGCTCGGCTGCAAGGGGCCGACTACCCACAACGCCTGCGCGACGATCAAGTGGAACGGCGGGACCAGCTTCCCCATAGAGTCGGGCCATGGATGTCTCGGCTGTTCCGAGCCGGGATTTTGGGACAAGGGCAGCTTCTATGCGGCTCAATCCAGCGCCGAGTGGGGAAAGGCGGGTACGCCTTCACCGCGGCGCGCCCTGGAGCTGGGTGGAGCGGCCGTGGCGGCGGGTGCCGTGCTCGGAGTGGCGTCCGCCGGCGTCAGCCGCTTGCGTCAACATCGCAGCGAACAGGATGCGGCCGATCACAACCAGAAGGAAGGCTGAGCCATGAACCTTTTAGACTTTGCCCGCGGACCGGCACTTAAAGTGGCGATCGCGGTATTTTGCTTAGGGGTGACCTGGCGTATCGCCGCCTTTGCGCTGCTGCGCATTCGCTTCGATCTCAATAGGCCACGAGCTTCCGTATTCAAATTCCTGGCGGGGGGGTTGCTGACCGTTGGTTCTCGCTCCTGGCCGCATCGCGAATTCATAGGACGCACCGCAGCGGGTGAAGCCCTCGGCTATAGCTATCACCTCGGCCTGTTTGCCCTGGTATTGTTGTTCACGCCGCATATCCTTTTTCTCGGCAGCCTGTTTGGCGTCACCTGGCCGGGGTTGCCCAGCAGCCTGATCACCGTGATTTCCGCGCTGACCCTGACGCTGTTCCTGGCGGTATTGTTTCGGCGCGTAACCAATCCCGTGATGAGGATGCTGTCGAATTTCGACGACTATTTCAGCTGGTTCATCACGATGTTGGTGATGGTCACGGGTATCGCCGCCACCGCCCACTTTGGCGCTCCCTACGAGACGCTGCTGGGGGTGCACATTCTGAGCGTCGATGCGCTATTGATCTGGTTCCCTTTCGGCAAGCTGATGCACGCCTTCTATATCTTTCCTTCGCGCGCCCTCAACGGTGCTCTGCTCGCCCGCAAAGGAGCCACCTCATGAGCGAGACCTCGGTCATGCACGCCGCGAGTCTCGCGCCCGGCGAGGCCAGAACGCCGGATGCTCGTGTTGCCGGCGCCATGCGAGGCTTTGCGCAGGAGGTCGGCGCGCTCAGCGCTTTCCGGCTCGAGTCCTGCATCCATTGCGGCATCTGTGCCGACGCCTGTCATTTCTACATCGCGACCGAGGATCCGCAGTACACGCCGATCTGGAAGGTGGAGCCGTTCAAGCAAGCCTACAAGCGGGAGTCCAGCGCCTTCGCGCCGCTCGTGAGGCTCCTCGGTCTGAAGCGCGAGGTCAAGGCGGACCAGTTGGAGCAGTGGCAGCATCTGTTGTTCGATAGCTGTAATCTGTGCGGCCGCTGCAGCTTGATCTGCCCCATGGGGATCGACGTGGCCGCGCTCATTGAACAGGCCCGGCACGCGATGTTCGATGCCGGGCTTGCGCCGAAAGAGCTCTATGAGAAGGCCGCGCACCAGCAAGCCACCGGCCAACCGGAGGTGAGCGCGGAACCGTACCGCAAGCAGCTCCAAGCGATCGGCACGCGGTTCAAGGTCGAGATACCGCTCGATAAGCCCGAGGCGGAGATCATGTTATGCGTGCCGAGAACCGACATTGAACACTACCCGAACGCCGTCGCCTCTCTCGCACGCGTGATGCAGCACCTGGGCGTATCATGTACATTTCGCAGCGACGGACTGGTGGCCGAGAATTACGGCTATTTTGCCGGCGGCAAGGAATGGCAGCGCGAGATCAGCCGGCGCCTGATCGATCAGGCGATTGCCTGCAACGCCAAGATGTTGCTGGTCCCCGAGTGCGGCCACGCGTACGCC
>Ga0302324_100002914_pt1 | contig 38803 bp, 40 predicted proteins | sample Palsa_T0_1_FD_201949 | JGI IMG/M metagenome (GOLD analysis project Ga0302324, IMG submission 201949) | Peat permafrost microbial communities from Stordalen Mire near Abisko, Sweden - Palsa_T0_1 | ecosystem: Environmental > Terrestrial > Soil > Palsa > Peat permafrost | place: Sweden: Abisko... | reverse complement strand
GCGCGCCCGGGTCAGGGGGGGCACGGCAAGACGGATCACGGCGTAGCCTGACGGACTGTGTTTGTCCAAAGGCGCCGACACGGCCGGCAACGCGCGGAATACATTTTGCGGAGACTTCTGCCTGGCGCCAGATGCCGGAGGGGCACCGGTTCTCGTCCAGGCGGGGAGGAGAAGCAGGCTTCTCGGCCGCGGAAAACTTCGATCACAGAAGATCTGTCGTGTCGTCCAATCCCACACGCAGAACCGAATTGAGCCCTCCATGGGGATTGCTTGATCTCTGTTGGGCTTGAGGATCGTCGGCCCAGACGCCGTCCACCACGAAACGGTATTCATATTGGCCCGATTTGAGCATCAACCGGGCAGCCCATTCCCCCGATCCCTTGTGCTCCAGCGGGTTGGCCTCCGGACGCCAGTCGTTGAAGGTGCCGGCCACCTGCACAACCTTGGCCGTGGGAGCACAATACGTGAACGCGATTTCCTGTTCCTCCAGGGCAGGGAAGCGCTCCGAAATCGGCTCGATCATCTGCATGGGTTTCAATCGAATCCTCCTTTTGTCCGGAATGGTCCTTTTCTCCTCTGTCCGAGAGATTCTTGACGGTGGCCCAACCCGGTTTCTCCGGGGTTTTTCTTAGCTGACGCCCCATTCCCGTGGCTTCTCGTTATAAGCGTCGCCTGAGGTTTCCCTTTATCCGGTGCGATTGGATTTTCGCTCTTCGGCAACGGGGTCTCTTTCTTGGCATTGCCGGGGTTATCCTTGGATCGAGCCCGTTCCTCGCCGATGCGTTCCAGCTGAAACGCGATTTCGGCCGGTTGCAGCAGCCTGTCGACACATCCAGTCTTAACGGCGCTCTGCGGCATGTCCGGCTGCCTGGCCGTTCGGAATTCCTGCGCAAACACGATCCCACCCGCCTCCTTGATCGACTTGAGTGCCGCCGCTCCGTCGGAGTCGAACCCTGACAGAATGACCGCGATCGCTCGTTTCTGACGGTCTGCTGCCAGAGATTGGAGGAAAATGGTGATGTTCTTGGGCCAACCAGGGGTCTTGAGAAGGGTCCTAATGCGGAATTCATCGCCGTTCATCGTTACCTGCATACCGGCAGGTACTACGTAGACGTGGTCTGCTTTCACCCGTTCACCGTCGGCCACCAGAATTACAGGCATATCGGTCATGCGAGGGAGAATTTCGACGAGAAGAGATTTCCCGTCGGCCGGCTGGTGATGAACGATAATGTACGCCATCCCGGTGTCAGACGGGAGGAGACCCAGAATGGTGCAATACGCATCAAAGCCGCCTGACGACGCCCCAAAGCAGACCACTGTGAGGTGATAATCCGGTTTGGCACGCGCATCAAGACCCGCGTCCTTGGGATGCAAAGCAAGACGAGGTTCAGGCATCTTCAAGGCCGCGTGCCCACTCGGCGGGTTTGTTGGCATCCGTTTTGAAGGACATGGTTAAGGGATGACAGGACGGTACTCACAGTAGCCGTGTACCGCTATGGGGTGTTATGAGCATAAACCGGCGTCTCAGCGCAGGTTGCGTAATGGTGGACCCGATTCGGTTCGAATCCTCGGAGGAGAAATTTTCCGGTCTTCGTCCGATTCGCGAAATGCCACGGATTGTTCAGCTGAGTCGCGCCAGCGTGCCCAGGAAGTCTGCCGGCCGGATAGTGTCCAGGTCGCGAAATCTCCGAAAGGCCAGCAGGTTCCTCCTATCACCCGTGACAACCCCATCCCGTGGACATCCAGATGTGAACAAAACGGGCGCCGTTTGGAATGCTTCCCTATTGAGATCCTCTCAGAATTCCTGGCGGAAGATCCCCGAGACCGCATCGAACATTTTTCCCAGAATCGACCGGTCTTTAAAATCTAACCGCGTCATCAGCCGGGAAAGGCCCTTGTCACTCTCGAATACGGCGGTCTGCTGTGCCGCGAACGCCTCGTCGTAAATGTTGAGATTGGCTTCGTCGTTCAACCGAAAGGATCGATTGTCGAAATTGGTCGAGCCCACGGACACCCAGACGCCATCCACGATCAAGACCTTGCAGTGGTAGAGGGACGGTTGGAATTCATAGATGAGCACGCCGGCGTCGAGCAATGCCAGCCACCGCGAGCGGCTTGCGCCCTGTACGATTTCCGAATCCGTGTGAGGGCCGGGCACGATGATTTCGATCTTCACACCGCGCTTTTCGGCCGCGACCAGTGTTTCAATCGCAAGATCGTCCGGTACGAAATAGGCGGCCTGAAGGAGGATGCTTCTTGTGGAAGACGCGATGGACAGCAGATACATCAGCCGAACGCTTTCGCTGCCCTCATCGGGGGAGCTCTTGAAAACCTGAGCTCGCGAGGGGCCGACCCGGGCCAGTTCGGGGTAATACTTGTTGCCGAAAAGCACCCGGGCCTCAGTTTTCATCCAATTGTCGCCAAATGCAGCCTGCATCTGGGCAACCGCCGGGCCTTCGATCTTATAGTGTGAGTCGCGCCAGTGATCCTTCTCAGTGCCGTTTCCGGCCCACGAGTCGGCGATGCCGACGCCGCCGGTGAATCCGATTCGGCCGTCCACCACCAGCAGCTTGCGGTGGGTGCGATTGTTCAGGCGGGACAAATTATACCAGCGCAGCGGATGATACCGTTCCACCTCGACGCCCGCGGCCTTCATCGCCGCCAGGTATCTTTCATCGATCTTACTTGATCCCAGCCAGTCCAGCAACACACGGACCTTGACCCCGGCGCGCGCCCGTCCGCACAAAGCATCCGAGAATTGCTGGCCGATGTTGCCCGACCAATATATGTAGGTTTCAAATGTGATCGTTTCCCGGGCGCCGCGAATCGCCTCGAGCATCGCCGGAAATATCTGGTCGCCGTTTTGCAACGCCGTCACCCGGTTGCCGGGCAGGATCGCGGGGCCGAGAAGCTGGCCCATGCTGCGAAGGAACTGCGGATCATCGACGGCAAATTGGTGCGTCAGTTCATAGCGGATTTGCCTTTCCCCCCGTCCGGGAACGCCGTCCAAGAAGACCACCAAGCTCGAAACGAATCCGACGATGAGAACGAAAGCCAGGAGTCGTCGCAGCGTCCGAACCCAGTTCTTCGCGCCCTGGGGCGGTACGCTCATAGCTTTCAACCTCGTGGACACTACAGCGCGAGGGGCTGCCACGCTATGGGGTCAAGTCCCCAACGGTGGAACTGGAGACGCGCCGACGGAGTCAGGCAAGCTAGGCGTTCTCTACGCGTTGGAAAAATGGACAGAAGCTCCGACCGCAGGCAACACCCCATGACTCATCGGTTTTTCTGGTTCATCTTGGCTTTTTTCGGTGCGTTTTTCCCAAGACTGCACGCGGGGGCGCCCCCATTGCTTTCGAACGCGATCGAGCGGTGGGTCGCTGGCAGCGAAGATCTTGCCTTCACGCAGCAGACCCGGTTTTTCGGCGATGATGGCAGAGTGAAGAAGGAGCGGATAGAGCGTTTTGACCCATCCCTGCCCGACAGCCAACGCTGGCGGCTGGTCGAGGTCGACGGCCAGCCCGCGACGGATGAACAACGAAAGAAGTGGGAGTCTAGTAAGAATCGGAATCCGAGAAAGAAGGTCGTCAAATCGCCCACCGAATATCTCGATCTGGACAACGCAAGACTGGTCGCAAACACGCCCAAGAGCGCACGCTTCGAAATCGGCTTGCGTCCGGTGGCAATGCGTCTGCTTGCGGTCGACGACATTCTTGTCGCCATCACGGTCGACAAGGGGAGCGGCGGCATTGTCCGCATCTCTGCGACATTGCGCCAACCGATTAGCGTCTTATTGGGTCTGGCCCGGATCACCGACTTGGACGTCGATGTCCGCATTCAATCGGTGGACAAAGGTTCTGCCCAGAAGTCCGGCGAGTTTCAGATTGGCAGCACCGCCCGCGTGACGGTGTCCAAGCTGGGAAATCCGATGGAATACAACTGGAGCGATTTTAAGCGCGTGACCTCTTTCGGAAAGTCTAAGCAGCCCTCCTGAAATTGGTGCACCCGATCAAGGTCCATCATTTCCCTACGATTGAGGATTCTGTTGTGTCCTTGGGTTCGAATAAGGGGAGACGTTAGCCTAAGCCGAGGTATCCGCGAACCGCCCGCCGAATCAGCTGCCGCCTATTGATCGTGACGGAACCTGTTGAGCGGAGAATGGACAATTTCCTCGCAACGTATACCAGTGAACAGTCGACCACGGTTGGAAACTCTAGCCGGTCTGCCGCATCAAGGATTACCTGATGGTTTCGTGCGTTCTCGCCAGGTTGCTTCTTAGTACCCGTAACAACATTGAACCGCTGCTGTCTGCTATCGGCCATTGTGTCGTCCGACGAGAGAATGACCGCGGGATGTCCATCCGGATCTTTCTCGTCAGTGCGGAGAAAGACTAAGTCCCAACGCTGATGAATCATAGTGCCTCGCCGAACGTGTTATGCAGCTCAAGTTCGCGCAGGAGGAGGTCCAGGCTTCCGGCAGGAAATGCAGGTACCTCCTCAGGGAGGTCATACGGCGCGATCTGAATGAAGCCGTTTGGAACGCGCACGATGACGGGCTTCTTGGAGCGGATGACGTTGCGCGCGATTCCACTAAACGTGGCCTTGGCCTTAGAGACGGTGAGCATCTTCATGATGAACACAGTCCAATGCCATGACCAGAAACAGGCCAAGTAAATGACCTGACTTGCTGAACCCCATCCCAAAGAGTTAGACGGGCGACAACCACCGCTTTGTTTGCCCAAAACGAGCGAAATCTGTTTCGCTCTTGTTTCGCGAAACGAGGCGGAAACGGAATTCCAACCTCCGCCCTCCCGAAGATGCCGCTATTCGGTTAGTCTCTTATTGGTAGGAGAATAGAGCGCCCTGAACTCCACAGAATGAATGTAGGGTCTAGAATAAGCTAAGCTCGCGATTTACTTTTTAAAATCATACCATTTAAATACTTACAAAATGGTGGACCCGCGCTATGAAGATTTTTTTGGATCGCGGTTGTCGCTGTTCGTGCAGTCTTTGTAGGGGCATTCGTCATGGATTGAAACAGGGATGGTAGTTATTTCAGCAAATGGCTTGAAACTGAAATAAGGAATGGCATCCTTTCAGCCATGCCGAAAAGAGAACAGACCGTGCAAGAGCCCTCCGGCGTATTGCGAAACACGGGGAGAGGGTACAAGGCTTTCCATCCAAACCCGCTGCCGCCCGTCATCCATTGGTCTCCAGGCTTGATTCGGGCGATGTCGGATGCTGATACGCGCCTGGGCAAGCTCGCCGGAGAAGGCCGGAGATTGCCAAACCCCTATCTGCTCATCCGTCCCTTTATCCGGCGTGAGGCCGTTCTTTCGAGCCGTATCGAGGGCACTCAATCCACCCTGGGTGAATTGCTGGCTGCGGAAGCCGGAGTCGCCGTTGCGCGGAGCCCCGACGATCTCCGCGAGGTTGGAAACTACGTGACTGCCCTGGAATATGGGTTGCAGCGCCTAAAGTCGCTGCCCCTTTCCCTGCGGCTAGTGCGTGAATTGCACACCAAACTCATGGACGGCGTGCGGGGATACCACGCTACGCCGGGCGACTTTCGTCGCTCACAGAATTGGATCGGAGAACCGGGTTGCACGCTTGCTCAGGCGAGCTATGTGCCCCCGCCCCACGAGGAAATGATGGATCATATGTCAGCCTGGGAGAAATTCCTGCACGAAGATTCTTTGCCGCCTCTGGTTCAGGCCGCGCTGATGCACTACCAGTTTGAGGCGATCCATCCATTCCTGGATGGGAACGGGAGGGTGGGGCGGCTCCTCATCATCGTCCTATTGTGCCAGAGAGAAGTCCTGCCTCTGCCGCTGCTGTACTTGAGCGCTTTCTTCGAGGCAACCCGACGGGATTACTATGATCGCATTCGGGCGGTTACTGAGCATGGTGAATGGGAGCGTTGGCTGCACTATTTTTTTAACGGTGTCGCACGGCAGTCGGAGGACGCCGTGAGCCGGGCTGAGCGAATCAACGCGTTACTGGAAAAGTGGCGCATGCAAGCGGCCGCTGATTCCTCGGCGGTATCAGTGCGGTTGCTGGATCTGATCGGCTCGAATCCGTTTGTTACACCGCGAAATGCGGAAGAGAGGCTGGATGTTGCCTACAACACAGCTGTGTATGGAATCCGGCGATTGGAACGCCGGGGAATTTTGCAGCAGGTCGGCGATAGCCGGCGCGACCGCGTATTTTGCGCCAAGGGAATCTTGGACATTCTCGAGGAGCCGGCCCGGTTGAAACCTGATTCTTAGGCCCCTGTCCTCACGTAAATTGGTGGACCCGACCAGGTTCGCACCTTCAGAGGAAAATATCCTGGTTCGCGTTTGGTTCGCAATCGCACCCCTGGCGGGCGGGAAAACTTTCGTCGATTGCAATTTGTGCTCGGGTTGGGACTAGGGTAGCGTTTGACGCATGGCTGTGTTCGGCACGGTGCCCGCGCAAAAACAGGCTTATGCCCTTCTGCGATTGGCCATAGGCGCCGACATGTTCCTTCACGGAGCAACCCGCATAGGCGCCGGAGTGGGCAATTTCGCCACGAAGATGGTGTCCGACTTTCAGGGAACCGTCCTACCTCCGGATTTGGTGCACGCCTTTGGTCTGACGCTTCCGTTTGTCGAGGGGCTCATCGGCTTGCTACTGATAGTCGGCTGGTTTACCCGGAGCGCGCTAGTTGCCGGGAGTTTTCTCATGGTCGCCCTGATATTTGGAACGGCTCTGCGTTCTGATTGGAACACGGTCGCCATCCAACTTATTTACACGGTCATTTATTATCTCCTTCTATCTAGGATCGGAGACAATGCTTACGCTTTGGACGCCTCGTCGTCACTTGATAGGAACATGTAATAGAGCCGCCCGCAGCCGCGTTGACGCAAAGTCGTGGACCCGCTCAGGTTCGAACCTTCAGAAGGGAAACATTCTGGATCGCATTTGGATCGCGAATTTTCGCGGATTATTGCCTGCATTTCGGACCGGATCGGATCGTGGTGTCGCCCAGGGTCGATTTACCCTGCGGTGAGTGGGGACTGATATTCGCTTGACGCCACAAAGACTGTTGAGCCCCTTCTTGTGGGATGCCTCGCCCATGGGGTGCAGTTCCGCAATGGCCATCGGGCGCGATAGCACGCGGCCGCAGGCTTAAGGCCATCATCAACGGTCGGGATGTCCGCTGAATTGAAAAAACTCGCCAAGGCCTTGGATCAAATCGAACGCCGTTACCCCGCGGGAGGGAAACGCTACAGCACGATTGTCGAGAATCCTGCGGAGGCAGGCTATCTGCCGTTTCCGAGGCCGTCAAAAAGGGCGGTGGCCAAGGGACGGCGCCTAAGGAAGGCGATGAGCGGCCTGTCCGTCCCGGCGAGTTATTATTTTGGAAAGAAGGTGGATCACAGGGCGAAGGTCGTTCGCCGAAAATCCTTCGGTTGACCAAATTATATTTGTAAGATATTTAATGTAAATATCTTACGATAATTGCTGGACCCGATCAGGGTCCACCTTCTCCCTATGATAACGGAAGGCGGTTCGAGTCTGGTTCGAGTTCCCCCCGGGTTTGCCCCGTTTTGAAAAGGCGCCCGCCCCGATTTTGGAGAAATTCCCCCTTCGAGATGATTTAAAAGCCCATATCGTACGCGGGGTGAGGGGTCCGAGGTCGTTGGTTTGTGTGGCATCAAGTGCCTGCCGTTACAAATGTGCCGTTTTTGGACAGACGCTTGCCCTAATTCGAGGATGTAGACTTGACACCCACCTCATGTAATTACATGTAAGTACTAATGCCGACTAAAGTGCCAGTAAAGCTCACACGAATCGGAAACTCTAGAGGTATCCGAATACCTATCGGAGTGATTCGTCGCCTCGGACTCGATCGTGCCGGCCTAGTGGCAGAGGTACGTTCTGATGGCCTCTTCCTTAGAGCTGCTCCTTCGACCAAGCTTTCCTGGTCCGAGACAGCTTTGGCTATGGTCACCGAAGGGGAGGACTGGAGTGACTTCGCGAATGCCTCAGCCGATGGCCTTCACACAGTTTAGACGCTACAGCGTGTATTGGGTAGACCTCGATCCAACTCGAGGGCGTGAGTTGAAAAAGACTCGGCCCGCTGTGATCGTGAGCCGCGACGAATTGAACAGCGTCCTCGATACCGTCGTAATTTGTCCGTTAACAAGCACGTTACATCCCACCTGGCGAACCCGGCTTCATATCGAACTTAACGGCAAACAGTCGGAGGTAGCCGTCGATCAAATCCGAGTGGTCAGCAAAGACAGGATGACGCCCAAGAAGATCGGGGATCTAAACGCCAAGTCCGAAGCGGCACTGCGCGATCTTATCTCCGAGGCATACGCTCAATAGCCCCAAAAATCTCGATCGGGATTCGAAGGTAATTTACCTTTAAATTGCCAGTTAAAATATTTCATAATTCATTGTTTATCAATAAGTTTGGTGGACCCGATCAGGGTCCACCTTCTCCCTATGAAAACGGACAGCGGTTCGAGTCTGGTTCGAGTTTGCCCCGGGTTTGCCCCTTTCTGACACGACGCTCGCCCCGATCGGAGCGATTCATTTCCTCCGTCGCATAGCGCTATCTTTCATGAGATTTCAGGGTTGAGGGGATTAAAGCTCGACGCCGCGGAACGGGGAGGGCGCGGGGTTGGATCTGGGATCGAAGAAGAGGTCGGAGCGAAGTGTCCTTGACAGCAATATGTGTTATGATAGATTAATCTATCATGAAGACAAAAACCGCGACCGTAGCCGATCTCCGTAATAACTTCCGCCGGGTCTCGGCTTGGCTCGAAAACGGGGAGTCCGTAGAGATCGTGAAGCGAGGTAGGCGCTTTGCCCGTTTGGTGCCGGCAGTAGCCGTCCACGGGAAGCCGGTCAAAGTGGACTTCGCCGCTCAATTACGTGCCGTCTGGGGCCATAAAGTGTTTTCCGATCTCGAGATTGAGTCGATGAGGGAAACCGAGTTGGGCAGCCAGTCGTGATCGCCTATCCCGATACGTCCTTTCTTTGTGCGCTTTATGTGCCGCAGAGCACGTCTAACGCGGCCGTCGGACACTATCAGAGCATGAAGGAGCCGCTATGCGTCTCGGCGTTCCTGCTCGGCGAGTTTCGGCAGTCGGTTCGCTTTCAAATCTTCCGCCATAGCCGGGACTCGGCTCAAGGCTATGCCCGCAAGGTCGGTCTCGAGGCGCTGACGAAACTGCAGTCGAATCTCGATGATGGAGCCCTAATGGTGACGCCGGCGGAATGGGCCGACGTGTTCGCCATCGCAGAGCGGATTTCATCCAAACACACGATGGGCGGAGGCCATCGCTTTATCGATATTCTGCATGTGGCTACGGCCCTTCACCTGGGCGCCATCGAATTTCTCTCCTGTGACGCTAACCAGCGAAAGCTGGCTGCTGCTGAGGGACTCAAGGTCAGACCTTGATGCTGATCCGAGGGTTAACATGTTACAAATTGCTAGACCCGTTCAGGGTCCAACATCTCTTAATTATTCCAACGTTTTCTTGTCAGAAATTATTCTGTAACTCATTGTATGTAAATGAGTTGGTGGACACTATCAGGGTCGAAGTCTTCATAGGGAAGCGGGTTCTGGATCGCGTTTGGATCGCGAAGTTTAACAGACCGACTTTGTCCGCTTGAAATCTCCCCGGGGCTACAGGCACGAAGTGCTTGACCCTGAATCATTTTTGATTCATCTGTAGGCGGATGTCGCAGCTGCGCCCACTTCCGTGCGCCTTTTACCGAACTGCGGCCGGCAATGAACCGGTGCGCGAGTAGTTGAAGGAGCTTCCAGAATTGGAAAGGAAGCAGGTCGGAAGCGACATTAAGGCGGTTCAGTTTGGATGGCCGTTGGGGCTGCCGTTAGTGGACTCCCTAGGCGATGGCCTTTGGGAAGTTCGCTCCAGGCTGCCAAATCGAATCGCTCGGACGATTTTCATCGTTCGAGACGGGACAATCATCCTTCTGAGCAGCTTCATCAAAAAGACCCGCACAACGCCAGATAACGAACTCGACTTAGCCAAGAGGAGAAAACGTGAAATTGAAAAACAATCCCCACATCGGAAGTGACTTCGATGACTTCCTTCGCGAGGAGGGAATCTATGAGGAAGTCGAAGCTGGTGCCCTCAAAAAGGTCATCGCGGCCGCGCTGTCCAAGCAAATGAAACGGCGGCGAATCAGTGTGTCCAAACTTGCCCACGAGCTCGGTACGAGCCGTGCAGCAATAGGCCGGATACTCGACAGGGATAACACTTCAATAACCCTTAACACAATTTCCCGGACGGCGTCTGCTCTGGGCTGCCGGGTGAAGCTCGAAATTATTGCAGCTTGACCGCAAAGCGGCGATTCGCCCAAGCCAACCTGGGGAGGGGTCCGTAAGATATTAATAAGTAATATATTACGAAATTGGTGGACCCGATCAGGTTCGAACTGACGACCTCCTCAATGCCATTGAGGCGCTCTTCCAACTGAGCTACGAGCCCATTCGCACCGGCGAAGGGTGAGGAAGGTCCGTTTTTTCAGGCCGAACGCAAGGAGTTTTTGGCCATCATCGGCCAAGCTCCGTCGCGTCTAGCCGTTTAGCACCGGTGGCTCCCCAGCCGGGGGCACGGCATAGTGCTTGGCCGCCATCTGCCGCCACTGTGCCTCCTCGGCCTCCCTACGCTTCAGCATGCCATACTCCGCGTTTCCGGCCGTCATGATAAACAGGAAGAGCGCCGTCAGAATGTAATCACGGAGATAGATCGATATCACGATGCCTATGGCCGTAAGGATCCGGGAAATCACCACCGCCCAGAAGGTCGCGCGAAGATAGGGAAGGCGGATCGCCAGAAGCGCGCGAAGAATCCGGCCGCCGTCCATCGGGAAAGCGGGGTACAGGTTGAATATTCCAAGGACCAGGTTGGCGGACAACAGCATACGTCCAATGTCCCCGAGCGAGATCGAGCCCGTGGGCACATCCCAGCCGTCGGGAAAATCGACGAAAAACCAGAGCGCAGCCACGATCGCGAAGTTGACCGCGGGACCCGCGGCCGTGATCAGGAGCTCCTGGACCGGGTTCTTCGGGATCGAGTCGAACTGCGCTATTCCCCCGAGCGGCGTCAGCAGGATCCGCCGCACGCCGATGCCGAATTTCATCGCGGTGAACGAGTGCCCAAGCTCGTGGAGGACAACACACCCGAAAACGAGAAGGACCTGGGCGGTGTTCCACCAGACGCCGGGCATGCCAAAATGCGTCCAGCCGTCGTAGGCGAAGTAGCCCAGCAGCAGCAGGAAGAACCAATGCAGCGAAATCGTGATTCCCCGTATCCGGAACAAGTTGATTGACCAGCCCCACATGCCTTCTAATGAACCCCTGACCCCTTAAATCGCCAGCACAACCTTGGAACCCGCCACCAAAGCGCCCACGATCCTTGTCATAGACGACGATGCGGAGATCCGCTACTCGCTCTCCCGCGTGCTTTCGTCGCGGGGCTACGTGGTGACGGAGGCGCCCAGCGGGGAGCAGGGGGTCGCCGCCGTCAAGAAGGGCCCGGCGCCGGACCTCATCTACCTCGACATCAGGATGACGGGGATGAGCGGCCTCGAGGCGCTCCAGCACATCCGCTCGGTGAACCCGAAGCAGCTGGTCATTCTCATGACCGCGTTCGGCACCGCGCAGACGGCGATCGAGGCGATGAAGTTCGGCGCCTTGGACTACATCATGAAGCCCTTCGACCCGCAGAGGGTCCTGGCGCTGGCCGAGAACGCGCTGAAGACCCACGCGGACCTCCGGGCCGTCGGGGACTACAAGCCGACCATCAACACCGAGGACTACAAGGAGGGCATCGTCGGTTCGTCCTCCGTCATGCAGGAGGTCTTCAAGATAGTCGGCCAGGTGACCGCAAGCGACGTGACGGTCATGATCACCGGAGAAAGCGGCACGGGAAAGGAGCTGGTCGCCCGCTCGATCTGGAAGCACAGCCACCGTGCCGGAAAGCCCTTCATCGCGGTCAACTGCGCCGCCATCCCTGACAACCTGATCGAGAGCGAGCTCTTCGGGCACGAGAAAGGCTCGTTCACGGGCGCGACCGGCCAGCGCATGGGGAAATTCGAGCTATGCGACGGCGGTACCATTTTCCTCGACGAGATCGGCGACATGGCGCTTGCGACCCAGACGAAGATCCTGCGCGTCCTCCAGCAGGGGGAGATCCAGCGCGTCGGGGGGACGGAGACGATCCGGGTCGATGTGCGGATAATTGCGGCGACGAACAAGGACCTGGAGGCCATCGTCAAGGCGAAGGCGTTCCGCGAGGACCTCTACTACCGCCTGAACGTCGTGCGGATCAAGATGCCGCCCCTGCGCGACCGCGTGGGCGACATCCCCCAGATCGTGGACTTCTGCGTGCAGAACCTGGTGAAGCAGCGCAAGGCGCGCACGTCCCGGGTCTCGCCCGAGGCGATGGCCGTCCTCACCCGCCATACCTGGCCGGGAAACGTCCGGGAGCTTGAGAACGTCGTCTACCGGAGCGCGGTCATTGCCCAGGGGGACGCTATCCTCGTCAAGGACCTGCCGGCCGAGATCCGGGGCGGCTCGACCGGCGACACGGCGCATCCCTTTGCCATGACCCTGGACCTGGCGCTGGACTACGTGATCGAGCAGGAAAGGGCGCTGGACCAGCCGCTCCTCGCGCAGATTGAGCGCGAGATAGTGCTGCGCGTCCTGGCGTCGTGCGGCGGGGACGAGGCGGCGGCGGCAAGGCGCCTCGGCATTACGAAGGCCGGCCTCAAGAAGCGCCTGAAGCCCGCGGCGGCAGAGTCGGCCTAGCTGGCGCCGTACCCGTCCGGGTGCGCCTTGTGCCACTTCCAGGCCGTGGCGACGATCGAGTCTATGTCCGGGAACTTGACCTTCCAACCGAGCTCGCGCTTGGCCCTGGAGGAGTCCGCATAGAGGGCGGGCGGGTCCCCGGGGCGCCGTGGGCTCTCGACCACGTTGATCCTGCGCCCCGTTGCCTTCTCTACGGCCCGGATCACTTCGCGGTTGGAGGACGGCGTCCCCGTCCCCAGGTTGTAGAAGAGGGCCGCACCGGGCTCCGAGAGCCGCTCAAAGGCCGCGATGTGGGCCCGGCTGAGGTCGTCCACGTGGACGTAATCGCGCAGGCACGTTCCGTCCGGAGTGGGGTAGTCCGTGCCAAAGAGCTGGAGCGACGGGAGCCTCCCAACGGCGGCATCGATTGCGAGCGGGATAAGGTGGGTCTCGGGGCTGTGGTCCTCACCGATCGTGCCGTCCTCGGCCGCGCCCGCCGCGTTGAAATACCGCAGCGCGGCGAACGAGAGCTTTCCCGCGCGGGCGAGCGCCCGGAGCGCGTTCTCCATGTCGAGCTTGGTCTGCCCGTAGGGGTTGATCGGGGCCTGCGGAAGGTCCTCGCCGATCGGGAGCGAGGCCGGGGCGCCGAAGGTGGCGCACGTGGAGGAGAAGACGAACTTGCGGATCCCGGCCCCGAGCATCGCGCTCAGGAGGTGGAGCGTCGCGGCGGAGTTGTTGAGGTAGTACTTGAGCGGATCCGCGACCGACTCCCCGACGTAGCAGTACGCCGCAAAGTGCATGACCAGGTCTATCTTCTCGCTCCGGAGCACTCCCCCGACGGCGCCCTCGTCCCCGAGGTCGGCGACATGGAGCGGGACGCCCGGGGAAACCGCCGCCCTGTGCCCGTAGACAAGGTTGTCGAGGACGACCGGCCGGTGGCCCGCGGCGGAAAGCTGCCGGACGCAGTGACTTCCGATGTAGCCCGCGCCTCCGACCACCAGGACGTTCATGTGAGGAAGCTTTTATTGCATTCCGGGCGTGGTTGGCTAGCGCTTTCCTCCTTGCGCAGCCAATGAACCTCCCGCGGATCGTCATCACCGGTGTCGGCCTCACGGCCCCCAACGGAAATTCCCTCGCGGAATTCCGGGGCAACCTGCTCGCGGGGGTCGCGGGGATCGAGTGGCTGGACGTGCGCTACATGGGCAGGCTCCTCGCCGGGGTCTGCCACTACGACCCCCTGAAATACCAGAAGAGGAAGGACGTCAGGGTGGGGACGCGCGCGGGCAGCATCAGCATCTGCTGCGCGAACGAGGCGATCGGGGACAGCGGGATCGCCTTCGGCGCGTTCCCCAAGGACCGCGTCGGGATCTACATTGGCTGCACCGAGCACGGGAACGTCGAGACCGAGAACGAGATCTACGCCATCTCGAAATTCAATTACGACACGAAGTACTGGTCCCATTACCACAACCCGAGGACGGTGGCGAACAACCCGGCGGGCGAGGCCTCGCTCAACCTGGGCGTCACGGGCCCGGCCTACACGATCGGGGCGGCGTGCGCGGCGGGAAACCTCGGGCTCATCCACGCGGCGCAGATGCTCCGCCTGGGGGAGGTCGATCTCGCGATCTGCGGGGGGGTGAGCGAAAGCATCCACACGTTCGGGATCTTCGCCGGCTTCAAATCCCAGGGGGCGCTGGCGACCAATGATGTCCCCGCGAAGGCCTCGCGCCCATTCGACCGGGCCCGCAACGGGATCGTCGTCTCCGAGGGCGGCTGCCTCTACACGCTCGAGCGCCTGGACGACGCTCTCGCGCGCGGGGCGCGCATCTACGGGGAGATCGCCGGCTACGGGATCCTGAGCGACGCGAGCGACTACGTGCTCCCGAATCCCGTCCGCCAGGCGGAGTGCATCCGAAAAGCTATAGCCCACGCCGGGCTGACCGCGGCCGGGATCCACATCGTGAACACCCACGCCACGGCGACGACTCTCGGCGACATCCAGGAGTGCGAAGCGATCCGCGCGGTATTCGGCGAGGGCTGCCCCGACACCCACATCAATAACACGAAGAGCTTCATCGGCCACTGCATGGGGGCCGCCGGGGCGCTGGAGCTTGCGGGCAACCTCCCGTCGTTCGACGACCTCGTCGTGCACCCGACAATCAACGTGGACGACCTCGACCCGGCCTGCGCCCTCCCAGGGCTGGTCCTCAACGCCCCCGTCAAGGCCTCCCGGGTCGACACGATCCTCAACAACTCGTTCGGGATGCTGGGGATAAATTCCACGTTGATTGTACGGCGATTCGTGGCATAACCGGGGGCGCTGAACTGCTCATGACCAACGACGAATGCAAAAAGGCCGTACTCGACATCATCGCTGACATCGCTCCCGACGAGGACCTTTCAAGCGTGAAGCCCGACCTTCGCCTCCGTGACCAGCTTCAGCTCGATAGCATGGATTTCCTCGATATCGTCATGGAGCTGCGCAAGCGCCACGGGATCGAGGTGCCCGAGGCCGACTACACGCGCCTCGCATCCCTCGACAGCTGCGCCGAATACCTGACGCCCAAGTTCAACGCGCTCGCGGCGAAGAGTTGAATTCGGGTTCGCAGTACGACGTAGCAATCATCGGAGCCGGACTCTCCGGCCTGGCGGCGGGGATAAGGTTGGCTCACTTTGGGAAGCGGGTCTGCATCTTCGAGCGCCACAACGCGCCCGGGGGGCTGAACAGCTTCTATAGCCTCGGCGGGCGCAAGTATGATGTCGGCCTCCATGCGGTGACAAACTTCGTGCCTGCGGGGGTCAAGGGGACGCCTCTCGGCAAGATCCTTCGCCAGCTGCGGATCGAGCGCGACGAGTTCGAGCTTTGCCCGCAGAAGGGCTCGCGGGTCGCGTTCGGCCCGAAGGGCGAGGTCTCGCTCGCCTTCACGAACGACTTCTCGGTCCTCGAGTCCGAGGTGGCGACAAAGTTTCCCTCCCAGGCGGACGGCTTCCGGGAGATCGCCCGATACGTGCGCCAGACGCCCCTCTCGGGCGACGGGGACAGCGCCTCCGCCCGCGGATTCATCCGCACCCACGTGGGTGACCCCCTGCTCGAGGACATGCTCCTTTGCCCCCTCATGTTCTATGGGAGCGCCCGAGAGGACGACATGGACCTGGGCCAGTTCGCAATCATGTTCAGGGCGCTCTACCTCGAGGGCTTCGCCCGGCCGTTCGAGGGCGTGCGCGTCATGATGAGGGTCCTCCTCGAGAAATACCGCCATGCCGGGGGGGAGCGCCGGATGAAGTGTGGCGTCAGCCGCATCGTGGCCAGGGAGGGCAGGGCCGCGGCCCTCGTGCTCGACTCGGGCGAGGAGATCACGGCCACCCACGTCCTCTCGTCGATCGGGATCGCCGAGACCGGGGCGCTCCTCGGCGAGAGGCCGCCCGCCCAGCGGACCCTGGGCTACGTGGAGACCATCTCGGTGCTCGACCGGCCGCCCTCCTCGCTAGGCTGGGGGGACGACACGATCGTCTTCTTCAACGACTCGGACCGGTTCACCTACCGCGACCCCGGGGGCCAGGTCGACACCCGGAGCGGGATCATCTGCTTTCCCAACAATTTCCAGTACGGGGAGGGTCGCGAGCTGCCCGAGGGGCTCTTTCGCGTGACATGCCTCGCCAACTTCGAGGCCTGGAGCGGCCTGGCGGAGGAGACCTACCGCGCGGACAAGGAGCGCTGGTTTGCCCTGATCCAGGAGTCGGCCAAGCGCTTCCTGCCGCCGCTCGATCCGCTGGACGCGTTGGAGAAGGCCACGGTGGCGACGGACATGTTCACTCCGACCACGGTCGTCAAGTACACCGGACACGTTCGGGGGGCGATCTACGGCTCCCCCGTGAAGAACCCCGGGGGTCGCACGGCCCTCTCGAACCTCTTCCTCTGCGGCACCGACCAGGGGATGCTCGGGATCGTGGGCTCGATGCTGAGCGGGATCTCGATGGCCAACCAGCACATCCTCAGGGCCTAAGGGGGACCCGGTTCCGCCCCCGAAACCAGTTGCCGACGCCCCGGGCGCTGCCTCAGCATCGTTCCTCCATGGCTTATGACTGGCTCAAAGGAGTCGCCGACGAATATGACGTGATCGTCATCGGAAGCGGCCTGGGCGGCCTGACGGGCGCCAACGTGCTCGCGAAGGCGGGCCACCGCGTGCTCCTCGTCGAGCACCACTACCAGTACGGGGGCCTGGCGACCTGGTTCACGCGCAAGGGGGGCCACATCTTCGACATCTCGCTCCACGGCTTCCCCGTGGGGATGATCAAGTCGTGCCGCAAGTACTGGACCCGCGAGATCGCCGACTCGATCGTGCAGCTGAAGGACATCCGTTTCGTCAACCCGCAGATGGACGTCCGCACGACCTTCACGCGGGAGGACTACACCCGCGTCCTCGTTGAGCAGTTCGGCCTGGAGCGCGCCCACGTGGAGGCGTTCTACGAATACCTGCGCGGCATGAACTTCTACGACAACAGCACGGAGACGACTGGCGAGATGCTCGACCGGTTCTTCCCGGGCAGGAACGACGTCAAGCGGCTCCTCATGGAGCCCATCGCCTACGCGAACGGCTCCACGCTGGACGACCCGGCGATCACCTACGGAATCGTCTTCTCCAACTTCATGGGCTCTGGCGTCTACACCTTCCGCGGCGGGTCGGACCTCCTGATCGAGAAGATGACGGACGAGCTGCGCAGGAACGGCGTCGAGCTCAGGAAGAAGGTGCTCGTCGACCGCGTTCTTGTTGAGGAAAGGGGAGGGGTCAAGGTCGCGTGCGGCATCGTGGCCAACGGCGGCCGCGTGGTCAGGGCGAAGGCCGTCCTCTCCAATGCCAACATCAAGAACACGGTCTTCCGCCTGGCCGGGGCCGAGAACGTGCCGGCGGACTACGCCGCGGCGGCCCGGGCGGTGCGGATCAACTCGAGCTCCTGCCAGGTCTACCTCGGGATCCGCAAGGGCGAGAGGATCCCGCACATCGGCGACCTGGTCTTCACCTCGGCGAGCCCCACCTTCAGCACCGACGAGCTGACCGACCTCCACACGACGAGCCGCACGTTCTCCGTCTACTATCCCGACACGCGGCCCGGCTCGGACCGCTACACGGTCGTCGCCTCGATCAACGGCCTCTACTCCGACTGGAGCGGCCTCTCCGAGGAGGAATATGGGCGGGAGAAGGCCCGCATCATCGACGAGGCGATCCATGCACTGGAGAAGTTCATCCCGGGGGTCCAGGGAATCATCGACTGGAAGGAGGCCGCGACGCCGAGGACGATCGAGCGCTACACGACGCACTTCGGGGGAACCTCCTTCGGGACCAAGTTCGAGGGCCTGAAGGTGTCCATGGATCTTCCCGACCGGCTCCCAGGCCTCTACCACGCGGGCTCGGTGGGGATCATCATGTCGGGGTGGCTCGGGACGATCAACTACGGCGTCATCACGGCCAACAAGGTCGACCGCTACGTCTGCGCGCAGAGGCAGGGCCAAGCCGCATGAACGCGCTCTCCAAGGTCCTGGAGAGGATCCCGCACCGGCCGCCGTTCCTCTTCGTGGACGAGATTGTCTCCGAGAGCGCGGACAGCCTCGTCGCAAGGCGGACCTGGCGCGAGGACGAGGCCTTCTACAAGGGGCACTACCCGGGCTCCCCCATCACCCCCGGGGTCCTTCTGTGCGAGGCGGTCTTCCAGACGGGCGCCCTCTACCTGGCGCGCAGCCTCAACGAAAAGGGCGCGCCGAGCGGCGTTCCGCTCCTCGTCAAGATATCGAACGTGCGCTTCAGGAGCCCCGTCTACCCGGGAGACACCGTGACGATCGAGGTGACGAAGAAGGACCTGATGGCGGGCTTCTATGCGATGACCGGGACCATGAAGAAGGGCGAGACGCGCGTCCTTTCGGTGGACTACTCGGTGGCGTGGAAAATCCCGGGGGGGGCGCCATGAGCTTCCTCGGCCTCGAGGGCAAGACCGTCCTCGTCTTCGGCGTCGCCAACAAGCGCAGCGTGGCGTGGGCCGTGGGCAAGTCCCTCGAAGGGGAGGGCGCCCGCGTCGTCTACAGCGTGCGCTCGGAGGACCGCAGGAAGTCGCTCGAGTCCCTCCTTGGGGAGAGGCCCGTTTTCGTCTGCGACGTGGAGAAGGAGGGCGCCGCGGAGCGCCTCGCCTCCGAGGTGGCCGCGGCCGAGCACGCGCCCCTCCACGGGATCGTCCACTCGATCGCCTTCGCCAACTATTCCGAGGGCCTGAAGCCGTTCCATGCGACGAAAAGAAGGGACTTCCTGCAAGCGGCGGCCGTGTCCGCCTTCTCGCTCGTGGAGATTTCGCGAGCGTTCGCGCCGCACCTGGCGCGCGACGCGTCCGTGGTCGCGATCGGGATCTCCTCCCTCCTCGTGACGCCGGACAACTACGGCTTCATGGGGCCCATCAAGGCCGCGCTCGAGTCCTCCTCGCGTTTCCTCGCCAAGTCGTTCAGCGCGGATTCGGAGGTCCGGTTCAACGTGGTCGGCTCCGGGCCGCTGAAGACGAGCGCTTCGGCGGGGATACCGGGCTACCTCGAGAGCTACCTCTTTGCGGAGAAGCTCACGTTCCGCAGGCGCAACCTGGAGACCCAGGAGGTTGCAAACGCCGTCCTTTTCCTCCTGAGCGGCCGCAGCAGCGGGATCAACGGGGCGACCCTCATCGTGGACGCGGGCCTGGGGAGCAACATGTTCGACAAGGATGTGATCCGGCTCGCCATGCGGCCGGAGCGCTGAGCCGCCAGGGCCGCCCCATGCGCTTTAAGAACGTCTGCCTGGAATCGATCGCCGTCGCGCTCCCGTCCGAGGTCTGGACGTCCGCCCAGATCGAGGAGCGCCTGGCCCCCCTCTACGACCGGCTCCGGCTCCCGTTCGGCCGCCTGGAGCTCATGACGGGGATCCGCGAGCGGCGCATGTGGCCCGACGGGACGCGCCCCTCCGACGCGAGCGCGGCCGCCGGGCGCGCGGTCCTCGGGGATTCGTCCGTGCGGCGCGAGGACATTGGGCTCTTCATCCACGCCGCCGTCTCGCGGGACATGCTGGAGCCGGCATCGGCCTCGTTCGCCCACCGCAAGATCGGACTGCCGGCCTCCGCGCAGATCTTCGACGTTTCGAACGCGTGCCTGGGCTTCCTCAACTCGATAGTCATCGCGGCCGGCATGATCGACAGCGGGCAGATCAAGGCGGCGCTCATCGTCGCGGGCGAGAACGGCAGGCCTCTGGTCGAAGAGACCGTGCGGACGCTCCTCGCCGGCTCGCTCGACCGCAACGCGATCAAGCCTTACTTCGCCAACCTGACGATCGGCTGCGGCGCGGTGGGCGCCGTCGTCTGCCACAGGGACCTCGTGAAGGGCAGGGAGCACCGGATACTCGGGGGGGTGTGCCTGTCGGCCACCGAGCACAGCGAGCTCTGCCAGGGCGACACGGGCGACGCGGGCAGCCTCGCGATGCAGACCGACTCCGAGCGCATGCTGGAGGCCGGCGTCGCGCTGGCCAAGGAGACCTGGGAGGAGTTCACAACGGCCACCGGCTGGACCCAGGAGACGCTCGACAACGCGATCTGCCACCAGGTGGGAAGCGCCCACAGGAGGCGCCTCTTCGAGACCCTGGGCCTCGACATCGCCAAGGACCATTCGACATTCGAGACGCTCGGCAACATGGGATCCGTCTCGCTTCCGGCGACCCTCTCGGCGGCGGTCGGCGCCGGGAAGATTAGGGAAGGCAGCAGGGTGGCCCTCATGGGCATCGGAAGCGGGCTCAACTGCCTGATGCTGGCCCTCGAATGGTGACCGACGCACAGGCGGCCGGCCTGCCGGCGTGGCTCTCCAGGCTCTACCCGTTTTCGCCGAAATCATTCCGGACGCCCGGGGGCGCAAGGATGAGCTACGTGGACGAGGGCCCGCGGGCCGACGAGGCCGTCCTCATGCTCCACGGAAACCCCACCTGGTCCTTCTACTACCGGGACCTTGTCCGGGGTCTCTCCGGCGCCGTCCGCTGCGTGGCGCCGGACCACGTCGGGATGGGCCTCTCGGAGAAGCCGGCCGGCTACCGCTACACGCTCGAGTCGCGGATCGCCGACATTGAGGCGCTGGTCGCCGAGCTCGGCCTGCGCAGGATCCACCTGGTGGTCCACGACTGGGGCGGCGCGATTGGCTTTGGCCTCGCAACGCGGGAGCCTGCCAGGGTGGGGCGCATCGTGATCCAGAACACGGCGGCATTCCTCTCTACCCGGATCCCCGCGAGGATCGCGCTCTGTCGGACCCCCTTCCTCGGCGCCTTCATTGTCCGCGGCCTGAACGGATTCGCGGAGCCGGCGACATGGATGGCGATGGCCTCGCGGCGCCTCACCTGGGACCAGCGAAAGGGCTACCTCCACCCCTATGGCAGCTGGGCAAGCCGGATAGGGGTCCACCGCTTCGTCCGGGACATCCCTCTCGAGGCGGACCATCCGAGCCGCCCCGCGCTGGAACGCATAGCCAGGGCGCTTCCCGCGCTTTCCGGGCATAGCAAGCTGATCCTCTGGGGCGCCCGCGATTTTTGCTTCGACGAGACGTTTCTTTCCAGATGGCGTGAGATCTACCCCGATGCGCGCGTCGATCGTCTCGATCGCGCCGGCCACTACGTCCTTGAGGATTCGGGAGACGAGGGCCGGGCCAGGATCGTTGATTTTCTGAAGCAATAACACCCCCCATGAAATTCGAACACTTCGCGCTCAACGTTCCCGACGCAAAGGCCGCGGCCCACTGGTATGTGACGCACCTCGGCCTTCGCATAGCGCGCACGCGCGCGGACGCCCCCTTCACCTCGTTCCTAGCCGACGACACCGGTCGAGTCATCATGGAGGTCTATAGCAACACGGCCGCCCCTTACCCCGACTACAAGGCCGCCCATCCCCTTTGCTTCCATGTCGCGTTTGTCGCGGAGGACCCCTCCGACGCCCGCGCCCGCCTCGTGGCGGCCGGGGCCACCGCGGCGTACGAGGAATGGCTGCCCGACGGCTCCTTCCTCATCATGCTCCGGGACCCCTGGGGAGTTCCGCTGCAGCTCGTCCGCCGGGCGGCGCCGTTTCCGACGCTCTAGCGTCAGTCCCGGCGCCTCAATACCGAAGACGCCCGCGCCCTGGAATCCAGGTAAGCGTATCTACCTATCGAGGGCAGAGGAAAGAGGGCTTGAAAGTGCATGGGGACTGCGGCTTCATCGCCCCCGATGCGAGCGTCCAGATTTGCATTGATGGCTGTTATTGTGGCGGTGCTTGTCCCCCTCTCGGCGGAAGCCCAGTACGTCTGGACTGGACTTATTCAGCCCACGGGATGGCAGGGGCAGTTGACGCCGCCCAATGATGGCACGGCGAACCTCTATTTCGGCAACAGCGTTTATCCCCTAGTGACCCTTTCGAGTTCGCTGGATGATGTGAGTTTTATCATCCTTGCGGACGGACAGAGCACCACTCTCGCGAGCGTTAGCCCGATCACGCTAACGCTCGCCGGCGGGATTTCCTCGGCGGACAGCAATTCCAGCTCCTTATTTCTTGGGTCGAACATCAACTTGGGGGTAGCAGACTCGCCCACACTCAACGCAGGGGAGAACTCCATATACGTGGCGGGCGCAATTACCGGCACCGGCTCGCTCACGCTGACGGCCGGTGCTGCCGGCGGTTCGTTTATATTCAGCAATCCGACGGGCAACACCTATGCGGGTTCCACCACGATTGGCGACACAAGTTCGGATTTCGTGGACATCGCGTTCTGGAATTCATCGCCGTTTGGCACCGGCACCGTCACGTTTGATAATGGGGGAGAACTGGTTGCCCATAACTTGGTGACGATTTCCAACCCGCTCGTCATCAACTCCGTCGGATCATCGAACAACCTTATTCTAAAAAGCTGGGACGATCCGCTCACGTTCAGCGGCTCGGTCACACTCGACAACAGCGTCGTGATCTCGGTCAAGGACGCGTCTAAGGCAGTTCCGGCGGCATCGGACTATGGCAGCGTTGAGCTGCCGGGCCCGGTGGTAGTTAACCCCGTCATTTTCTCGGGCGACATCGGCCAGGACGGGAGCCCAAGCAGCCTCACCGTCAACTCCGGGGTCGGCGTGCTCTTCCTTACGGGACCGGTAAACTGGTACACAGGCGGTACAATAGTTGGTGGGTCCACAACCGCCGGCAATCTCGTCTTCGGGGATGTGGGCTCGGTGCCCACCTATGGCACGATCACAGTCAACAAGGATGGATACCTTGGCACTGCAGACACGTCGGGGAGCTCGACCTCGTTTGCGACACTTCTCACCAGCGTGAATTCGAGCTCCACGGGAAGTTTTGGCATCGATACGCTCCCGGGCCAACCGACCACGACGTATTCGGGGGTCCTGAACCTCTCCGGCTTTACCGCGAATCCTCCGGTTGAAATAGGTACAGCCACGAGCGCCATTCTTACGGGCACGATCATTCCGCAAAGCAGCAGTTTTTATCGTTTTGGCGGAGGCGGCGGGACCCTGTATGTCGATACTCCCCTTGCCAACGTGGGAGTGACCTCAACGGGTGTAATCGTTACTGACCCGGGAAATTCCTATTCTCTCACAGTCTATCTGCAGGGTACCAATACCTATACGGGCGCGACGAGTGTCAGCGACGGCTTTCTGATCTTCGACGGAGCCGGCGCCATACCCAGCGGCAGCCAATTCACCGCCGTCGGAAGCAGCACGAGCGTCGGCGGGAGCTATCTCGGATACACCAACAACACTGTAATCTCTCCCACGACGTTTCTCAGTTACTTCACGTCGAATGTGGCCAACACCTGGGGAATCATCGGCTTTGACACCGCCAGCGGGGATTCGACCGTAACGATCAACGGCGTCAACCTGAGCGGCTTCAACAACGGTGTGTTCATCGGGACGGCGACGTCCGCGATCCTGACAGGCACCCTTACGCCCTCGACGGTCACAAACGGGAACAATTCCGCCAACACGCTCCGTTTCACGGCTGCCCTGAGCGGCGTCCTCACGGTGGACAGCACCATCGCCGACAACGGCTCCCCCGTAAAGGTGGTCCTGGGCTCCCCGTCGCCCTACGGGCAATTCTCGAGCGGCACGGTCATCATGGACGGCTTGGGCACTGGCAATACCTACACAGGCGGGACGCTCATCAACGCGGGAAATCCCGACGGCCTGACCGTGGCCCTCGGGAGCAGCACGGCGCTCGGATCCGGCGCCGTGACGATCACTCAGCCTGCTACGACCCCTGGGGGCGAGGCGATCGTCGGGCTGCAAGCTTCCGCAGGAAGCGTAAACCTGGCCAACCCAATCTCCATCCAGGACACGGGCTCGAACAATTCTGCGCGCCTCTATCTGACGGGCAGCAACCCGTTCACCCTCTCCGGACCGATAACGGGAGACTCGGCGGCATCGATCGTCTTGGACGATGCGCCGCTCACCGTCACGCTTTCTGGAAACAACTCGGCCTTCTTGGGAAACTATTCGGTTTATAACGGAACCCTGAACCTCGATCTGCCGACCAATAGCGCACTGGGACAAGCCACGCTCGACTTCGAGGGACCTGGTACCATCAAGCTGACGGGCGCCCCGAATCCGGTCATTGAAAGCATCAATAACTTTGATAATGCCCAAAACGTTGGAACGCTGGACATTTCTGGCGTCTCGACGCTCACGATCGACACGACCAATGACGGCACGTTCGATGCCTCGACCACCTACGGCGGAACCATAACGGGCAGCGGTGGACTTGTCGTCAATGACTCGACGGGTAACTCGGGAACGACCGTTCTCCTTTATGGGAGCAATAGCTACACGGGCGGAACGACTGTCACCAATTACGGGGTGCTGGTGGCGGCCAATAGCTCCGCGCTCGGAACGAATACGGTCACGGTAAACACCAACGGCAACGGCGCCCTGGCCCTTGACGGGGGCATCACCCTGACCAATCCGCTTAATTTCATATCGGGGAATCTTGCCGGAGATGGGACCTTCAATCCGTCCGGCCTGGGTCTTTCGGGCATCGTCACCGTAGGCTCGGGGCAGGGCATCGCCGGCGGCCTTCCCTTCGACGGAAACGGGAACGTTACGGGAACATTGTCCTTTGCCGGAAACATGGTGTTCAACAATGGCGGCCAATACTATTGGACGCTGCAGGACAACAGCCGGTCCGACGGCGCATCCCAGATCGACGTTGCGGGGAATCTCACGATCAATGCCACCGAGGGCGGATTTAACCTCTTTGCGGCGACCTACGATGCCAATGGAAACGGCGGGAACCCGGCCAGCAACTTTAACATTAATGCCCCTGCCAGCTGGGTAATCCTGACCACGGGCGGCACCATCCAGAATTTCAGCGCGTCGGACTTCACCATCAATGCCTCGAACTTCGAGACCGGCAATTCCATCACGAGCTCGAATTTCTCTCTGACGGAAAACGGCTCCGACAACGAGCTGATCCTCAATTTCACGCCGGTTCCCGAGCCCTCGACGTGGGCCCTGCTTGGAGCCGGACTGGTCGCTCTTGCCCTGGCCGGGATCCGGCGGAAACGCCTAGCGTCCGTCGCCTAGCCGAGGGCTGCAAGACACGAGGCCCCGTCGGGGCTACCGCGGAAAAGTCTGTGCCAGGAGTTCCCCGGCCCGCTCGACCCCGTGGACGATTCCGTCCGTGAATTCGCCGCTGCGGAATCGCTCGCCCATTGCCGTCGCTATGCTCGCCCAGGCCGCATCCCCGCTTTTTTCGTGGATGCCCGTGTCCCCGACCACGGCAAAGTTCCGCGAGCGCGGCGCGACAAAGATGAGGATACCGTTCCGGTCCTGCGCCTTCGCCATTCCAAACTTCTTGAAGTAGACCTGCGCCGCCGAGACGGGGTCCGACGTCTTGTGCCGCGCGACGACGACGCGGATCTCGCCCTTCGTCCTAGCCTCGGCGTCGCGGATTGCCGCGACGACGCGCTCGTGCGCCACCTTTGGAATCGGGTAGAGCCAGCTCATAACCCTACCAGCTTCCCCCTGCGCCGCCGCCGCCACCACCTCCGCCGCCGCCTGAGAAGCCTCCCCCGCCGAAACCGCCACCCCCGCCGAACCCACCTCCGCCTGACCTCCCGCTATTGAGGAGCATTCCCATCAGCATGCCGGAGACAAACCCGTGGCCGCTGCTCCGGTAGACCGAACCGCGCCGCATCCAGTAATTCAGGAAGTTTATCACCAGGAAAAAGAGCACGAAGGCGCCAAAAGTCACAAGTCCCTGGGAATCCTGCCGCCGGTCGCCAACCGTGCTTCCCGTCCCATGGTATTCGCCCTTCGTTGCCGCGATGATCGAATTGACGGCGGCGGTCATCCCGCCGTCGTAGTCGCCGCTCTTAAAACGGGGAGATATCTCGTCCGAGATGATCCGCTTGCAGAGCGCATCGGTGAGCACCGGCTCCAGGCCGTAGCCGACCTGGATGTAAATCTGGTGCGAGTCCACGAATACGAACAGCACGACTCCGTTGTCCTTGCCCTTTTGTCCGACTTGCCAGGCCTGCTTGACCCTCACCGTGTAGTCCTCGACCGAGGAGTCACTCTGCATCGTCGGGTAAATGGCGACGACGATCTGGTTGGACGTCTCGCGCTCGAACTGGTCGAGCGCGGCATTGAGCCTCTGCGCCGTCGCGCCGCTTACGATGCCGGCGTAGTCGTTGAAATACGCGGCAGGCGAGGGCGGAATAACCTCGGCGGCACCGGCTGACGCGCAGGCTGCCGCAAGGAGCGCGAGCCAGACGGCGAGCCTTGGCAGGCCAAGGCTATGGCCCCTCGCGGTCACGGTTTCGCGGGCGCAGCGCTATTGAAGTCGAAGTTGACCTTGGGCGGCGTCTCCGAGCCGGGAGTCGCGCTGAAGTAGGGGCGGGGCGTGAAGCCGAACATCCCGGCCAGGATCACCGCGGGGAATCGGCGGATGGCCGTGTCGTAGGCCTGGACCGCGTCATTGAATCTGCCGCGTTCAACCGCGATCCGGTTCTCCGTCCCCTCGAGCTGGGCCTGGAGGTCGCGGAAATTGGCGGTGGCCGTGAGGTTGGGGTAATTCTCGGAGACCACGAGGAGGCGCGACAGCGCCGAGCCCAGCTGGCCCTGCGCCTGCTCGAAAGCCGCTAGCTGCGCCGGATCGGTGGGCGCTGTCCCCGCGGGCAATTGCACCCGGCCGACGGAGGCGCGTGCGTCTGTCACGGCCGTCAAGGTCGACTTCTCGAAATTGGCGGCGCCCGCGACCGTGTTGACCAGGTTTGGAACCAGGTCGGCGCGGCGCTGATAGACATTCTGGACCTGCGCCCACTGGGCATCCGTGCCCTGCTGGAGGCTCACCAGGCCGTTGTAGCTGGAAACCGTCAGGAGGCCCGCGATCACGATGAGGCCGACCACGACGAGGAGTATCTTAGTTGCTGTGCCCATGCGCGAACCATGTGCAGGGAAGCCCTTTCTAGCAAGCTTGAGTCCGTCAGGCCGCCTCCGCATCAATGGGTTGTGCACCGCATGCCCCGTGCTAACCCGGGATGACTACGGCCATGGAACATCGCCCCGTGATCCTGGCGATCTTCGTTCTCACCTACTTGGGGATGGCGGCCGGCCGTGTGCCCGGCCTCCAGCTGAGCCGCACCGGAATCGCCCTCCTCGGGGCCATCGCCATGATGGTGTTCTCGGGGACCACGTCGGCGCAGGCCGCAGCGAGCGTCAACTGGCCGACGATCCTTCTGCTCTTCGGGTTCTTCGTGCTCTCGGCGCAACTCCGCCTTTCGGGCTTCTACACATGGATCGCCGAGTGGATTTCACAGCGCCTGGATGCGCCGACGCTGTTCCTCGCGTTCATGACGGTCGTCACCGCGGGGCTATCCGCCTTCCTGAACCACGACATCGTCTGCTACGTGCTCACGCCCGTCGCATGCACGGCGCTTATAAGGAACGGGAGGAACCCCGTTCCCTACCTGGTTGCCATGGCGATCTCGAGCAACATAGGGGCCGCCGCAACGCTGATTGGGAGCCCGCAGAACATCCTCATCGGCGAGGTTGCGAAGCTAAGCTTCCTTCACCACATGCTCTGGAGCTTCCCTCCGGTCGTTTTCGGCCTGTGCGCAATCTATGTGCTCGTACCTCGGATGGCCGACGGGATTGCGCCGGCCAGGGTCCACGCGGCGGCCGCTTCCCCGCAGCAGGTCTACCCCGTCGACAGGTACCACGTGACAAAGGGGCTGGTGATATTGACCGTCGTGATCGCGCTTTTCTTCACGTCCCTCCCGAAGGAGATCGTGGTCCTGGTGGCAGCCGGGATCCACCTCGCCAGCACCAAGTTCAAGACGGAGGCCCTGTTCGCGCTGGTCGACTGGCCGATCCTGGTCCTCTTCACCTGCCTGTTCGTCGTAAGCGGGACCTTTCAGGCGACGGGCTACGGGGAGCAGGCCGTCGCCTGGCTCCAGGGGATTGGCGTCAATCCATCCAGTCCGATAGCGCTCGCGGCGCTGACCGCGGGCCTATCCGCCCTTATCAACAACGCCCCGGCGGTCATGCTTCTTCTCAAGATTGTGCCCGTGCTCCACGCATCCACGGGATACATCATGATTGCCGCCAATAGCTTCGGCGGGAGCCTCATCCTGACCGCGAGCGTGTCCAACATCATCGTCGTCCAGCAGGCGCAGCAGCAGGGTATCGTGATCTCGTTCCGCGACTTCGCGAGGATAGGAATCCCGATCACGCTCGTCGCGCTCGGCGGGCTGATCGTCTGGGCCGAATTGATGGGCCCCTGATCGCCGGCCGCCTACTCCTTGGCGCGAAACCCGCCCATGATGAAGATGACAAGGCAGATGAGGAGGATGAGGCCGACCCCGCCGCCACCGATGGCCGGTCCGCCGACATAAAAGCCGCCGCCACCGAACAGGAGTATCAAAATGATGATGAGGAGTATTGGATTCATGGCCTCACGGTAGCACGCTTCCCAGGCCGCACCCATGGGGTTTAACCCGCCAAGGGGGCGAATCCACCTTGGGAATCGCGCAACAACCGACCGACTAGAGCGAGGTCGTCTCCTTGCCGGAGGGCGCGGGAAACAACTCGCCCAATTCGGACATCACCTCGTCGGTATTCAGATCCAGATGGGAAAGAGGCAGTGACGCAGCGAGGTCGCCCTTACCCTTACGGATCACCGGCGCGCCGCTCAGCTGCCGCTCCGCCTCGAGCCATATCTGCTCGTCGCAGGACTCGGGGCGGCCCTTCTGCAGCCACAGGCCCTCGGCGTGCTTCGTGATCTCTTCATGGGTGGGGATGGGCCGCGCAACGGCCGAGGACGCCGGGAATGAGATGGGCGGCTCCAGTTTCTTTTTCTTCATGGGACAAGGTGCATCGGTCTTTCGGACCTTAGCCACGCAAAAAAGCGATTAGAAGGTGAACACCCCATTCCGGTTCCGCTGTCTGTATGGCATTGTCTCATCATCCGATCCGTGGCCTTTTCATTGCATCGCACTTCGTTTCTCCGGCTGGCTCCCATACTAGCTGGCGCGGTGCTGGCGGCCGGTCCCGCCATTCCCGCGAGCGCCGGCATCTTTCCGCCGCTCAACTCGCCGGTGACGACCGAGCACCGGCCAGGCAAGCTCGTCTGGGCGGACCTCTTCACGGCCAATCCTGACGGGGCCGCAAAGTTCTATTGCGAGCTCCTGGGCTGGACCGCAGCGCCGCTGGACCAGAACGGGAAGGGATATACCGTCTTCTTCAATGGGGGCCGGGCGGTCGCCGGACTGGCGCCCCGCTCCGTCAGGACCGGAGTCCACCCGTCCCGCTGGATCGGCTACTATGCCGTCATCGACATCGGCGCAACCCTTGCCCTCGCCGCTAAGGAGGGCGCCGTGGTGCGAGCCCCAACCCGCAGCTTTCCCGACCGCGGTTCGCAGGCAATCATCTCGGACAGGGACACGATTCCGATTGGCCTCCTCCAGTCCAGTTCCGGTGACGCCCCGGACACCGAACCGGGGCCCGGCGACTGGAACTGGTTTGAGCTTTACGTGAGGAGCCCGAAGGCGACGTCGGATTTCTATCACGACGCGATCGGGTTCGACGTGGCGCCAGAGACGAATTCCGACAGGAAGAGCGACTTTGTGCTCTCGAGCGCCGGACAGGCACGCGGGGGCGTGGCTCCCCTGCCGGACGGGGACGACGTCAAGCCCAGCTGGCTCGGGGTCATCCGGGTTGCGGACCTCGACAAGACGCTGGCCAAGGTACCCGAACTGGGCGGCGAGGTGTTGGTTGCACCCCATTCGGTGGAGTACGGAAGCCGCTTTGCCATCATCCTGGACTCGACCGGGGGAACCGTAGGGCTCGTGGAATACCTGCAGAACGCGAACCCCGCCAACAATCCATGAGATCGTCGCTCAAAATTTTCCTCGGGACCCTGGTTCTGGCGGGCGTCCCGCTCGCGTGGACGGGGTGTGCCGGACCCGATGACGGGGGAGGAGAGACAGTCGTATACGCGGGAGGAGGCTGGTTTGGAGGCGGCGACTGGGTCGATGGCGGAGGCCGCGGCTGGTATGGAGGCCACAGTGCGGGCGCCTATGTTCACCCAAGCGGCGGAGGGCATCCCGCCCCACGAGCAAGCGGCGGCGGGCATGCGGAATCACACCCAAGCGGCGGCAGCTCGGGCGGCGACCGCAATCACCATTAGCCCGGGCATTTCCGGCCGAGCTTCGGTCTGACAAGCCAACACTATCCATGAGCGATTCAAAACCTGCGGAGAAAAAGAAATTCGAGCTTTCGGGACCTCTTATCGGGATCCTCGCAGGCTGCGCTGTCCTTGCGATAGTTGTCATTGTCTTGGGGGTAAAGGTCAGCGGCCTGAAAGCTCAGGTCGCCGACGACCAGAAGCAGCTCACTGACTCCAAGTCCGAAACCACGCAGGCGCAGGCCCAGCTGAGCCAGGCAACGGCGACGTCGGCCGATCTCAAGGCCCAGCTCGACAAGGCCAACACGCAGTTGGCGGACGAAAAGTCGCAATCCGAACAGGCGAAGGAAGCCTTAGCCCCGCTGCAGGCCCAGGTGGACAGAGCAAAGGTCCAGATGGCTGACCTTCAGACGCAACTGGATAAGTCCAAGGCACAGTCGGCCGATCTCCTGGGCCAGCTTCACCAGGCCACGGCCGGATCGGACCAGATGCTCACGCAGCTCAACCAGGACAGGATTGAGTCAATGGATCTCCAATCGCGCCTGCATAAGGCTGAGAGCGACATAGCCCAGCTGCAGCCCTTGCTTCTCAAGGCGGGCCGCATCCCGGTCACGGCCTCATTCGAGAAGCTCGACGGGGGCCGCAAATTCACGCTGCACATCAACAATCTCTATCCCCAGCCAATAAGCGTGGACGTCGCCGTGGCCGGCACTGACCTCAAACAGTCGCATTCCGCTATCATAGGAGGCAGTGGAACGTTCAATGTCGAGAAGCTGACCGCCGGGGAGAGCGTCGTCATCGCCAGCAACGGATACGCGCCGATGAATCTCACCGTGCAGTGAGAGGCCGGCTCCCGACTAATAGGGTCCCCGTATGAAGTCGGCGACCTTGCCGGTGTAAAATTCCGCGAGGCGCTCGTGAAGGGCAGGGGAGAGGGGAGGCAACGAAGAGGCCCGGGCATTTGAACGGACCTGGGCCGGGTTGCGCGCCCCCGGGATGATTGCTGTAACCGCCTCGAAATCCAGGCACCAGCGAAGGGCGAGGTCGGGGAGCGAGAGACCCGACGGCACGAGGGCCTTCAGCTCGTCCGCGAGCTCGACGCCCTTCTCAAAGGGCAGCCCGGCAAATGTCTCTCCCACGTTGAACTGCTCGCCGTTGCGGTTGAACAAGCGATGGTCGTCCTTCTCGAAGACAGTGGCCTTTGTCAGCTTCCCGCCAAGGAGTCCGCTGGCAAGGGGGAGCCGGACGAGCAGGGCGACATTTCGGCGGCGGGCCTCGGCAAAGAGGACGCCCGCCGGCATCTGCCGGAAGAGGTTGAAGATGATCTGGAGCGAGGCGATGTCCTCCTGGCCGAGGCAGGTGAGCGCCTCGTCCATGGATTCCACGCTTGCCCCGAAATGCCTGATCTTGCCCTCCCGCTTGAGCTCGCGAAGGTGCTCGAACACTTCCCCCTCCTTGAGGACGGAGTACGGGACGCAGTGCAGCTGCGTGAGATCGAGCGCCTCTACGCCCAAGCGACGGAGCGAGGCCTCCGTGTGCGCCCGGATCGCCTCGCGTGTGAAGTTCGCCGGCCAGCCCGGCGGGCTAAAGCGCCCGAGCTTGGTGGCAACAAAGACCTTGGCCCCGGACTCCTTGAGGAACCTCCCTATCAGCGTCTCGCTCCTTCCCATTCCGTAGACATCCGCCGTGTCAAAGAGGTTGGTTCCCACCTCGACTGCGGCGTGAAGCGTGGCGATGGCCTCAGCCTCCGGCACATTGCCCCAGTTGCCGCCAATCTGCCAGGTCCCGAGACCAACTTCGCCAACCGACGGGCCGCTGCGTCCGAACAAACGGGTATTCATGGGAAAAAAGTAGGGATGCGCATATCTCCGGGTGGGACCGTCGCGCTAGGCGATCTTTAGGCGCCTGAACACGGGTACTTTTGCGAGAATCAATATGAGCGCGTAGGCTGCTGCTGCCAGAAGAATTGCTCCCACCGCGGACAGGGCAAGGGGAGTCATGGCGATCCCGCAGGCTGCAAGGACGACCGCAATCAGTATGTCGGTAGCCGAGGATACCACGAGCCAAAGGCTCGGACGGGCGGCCCCGAATCGCTGGCGGCCACGGTTTGCATAGGTCGTGGCCTGGTTGCCGAACACGATGGCGACGAAGGCAACGGTCCTGAGCTCCTCGAGGCCCAGGCCGAAATGGACCTTTGCGATCCAGAGAGCGCCGGAGCAATAGATCATCTCAGAAAACCCCACGAAGAAGCCTGCCAGAGTCACGCTGCCGATGCGCCAGGCATTCGGTACGGGCGAGGGTCGCACGTTGTCCGTGGTCAGCGACATTCCCAGAATGTCGCCGCAGATCATCACGATGACCATCAGCATCGGGGTGAGGACGGCGTGCCCGGTCATGATCAGGCCCACGGCAAGGAAGAGCATCTTCGAGACCTTCCCGGTGATCGAGTTGAGCGTATAGGTGAGAATGCGCTGAAACGTCACGCGGCCCTCCTTCACCGAGGCGACAATCCCGCCGAGGCCCGGCTTGGTGAGGACGATCCCGGCAGCGGACTTGGCCACGTCGGTTGCCGTGGACACCGCGATTCCCATCTGGGCCTGGCGAAGCGCGGGTGCGTCGTTGGCTCCGTCGCCGCACATCCCGACGACATGGCCGCCCTTCTGCAGCGCCTTCACGAGGTTGTATTTGCCTTCCGGCATTACCCCCGCAAACACGGCGAAATCCCCGGGCTGCACCCCGTCCGCGACGGCCCCGGGCGGGCAAACCGGCCCTTCGATCCCCACCTCATGGGCTACGATCGCCGCCGTGGCTGGAGCGTCGCCCGTGATCATGATCGTGCGAACCCCAAGCGAGCGCAGCTCGGAGACCAAATCCCCCGAATCCTCCCTGGGCGGATCACTAAGGCTGATGATTCCCGCGAGCTTCAGAGCCTCCGGCGGGCCTGCCGCCACGGCCAGCACCCGAAAGCCCTTTTCCTCCATCTGCTTGGCCAAAGCGGATGCCTCCGGCGTCGGCGAGGCGAGGGCTATGACGGCCGCAAAGGCGCCCTTTACGACGCGGAACGCCCTGCCGTTCGAATCTTCGGCCGTGGCTTCGGACATCTTCGTCGCAGAGTCAAAGGGCACAAACTTGCCCAGTCTTGGCAGGTCGGCGGCTGCTGCCTTGGAGGCCGCGGCGCGAATGGCGGCGTCCACGGGATCCTGGCCCCCGTCCGAGCTCGCGAGGGCGGCCCACCCGAGGACATGCGCCTCGTCGAAGCCGGGCAGGGCCGACGTGGCGGTCACATCGAGGGAATTTTGCGTCAAGGTACCCGTCTTGTCGGAACAGAGCACATCGATGCTGGCCGCCTCGTCCACGGCCGAGAGGCGGGTCGGAAGGACGCCAAGGCGCGCCAGGTCCCTGGCGCCTATCGCCGCGGCAAGCGTGAACGTGGCCGGCAGTGCGATCGGGATCGACGCCAGAACAGCCGTGAGCACGAGGGGAATGATCTCGGCCGCAGGCAGGTGAAGCGCAGCCGCATAACCCACCAGCAATAAAATTGTAGCCCCGCAGAATACCGCGAGGTTGCGAACCACGAGAAGAACGGCCTTCTGCTGCGAACTCACAACGTGGGCCGTGCGAACGAGCTCCGCGGTGCGGCCAAACTTGGTCCCTTTGCCGGTTGCAGTGACCTCAGCAATGGCTTCTCCGCGACGCACGAGCGCGCCCGCGAACGTCTGCACCCCTTTGCCGGCTTCGATGGGGATCGATTCGCCGGTCAGCATGGACTGGTCGAGCAGAACCTCTCCGTCCGTGATGCTCACGTCGGCGGCCACGACGGCGCCGAGCGAGAGCTTCACAATGTCCCCAGGAACAAGATCCGAGGCGGCCACCGTGCCCCATGCGTTGTCGCGGCGCACGGACGCATTCAGCGCAAGCCGCGACCTGAGGGCGGCAAGCGTCGCCCGGGCGCGCCCTTCCTGGACGAACCCGAGGGCGGCATTGAAGACCAGGAGCGCAAAGATGACGCCGGCCTCGACGTACTTGCCCAGGAGGAGCTCCAGCACCGCGGCTGCCTCAAGCATCCATGGGACCGGTGCCGAGAACTTCGCCAATGCCCTGCGAAAGGGCCGCTCACTCGTGTCGGGGATTGAATTTGGCCCGAACTTCTCGAGGCGATTCCGGGCCTCTTGCGCCGTTAGACCGGACGGGATCGGCGCGTCCTTTCCCGCGGGAGGTGAACTCATCGCCAAAAGTATGTCCTCAACGCCCTGTGTCGGCCAGTAGGGATAAACCCCATACCCGGCCATGTGCGTTCGGGTGTACGCTCCGCGCCGCGGTGGGGATTTCGGCCATCGCACGGAATGCTAATCCAGAACACATCCCAAGGAGCCACTGGGCATCCATCTACGGTGGAGAACGATAGCGTTGCATCGCTGGCAAACCCGGACGCCAGGAAAGTGGCCACGGAGGATCTCCCCATTTCCGCGCGCTCGATTGGCGTTCCGCTGCCCAGGCAGATCTTGGTCATAGACGATGACAAGGAGGTCAGGGTGCTGGTGGCTCGAACTGTAACAAAGGCGGGATTCCGGGCTGACATGGCCAAGGACGGCGAGGAGGGGTGGAGGGCGCTCTGTGTCACGAATTATGACTTGGTGATCACCGACCACGAGATGCCGAAGTTGAGCGGCCTGAAGCTGATCGAGCGCATGAGGGCGGTCTCGATCGAGCCCCCGTGCATCCTTATCTCCGCAAACCTTCCGATGCCGGAATCTGACCTTGAGAAGATCGTTCATCGAGGCGCCGTCCTGCCGAAGCCGTTCTCGCCCTCCGAACTGATTGAGCGCGTCTATGGACTCCTGCTGCGGGGAGACCTACAAGGGTAGAGGTTGCTCGTTACGGTTGTCAGAATCGTAGAAAATGCAGTGAGAATTCTTTCCGATCGATGGGGTAGGGAAAGTCACTACATGGCAGATGGCCAGTGACCCGCCGCAAGCGACGTCACTCCGAGATTCGTCAAGTCAGTCTGGAGAAAAGTGCAGCCGATGTCCTCCAGTTACAGCCTATCTCTTGGGTTGGTTTTCGGCCCCCTTCAGCAACATGAAGCCGTCGCGATCAACCCTTCGCGGCTCGGCTGTGGCCGGTCCTGCGAGCCTTAATCAGGGCACGTCTCCAAGAATTCCATGTCCACCCACCTAGAATGGCCTGAAATTGCATTGCGGCTGGCCCTAGCCTTGGCGGCCGGGGCCCTGACTGGACTGGAACGCAGCAGTTCCGGGCATCCGGCCGGGCTGCGGACGTCGGTGTTGGTGTGCCTGGCGGCCGCCGTCGCCATGCTTCAAGTCAATATTCTGCTGGGTGCCGGCGGCCGCAGGCCTGACTCGTTCATCATGCTGGATCTGATGCGTCTCCCGCTGGGCATACTCTCCGGCATCGGTTTCATCGGCGGGGGAGCCATCCTGAGGAAGGGCAGCATGGTTCAGGGCATCACCACGGCGGCCACGCTCTGGTTCCTCACGGTGATCGGGCTTTGTCTTGGCGGCGGTCAAATCGGCTTGGGCCTCACTTCGCTGGTGCTCGCCCTCGTCACGTTAAGGGGATTTAAATGGATCGAGCAGCGAATTCGCGGGCAAAAGCAGGCTGACTTGATCGTAACGACCGGCCCGGGCGGCCCGAGCGAACAGGAAATTCGCGAGCAGATGACAGAAGCGGGTCTCGTCATCGCCGGATGCGCCGTCACCTACACCGATCAGGCGCGCCGCCGCAGGCTGCTGTACACGGTCCACTGGCGAGCCCGGTCAAACGAAACGCTCCGTCCAGCCATCGTCGGCCGGTTCGCGCAGCAGCCAGGCGTGGAAGCGCTGGAGTGGTGTCCTAGCAACGAGGCCGGCGAATCCAAAACTTCGTCGTGAGGACCGCCCGCTGAGCTGTGTGGGGAAGTCAAAGTCACTCCATGGCGGACGGATTTGCGCAGCCCATTCTGCGCAATAGGATCGGGGGGCGGCTGCCCTGCGAATGTCGGTGTAAAGTCCTACCGCCATCGTAGGCGCCTATTCTTGAACGGAATCAAGGCAAGGATGACGGCAGTTTCGTAATACGCTCGCCGATCCATTACATCGCCCGTTAGAAGGCCCACCGCCCCGTTTTGCTGTTTGGAATTCATCCGTCCGAAGACTTTGTCGTCGGCTTCCCCAAGCTCAGTTCCCAGTAGGACCAGGTCGGCGACTTCTTTGGGCAGGCAAAAGGCTCCGGTTCTCCCTTTGCCAACGGAATCCGAATCTCTCGCCACCACCACAATCCAAGCGAATGTCAGCACGTCGCCAAACTTGGCCTCGCATCCGCCTTCGATGCCGATCCAGTAGTCTGCGTCCACGTCCCGGGCTCGCGCATTGTTCGCCCGCTGAACCGCCCCTTGAAGTGTCTCTGCATCAGACATAGGCTGAGCGGCGACACCGGAATCAACCGAACATCCCCTGACTGTGAAAGTCTCCCCCGGAAACATTCTGCGAAACCCATCCAATGCGGCTTCAATCTTAACGGGATTCGTCGACCCAACGGATGCTATAGGCATTCCATGGATCACAATCCAGATCGCCCCGCATGCAACACCGGGCGATCACCGCGATACGGCTAGGCGGCCAATTCCGCGTCACATCCCATCGGCAGGTCGATTTGCGGGAATACGGCGGAACGTTCAGACTCCTATTCAAACGTCCCCGTCATGAAGATTCTCAACCCAAAGATCCACGGCATACTCGACTATGCCGTCGTCGTTGCGTTCGCAGTTGCTCCCTCTGTCGTGGGGCTGGCCGGCCTGCCCGCCGCAATCTCGTATGCTCTTGCGGCCATCCACCTTCTTCTGACCCTCGTTACGGCTTTCCCACTTGGGGTGGCCAAGATCGTTCCCCTGCGCGTGCATGGCGCAATCGAGTTTGTCGTATCGCTTACGCTCGTCGCACTGCCGTGGCTCCTGAATTTCGCCTCCGACACAACTGCCCGGGCCTTCTATGTCGTCGCGGGCGCGCTCATTTTCGCCGTGTGGCTGATCACGGACTACCGTGTCGCCGCGACGAGCCAATAGACCGGAGTGACCGTCCCGCCCGGGAGGTGAAGGATTCAGAGGTGAAGACCAAAGACCTAGAATTCGACCTCCAGGGGCCTGTATCGGAGAAGGGGGCCAGCGGCGGAGATCGTCCGGTCCGCGCAGTCCGAGGAAAATGGAGTGAGTATCCTTTCCTCGGACAGCAGGACACGTTGTAAGTCGTTGACTTTTAACGCCGTACGGTACTTAACATAATGTATATTGTGCGTTCTGCCGAGGGGATTCCCAAGCCTTCAAGGCCTATCCATGATTTCGTACAATCCAAGTGCGATAGGTACAGACCCGATGGCTCTAGGCTCTTGTTCGTGAGCTCAATGGCTTTCCAGAACTGACTGTCAGACTCGATCTTTGCCATTTCAACCGTCGGCAAGATTGCATCCACGTCCTGAGTCTTCCCAAACCGGGCCCCCTGATCGCCATACCCAAGAGCAAGTGCCGCTCGGCCAAAAAGGACTATCCTTGTCTCCTTTTCGAGATACGAATCCAGCGTTTGCAGGATCGGTTGAGGATTGTTTATTGGCGATGCAGCCATTGCACGCTACCGCCGCCTGACCTCGTTACACCGGTTTGCGAAACGAATCGGCTCCAGTGCGGCAAGATCCCCTCCACGACAGGGTGCTGCTCTCCCAAAAGGACCAATAGTTTGGTCCAAAAGTCGGTATTTGCCGCATCGTGGGTTTTCGCGACCTTCGCGATATACGCGAGCGGACGGGCTACCCTCTCACGTCTTGCTACGTTCGCCAACTGATGGGGGTCACAATCGCCGGCCAATTGAGCGGCGCACCTGATCGCGATTGGGTCAAATTCGTTGGAACCGAGAAGCAAAAGAGCGACCAACTCTTCATCCGATATGGATTTTATTCCCGGGTCGCTCTCGATTGGTTCGACCGCTGGTGCGTAATGCCTACATCCCCTCGCGACCGCTAAGCGAATGAAATCGGTTGGCGACTGAAGCCCATGACCACGTGCTGTCCTCAGTAGGACTGAACAGTGAGTGATTTCGCCCAGTTCTTGTGCCAACGTAGACATCGATAGCGCTGAATCTAGAGATCCTATCCGCGAGGCATCATACTGCAAGCGGTTCCCAAACTCGAGATTTGGGACTAGACATTATAGCTGCGCGTGAAGCGCAGCTCTAAAAAGGAAAGTGTGCTTGTCCCCGGGTACGCGGGTTACTCCCGTGAGGGAGCCTATCCGCATGGATGAGGAGGCGAATCCAACAACCAAAAA